>Ga0302319_10009169_pt1 | contig 19095 bp, 16 predicted proteins | sample Bog_T0_2_FD_203319 | JGI IMG/M metagenome (GOLD analysis project Ga0302319, IMG submission 203319) | Peat permafrost microbial communities from Stordalen Mire near Abisko, Sweden - Bog_T0_2 | ecosystem: Environmental > Terrestrial > Soil > Wetlands > Peat | place: Sweden: Abisko, Stordalen Mire... | reverse complement strand
ATGTTGCCTGGCTTCACGTCCCGGTGGATGACGCCTTTTGAATGAGCGTGATCGAGGGTGGCCGCTATCTGCCGAATGATGCTGGCGGCATTATCGATTGCTACTGGCACGCCGCCGATCAAGTGCGAAGCCAGGGAACCGCCATCCACCAGTTCCATGACAAAGAACGTAAGGTCGCCATTTTCTCCGCTCTGGTAGTGAAAGTATTTCGGAATGTTCGGGTGAGGGGAAAGCTTCGACAGCGTCTTCGCTTCGGTCTCAAACCGAAGGCGGGCTTCTGTCAGTTGGTCGTCCGGAACAGAAAGGACCTTGATGGCGACAGGCCGGCCTATGTCGTCGAGGGCTCGGTAAACCTGCGCCATTTCCGAGGTCGCAATGTGTTCGAGATTGCGGTAGCCTTTTATATGCGTTATCAGTTTCGCTGAACGCGCGGATGGATCGTTAACGTCTGGTGAGATGCGCATCTTAAGCTATCTCGCACTGTCAACCGATTAGTCCACACACCGATCCAGGATGTCATGTTCACTTCGGAGCCCAAGGGCACGACGTATATGACTGACATATACTTTGAATGTGCCGGCACGGGATCCTCTGGAGAACTGCCTTCGGTTCGGCCGGGACGAAGACAATGCGTACAGGAATTGGGAAACGCACAACGTAACGCCCGAGGAAGCAGAGGCGATTTTCTTCCGCGAGCCGCTGGTGGTTCGCAGCGACGTCCGGCATTCGAGGAGAGAAAAACGGCATTATGCGCTGGGACACACGGACGCGGGACGGCGACTGTTCGTATCGTTCACCGTTCGCCGGCAACTCATCAGAGTGATATCGGCGAGGGACATGAATCGCAGGGAATCAAAACTGTTCGACAGGTATGAAGAAGAAAATTCCTGAGTTCAAAAACGAAGACGACGAGCGGGCGTTCTGGGCCATGGCGGATTCCACCGAATATGTTGACTGGACCGCCGGTAAACGTGTTCGGCTGGTGAATCTGAAGCCCTCTTTGAAAACCATATCGCTGCGTCTGCCGGTTTCAATGATAGAGGACCTGAAAGTGCTGGCAAACAGCCGCGACGTGCCGTATCAGTCGTTACTGAAAGTGTTTCTGGCGGAGCGTTTAGCGCAGGAGCGACGGGCTGTGTCCCGGCCGTGAGGTGTCCATGAAGCCGCCTATTCGGGTGCTGGTGGCGAAGCCGGGCCTCGATGGTCACGACCGCGGCGCAAAGATCATCGCGCGGGCGTTGCGCGAAGCGGGAATGGAAGTCATTTATACTGGTTTGCGACAGACTCCGGAAATGATCGTGAACGCCGCGCTGCAGGAAGATGCCCGGATAATCGGTCTTTCGATCCTCTCCGGGGCGCACAACGCCATCGTGCCACGCATAATGGAATTGCTGCGGGAGCGGGAGATGACCGACGTGAAGGTGATCGTCGGCGGCATTATTCCGGATGAGGATGCCCGGGAACTGGAACGGCACGGAGTGTTCCGCGTTTTCCAGCCGGGGGCTTCGCTGGAAACGATCGTCTCGTGCGTGCGCGAGGCGGCAGTGCACTAAAGCAAGAGACTTGTGAGCGGCGCTAAAGCGCCTGAAGGTGGAAATGGACAACAGGCACCTCAAAATCGCGGTTTTTATCGACTTTGACAATATCGAAATCGGCGTGAAGTCGACGCTGCAGAGGGAGTTCGACGTATCGGTGGTGCTGGAGGCGCTCAAGGAACGGGGCGAGATCATCACCAAGATCGCCTACGCGAACTGGGGCAAGCTGGAAAATTCCACGCGCCAGCTGTCGGAATACGCGGTGCAGATGGTGCAGCGCGATCCTTCGCCGCGCGGCGATAAGAACGGCGCGGACATCAATCTGGCGCTCGACGCGCTGGAGCTTGCTTTCACGCACGATCACATTAACGCGTTCTGCATCGTGAGCGGCGACAGCGATTTTATCGCGCTGGTGAATAAGCTGAAGCAGTACGACAAGATTGTTTTCGTGGTGGGCGGCAAGGCGTTCACGAGCACGATACTGCAGAAGAACTGCCACGAGTTCATCAGCTACGAATCGATGCTGGACGACAGCCGGCCTTCGTCGCGCCCGCAGCAGCATCAGCCGCGGCATGAGCAGGCGCCGATACAGCAGCAGGGGGATCGTCCTCTGCAGGTGGTTACGCTGGCGGCCGACAAGGTCGCGGGCGCCCCACCGCAGCAGGGTCCGCGCCCACAGGAAAACAGACCGCAGCAGAATCAGCAGAACAGGCGGCCGGTGCTCGATCTGCACCAGTCAATGCCGTTAGTAGAGCGGGCGCTGCAGGTTCTGGAGCGGCGGGAAGTGCGGCCGCAGCTGGGCTTGCTGAAATCGACGATGCTGCAGCTGGATTCGAGTTTCAGCGAGCGGGCGTATGGGGCGGGGTCGTTTACCGACTTTATCGAGCGGCTGCGGAAGAACGACCTGATTCATGTGACCGGTGGCGAGGGCCGCTACATGATCCAGCGGAAGCTGCGCAGTGGCGCGCCGGAGAAGACGGTGAAGCCGGAAGAGGCTCTGCCTTATCTGCGCGATGTGTTGGAGAACCATCGGCTTGAGCTGGAAGACGGCGTGACTTCAGACGAGTTGATGGGGTGGGTGAAGGAAGAATCGCCCGCGTTCGACTGGAAGAGCTACGGGTTCCAGGAGTTCAGCGAGTTTCTGAATTATGCGCAGGATAAGACTGTGGTTCGGATCGTGCCCGATGAGACGAGCGGACTTACGGTGTTTCTGGGCGCGGAGTTCCATCCGCCGGCGGTGCCCGAGGCGGAGCCGCTGCCGCTGCCGGAAGAGACCGAAGAGTTGGAAGAGCCACAGCCGGTGGTGCCGGGACAGCCGACGGCGGGTTCGCCGCGAATCAAGAAGGGTATGAAGAAGGTGGCGGGGCCGGACGTGAACGGCAACGTGGTGCCTCCGCCGAAGCGGGCGCGCAAGTCGTCCGGAACTCCGCGCAAACGCAAAGTGGTTTCTCCTTAAGGGAGGGCCTTAATTTAAACCGGCGCCCTTGAGGACGAAGGAGAGTTTATTCCTCTTCTTCGTCGACGGGGGCTTCCACATCAGCCTCTTCCCCTTCGGTCTTGGTGTAGTAATACGTGTACTTGCTGTAGAGTTCGCCGGCGCGCGCGCCGTTGGCGACGATTCCCAGGACATTGTTCTCACACAGCGACTGCATGGCGCGAATCACGCTGTCGTAGGTGGTGGAGCCGATGCGCACGACAATCAGCGTGCCGTCGGTGAGAGTGGCAAGCAGGTTAGCATCGGCCGAGAACAGCAGCGGGGGGGTGTCGAGGATCACCCAGTTGAAGACTTTGCGGAAAGCGTCGATCGAATACTTGACCTGACGCATGTTCAGGAGTTCGAGCGGATTGCGCACCTGAGTTCCGGCGGGCATGAAATAAAGGTTGGTGCCTTCGATTCTGCGGACGCAGTCTTCGAGTTTTCTTTCGGCGAGAAGGAAATCGGAAAAACCCGGCGACCGTTCGCACTGGAACATGTTGTGCACCACGGGACGGCGCAGATCGAGATCGGCAATGAGAACCGGCGCTTCGAGCTGAGCCTGCGCGAGGGCGAGGTTAATGGCGGTGAATGTCTTGCCTTCGGCGGGCGATGCGCTGGTAACCACGATCGCGTGCAGGTCCTGCTGGCTCTGCATATGGTTCAGGCGGGTGCGCAGACTGCGGAATTCTTCGCCGGGAACCTCATGCGGACGCTCCATGTTGATGAGATGGGCTTCGGGCGCGGGGCGGAACGGGATGGTCTTGCAGCGGGTGAGGAAGTTGCGCCAGTCGACCTGGAGATCGCGAATTTCGCTGCGTGCAACGCCGCTCGGCGCCGACAGTTTGGCCGAGATGGAAACCGGGGCCGGAGGCGGAGGCACCTCGAGCGGAGGAGCGACTTCCGCGGGCGCCGAGTTTTCTTCCGCGACGACGAGCGAATGGCCTTCCCCCTCGGCGAGAGCGGACGCGGGGCCGTCCTTGCCATTGGGAGGCAGCGTAGACTCCAGCAGTTGTTCCGCCTTACGCAAGGCGTCATGGACACGGCTCATTTGCAGCCTTCCTTATTTGTCATGTGATGTAGATGACCGAGAAGTAGTAAAACAGCGCGCCGCACACGGCCAGTATGCCGATCACCACGGCTACCGCCCAGGCGAGCGCCGTGATGCGGCGCTTTCGCTTCACGAGAAGTGTATTTTCGAGAAGCGGGATGCTGCAAAGAACGGGCAGGTTCGTATATGCCCTGACGTCCTTGAGATTTTTGAGCGACGCGTCGCGGGCTTCCTGAACTCCGGCAAGGGCCAGCCCCAGCATCAGAGAAAGGCCCAACCCGGCGCCGATGATGAGGGGGCGATTCGGGCTGGAGGGCTTCTGGGGAGTTGTCGGGGCGTCGAGGGTATCGAGATTCTCGGTGGCGTGGCGCGAAATCAACTCCGCGCTCTGGTTGGTCAGATCCTTTTGCTTCTGATATTTTTCGTATTTCTCGGCGGCTGAGGCATAATCGCGCTGCAGGTCCGCGTAAGGCGCCGCGAGGACGGATGTGGCGGCGAGGCGGGCTCTGTAGCTTTCGATTTCCTTGTTCAGCCGGTCGCGGTCTTTGAGGCGGGAATCCTTATCCGTATCGTTGTTGTGAAGCAGCCCGCGGTAGTGGCTGATCTCGCCTTCGATCTGCACCTGGCTTTCGAGCGCTTTGTAGTTAGTTTTCTTCGGAGCGACCGGCCTTGGCTTAGCGGCTTCCGCCTCCTGCTCTTTTCGCTGCTGGTCCATCAGACTGTCGCGTTTATTCCGGAGGATTTTAAGACTGCTTTCCAGGTTCTTAATGTCCGGATAATTAGGCCGGAAGAGCTGCTTGAGCTGCTGAAGCTGCAGTTCCTGCTGCTCGATCGTTTTGTTCATTCCGGCCAGTTCTTCGTTCTGCCGGAACAACGTGCTGCTGGGAAGAGCGATATTGTCCTGCTCCTCCGCCATGGAAGCGTTGAGCTTGAGCTGGTTTTCGAGGTAGGTGAGATGGGTTTCGAGCGTGACCCGTTCATTCTGGAGCCGATTAAGGTCCTGATTGATGCCCGCCACCTCGGTCTCGCGCGAGCTGAGCTGGGCAAGGTTCATCTGTTCCTGCTCGGGAAGACGACCCTCGTTTTCCTGGCGGAACTTTGTCAGCGCCTCCTGCTGTTTTTCGAGGTTCGCCTTCGCCTGGGCCACTTCGTCGCCAAAGAACTCCTGCAGGGTGTTCTGCTGGTCGCGCTGCGTGGTGGTGGTTTCCTGAATGAACCGGCTGATCAGAGCATTTACCGTGTCCTGTGCGCCTTTACGGGTGTTGTACTGGAAAGAGATGGTGAAGATGGACGCGCCCTTACGCTGCGTCAGATCCGGGTTGATGATGATATGGATCGCCGATCGCATCTCGTCTTCCACATCTTCCATGGGCTCTTTTTTTCGCAGATCTGGATAGAGATTCAGCCGGGGGTCGTTAATCAGGGTCGCCAAACTCTGGCGGCTTTCGATATTGGACTGCATTTGCTGAACACGCTCATTCAGCTGCTGATTCACGGTGGACTGGACCAGGGTATCGGAGATCTGCGAAGGCGTGATCTGCATCACGGCCTTTGCCTCATAAAGATTCGGCCAGCAGAAGGCGATGACGACTGAAATCACCAGGCCGGCGAAGGTGGGTCCTACGATCCAGCCGGAATGCCGCCGGGCAACATTGATATAGTCCTCCAGATCGAGAGGACGGCGTGAAACCGCGATGTAAGGCTGAGCCGCTGTCATATCGATAAAGCTCCGTCAGGGTACGAAGATCCGATCCCCGTTCTGAAGTTGAATGTTTTGTTCCATGTGCTTGCCATGGCTGACGTCGTTGTAGTTAAACTTGAGCGTCTTGACGCCGTTCTTCGCCGTGGGGTCCGCCCGTTGGATATAGATACCTTTTTTGTTGGCGAAATCCTGGAAACCGCCGACCAGGGCAAACGCATCGAGCACGGTCACACGGCCCAGCAGCGGGAACTCTCCCCCGTGAAAGACCGGTCCGAAGACGTAGTATTTTTTGCTGTTGACCCGCGCCACCTGCACGTTGACTTCAGGCGGCTCAGTGAATACGCTGGTGGCGAGCTTCTCCCGGATGGTTTTTGTGAGCTCTTCCTTGGTAACGCCATCTCCGCGCAGCTCTCCGAGCAGCGGCATCGAAATCATCCCGTCGGGGCCGACCTCGAAGAATCCACTGAGGTTCGGAGCGTTCCAGACCTTGATATCGAGCACGTCAAGCGAGCCGATGACGTAGGGGCTGGTAGCGGTTGCGTAGGGCGATGACGCGTCCTTCGCTGGGAGGGCCTGAGAGGGGAGCTTTGCCGGGTCCCCGGCTGCGGGGGGCGGAACCGTTACGGTGGGCGCGGATATCGACGGAGCAGTGTCGTCGTGAGCCGTGGGGGAAGCCGCGGTTGCCGGAGCTACTATTGCCGGGGGCGGCGCTGCAGTAACGGGAGGATCGCCGACGATAATCGGACCAACGGGGGCCGAGGGCGGCGGCGGGTTCTGGCCCAGGCTTTGGGCACTTTTTAAGCAGGGGGCACCTGAAAAGAATGCGGTCGCACAGACGATGATGGCGGGCAAGGTCCCGAGCGGTCGAAACATGACTCTCCTTAAATCGTAGCAGGGGAAAAGGCGTTACAGAATATACTTCGGTTAATAGCCGGGAGATAATCAAACGGCTACGGGAGAAGGATTGATGCAGAGCAGGTACTTTCTGGCTAAGACCGATCCGGAGACATATTCCCTTGACGACCTTGAGCGAGACGGCCAGACGGTCTGGGACGGGGTGAGGAATGCGCAGGCCCTGCGCGCGATCCGCGACATGAAGACCGGGGATAAGGTCTTTATTTACCACAGCATGGGGGACGCGGCGGTGGTGGGGATGGCTCAGGTGGTGGGCGACGGCCGACCCGATCCGAAGGATCCGAAGCTGGCGGTGGCGGATTTTCGCTTCCTCGGGAGGATTCAACCTCCGGTTACCCTTCGGGAAATCAAGGAGTGCGGAGAGTTCGGGGATTGGGCGCTGGTCAGGCAAAGCAGGCTCTCGACCATGGACGCGCCGGAAAAATTTGTCAAATGGGTTCGAAAACTGCGGCCGGGGTCCGGAGTTTAGCCGTTTTCCGGCGTTGAGGCGGCTCATATTTGAACGCCGATGAAGTTGGCGAGCGCTCCTCGGGTCTGATGGAATTCGTTACCCAGTCCAGGCAAGAGTTCTTCCGCCTTACCCATGTCTCCCTCGCGCACAGCCGTTTCGATCAATGAAGCGGCGCGGCTGATCGAGTTTCCTCCGACATTTGCCGCGGCGCCCCGAATCGAGTGCGCCAGGAGCAGGCCAGTGCTCCGGTCCTGGCTGCCGATCGCGCTCGATAGAGCGGCAAGCTGGGCGGGCATATCGGTGAGGAACCGGCGAACAAGGCGCCGGGCCAGATCCTCATCTCCCATCAGTCGCTCCATAAGTTGTTCGGGTTCGAAAACGCTCGACTGCGCTTCCGGCGCGGCAGGCGGTATCGGCGCCTGAGCCGGAGGGAGACTGCCTTCGGCGCGGTCCCCGGTATAACGATCCAGCATTTCTTCCAGAATCGCGGCCCGAACGGGCTTCGAGATGTAGTCGTCCATCCCCGCCAGCAGGCACTTTTCACGGTCGCCGGCGAGTGCGTGAGCGGTCATGGCGATAACGGGAACGGAATGGTTGCGAATATTCGGCGAAGCCGGGTCTCGAATGATGCGGGCGAGCTCGTACCCGTCGAGTTCGGGAAGCTGGCAATCGGTCAGAACCGCCGCATAGTCGTGTTTGGCGAGAAGTTCGAGAGCGATGCGGCCATCGGGAGCGACGTCGGCCGGATAGCCGAGATTCTCCAGAATGCCCAGAGCGACCTCCTGGTTCACCACGTTATCTTCGACGAGCAGCAACCTGCGCTTGCTCCGCGCGGAAATGTCTCGTGGAACAATCTGCCCCGCGCCCGGCAGGCTCTGTGCTCCAAAACCCAGCAGAGAGGCGAGACAGCCTCCCAGTTCTCCCTGTTTGATGGGTTTGGTAACGCGTCCGTTGAAGCCCTGATTCCGCCACGCCTCGGCTTCCGAGGACTGGCGCAGATCGGTCATCAGCACCAGTCTCAAGTCCTTCGTCACCGGGTTCGAGCGAAGCGCCTGGGCCAGGCGGTCTCCGCGGACCACCGGCATTTCGAGGTCGATCAGCGCCACATCGTAACGGGCGGGGGAACCTGCCGTTGCTTTGTCGAGCGCCTCGGCCGCTCCGGCGGCCTCGTCTGCCTGGCAGCCCCAATAGCTCAGCAGTTTTACCAGAAATGCGCGGCTGGCGGCATTGTCGTCGACGACGAGCACCCGGATGCCCGCCAGCGAAAGCGCTCGCGGCCGTTTCACTTCCGGCTGGGCTGGCAGTTTCGCCGTAAACGAGAACACAGATCCCTCGCCTGCCGCGCTTTCTACTCCGACCTGGCCCTCGAGCATTCGAACCAGGCCTGCCACGATGGAGAGTCCGAGCCCGGTCCCGCCATACTTTCTTGCGGTGGAGGCGTCGGCCTGGGAAAAGGGCTGAAAAAGAAGGTGGCGGCGGCTCTCGGGAATTCCGATGCCGGTATCGGCAATCTCGAACCGGAGATCGTTGTTCTCGCCGGAATCATTTTCGCCGGAATGGTGCCGCGTCACCGTAAGCGAGATACTACCCAGTTCGGTGAACTTGACGGCATTTCCCACCAGGTTCGTCAGAATCTGGCGAAGGCGATTGGGGTCGCCCTGAAGGCGGGTCGGGACGTCGGGGTTGATGTAACAGAGCATCTCGAGTCCCTTCTCCTGAGCTTTGACGCCCAGCAGATCCACAACGTCTTCGACGATTTTCCGCAGATCGAACTCGGCAACTTCCAGTTCGAGCCTGCCGGCTTCCATTTTCGAGAAATCGAGAATGTCGTTGAGAACCCCGAGCAGCGACTCGGCGCTGTCGCGCAGGGTCTCCAGGCGGCGGCGCTGGCGCGGCTGCAGTTCGCTGTTAAGAAGGAGACCGGCCATGCCCAGGATACCGTTCATCGGAGTCCGGATCTCATGACTCATGGCGGCGAGAAAGGCGCTCTTGGCGCGGTTGGCGCTTTCGGCCGCTTCCTGCGCGCGCCTGCGCTCTGTGATATCCGCCATAACGCCGACCAGAACTTCGCGATCGTGATCGGTAACAAGGCGTACCGAAGTTCGGAGCCAAACCACTTCTCCGCAGGCGGAGAGCATACGGTGCTCAAACCACCGCGGTGTCCGGGTGTCGGCAGCGGCCACGCAATTTGCTCTGACCAGTTCGCGATCCTCGGGATGGATATGATCGAGCCAGAAATCGTCTGTGCCGGTCCACATTGCCGCGGGATAGCCCAGGAGCGCTTCGGCCTCGTGGTTTACGTAACTGAATTCGCGGGTGTCGAGGCTGCAGCGCCATAATGTCACCTGGGCCGATTCGACAAGCTGGCGATGGCGCCGCTCACTTTGTTCCAGTTCAAGCGACTGGGCCGACAGGCGGCTATCCACAACGGAGGTCAGAATAGACAGGGTCAGCACGATCAGGGAGACGCCTCCGATGGCGACGGCTCCGAGCAGAGTGATTTCGACGCATCCGGCCATGGCTTCGCGCGGCAAAGCCGGGACCGCGACCGGCATGAAGGTCACGGCGGCCATGCCGATGTAGTGGGCGATGGGGATGGCTGCGCCAACGAGCAGCACTCCGGCGGGTTTCCCCCATCGCGGCGATCTCGCTTCGGCCTTCATATGAAAGGCTAGCCACAGGGACAACGACGACAGCAGGACCGCCGCCGCAATGGAGAGCAGCACCAGACCGCTTGAGTACATGCACATCGCGGGCAGGCACATAGCTTCCATCCCGATGTAGTGCATAGCCCCGATTCCGAGACCCATCGCGGTGCCGCCCAGGGCGACGTGCAACGTTCCCGTCCGCCTGTCGCTGATAACGAAGAGGGCGGCGGCGGCCGCGACTATGGCTGGAAAAAGCGACCACAGAACCACCGGCCATTTGTACAGGACGGAAACCGGAAGCGTATAGGCCAGCATTCCGACGAAATGCATGGACCAGATTCCAAATCCCATGACAACGGCTCCGCTCGCGAGCCAGCAGAATCGTGTAATGCCGCGGCTGGCCAGTACCCGCCCGCCGAGATCGAACGCGGCGTATGACGAAACGAAAGAGATCGCTATCGACAGCGCGACAAGGCGATAATCCCACGACCCGTCGAGGGCGGCACCGGAGAGGAGAGCCTCATGATGCACGGGTGACGCCTCCTGGCGCTGTACTCAAAAACGGGGCCGACTTCAGCCCGTAATAAACGCAGCGGTGATGACGCTTCGCCTCGAACTCCGGACAGATGCTGTTCAACGATTCCATCGAGCCGATGACCAGTTGTCCGTCCCGCTCCAGCCGCTGCCCAATACGGCTGAACAGCGAAGTGCGGTCTCTGTCATTGAAATAGATGGCGACATTCCGGCAGAAGACGATGTCGAAAGTGCCGAGGCCTGAGAAATCTTCCATCAGGTTCAGCCGCCGGAACGAGGCGAGGGCGCGAATTTCGTCGCGGATCTTCCAGCCCCCGCCGGTGGAAGTGAAATAACGACCCAGGGCCGATTCACTCAGCCCGCGCGCGATCTCGATGCCGTTGAATATCCCTTCGCTCGCCGTCGCGATGGCGGCGTCGGAAATATCGGTGCCGACGATCCGGATGTTATACCGGCTTAGGTCGCCCAGGGTCTCCCTGAGGACAATGGCGATGCTATAGACTTCCTGGCCGGTGGAGCAGGCGGCGCTCCAGATTCGAACGGGGATGCGCGAACCGGCCCGCGAACGGCGGTCGACCAGTTCGGGCAGAAGTTTGTTGCGCAGCAGGTCGAAAGGAGACGAATCGCGGAAGAAGAGGGTCTCTCGTGTGGTGATTTCGTTGATTACGCGGCGTCGCAGGGCGCCGGTGGAATCGGTCTGCACGCGCTGGAAAAGTTCGGTGAAACTGGCGCACCCCAGGTCCGAGGCCATTCCGTTGAGACGGTTTTCGATGAGATAGTCTTTCGAGGCGTCGAGCGCGATCGAGCACAAGGAGTGGATCTGAGCCGCCACCAGGGGCCGCTCGTCCGGCCGCAGCTTGATCAACTGGCCCCTCCGGTGATCGATTTGCCCCGTCCGGCGGACATCATCTGGCCTCTCCGACGCAGCGGATGAGGGCGGCGGCGATCTGGTTGAGCGGCAGCACGTGATCGACCACGCCGGCGAGGATTGCTTCGCGGGGCATGCCGAAGACGATGGAAGAGGCTTCATCCTGGGCGATAGAAACACATCCGGTGCGCTTCAGGCAGCGCAGCCCTTCGGTTCCGTCATGGCCCATACCGGTGAGGATGGCGGCAATCGAGCGGCGGGGGAAATCGTTGGCCGCCGACCGGAAAAGAACGTCTACGGCGGGCCGGCAGTGATTCTCCGGCGGATCGTCGTTGATACGCATGACAACTTCACCGGAAGGACCGGCTGCAAGCTTCATATGCCGGCCGCCGGGCGCCACGTAGGCGCAACCGGAAACGGCCGTCTCACCGTCTCGCGCCTCGCGCACCTGGATCGAGCTCTTCGCCTGAAGGTTGCCCGCCATCGCCTCGGTGAACAGCGGCGGCATGTGCTGGACGATGAAAATCGGCGCGCCAAAACCGGGAGGAAGAGCGGGCAGGACGTGGGCGAGCGCGGCCGGTCCACCGGTGGAGACTCCGATCAGCACGAGGGGGGGAGCGACTGCGCGGCTGGGCTGGGCCGGATTTGTTCTGGGCGCGGCGAACTCCTGAGCGAGCTGACGACGCGGGGCAGGGCTCAGAATCTGGCGGATTTCGCGCCGATGGCTGAACGCCTGAATGCGGCTCGCCAGACTGGCGCGGAGTTGCGTGAGATTGTCTTCGCGGGTGCCACGGTCGGGTTTGGTGATGAAATCGAAGGCGCCCAGTTCGAGCGCCCGCATGGTTAATTCACTGCCGCGGACCGTGTGTGAGCTGAGCATGATGGCGCCGGGCGCCGCAGCCGGGCGACCGGTCGATGAACCCGCTTGCGAGAGGGCTTCAAGGGTTTGCAGGCCGTTCATTTCCGGCATCTCAAGGTCGAGAGTCAGAAGATCGGGCCGGAGAGATTCCATGCGATCGAGAGCCAGCCTGCCGTTGGACGCGGTTCCCACCACTTCCACGCCCGGAATCGACGCAAGAGCGTCGGAGACGAGTTTGCGGAAAAGCGCGGTATCGTCCACGACGAGAACGCGAAGATTCACGCAGCGGCCCTGGGTTGAGATTGCAGTGCGGCCGCGGAAAGCATCTGCGCCGCATTCAGAAGGGCGATCGCTCGCCCACCGGCGACATGAATCCCCCGATAGAAGCAGGCCTGCTCGCGAGGGACGTTGGCGGGAACCGCGCTGGCGGCCGCGGGATCGTACTCGAAGACTTCCGCCACCCTGTCGACCAGTAATCCCAGGAATTCTCCGCGATCCTCCACTACGAAGATCCGGCTGTCCCGTCCGAGCACGGACTTTTTGTGGCCGAGAACGATGGCGGTGTCGAGGATAGTCACAATCCTTCCGCGAAGGTTGATCACGCCAAGCACGGCAGGCGGGGCGTGCGGAACGCGGGTCATCGCAGGCACCCGGATCACTTCCTGGACCGCCGACGCATCTAATGCATAGAAAGAATCGCCAATCGCAAACGAAGCCAGCAGGGCCGATACGCGATCGGACTCGGACGAAATAGCGGTGCTCATGCTCGAACCTCCCCTGATCGAATCTCCACAGATCTGCGAATGCTGTCGAGAAACAGGTCGCGATCTAATTTGACCTGGTAGTCGGTGACGCCCGCGGCTACCCCTCGGGCGACTTCCTCTTCTCCGGCCAGCGATGAGATGGCGATGACGGGAAGACCGGCGAACCGCGAATCGGCCCGAATCATTCGGGTAAGCGCGAGGCCGTCCATTCTGGGCATCTCCACATCGGTCGCCACTACCGAAATTTCGCCGGCGTGCTCGGTGAGTATTTCCCAGGCCGCCTGACCATCGGAAGCGGCGATGGCGTTGTAGCCCACCGATTCGACGAGGCGGAGAATCTGAGCCCGGAAGAAGTCGGAATCTTCCGCAATCAGAACTGTCGGAGTTTTGCCCTTACCGGGACTTTTTGCTTCCGCCGGGTTGCGGTCATGGTTGCGGAGATGCTGCGCACCCTGCGCCTGAATCGTCTCCTGACGGCCCGGAATGGCGGCGGCGAGTTCAAAGATGTCCACCATCAGAGTCGTGCGGTTCGCGAGAATGAGCGAACCCGCGATTCCGGGCTGGCGCAGCGTGGCGGTGTCGAGATCCGCCCCGGTCTCGACGAGGTCGAGCGGTTCGGCAGCCACCAGGCCCATGGGCCGGCCCGCCCGTTCGAATACGATTACCACCCACTGCTGAGCGCTCTCGAGTTCCGCCACATCGGCAAGGTCTTTTAGCATCACCAGCGGCAGACTCTGACCGTCGTACTGCATGGTTCGGCGTCCGCCGAGCTTCTCCACCCTGGCCGCGTCCAGCTTCTCAACGCGTTTGACCAGTTCTATGGGGATGGCGCAGGGCTCGTTTGGCCCATTGTGGAAAACCAGCAGAGACTGCAGTTCGCGCGTTTCTTCAGCGGTCTCCCGCGATGCCGCGGCGGTGGCGGCGGATCCCATATTGCCGCTCCGTTCGGCAATCCCGGCGGCGTCCAGAATCAGGGCTACTTCTCCGTTGCCCAGAATGGTGGCGCCGGCGTAGTCCCGGATTCCCTGTAAGTGGCGGCCGAGCGGCTTGACGACGATTTCCACGGTGTCGTGCAACTGATCGACAACGAGCCCGTATTCAGAAACCCCGGTGTCCAGCAGCACGATGTTCATTGCCTGATCGGCTGCCCGGGAGTCCGGTTCGCCCAGAATATCCGACAGTCTGAGCAGGGGCACCAGACGGTCGCGGAGCGTCAGAATCTCGGCATTGCCGGCGCGGTCGAGCCGTTCGGAAAGCTTCGCGGCGGGAACACGAATCAGTTCACCCACGCTGACCTGGGGAATGGCGAAACGCTCGCCATTCTGAGAAACCAGAAGTGAGGGAATAATCGCCAGCGTCAGCGGCAGCTTAATCAGGAATCGCGAGCCTTGACCGGGAATGGATTCGATCTCAACCTTGCCGCCGAGCTTGTCGAGATTAGTTTTCACGACATCCATGCCCACGCCGCGGCCGGATACATTGCTGACGGTTTCGGCGGTCGAGAAACCCGGCAGGAAGATCAGCGCGACCTTTTCGCGATCGCTCATACCCGGAACGTCGGCTGCGGCGATCATGCCCTTCCTGACGGCCGATGCCGCGATCTTTTCGCCCGACAGTCCTTTGCCGTCGTCGGTAACCTCAATCACAACCTGACCGGCCTGATGGCTGGCACGGAGCGAAACGACGCCGGCGGCGGGTTTGCCGGCGGCGGCGCGAACATCCGGCGACTCGATGCCGTGATCGACCGAGTTCCTGACCATGTGGGTCAGGGGGTCGCTGAGACCTTCGAGAATGCTCTTATCGATTTCGACATCTCCGCCCTCGACTTTCAGCTGGGCGTTCTTGCCCAGATCTTTGGCCAGATCGCGAACCAGGCGGGGAAATTTGGCAAACAGGGTTCCCACCGGCTGCATACGGGTTAAAGTGACCGCTTCCTGCAGTTCCGAAGTAACCAGTCCGATTCGGTGCGCGCTCGCCTTGATCTCGCGCTGGTCCTGGCTTGCGAGAGCTTCGTTTAGCTGATTGCGGCTGAGAACCAGTTCGCCGGCGAGACTCATCAGCGAATCCAGCAGGGAAACGTTCAGACGAACCGTCGCTTCGGAGGAAACGGACGACGAGGGGACGGCAGAGGCAGAGAACTCGTTTTCCGCAGCCGGCGCCGGGGCGATTGCCGCCGCGGGAGCGGCTCGTGCCACGGGGGCGGCTGGCGCTACGGGACAGGCTGGCGTTGCGGGAGTAGCTGGCTTCGCGGGAGCAGCCTCAATAGCGACTCTTACTTTTTCGGTGTCCAGCTCAAGTAACTGTGCCACGGCAAGGGTGTCGAGAGCGCTGGCATAAAGCACGTCCAGAAACACCGAAGGCACGGGCTCGTCGTCGAGCGTTCCAAACGACTGAAGATCCATCGCGGAGTCGAGAAGCTTTCCGCTGTTCATCAGCAGCCGGAATACGGCGAGCGGTGTTTTGCCGCGTCGCTGGATGTCGTGCAGCAGATCGAGCGCGATGATATAGACCCGCATGCCCGCGCGCTTTGCCTGATCGAGATCGAAGGCGGTTACATCGGGGAACTCGCTCAACTCCGGTACCGCGCTCGAAGCGGGCTGGTCGAGCAGGCTCTGCTCGTCCGACGACAAGCTGCCCGCGGTCACCTCCGTCAGTGCCAACAGAAACTCGGAGATCTCGGCTTCATTACTCGTGCGATAGCCGTCAATCAGTTGACTGAGCCGGTCGAACGCATGCAGAAGCACATTGACGACTTCGGGCGAAGGCACGATCTGCCGCGACCGGATCATGTCGAGCACGTTTTCCGTTTTGTGCCCGAGTTCCCGGATCTTGGTCAGGTCGAAGAAACCCGCGCCGCCTTTGATCGAGTGCGCGGCCCGGAATACCCGATTGACCAGTTGCTCGTCAATAGCCGCTCCGGCGTGCTCCATGGCGAGCAGATCGGATTCGATTGTGGCCAGATGCTCCCTGCTTTCGGCAAGGTATTCCAGCACCAGTTCGTCATCGAGACTGAAGTCGCTCATACGCTCCGCTTATTTGCCGTCTGAGATCTTGAAATGACGGTGCATCCTCATACTGCGCAGAAGTTCGAGGATTTCCGGGCTGGCATTGACGATTTCGAGCGAGCCTCCCGTCTTTTTCAGCGAGTTGTGCGCGGAGATCAGGAGCCCAATCCCCGCCGAATCAACCATTCGGACTTTTGAAAGATCCAGAACCAACTCGGCGACGCCGAGCGCCATCATTTCTTTCATCCTCGCCCGAAGCCCGGTAGCCGACAAGGCGACGATGTCTTCCTCGACCCGAAAAACTTCCCGAATCGCGATATTAGTTTGTGTTGTCTCAGCCATGAGTGTTTTTCCTGTCGTTTCTTATGTCGTTAAAATCTTATGTCGTTAAAAAGTTTGGTCAGAGCCAGGCTATTGCCTGCCGCATTGAATCGAATTCTGCTTGCCAGAGCTTTGTAAATCGCCATGCCTCTGCCGCATTCATCGAGGTCGTCGGCCGAGTGCTCGATTTGCCGGCGCCAGTCGAATCCCGGGCCCGCCTCGCGGACCACCATCACCATCCGATCGGCGGTGAGGCGAAGGGCGACAAAAGCGGATTTCTTCGGATCGAGGCGGCAGCCGTGGAGAACGGCGTTGGTGAGAGCCTCACGCACCAGCAGTTCGACCGCGAAGGCATCGAGAGGCGAACACAAGCTTGCGGAAGCCTCCCGAACCTCTAAGGCTACGGCTTCGACGGCGCTGAGGTCGGCGGGAATCTCGCGCCGAATGAGAAAGGCCTTGCAACGCCCGGCAGGCCGGAATGAGTCGCAGGCGGTCATGCGGCCATCTCTATACCCAGCAGAAGTACATCGTCCGCGGGAGCATCGGAACTCCGAACGGCGTTCACCACCTCGTTCAGGCAATCCTGAAGCGGCCGCCCGCGATGCGCGATACATGCCGCCACCAGGCGATCCAGCCCCGTTCGGCGGTCACCGCCGGGCTCGGCCTCGATCAGTCCATCGCTGTACATGTAGAAGCGATCCCCCGCGGCCAGACGTATTTCTTTTCTCTGCAGGGTGAGGGCGCCGAAAATACCCAGCGGGTCTGAATCCATTTCGAGGATTCGGGCTTCCCCGGACGGATTGACCGCGACAAGGGGAGGATGGCCGGCGCTGACCACCGTAAGGCGCCGCGTGCGCCGGTTGAGCCGCGCATAGGCCGCCGTCAGATACTGTTCCTCGCCGAGCATTTGCCGCATCACCGAGTCCACCCCACGCATGGCGTCCTCCGGAGAGAACAGCGGACTCGAATACTGCCGCAGAAGGGCTTTCACGGCGGAGGTGAGGAACGCCGCGCTTGAGCCGTGGCCGCTGATGTCGGCGACGAAGTACCCGAAAAGGTCCTCATTGAGCGCGACTACATCGTAAAAATCGCCCCCCGCTTCTTCGAGGGGGTTGTAGACCACGCCAAAACAGGCCGACGGGAGATCTGCCGGGCGAACCAGGATAGCCTGCTGGGCGTTTCGAAGTTCCTCAAGACGGGCCTGCTGGTCACGAATGAGGGCACGGTTGTTTTCCCGAATTCGCAGATGGACGCGGACCCGGGCGAGCACTTCCTCCCCGTGGACCGGTTTCGAGACGTAATCCACTCCGCCCGACTTCAGCCCACGGACTTTGTTCTTCACGTCGTCGAGGGCCGAAAGAAAGATGACCGGGATATCCGAAGTCTTAGGGTCGGACTTAAGCAGGGCGCAGGTTTCGAAACCCGATTCTCCGGGCATAACCACATCCAGCAGAATGAGATCCGGCCTTTCCCGTTTGCTGACTGCCCGGGCCGATTCCCCGTCCGCGGCCGTGAGGGTCTGAAAGCCCTCGGCTTCGAGAACGCTCTGCAACAGCTCGACGTTGATCGCACTATCGTCGACGATGAGGACTTTTACGCCGGAGTCGGTTTGTGTTTGGTCGCTAGTCTGCACTCATATGACAGATCGACACGAGGGTCTGGAAACTTTAGCCCTGTTGGAGACCCGAGATAGTCGGAGGGTGTGCGGCGAAGAAAGCTTCCGTCCACCGCTGTCGTTGGCGGTCTCCGGCCGCTAACCCTGCGGCGAGCCCGAAGAACGTCGAGTGAACTCGACGTCGGCACGTGAAGTGTACGCCACAAGCTTGGGTGCTTAACCATTTTGGGGGTTCCAGCGGAAATCGGTCATTCCGAAGACTGTGTACCGCTTCCTTACGGTCGCGGCTCGGAATGTTGGTATTGATTTCAGAGCACTTGCTGAGCCGCGCGCGTCAGCGAGCGGTGCTGTCTTACGTAAAACGGGCCGAACCCCCAAAACGCTTAAGCACCCCACAAGCTTCGCGAGAACCGCCGAGCATGCGCTATAATAAAGATTCGCGCCTCCTGTCCTGCTCCGACCTCCAGAGTAATCACTCGGTGTAGTATCATTGTTAGCGGAATTCATTTTAAGCGCCAATCGTCCTGAGCAGTTCCCGGCCGACGGACTGCCCGAGATCGCTTTTCTGGGGAGAAGCAATGTCGGCAAATCCAGTCTGATCAATGCGATTGTCGGGCAGCGAAAGCTGGCGTTCACGAGTAACACTCCCGGCCGAACACAATCCATAAATTTCTATCGAATTGAAGGCAAACAATACTTCGTCGATCTTCCAGGCTACGGATACGCGCGAGTGCCGCTGGCGGCAAAGAACGAGTGGGCGAAGCTCATCAACGGATATTTGGAGGAAAGAAAGACACTACAGTTGGCATTCCTGATTTTGGACGCCCGTCGCGGGTGGATGGATAAGGATCTCGATCTGAGAAACTGGTTAGAGGCTCACAGCCGTCCTTACCTGGTGGTGGTCTCCAAAATCGACAAACTTAATCAGGCGGAACAGCAGCGCGGGCTCAAGGCTATAAGCCAGTACGCCGAGCCGCTGCCGTTCTCGGCCGTTACAGGCCGGGGAGTGAGGGAAATTTGGCAAGCGATATCGAAAACACAGCAGACGACAACACACCAGTAACAGACACCCCGCCTCAGGAGCTGGCAGCTCCGGAGAAGTCGGCCGAGAGTCCCGCCCGGGAAGCTTCGGCCGAGAAGACTGAAGATGCGGCGGCTCCGATCAAAACAGAAACAAAACCGCAGCAGGAACGTCCTCCACGCGCGAAGGAAAGGACTCCGAAGAGCGAGGCTGCGCCCGCCGCTCCTTTGGCCGACGCGCCCCCGAACGGCGCACCTGCGCCGGCCGTCACGGAAACGGTAGCCACTCCGGTAGCCGCAGCGCCCGAGGCGGGTGAAGCGCCCGTCGAAGCG
>Ga0302319_10009166_pt1 | contig 19098 bp, 19 predicted proteins | sample Bog_T0_2_FD_203319 | JGI IMG/M metagenome (GOLD analysis project Ga0302319, IMG submission 203319) | Peat permafrost microbial communities from Stordalen Mire near Abisko, Sweden - Bog_T0_2 | ecosystem: Environmental > Terrestrial > Soil > Wetlands > Peat | place: Sweden: Abisko, Stordalen Mire... | reverse complement strand
CAGCCGCGACAGCGTGCGGTGGTGCTGCTTGGCCAGCACCTCGGTCGGCGCCATCAGCGCCGCCTGGCCGCCGGCCTCCACCGCGCGCAGCATCGCCAGCAGCGCGACCAGCGTCTTGCCGGAGCCCACATCGCCCTGCAGCAGCCGCAGCATCCGCCGCGGTGCCGCCAGATCGGCATCGATCTCCGCCAGCGCCTGCACCTGCGACCCCGTCGGCGTATGCCCGAACCGAGCCAGCGCCTTCGCCCGCAAATGCCCGTCGCCCAACAGCGAGCGGCCAACCCGAGCCCGCACCCGGCCGCGCACGATCGCCATCGCCACCTGGTCGGCGAGGAACTCGTCATACGCCAGCCGCGCGCGCAGCCGCCCGTCCGGCACCACCGAGTCGGGCGCCTGCACCGTGCGCAACGCCTCGGCGAACCCCGGCCAGCGCTCGCGCCGCAGCAGGGCAGGGTCGTGCCATTCGGGGAACTCGGGCAGGAACCCGAGCGCCTGGCGCATCGCGCTTGCCACCTGGCGTGGCCACAGCCCGGCGGTCAGCGGCCAGACCGGCTCGATCGCCGGCATCTGCTCCGGCTGGTCCGCCGGCACGACGTGGTCGGGATGCGCCATGGTCAGCCGGCCGTTGAAGCTTTCCAGCTTGCCGGAGACCAGCAGCTTCGCGCCCGGCTGCATCCGCTCCGCCCGGCCGAATTTGAAGAACACCAGCTCCGCCGTTCCGGTGTCGTCCTTCACCAGCACCCGCCAGGGCTGGCGGGGATTGGCGGGCCGCTCATGCCGCACCACCTCAACTTCCAGCGTCGCCACCTGGCCTGCGCGGGCATCGGCCAGGCGCGGCCGTGCCCGCCGGTCCAGATACGACTCCGGCAGGTGGAACAGCAGGTCGATCACGCGCTCCCCGCCCGCGGCGCGCTGGATCAGCGGGGCGAGCTGCGGGCCTATGCCCTTCAGCGAGGTCAGGGGCGCGAAAAGTGGGTCTAGGTCGCGGTAATCCACGGGCTGACAGGGATGAGTCGCGCCGCTATATGGCATCCCCCCGATGACAGAGCCAGAACACCCCTCGCTGGACTTCCGGCGCCGTCGCCTGCTGTTCCGCGCCACCCATCGTGGCACCCATGAAACCGACCTGCTGATCGGCGGCTTCGTGCGCGCCCGGCTGGACGATTTCAGCCCCGAAGAGCTGGACGTGCTGGAAGCGCTGATCGAGCTGCCCGATCCCGATTTGGCGGACTGGTTGTCCGGCCGCCGGCCGATCCCCCCGGCGCTGCCGGAGACGGAGATGCTGACCCGCATGCGCGCGGCGGCCAGGCGATGACGGGGGCGCAGGTCTACGGCGCACCGGAAGGCTGGGACGCCTTCCTGCTGGCCCGCCGCCGCGCCGAATTTGCCGGCCCGATGCTGCACGTGGCGCGGGACGACGCGCGGATGGCGCGGCTCGCGGAGGCGATGGCCTTCGTCATGCCGGAGGCCGAGATCCTCCGTTTCAACGCCTGGGATTGCCTGCCCTACGACCGCGTCTCGCCCAACCCGGTGATCGTGTCCGAACGCGTCGCCACGCTCGCACGGCTGCTGGAAAAGCCGGACCGTCCCCGCATCGTGCTGACCACGGTGAACGCGCTGGCCCAGCATGTACCGCCGCGCATGGCGTTCGAGGGCGCCGGCCTGGACCTTAAGGTCAACGGCACGTTGCGGCCGGAGAAGCTGGCGCAGTTCCTGGAGGCGCACGGCTACGGCCGCGCAGGCACGGTGATGGAGCCGGGCGAATACGCCATCCGCGGCGGCATCATCGACCTGTTCCCCGCCGGCGAGCCGGAGCCGCTGCGGTTCGACCTGTTCGGCGACACCATCGAATCGATCCGTGCGTTCGACCCCGCCACCCAGCGCAGCGGCGAGGCTCGCCGGCGCGTCACGCTGCGTCCGGTGTCCGAAGTGCCGCTCGACAAGGACTCCGTCGCCCGCTTTCGCACCGGCTGGCGCGAGCTGTTTGGCCAGTCTGCCGCCCAGGACCCGATCTACCTGTCGATTTCGGAAGGCCGGCGGCATCCCGGCATGGAGCACTGGGTGCCGCTGTTCCACCCCCAGATGGAAACGCTGCTCGACTACCTGCCCGGCGCCTCGGTCAGCCTCGACCACCAGGTGGATGAGGTGCTGACCGCGCGTCTGGAAATGATCGCCGACCATTACGCCGCGCGGCAGGTGGTCTCGCGCGACAGCGAGGTGCCGTACCGGCCGCTGCCGCCCGACCGCCTGTATCTCGATCGTGCCGGCTGGGACGCGATGCTGTCCGGCGGCCCGGTCTTCGCCTTCAGCCCGTTTGCCATGGCCGATGGCGCGGTCGGCGTCGATGGCGCCGGGCGCCCCGGCCCGATCTTCGCGCAAGCCGGTGCCGGACCCGGCATCAACGTGTTCGACCAGCTTCGCGCCCAGGCCGAGCGCTGGGGCAAGGAAGGCCGGCGTATCGTCGTCGCCGCCTGGACCCGCGGCTCCCGCGAGCGCCTCGCCAACCTGCTGCGCGAGCACGGGTTCAAGGACGCCGCCCAGGAAGACGACTGGCCCGCCGTCCGCCGCAAGGAATCCGGCACCGTCTCGCTGGTCACGCTCGGCGTCGAGCGGGGCTTCGTCGCGCCACGCCTCGCGCTGGTCGGCGAGCAGGACCTGCTGGGCGAGCGCATCTCCCGCCCGCCGCGCCGGCGCAAGCGTGCCGATCAGTTCATCGCCGAAGCCACCGAGATCGCCGAGGGCGACCTTGTGGTCCACCAGGAATACGGCATCGGCCGCTACGACGGGCTGGAAACGCTCGCGGTCTCCGGCGCGCCGCATGACTGCCTGCGACTGATCTACGACGGCAACGAAAAGCTGTTTCTGCCGGTCGAGAACATCGAGGTCCTGTCGCGCTTCGGCAGCGAAGGCGACGGGGTCGCGCTCGACAAGCTCGGCGGCGCCGGGTGGCAGACGCGGAAGGCGCGCATGAAGCAGCGCATCCGCGACATGGCGGGCGAGCTGATCCGCATCGCCGCCGCGCGCCAGATCCGCGAAGCGCCGATGATGGCGCCGACCGAAGGCACCTGGGACGAATTCTGCGCCCGCTTCCCGTTCGCCGAAACCGAAGACCAGGCGCGCGCCATCGCCGACGTGCTGGAGGATCTGGCGACCGGCCGCCCGATGGACCGGCTGATTTGCGGCGATGTCGGCTTCGGCAAGACCGAGGTCGCGCTGCGCGCCGCTTTCGTTACCGCGATGTCAGGCGCGCAGGTCGCGGTGGTGGTGCCAACCACACTGCTCGCGCGCCAGCACTTCCGCACGTTCTCCGCGCGCTTCGCTGGGCTGCCGGTGAAGGTCGCGCAGCTTTCCCGCATGGTGCCCGCCAAGGAAGCGACGGAGGTGCGGCGCGGCATCGCCGACGGCTCGGTGAACATCGTCATCGGCACGCATGCGCTGCTGGCGAAATCCATCTCGTTCGTCGATCTGGGCCTGCTGATCGTCGATGAGGAGCAGCACTTTGGCGTCGCGCACAAGGAACGTTTGAAACAACTGAAGTCCGACGTGCACGTGCTGACGCTGACCGCCACGCCGATCCCGCGCACGCTGCAACTCGCGCTGACCGGCGTGCGGGAAATGAGCCTGATCGCGACGCCGCCCGCCGATCGTTTGGCGGTGCGCACGTTCATCATGCCGTTCGATTCCGTCGTGGTGCGCGAGGCGATCCAGCGTGAGCGTTTCCGCGGCGGCCAGATCTTCTGCGTGGTTCCCCGCATCGAGGACCTGGGGCGCATGGCCGAGCGGCTGAAGGAGATCGTACCGGAAGCACGCACGATCGAAGCGCACGGGCGGCTGGCGCCGACCGAGCTGGAACGCGTGATGACCGAATTCGGCGACGGCAAGCACGACATCCTGCTCTCGACCAACATCGTCGAAAGCGGGCTGGATATGCCGGCGGTGAACACGCTGATCATCCATCGCGCGGACATGTTCGGACTGGGGCAGCTGTATCAGCTTCGCGGCCGCGTGGGCCGTGGTAAGCAGCGCGGCTACGCCTATCTGACCTGGCCGCAGACGCTTCGCCTGTCGGCCGCGGCGGAGAAGCGGCTGACGGTGATGCAGACGCTGGACGCGCTCGGCGCCGGCTTCACCCTGGCCAGCCATGACCTGGACATCCGCGGCGCCGGCAACCTGCTGGGCGACGAACAGTCCGGGCATATCCGCGAGGTCGGCATCGAGCTCTACCAGCAGATGCTGGAAGATGCGGTGGTCGAGCTGCGCGCCGGCGAGGGTCGCCGCGGCGGCCAGGAGAGGGACTGGACGCCCAACATCAGTCTCGGCCTGCCGGTGCTGATCCCCGAGACCTATGTGCGCGACCTGCCGGTGCGACTTGGGCTGTATCGCCGGATTGGTGCGCTGGCGTCGGACGCCGAGACCGACGCCATGGCCGCCGAGCTGGTGGATCGCTTCGGCCCGTTGCCGGAGGAGGTGGACAACCTGCTCGGCGTGGTGGCGTTGAAGCGCGCCTGCCGCGAGGCTGGGGTGGAGAAGCTGGATTCCGGGCCGAAGGGGATGGTGCTGAGCTTCCGCGGCAACGCGTTCTCCAATCCGGCGGGGTTGGTCGCGTGGCTTTCGAGCAAGGGCGGCCTGGTGAAGCTGCGGCCGGACCACAAGCTGGCGATCGTGCGGGAGATGGATGTCGCGACGCGGCTGGCGTTTGCGCGGGATATTCTTAGTAATCTGGGGCGGATCGCGGGGCAGGCCAAGGCAGCATAAAGGTTGGGGGTCTGGGGCCTCAGGCCCCGGCGGGGTCCAGGGGCAGAGCCCCTGGCCTTACTTCACTCCCCAATGAGTACTCAGCGTCTCGGCTGGGCCGATAAGGCCGGTCAACGATGATGCCTTTTGTGCCTGATCGCCCGTTGGAACGCATGTCGGCGAAGACCGCATCGGCATCGCCAATACGGCCGCCTCGTTCCAGCCCAACAAGGAAGCCGAGCGTGGTAAGTGAATGCACTGGATAGCGTCCATAGAAGCCTGGATCGACGAATTTGTCCTCCTCGAACAGGAACAAGAACGGCCCTTCCCCGACATCGCCTGACGCCAGCGCTTCAAAAATCGTCACTTCGCCGATGTTCTTTCGATCCTTCTTCAAAGCGATGCCCGCTTTCTCCCGGGCAATCCGGGCCTGTCCCAGTTCCGTTTCGATAACTGAAATGATGTCTGGATTTCCGTCGATCCAGGCGCGGATCAGATGTGCCGTCTGGCTACCGCTACGCGTCGCTTCCCATGCGACGTAGTCGGTCAAAACAATGGGCAGCCCGGGCGCGAGCAGCAATTCCAGTCCGCCCGAGACCGATACAAAGGAGAACAGCGGACTGCGATCGGGGAGGATAATTTTAGTCCGCATCCTTCGGCTCCAACATGGCCTGAACCAGGATCTCCGCCTCCCGCTCGATTTGTTCGGAGTCTGGCTTCGGCCACGGGATGGACATCGTGTTCATGGCTTCGACGAAATCGGGGTGCCGCTCCGGCGCCAGGCCAAGCGCATCCATCGCCTGTCGGCGGGACATGCGGCCCTCGGCGTAGGACAGCAGCACGGGCCGCGCCTGCTCGCCGTCAAGCGGTGCGGGCGCTTCAGCCGTTGCCCAGCCGACTTCGCGGGCCAGCAGGTCCCGGACGATCTCGCTTACACTGCGCCCGGCGTTCAACGCATGCGCCTTGGCGGCCCGGAGCAGGCCGTCATCGATGTTCATGGTGAACTGTCGCATGGCCACCTCCCATACAGCGATACATATATACAGACCGATGCCGGAATGCGACGGGGTTGGTGTGGGTTCCAGCGCCACTCGGCGCCGCCACTCACTGAAGCGTTTCCGTGACGTCGCTTCGTATCGGTTCTATACCTATCATCGTATGCTCAGGGGGTGAGCGGACCGATGCGGAGGTCAAGCTGGCCGAGCGCGGCAAGACGCTGGTGTTCGTCGATGCCTGCCACTCCGGCAACGTCCGGCCGGGGACCAAGGCAACACCCACCGACATCGACCGCTACGCCGGCGAGCTTGCCAGCGCCGAGAGCGGCGTGGTGGTGTTCAGCTCGTCCACCAGCACCCAACTTTCGATTGAGGACGATACCCTCAAGCACGGCGATTTCACGGCCGCGCTGCTGGAAGCGTTCGACACACGCCGCGCTACCCACGAGCCACCGTTTTTTTACGTGACCGATTTCGATGCGTATCTGCGTGGGCGCGTGAAGGAACTGACCCACGGCGCCCAGACGCCGACCGTGACCATTCCCCTCGAACGCTATAACAACCCGCGCGTCTTCCGTACGGTCGAGGCGCCGTGACACGCGCGGACGCACTGAACAAGGGGCAGGCACCGAGACGCCTCACGCTTTCCGGATCGCTCCCGAATTGACGACCTCGTGATGAGCGGGGCACCTCCGCTTGACCGGATGATCGCTCCGACCACGTGTTGATCGGAATGATCGTATGAAGCATCTGCTGGCCGTCTGTGCCCTGGTCGCCCTCGCCGGCACGGCTTACGGCCGGCCTCAGCCCGGTGCCGACATGACCTATGCGCCCTGGTTCGAGAGCCTGCGCCAGCCCGGCACGGGAATGTCCTGCTGCTCGATCGCGGACTGCCGGCAGACCGACTTCCGCATCACCGGCAATCGCTACGAGGTGCTGGTGGAAGGCGAATGGCGTCCGGTGCCGCCGGAGACCATCATCGAGCGCGCCGACAACCCGACCGGCCGCGCCGTCGTATGCTACACGCCGTATCGCGGCATCATGTGCTTCATCAAAGGCCCCGAGACCTGAGCGTCGGACGATCGGGGCGCCGGCGCTTCGGCGTGCCCGTCGGGTGACGGGCAGGCGTTCAGCCGGCGCTCCGTTTCGTCGCTTACCGGGTCGCCGCCACCACCATCGCCGGACCGCCGTGGATAGCGTTCTGCAACGCTTCGGTGACGTTGCGAACCACGGACGAACCGACCATCACCAGCGAGAGGATGACGATCACCCGCATGGCGATCGTCATGGATGGCAAGTCACCACGGCTGGCGTTGTTTGCACGAAACGCAGGCATGACCGCCTCCGAGCTTCAGCCGGTGAGCGCGAGCCTCGCCGCGCTTCGGCGCTGTTGGCCGTGCCATGGAGATTGTCGGTGGGGTATAGCGATTCGATGGCATCAAAGGCCGTCGAGAATAGCAATCGCGTAGCCACCAAAAGACCGGGCAAAGCGTAGGGCGGACATCTTCGCCCGCGGTCGCCCACCACCCCCCTCAGAACTCCGCCGCCTCCACCGCCGCCACATCCAGCAGGCGCTCGATCACTTCGGGCTCCTGCGCGCCGGCGATCGCGTGGCGGCCGGCGATCACGAAGCAGGGGACCCCGTTGATCCCCAACCGGTGCGCGGTGAGGTTTTCGGCGTGGACCGAGTCCACCTCCTCGTCGCTTTGCAGGAACCGCCGCACGGCCCGGGGGTCCAGGCCGGCCGCCTGGCCGATGGCGACCAGGATCGCCTCATCGCCGATATCCAGCCCGTCGGTGAAATGCGCGGAGAACAGCGTCTCGACGATGCCGTCAGCCGGGCCGAAGCGCGCGGCAAACCGCACCAGCCGGTGCGCGTCCACGCTGGACGGCGTGCGGCGGATGCGGTCGAAGCGGAACTGCACGCCCTCACCGCGGCCGATCTCGGCGATCGAGCCGTAGAGCCGGCGCGCCCGATCCTCGCCGCCGAATTTGCGGATCACGTAGTCCGGACGCGACATGCCGATGCGCGGCATGTCCGGGTTCAGCAGAAATGGCCGCCAGGTCAGGTCGTACAGCAGGTCTGGCCGGCGGCGCAGCGTGCGCAGCAGCCGCCGCATGCCCAGGAAGCACCAGGGGCAGACGAGATCGTGGACGATCTCGATCGAGAGCCGGGCTTTCGGGGGCGCAAGGATGTTCACCCGGCGAGTCTGCCGACAAACCGCCGCTCTGTCACGGGAATATCATCCCATCGCGTGCAGCGCAGGTCAGCTATGATAATTCCGATCGCAGTATGCAGGCAACAATGGCGACGATGTCCGGCCCGCGTCAACAACAACAATTTACCATTCCGCGCCGATATCACGGCGAAGCGTCGTAAATTTTTCGGTTAAGAACGAATCGGCGGGTTATTGCGGGCGGCGGCGCAAGTCCCGTCGCCCAAAATTGTTTGAATTCTGGAATCCCGTCGGCGAATTGCTTCACAAGGGGAGACGCCGCTCATGAACATCGTTGACCTGATCAAAAACGAGCTGGGTCCGCAACTCGCGGGCGCCGCCGAACAGATCCCCGGCGTTGGGCCGGAGAAGGCGCAGACCGCGCTGCAGGCCGCGATCCCGGCCTTGCTGGCCAGCTTCGCCAGGCTCGGGGCCACCTCGTCCGGCGCCAATGCGCTGAACGCCGCGGTGGGTCGGGCGGTCCACCCGGAACCCGAGGTCGCCGGCGCGGCGGCCGGGGGAACGGCAGAAACGGGGAGCCACCTGCTCAGCTCGCTGCTCGGCGAGGGGGGATTGCGCACAATCGTGACGGCGGTCGCGAGCTTCGCCGGTCTCAACACCGGCAGTGCATCGTCGCTTCTTGGGCTGGCCGGCTCGCTGGTGCTCGGCTTCCTCGGGCGGCAGGCGGGCACCGCCGGCGGAGAAGGCATCGCCGGGCTGCTGGCCGGCCAGAAGGGGAATATCGAGGCCGCGCTGCCGCCTGGACTGTCCAGCCTGCTTGGGTCGAGCGGATCGCTGCCGCATGACGCCACTCAAGCGACGGCCAAAGCCGGACCGGCCCGGAAGGCGCCACGCCCTACCTGGCTCAAACCGGTGGCGATCGTTGCCGCCACCCTCGTCGCCGCGCTGGTGGTCTGGGAGCTGACGTCCGGGCCGAGCGAGCCAGAAACGGACGGGAGCGTTGCGCCGCCGGCGATCGGCTCGGTGGCCAACGTCGATCTCGGCAGCGAGGCCAGCGCCGATATCGGCCGGCTGACCCAGGTGTTCCGCAGCGTGACCGACCTCAGTTCCGCCAACGCCGCCGTGCCGCAGGTCGCGACCGTGGGCAACAGCGTGGACCGGCTTCGGGCTTTGGCGGGACAGCTTCCCGCCAGCGGGCGATCGTCGCTGGCCGATCTGGTCGCCCAGGCGCTGCCCGCGGTGCAGAGCGCGGCCGACCGGGCCTATGTGATTCCGGGCGCTGCCGAGGTGCTGAAGCCGGTCGCCGATCCGGTGCTCGCCTCGCTCGCCGAGTTGGCAAAGACCTAGCTTGCCGCTGGGCCCGCGCCGGCTGGACGCACCGCCGCCATGCCCCCACAGTGTCGAGCATGGCGATCCTGATGCACGACCTGGCGGGCGCGGACCCGTCTTTGCGGTTCAGCCCGTTCTGCTGGCGGGCCAAGCTGGCGCTCGCCCACAAGGGGCTGGCGGTTGAGACGATCCCGTGGCGCTTCACCGACAAGGCGGTGATCGCGTTCTCCGGCCAGAAGCGCGTTCCGGTGATCCGCGACGGCGAGACGGTCGTCGCCGATAGCTGGGCGATCGCCGAGTATCTCGACCGGCATTATCCAGACCGCCCGAGCCTGTTCGGCGGTGAGCTTGGGCGGGCGCATGCGCGCTTCATCGCCACCTGGGCGGACACCACGCTGAACGGCGGAATTGTTTCATTGATAATCAAGGATATATGGGATATTCTTGACGGATCGGACAAGCCCTTTTTCCGCGACACAAGGCAGTCCCAATTCGGCCGGACGCTGGAAGCGATACAAGCCGGACGAGAAGAACGGCTGGCGGCTTTCCGCGCCTCACTGGCGCCGCTGCGCCTGCTGCTGCAGAAGCAGGACTGGCTGGGCGGCGCCGCGCCCAGCTACGCCGACTTCATCGTGTTCGGCTCCTTTCTGTGGGCGCGCTGCGCCAGCCGCTTCGAGCTGCTGGACCCGGCGGACGGGGTCGCCGCCTGGCGCGAACGGATGCTTGATCTGCTCGACGGGCTGGGCCGCAACGCCAGGACGGTCTGACCCATGCGGAATCGCGTTCGAAACTGTGCGATCCGAACAAAAGCGTAGCTAAGCGGACTCTTGCGGTCTCGCCGCCGCCTGTTTTGCCGCGTTCGCCTCGGCGGTCATCACAGCCGTTGTCAGGACGGGCATTCTGGCGGCGATGACCGTGAGCGGTGGACGGCGCTTCGCTGGTCCCACGCTGCGCCTCGACCGCTGCAAAACCCTTACGCGCCGATCAGGTGCAGGACGAGGTTCCGCCGGTGCGGGGCGGAGCGGTGCTCGAACAAGAACAAGCCCTGCCAGGTGCCGAGCAGCGGGGCGCCGTCGGCAACCGGGATCGAAAGCTGGGTCTGGGTCAGTGCTGCCTTGATACGTGCCGGCATGTCGTCCGGCCCCTCGTCGTCGTGCCGGTATCCGGCTCCCTCGGGAACGACGCGGCGGAAGAAGTCCTGCAGGTCGGTCAGGACATCCGGGCTCGCATTCTCCTGCACGACCAGCGAGCAGGAGGTGTGCCGGCACCAGACGGTCAGCAGTCCGGTCGCCTCGGCCTGCTCCGCCACCCAGCGGCAGATCGGGGTGGTCACCTCGTATAAACCTTGGCCGCGTGTGGCCACCGCCAGGTGATGCAGCGCTTGCTTCATGCCGGGTTACAGTTGCGCCCCGCGTTCGGTCCCGCAAGGCGCTCCGCATGGTCCTGCCGCGCTTTCACCCGCTGCGCATTGCCGACATCCGGCGCGAAACGGCGGACTGCGTGTCGCTCGCCTTCGACGTGCCGGAGGCATTGCGCCCCGACTACGCCTTCGTGCCGGGCCAATACCTGACGCTCAGCGCGGTCATCGAAGGTGAGGAAGTCCGCCGGTCCTATTCGATCTCCTCCGGCCTCGATGACGGCGAGCTGCGCGTCGCAATCAAGCGCCTCCCGGGCGGCGCTTTCTCCGGCTGGGCGCACGAAACGCTGCGCGCCGGCGACACGCTGTCCGTCATGACGCCGGACGGGCGCTTCGGCGTGCCGGTCGAACCCGCATCGGCGCGCCTGCTGGTCGCTATCGCCGCCGGCTCCGGCATCACCCCGGTGATGGCGATCCTCAAATCCGTGCTGGACCGCGAACCGCACAGCCGATTCATCCTGTTCTACGGCAACCGCGACAGCGACAGCGTTATCTTCCGCGACCAGCTCGGCGACCTGAAGGATCGCTACCTGGCTCGGCTCTCCGTCTTCCACCTGCTGTCGCGCGAGCAGCAGGACCTGCCGGCGCTGAACGGACGGCTGGACGGGGCGACCGTGCAGGGGCTGATGCGCGCCATGGTGCCGCTGTCCGCGGTGGATCACGTCTTCGTCTGCGGGCCGCAGCCGATGATCGCGGCGCTGCCCGGCGCGCTCGCCGCGCTCGATCTGCCGCGGGCGCGCATCCATGTCGAGCGCTTCACCCCCGGCGAGGGCGGGAAGCTCCGTCCGGTGGCGGTGCCGCCGCAAGCCGAGCCCGCCGCCATCGCCACGGTGATCTGCGACGGGCGGCGCGCGGAGATCCCGGTGGCGGCGGGCGAGGCGATCATCGACGCGGCGATCCGCGCCGGGCGGGCGCTGCCGTATTCGTGCAAGGGCGGCATGTGCTGCACCTGCCGCGCGAAGCTGCTGGACGGAAGCGTGGCGATGGCGGTGAACTACTCGCTGGAGCCGTGGGAGACGGCGGCTGGCTATGTGCTGACCTGCCAGGCGCGCCCGCTCACCGACCGGGTCGTGCTGGACTATGACCAGGTTTGACGCCAGGGCCTGACCCAGGGGTCGGAGTGCCGTGATAGAGGAAACGATTGCGACCGGAGGGAAACGTCGATGGCGGACTTCGAACTGGTCTGGGATTCCCGCTGCGTCGTCGCCGAATCCCCGGTTTGGGACCCGGCAACGCGCCGCCTGCTGTTTGCCGACATCATGGGCAAACGCATCAATGTCTTGTCCTTGGACGACGGTGCTCAGACGTCATGGGAACTGCCGGACATCGTGCCCAGCTTCGGCCTGTGCCGGTCCGGCCGCCTGGTGGTGGCGCTGCGCCATCGCGTGGTGCTGTACGATCCGCGGGACGGCACCGTGCAGGACCTCACCGACCCGGTGGACGAACCGCCGACCAACCGACTGAACGATGGCAAGGTGGGGCCGGACGGCTGTTTCTGGGTCGGCAGCATGGACGAGCGTCCGGACCGCCAGCCGGTCGGGTCGCTGTACCGCGTGACGCCCGATGGCCGGATCTCGAAGCAGGCGCAGGGGTACTGCACGTCCAACGGGCTCGCCTGGTCGCCGGATGGCGGCACGATGTACCACTCCGACACGCGGCCAGGCTTCGTCGAGGCCTGGGATTTTGACCCCGCCACCGGCCGGATCTCTGGCCACCGCGTGCTGGCGACGCTCACCGATGAGCAGGGACGACCGGATGGCGCGGCGACCGCCGCCGATGGCAGCTACTGGGTGGCCGGTCCCTCCGCAGGTCGCATCAACCGCTTGGCTCCCGACGGCAAGCTATTGGACTCGCTTGATTTTCCAGTGCCGGGCCCGACCATGCCCTGCTTTGCCGACGGGCATCTGTACGTAACCTCGCTGCGCGAGGGAAAGCCGGCGGACGTGCTGGAGCGGTTCCCCGGTTTGGGTGGGCTGTTCCGGGTCGCCACGCCGGCCGTGGGCGCCCCGGTGGGACTGTTCGCCGACCGATAGACGGCCACCGGGATCGTCGGCCGGTATCAACGCGCCGGCGCGCCGAGCTCCTTCAGCCATCGTGCCGCCTGCTGATCGCCAAGCGCGACGGCCCGACGGTACCAGCTTGCGGCTTGCTCGGGGTCGGGCCTGATGCCGACCGCGCCGATCAGCGCGAGGATGCTTGGATCATAGGTTTTGCCGGCTGCGGCGGCGGCCTCGCCGCTCCCCGCATCCGCTGCCCGCTCATAGAGCCGTCGAGCCGCGGACACATCGCCGACGGCCAACATGTCATCGCCTCGCTCCCGCAACGCCGTTCGGACAGAATCGGGGAGAGGCGCACCCGCGGTGGTGGCGGCGGCCGGTTGAACCGGGGCGGGTGCTTCACGCGCGATTCCAGGGGCGACGGCGGTGGCCATGACGGGGGCGACGGCGGGAACAACCACCGGGGCGGCGGCCGGCGGCCGGTCTCCGGGTTCGGGAGCGCCGGCACCCGTCGCCTTGGGGGGCGCAATCTTGCCTTCGGCCGGGCCAGCGATACCGGCACTTGCCACTGCTGCAGGCTGCCCGCCCACGCCTGGCTGCTTCGAAGCTTCGATATCGCGCGACGGCATGGCAATCGGCACCATAACCGTCGTGGCGGGACCGGAAGCACTAGACGCAATCACCGGCGGTTTGCCCAGCTCAGCCACCGGATTGTGCCTCGCATAACGCGACACGCCGGCCCAGCCGCCAACCGCCAGCACGGCCAACGCCAGGACTGCCGCCACGCGCGCCACGCCAACCCCCAGCCGCCGGCGGGATGGACCCGCCGCCGCCGGTGTCGCCAATGCACGGCGCACCATGCGCCCTGTCACGCGGCGCCGGCCCCGCCGACGCGCAGCCTCCATCACCGCGTCGAGGCTGGCCACGATCTGGCCAGGCAGACGGTCGCCGCGCTGCAGGATATCGCTCAGTGCACTTTCGGAGAGTCTGAGTCCGGCTGTGCTTCCCTCGCTGCCTTCGCCGTTGCCCGCCGAGGGCAATCCCAGCCGGCGCTCGATGAAGCCACGGGCGTCCTGCTCCGAATACGGCTCCATCGCGAGCCGTGTGGTGATCCGCCCGAGCAGATCCCCCGGCGTGTCGTCGTGCAGCACGTCGAACAGCTCGTTCCGTGCGACAAACAGCATCTGCAGCGTGTGCCCGGTGAGGCCGGCCTGGTTGGAGAGCATGGCGAGCATGCGGGCCGCGTCCGGCTGCAGCATGTGCGCATGGTCGATCACCGCCACGGTCGCGCGCTTGCCGTTCGGCGGGATCAACAAAGCCTCGCAGGCGCGCGCGGCGTCGTCTTCCGACAGCACGGCGTCGGCCGGCATGCCCAGGACCGCGCCCAGCAGCCGATCCAACGACAATTCTTCGCCGTCGGGATGCTCGATCCTGACCACGCGCAGCGATCGATCGGTCAACAGCGGAATGGCCGCCTCGACCAGGGCCGTTTTCCCGACCCCGGCCGGTCCGGTGAGCGCCACCAGGGGCACCCCGCCCAGCAGGCTTGCCATCAGCGATTCCAGCACCGACAGATGTGCAGGCGAGAGGAACAACGCGCCACCGCCGACCCTGAGCAGGTCCCAGGCCGGAACGACCGGATGCGTCGTCGTGGGGGCGACCTGGGGGATGATTCCCTCCTTGCCCAAAGCCGCCGGCTCTCGCGCGGGCTGATAGGCGCTGTTGGCCGGTTCGGTTTCCAGGTGCAGGTCACTCATGTCGAAGCACCTCCGGTTTCGCTGGCCGATCATTCAAGGCCGCGGCCGACACCCGAGAGAGGCGAGACAGCATTGCAACTCCGAGCCAGGGCAGACGCGGGAAAATCCCGCATCGCGGTACGTCCCGCACGTCTGTCATTCGCCCGCTATCGTTCGGAGTTACCAACATCGTCAGGATGTTAACGGTTTGTCGATAAGCCGCAAGCGGGCTCAAGCGAGCGTGATTGTTCCATTTATCGACACGTGCAATACATTTTATCGTTATGTATCATGTTACGGTCCGCGGATCATGTCCTGATCCGCGGACCGCGTTGGACCAGCAACCGTGAGCGGTCTGGTTGGCAGCCGTAGCCAGGCCGGGGCTAGTAACCAGGCGGAGGCCGGTTGGGGGTCGTAACGGCGCCGCCCACGGCGCCGACCCCGCCACCAATCAGGGCGCCCGTCGCCGCGCCGCGGCCGCCGCCGGCGAGGCCGCCGATCGCGGCACCCGCTCCGGCGCCAAGCAATCCGCCGCCTACGGCGCGCTGGCCCGGACTGTAGGGATCGGTGCACGCACCCAACGCCAAGGCCAGGCCGAGGGCAACAGCGCGGGGGGCGGTGAAACGTCGCATGGTGTCCATCCCTTGCATCGTTGAAGCGGCGGTCGACAGAGGCGTCAGCGAACGGTCAGGCCGAGTGCGACACCCGGGGTGTACACGACCGGCGGCGGGGCCGCGTAATAGACCGGCGGCGGTGCGTAATAAACGGGCGGCGGCGCGTAGTAAACGGGGGGCGGTGCGTAATAGGGCCGCCGCCATGCCGGATAGTACGCCGGTGGTGCGACGACGAGGCCCCAGCGAGGTCCGCCGCCCCAACGCGGACCGCCCCAACCCGGATGCCATCCGCCGCGATACGGACCGTGATATACGTTATAACCGCCGTGCCAATCCGCCCTCGCGGGTGCGGCGATGGCCAGCAGCACGACGGCGGCAGCGAAAGCGACAAAGCAACCGCCGCGTGAAGCCGATGTCGTTCGTATCGCAGTCATGGCGAGCCTCCCTGGCAATTGTCTCATGAGACGAGAGGATCGTGGCAAGCGTGAGGCATCGCGCATTCTTATCCCGCTCCCGCGCCGGCAGCCCGATGCTGGGGCGTCACGACGCCGCCTTCACCCGCGGCGGCTGGCGCGGCCGCTGCGCCGGTTCATCAGACAGATGCGACAGGAACGCGGCGCAAAAGCGCGCGGCCGTGTTCTCCCACACTTTTGCGCGCAGCGATTGATGCCGCTCCTGCCGCTCGCCCAGGCTCATGGTCAGGCCGTGACGCATGGCCTCCGCGATCTCGTCGGCATCCAGCGGGTTCACGATCAGCGCCTCGTTCAAATCCTCGGCGGCGCCGGCGAAACGCGACAGGATCAGCACGCCTGGGTCGGCCGGGTCCTGCGCGGCAATGAACTCCTTGGCGACAAGGTTCATGCCGTCGCGCAGCGGTGTGACCACCGCGAGCCGCGCCATGCGCATGAACCCGGCCAGTGTCTGCCGTCGGACAGCACGCGTCATGTAGCGGATCGGCGCCCAATCAAACTCGGAAAACCGCCCGTTGATTTCGCCCACCAGCCGGTCCAGCTCGCGGCGCAACCGCTGGTAATCCTGGCTGTCCTCGCGGGAGCGGGCGGCGATCTGCAGGAAGTTTACCTCGCGCCGGTGCTCCGGATGCTGCTCCAGCAGGGCGGCGAAGGCTTCGAAGCGATGCGACAACCCCTTGGAATAGTCCAGCCGGTCCACGCCGATCGCGAGCGCCCGGCCGCCAAGGCTCGCGCGCAGCCGCTTCGCATCGGCGCCGGCCGCCGCCTGCACCGCCGTGCGCGCGAAACCGGCGGCATCGATCCCGATCGGATTGACGATCAGCTGCACGGTGCGGCCCTGATACTCAAAGGCTTCATCCGTCTGCGGAATGATCCCCAGGATCTCGCGCACGCACTCGACGAACTCGTAGCGGTCCTTGCGGGTGTGGAAGCCGATCACGTCGTACGCGCACAACGCCCGCAGCAGGTTCACGGCGCGCGGCAGGGCGATCAGGATCGCGGGCGGCACGAACGGCGTGTGGAGAAAAAAGCCGACACGATTGCGCACGCCGATCAGCCGCAGTTCCTCGGCGAACGGGATCAGGTGGTAGTCGTGCGCCCAGATCAGGTCGTCCGGCCGCAGCATGGGAGCAAGACTGTCAGCGAACCGCTTGTTGACGTCGCGATAGCCTTCGTAGTCTTCGCGACGGAACGTGATCAGTCCAAGCCGCAAATGCAGCAGCGGCCAAAGCGCGCCATTGGAGAAGTGGACGTAGAACGCCCGGTACTCGGCGTCCGTCAGGTCGATCGTCGCATAGGTGATGCCGGCTGCCTGCTGGACGCAGGGGGGGCCGCTTGCGCCCGCGTGCCTGCCGCTCCAGCCGAACCAAAGCGTGCCCGGCCGCAGCGCATCGGTGAGCGCCACGGCAAGGCCGCCGGCGCGCGGACCGCGTTCGGAGGGCAGGGGCACACGATTGGAGACGACGACCAGGCGCGGCATGGATTCCGTTCTCCCGCTCCGCGAATTGCGTTCGACTTGCGCGGAGATATGGCGCCTGGCGCCTCTATTTCGCGTAACCTGTGCACCATTTTCCCGCGAGGATACAGGAAGAAGGCAGGCCGAATTATAACAAACCCGTGATCACTCGCCGCAACCCGCTGGAATCGTTGATCGCAAGCGGAACAAGCCACCACATTCTCGCGCTCTGCACGGTCGTTCCGGGTGTGCGTCCACAAATAAGGGGTAGAGGGATCGATTCCGCCGAATTCGGGGCAAGTACCGCCGTAAAAAAACCTGAAGTCTGCGGCTTGATCCGTCCTTGACCAAGACGGAGTGGAAGAGCCATGCGTATCGCCCAAATCGCGCCGCTGACTGAATCCGTGCCGCCGCGGCTTTATGGCGGCACGGAACGTGTCGTATCGTACCTCACCGAGGAACTTGTGCGCATGGGGCACGATGTGACTCTGTTCGCGAGCGGCGATTCACGCACCAGCGCCGCGCTGGAGGCAATCTGGCCGGTGGCGCTTCGCTTCGATCCGACGTTGCGAGACTTCACCGCACCGCTCGTTCTGCTGTTGGAGACGGTTTGCCGTCAGGCCGATGAATTCGACGTGCTGCACTTTCACATCGACTACTGGCCATTTTCACTGTTCAGCCGGCAGCGCACGCCGTTCCTGACAACGGTGCACGGGCGGCTCGACCTGCCGGAACTGCAGCCGGTGTTTGATATGTTCACCGACGCGTCGGTGGTATCGATTTCGGACTCTCAGCGCGCACCGTTGCAGGCGAATTTCATCAAGACTGTGCATCACGGCCTGCCGGTCGACCTGCTCACGCCGCGTCCGGCGCAGCCGCATTACCTTGCGTTCCTGGGCCGCATCTGCCCCGACAAAGGTCCTGACCGCGCGATCCGCATTGCGCAGGAGACCGGCATTCCCCTGAAGATCGCGGCGAAGGTGGATCGTGTCGATCAGGAGTACTATCAGAGCGTCATTGCGCCGATGATCGATGGCCAGCACATTCAAATGTTGGGCGAGATCAACGAAGCGCAGAAGCCGGAGTTCCTCAGCAACGCGATAGGATTGCTGCTGCCGATCGAATGGCCGGAGCCGTTCGGCCTGGTCATGATCGAGGCGATGGCCTGCGGCACACCGGTGATCGCGTTCAACCGGGGCTCGGTGCCGGAGGTGATCGACCACGGGCTGACCGGCTTCATTGTCGAGGACGAGGCGGAAGCGGTGGCTGCCGTACCGCGGCTGGCCTCGCTGTCGCGCACGGCGGTTCGCCAGTGCTTCGAGCGCCGGTTCACCGCGCGGCGCATGGCGGAGGACTACCTGTCGCTGTATCAGCGGCTGGCGATCAAGCCCCGGGCCAATCTGCGCGTGGTCACGTAGGCCGCCAGCGCGCGGCGGGCGCGTGCTGCGTCGGCGGCGAGCGCGAGCAGCGCACGCAGTTGGCCCGGCCGCGCCGCGAGCGAGGCAAGCACGCGGCCCAGCCCGATCATCCCGGCGGCATTCAGCGCCACCAGCGCAGCCGGCGGGAGCGAGCGCTCGGCCGGATCGCAAATGACACGGATTGCCGCGCAGGGCAGGCCGTGGACGTCGGCCAGACGGGCGACCGCGCCGGATTCCAGGTCGATCGCGTCGGCACCGGTCTGGTTGTGCAGCCGGCGCTTGGTCTCGGCGTCGGCGGCGATCGCATCGCCCCCGAGGATCGTGTGCGGCGTCGGACCGCCGAGCGCGGTCGAAAGCGCGGGATCGGTGGGGATCGTGCGGCCGTCCACGACGATCGCGCGCGGAACCAGGATTGCGCCTGGGCGTAGCGCCGGATCAAGCCCGCCGGCGAGCCCGAAGCTGATCAGTGCGGTTGCGCCGTCGCGGACCAGGCGGGCGGCAGCGCCGTCGGCCCCCGTCGCAGTTCCGCCGCCGATCGCGACGCGCAGCCCAAGCGGGCGGGCAACGCGGGCTTCAGCAGCCAGCCCGACCACGACGCCGATGGTTGATGCCAGCGGGTTATGAACGATGGTCACCGGCGGAATGTCCGCCACCATCAGAACCCGTATGTCACCCGCCGCGTGTTGCCTCGCCGCAGGCTGCGGTAGCGGGCCAGCGCGAGCAGCGGGAAATACAGCCGGTAGCCATGGTAGCGG
>Ga0302319_10009165_pt1 | contig 19099 bp, 15 predicted proteins | sample Bog_T0_2_FD_203319 | JGI IMG/M metagenome (GOLD analysis project Ga0302319, IMG submission 203319) | Peat permafrost microbial communities from Stordalen Mire near Abisko, Sweden - Bog_T0_2 | ecosystem: Environmental > Terrestrial > Soil > Wetlands > Peat | place: Sweden: Abisko, Stordalen Mire... | reverse complement strand
CTCTGGAGCTACACGGCGGGCCTCGGCTTCGCCCTGCTGCTCACGGCCGCGTCATTCATGGTCGCGCAAACCCATCTCTTGTGGCCGCCCGGACTGCCGGTTGGGCTGGCCGTGCTCGCCATCGCCCAAATGGGCGTGCATCTCGTCTTCTTCCTGCAGATCGGCACCGGACCGGACAACACCAACAACGTGCTCGCCCTGGCCTTCGGTGTGCTCATCGTCACCCTGGTGGTCAGCGGTTCGTTGTGGATCATGGGTCACCTCAACGCGAACATGGTTCCGCCCGGCATCATCATGGAGATGCGGCGCTGAGGCGCCGTCGTGGCTTCGGGCGCGCGGCGCGCGAGGGTCGCGCCGGTGTCCGCAGCGCCTGCAGCGCGGATGTCGTTTGTTCGCGCACGATGCGCTTGATCAGGGCGAGATCCTCCGCATCGATGGCTTTCCAGCCGAGTTCGCTGAGCGCGCCGCGCCGCATGAAGTGAAAGTACAGCACTTCGCCGGTCAGGCTCATCGCGCGCAGCGCACATTCCGCATCGCGCGCTCCCCGCCGGAGAAGGCGTGCAATGATCGCGGCCTTGACCCGCATGATGCGGTCCCTCTGACGGTGAATGAGCCGAAAACTCCGGGCGGGACCGGGCGCGATTTCCTCCCGCGCGATCCACAGCAGCCAGTCGCCCGCGGCGTCGGTCAGGAAATCCGCGAGTTTGATCTGAATGGCGCAGAAAGCGTCGATCAGCGCCGCGTCGTCGGCGCGGCCGCCGACGAGGCGCTCGGCGGCGAGCACGACGTCCTTCATGCCGGTCCAGGCCTGCGCGACGATGTGCTCGGCGCATGCGGCGTACAGCCCCTCCTTGTTGTTGAAATAGTACTGGAGCGCCGGCGCATTCAGGCCCGCCGCGGCGGCGATCTCGCGCGTGGATGCGCCGTCGAAGCCGCGCTGTCCGAAGAGCTTCAGGGCCGAAACGATCAGACGGGAACGCGTTTGCGCGCCGCGGGTGTAGGCGTTCTCCGGTACGTAGCGATGCCTGATCCGGGTCTTGCCGCGCGCTCGAGACTTCATCGGGGCGAGTATAGGTGACGAAATTTCAGTATTCCATCTGGAATATTTCACGGGCAACGTGTTGTTGCGTGGCACATTTATTCCAGTTGACAGATATTTTGGCGTAGCGCTATGTTAGCCGGAAGATGGATCGCCGGCCGCCGATCGTTTGACGCCGTGCACATGGGCGCCGCACCGATATTCTGGAGCATTGAGAGGTGGCCATGTCCCTTGATGAGAACGGAGCCTGGAATCCGGCGAACCTCGCCGGCGCCTGGCGTGGTGCGGACGACACCGGTTCGCCGTGGCAGGAAAACGCGGACGCCGGCCGAGCGGACTCCAGCGAAGCCAAGGCCGCTGACGGCAAGACGGATGACCAGAAGAAGGACGGCGGCAAGACCGGCGATGCGGGCGCCGGCACGGGCGCCGGCACGGGAGACGGCAAGGGCGGTGGCGGGTCCGAAAAGCCGCGCAGCAAGCTGCCGCTGATCATACTGGGCGTCGTCGTGGTCGTGATCGCGATCATCGCCTTCATCGTCTGGTTCGCGGACCGCAATCAGGTATCGACCGACGATGCCTACACCGATGGCAATGTGGTGACTATGGTGCCGAAGGTGTCGGGGTACGTCACCGCACTGTACGTGAATGACAACAGTCAGGTGCACCGCGGCGACTTGTTGCTGCGCATCGACCCGCGCGATTTTCAGACCGCCCGGGCGCAGGCCGAGGCGCAACTCGCGCTCGCGCGAGCGCAGCTCGCCGCCGCCGAGGACGCGCTGCGCATCGCCCGCGTGCAATATCCTGCGCAACTGCTCGCGGCCCGCGCGCAGCAGGAGGCGGCGGAGGCGACGCAGGCGAATGCCCGGTCGCAATACGAGCGCCAGCATCAGGTGGCGCGGGCGGCGACCACGCAGGAGAGTATCGACCAGTCGACGAGCCAGTCGCTGAACGCAACGGCCAGCGTGCGCAGCGCGCGCGCGCAGGTCGCGATTGCGGAGCTCGCGCCGGAACAGATCGAGCAGGCGGTCACCACCGTGACGCAACGCGAAGCGCAGGTCCGCGACGCCGAGGCGCAGCTGGCGCAGGCGAACCTCAACCTGGGCTATACGGAGGTGCGCTCGCCCGTGGACGGCTTCATCACCATGCGCAGCGCGCAATTGGGCGGCTATCTCACCACCGGCCAGTCGATGTTTCTCATCGTCACGCGCGACGTGTGGGTGACCGCAAATTTCAAGGAGGGTCAACTCGGACGCATGCGCCTCGGCGACCGTGTCGAGATGACCGTCGACGCCTATTCCGGCATGAAGCTGGGCGGTTACGTGCAGAGCATCCAGTACGGCAGCGGGTCGCGCTTCTCGACGTTTCCGGCGGAGAATGCGACCGGCAACTTCGTGAAGATCGTGCAGCGGGTTCCGGTGAAGATCGTCATCGACGAGGGCCTGGATCCGAACCGTCCGCTGCCGCTCGGTCTGTCGGTGTCGCCCGTCGTGCACTTCCCGTGACCGAGGCGCCGAGCCAGGGGCCGGAGGAGGGCTGGCACCCCGGCGGCAATCCGTGGCTCATTGCCGTGGTGGTGACGCTTGCCGCGTTCATGGAAGTACTCGACACCACCATCGTGAACGTGGCGCTGCCGCATATCGCCGGATCCTTGTCCGCGAGCTACGACGATGCAACCTGGGCGCTCACTTCCTACCTGGTCGCCAACAGCATCGTGCTGCCGATATCGGGCTTTCTCGGCCGGCTGATCGGCCGCAAGCGCTATTTCGTCATCTGCATCATCGCCTTCACCGTCTGCTCGTTTCTCTGCGGGATCGCGGAGAACCTCAACCAGCTCATCATCTTTCGGGTGGCCCAGGGTTTTTTCGGCGGCGGCCTGCAGCCGAACCAGCAGTCGATCATTCTCGACACGTTCCCGCCGGCGCAGCGCGGCCGGGCGTTTTCGCTCACCGCCGTTGCGACGGTCGTTGCGCCGGTGCTCGGACCCACGCTCGGCGGCTGGATCACCGACAATTTCACCTGGCGCTGGGTGTTCCTCATCAACGTCCCGATCGGTGTGCTGACCGCATTTGCCGTGATCAGCTTGGTCGAGGATCCACCCTGGGTCAAGAAGCAGTCGAACGTCTCGGTCGATTACATCGGCATCGGCCTGATCGCGCTCACCTTCGGCTGCATGCAGATCATGCTGGATCGTGGCGAGGACGATGATTGGTTCTCCTCGCCCCTCATCCTCACTTTTGCCGCGATCACCCTCACCGGGCTTGCGTCGGCGATCGGCTGGCTGCTGTATGCGCGCAAACCGGTGGTGGATCTGCGCGTCATGGCGGACAGGAATTTCGCCCTGGGATGCGCCTCGATCGCCGCGTTCGCGATGATTCTCTATGGGAGCGCCGTTCTCGTGCCGCAGCTGGCGCAGCAGCACCTCGGCTACACGGCGCTGCTCGCCGGATTGGTATTGAGTCCGGGCGCGCTCCTGATCATCTTTCTGATCCCCGTGGTGAGTCTGGTCATGCCGCACGTACAGACCCGCTATCTCCTGGCTTTCGGATTCTTCATCGGCGGCTGCGCCATGCTGCTCTCGCGCCACATCGCGCCGGACGTCGACTTTCGCCATCTCGTCCTCTACCGGGCAACGCAATCGCTCGCGATCGGGTTCCTGTTCGTTCCGACCAGCGTGCTTGCGTACCAGACCGTGCCGCAGCGGTTGCAGAGCGATGCGGCCGCCCTCTTCACGATGTTTCGCAACGTTGCCGGCTCGGTCGGGATTTCCCTCTCCACCGCGGCCGTCACGACGCGCACTCAGGCGCACATGGCCTACCTGTCCTATCACCTGAGCCCAGCCAGCGCCGTATATCGGGAGACGCTGTCCCGTTTCACGACGGCGATCCACGATCTCGGCACCGTGGCCGGCAGCGCCGGGCAGGCCGCGATGGGCCAGCTCTATCAGACGCTGCTCGCGGAAGCCGGGCTTCTCGCCTACAAGGACGTGTTCCTGTATGCGGCATTTCTTTCATTCGGGTTCATTCCGCTGACGTTCTTCTTCTCGCCGGTGAAGGCTTCGAGGAAGGCCGGAGCCGAATGACGCACGCCGCCCGCGCCCGCGTGATGTTCCTCGGCGCCTGCCTCGTTGCGGGCTGCAAGGGCATGGGACCGGATTTCACGCCGCCACACGAACCGGTGCCCGAGCAATATGCCGGCGTGGCGCACCCGGCCGCGGCTCCCGGAGCTCCACGGCCTGACGCCGAATCCGCGCCTGGATCGTTCTGGTGGCAGGAGTTCCACGATGCGGAGCTGAACAGGCTCGAGGAACTGACCGTCGCGGGGAATCTGGACCTGAAGGCGGCATACCTGCGGCTGGTCGAAGCGCGCATCCAGGTGCAATCCGCCAGGGCACAGGGCCTGCCGAGCCTGAACGGCATGGCGAGCTTCAACCGCGAGCAGCTGGGGCTCGCGGGAATTCTCAAATCACAGGGCATCTCGACGGGACCGACGACGGCGGCCTCCACGCAAGCGCTCATCGGCGCCCTCGAACAGCCGGTGAATATCTATCAGCTCGGATTCGATGCGTCCTGGGAGCTCGATCTGTTCGGCAGGGTCCGCCGTTCGGTGGAAGCCGCGAAGGCCCAGAGCGTCGAGGCGGCCGAAGCGCGCAATGATCTGCTGGTGTCGACCGAAGCCGAGGTGGCGCAGACGTATTTTCAGCTGAGGGCCGCCCAGGTGCTGCGTGCGATCACGCAGAATCTCATCGCCGATCAGCGCAGCGTGGTCGAATTGACGATCAACAGGCACCAATTCGGGCTTGCCGGCGAGGCCGACGTCGAGTCGGCGCGTGCCCAGCTCTCGAGTCTGCAGTCACAGCTGCCCCCGTACGAGGAGACTCTCGCGGCATCCCGTCACGCGCTCGCCGTTCTCACCGGCCAGGCTCCGGAGGCGCTCGATGCGGAATTCGCCGGCTCCGGCGAACTGCCGCCGCTACCCGCGGTGGTCCCCGTCGGCGTACCCGCGCAACTCGCGCGGCGCCGTCCCGACATCCGCGACGCCGAGGCGGCGCTGCATGCGGCCACCGCGGAAGTCGGTGTGTCGGTTGCGTCGCTGTTCCCGGATGTCGCTTTGTCGGGCACGTTCGGGCTGCGCAACCTCGGCACGCGCTATTTGTTCGACTGGGCAAGCCATTTCTACACCGCCGGCGGGACCGTCTCTATCCCGATCTTTCGTGGCGGCGCGCTCGTTTCGAGCGTTCGCCTATCGCGCGCGGCAGCGGCCGAGGCGGCGCTCAATTACCGCAAAACCGTGCTCGTTGCGCTGCAGGAAGTGGAGGATGGATTGGCCAACCTCGAGAACGATTCGCTGCGCAGCGCCGCGCTCCGAGACACGGTGGACGCCGATCAACGCGCGCTGGACGTGCAGCTCGACGCTTACCGGCACGGCCTCGTCACTTATATCACCGTGCTCACCCAGCAACTGCAGACCGTCCAGGCACGCCAGCAGTTTGCCGAATCGACGTCGACCCAAGCCACCGATCTCGTGAAGCTCTACAAGGCGCTCGGCGGCGGCTGGGAGTCGCCGTGACGCGGCGGTACGCCGCCGCTTCTGATGTCAGGACCCGAGATTCTCCGCTGCGAATCCCCAGTTGATCAACTTGTCGAGCACGGCGGTGACGTGATCGGCGCGTCGGTTCTGGAAGTCGAGATAATAGGCGTGTTCCCACACATCGATGGTGAGCAGCGCCTTTTGGCCACGTGACAGCGGCAGTTCAGCATTGGAGGTCTTGGTGACGGCAAGCTTGGAGCCGTCGAGGACCAGCCACGCCCAACCGCTGCCGAACTGGGTTGTTGCCGCGGCGAGCAGCTCCTTCTTCAAGGCATCGACACTACCGAAGGCTTCGTCGATCTTCTGACGCAGTGCAGCAGGCGGCTCGCCGCCGCCGTTTGCGCGCAAACATTTCCAATAAAACGTGTGGTTCCAATGCTGTGCGGCGTTGTTGAAAATGCCGATCTTGTCCGCCACTCCGTGCGTCGCAGTGATCACCTTCTCGAGGGGCATTTCCGCCAGCGGTGTGCCGGCCACGGCCTTGTTCAGGTTGTCGACGTAGGTCTTGTGATGCTTGCCGTAATGAAAGCCGAGCGTGTTGGCCGAGATCACCGGAGCGAGCGCGCCGTCCGCATAGGGCAGCGGCGCTTGTGTGAACGGACCGCTCGAGCTGCCCGCGGCGGCGGGCGCGGCGGCGGGCGATGACTTCTCATTCATGACTGCTTCCTTGTGTTGATCGCGAGGATGTTACCTTCTAGGGACGCCGCGGCGCAAAGTCAATCGCGCACTGCACGAGGCTGGCTCAGGCGCCGCGGCCGGGCCGCGCCAAACCGCGCAGTCCCGCCGCCACATAGGGACCGAGCCGCTCGCGCAGTGCATCGACGTCGTTGGAGCGGCACAATCCTTCCGAGAGCGCATCGAGCCGGCCGGTCTCGGCGAGCGACAGCGTGAGGGCGCCCGTGAGAAAATTGTAGCCCCAGAAAATGTCCTCGGGAGCCGCGCCCGGGAGCGAGTCCATCACGGCGCGGATGAATTCGCGCACCACGCCATTGAAGGTGCGGCCCATCAGTTCCTCGCCCCACTCGGGCGAGTTGTTGACATAGGCGAGCAGCGAGAAATAGCTGTGCCAACCCGGGCCGCTGTGCGTCAGGTGATCGAGGATCGGATCGAGGAATGCCCCGATCACCGCCTCGGTGCTCGGCGCGGCCGGAGCGGCGCGGTCGCGAACCTCCGCGAGGCGCCGCAGTCGCTCCTCGTTCAATACTGCGCCACGGCGCTCGAGCACGGCGCCAAGGAGCTGCTTCTTGGTGCCGAAGTGATAGTTGACGAGCGCCAGGTCGACGCCCGCCGCCGCGGTGATTTCGCGCAGCGATGCGCCGTGGAAGCCCCTGCGCGCAAAGAGCTTTTCCGCGGCATCCATCAGCTTGTCCTTCGTCGTGCGCTTCGGGCGGGGCATCGGATTCTGAGACTCAAAACGGAATTCTATCGCGGCCAGTAACCTGTCGGACTGAGTTTCGCGGCTCACGAAACTCAGTCCGACAGGCTGCCAACGTCCGTTGCGCGCCAACGCTCGTTGAAATAATATTCAACGAGCGTTCAAATGCGGGCGAGCCGGCGGCTCTGCCGTGCTGCAGCGGGGAGATCGAGCTATGCAGGTCATCGGCAAGGACCTCGCCGGCAAGGCTGCGGTCGTGACCGGGGCGGCGAGCGGCATCGGCAGGGAGATTGCCCGCGTTTTCCGCGCCGCGGGGGCGCGGGTCGCGATCCTCGATCTCGACCGGGCGGCAGCCGAGCGCGCGGCGGCGGAACTCGCCGGCACCGGCGGTGAGGCCATGGCGCTGGCGGTGGATGTGACCGACGAGGCGGGGGTGGACCGCGCCATGGCGGCGGTGGCCCGGGCCTACGGCCGTCTCGACATCCTGGTGTGCAACGCCGGAGTCCAGATCATCGCACCGCTCGAACAGTTCTCCTTCGCCGACTGGAAGCACCTGCTCGCCGTTCACTTGGACGGCGCCTTTCTCTGCACGCGCGCGGCGCTGCGCCAGATGTATGCGCAGGGCGGCGGCAGCATCATCTACATGGGTTCCGTGCATTCCAAGGACGCCTCGAGATTGAAGGGGCCGTACGTCACGGCCAAGCATGGTCTCATCGGTCTCGCCAAGGTGGTGGCGCTCGAGGGCGCGGCGCATGGCGTGCGGGCGAACGTCGTCTGCCCCGGCTTCGTGCGCACGCCGCTGGTGGAGAAGCAGATTCCCGAGCAATCGATCGCGCTCGGGATCCCGGCCGACGCGGTGATCCGTGACGTGATGTTGAAGGATACGGCGGACGGCGAATTCACCACGGTGGCGGAGGTGGCGGCGGCCGCGCTGTTCTTCGCCTCTTTCCAGTCGGCGGCACTGACCGGCCAGTCGCTGATCGTCAGCCATGGGTGGTGTATGCAGTAGCGCGCCGGGCCGCGGCGATTTGCGCTAGAGTGCCCGCCGATGGTGCCCCCGCTGAAGCTCCTGTCCTCCATGGCGACGCGTGAGATGCTCGCCGAGATCGCGCTGCGGTACGAGCGGGATACAGCACGCGCCGTGGCCGCCGAGGCTGCCGGCGGCGTCGAGGTTGCGAGACGTCTGCAGGGCGGCGAAACGGCGGACGTCGTCGTGCTCGCGGCAAGCGCCATCGACCAATTGACGGCCGCGGGTCATCTCCTCGAGGGGAGCCGCGTCGACCTGGTGCGCTCGGGGATCGCGATCGCAGTGCGCGCCGGGAGCCCCGAGCCGGACATTGCCACCGAGGCGGCGCTGCGCAAAGCGGTGCTCGAGGCCGGAACACTCAGCTATTCGACGGGTCCGAGCGGGGTGTACCTCGAGGGTTTGTTCGAACGCTGGGGCATCCTCGGACAAATCCGCGCCCGCATCATCGTGCCGCCGCCCGGCGTCCCGGTGGGCTCCCTGGTGGCCCAAGGCGCGGTCGGGCTCGGATTCCAGCAGCAAAGCGAACTGATGCACATCGCCGGCATCACCGTGATCGGCCCGCTGCCTCCGGAGATTCAGAGCCTGACGATGTTTGCCGGGGCGATCGGCGCGGCCTGCTCCGACCCGGCCGCCGCCCGGGCGCTGCTCGCGTTCGCGGCGTCGCCGGCCGTTGCGGATGTGCGGCAGCGGCACGGGATGGCCGCGCCGTGAACGGGCGCAATCCATGAGACAGACAGGCTCCTCGGAGAGACGAAACGTGATCAGAAAGCTCTGGCCGCTGCTCCTCTGTTTGGTGGCGGCTCCCATCCTGCCGGCCGGCGCGGACGACGGCCCGGTGCGCGCAACCCTGGCGAACGGCCTGCGCGTCGTCGTGCTGCGCAATGCGCTGGCTCCCGTCGTCACGGTCGAAATGAATTTTTTGGTTGGAGGAGACGAGACGCCGCCCGGCTTTCCGGGCATGGCGCACGCCCAGGAGCATATGGCGTTTCGAGGCTGCAAAGGCATGAGCGCCGATCAGACCGCCGCGATCTACGCCGAGCTCGGCGGCCAGAACAACGCGGACACGCAGCAGAACATCACACAGTACTTCGCCACGGTCCCGGCGGCGGATCTCGATGTGGCGCTCGAAGCCCAGGCCGCATGTCTGCGCGGCATCGACGATTCCGAGGCGGAGTGGTCGCAGGAGCGCGGTGCCATCGAGCAGGAAGTCGCGCGGGATCTGTCGAATCCAACCTACAAGTTCATCGACCATTTGAACCGGGCGATGTTCGCGGGGACTCCCTATGCGCACGATCCGCTCGGTACCCGGAAATCCTTCGATGCGACCACCGGCGGCATGCTGCGGTCGTTCTATCAGACGTGGTACGCGCCGGGCGATGCGATCCTCGTCATCGTCGGAGATGTCGATCCGGCGGCGACCATCGCGACGGTCCAACGGCTCTTCGGCGACATCCCCGATCATCCGCTGCCGCCGCGGACCGCGGTCGTACTGCAATCGGTGAAGTCCGAATCATTCACGCTCGACAGCAATCTGCCGTACTTGCTCGGGTTCATCGCCTACCGGCTGCCGGGCACAGATTCGCCGGATTTCGCCGCGGCGCGCGTGCTCGCCGACGTCCTCAGCAGCCAGCGCGCCGATCTCTACGGGATGGTCCCGGCGGGCAGGGCGCTCGCGGCCGAGTTCGGCTTGGAGGAGACCTACCCGAAGGCAAGCGTCGGCTTCGGCGTCGTGGCGCTGCCGGCGGACGGCAACGGCGCCGCCGCGCTGCGCGAGATGCGCGCAATCCTCGCGCGCTATGCGCGTGAGGGTGTTGCGCAGGATCTGGTCGACGCAGCGAAGCGCGGTGAGGTGGCCGCGGCCGAATTTCAGCGAACCTCGATACCGGGCCTCGCCAACGTTTGGTCGAATGCATTGGCGGCCGAAGGCCGCAGTTCCCCGGACGAGGATGTCGAGGCGATCCAGCGTGTCACGCTCGCGGACGTGAACCGAGTGGCCCGGACGTATCTCGTCGATCGCCATTCGGTCACGGCCACGCTGAAACCGGTGCCCACCGGCCAGCCGGTCGCGGCCAAGGGCTTCGGTGGCGCCGAACAGGTCACCTCCGCGCCGAGCAAACCAGTGCCGCTGCCGGAATGGGCTGCCGCCGCTCTCGCGCAACTGTCGGTTCCGTCGAGCTACCTGCCCCTGGCAGACATGGTGCTGCCGAACGGCATCCGCTTGATCGTCAAGACCGATCCGGTGAGTCCCACCGTGTCGCTGCTCGGTTCCGTGAAGAACGATGCGGATCTGCAGACGCCCGCGGGCGAGGAGGGCATTGCCGATGTGCTCAGCGGCCTGCTTTCCTACGGCACGCGCGATCTGGATCGTCTCGCGTTCCAGAAGGCCCTCGACGACATTGCCGCGAACGAGACGGCGGGGTACACGTTCTCTGTCGCGGTGCTGAAAGATCATTTCTCGCGCGCGGTACAGCTGCTGGCGGACAACGAACTGCACCCCGCGCTGCCTGAAACGGCCTTCGACGTCGTGCAGCGGGAGACCGCCCGGTTCGTCGCCGGCAACATGCAGAGCCCGGAGTATCGGACGCTGCGGGCAATCGATGCGGCGCTGCTGCCGCCGGGTGATCCGGTCCTGCGCCAGGCGACACCCGCGACGCTGTCGGCGGTGACGCTCGAACAGGTCCGTCAATATCATGCCGCGACTTTCCGGCCCGATCTCACGACGATCGTCGTGATCGGCGACGTCATACCCGAGGAAGCCCGTTCGGTGGTCGAACGATGGTTCGGCGGGTGGCGCGCCACGAGTCCGAAGCCCGACACCACGCTGCCCCGCGTTCCCACCAACAAGCCCTCCGCCGCGACCGTTGCCGATCCGCAGGCGGTGCAGGATTCGGTGGTGCTCGCCGATCAGCTGAGTCTCGACCGGTTTGATCCGGACTATTATCCACTGCAACTCGGCAACCACGTGCTCGGTGGCGGCTTCTATGCCACGCGCCTCTATCACGATCTGCGCCAGGTCGCCGGCTATGTGTACACGGTCGACGTGCGGTTGGAGGCCTCGCGGACGCGCGCGACGTATGCGGTGAGCTACGGCTGCGATCCGCAGAACGTCTCGAAGGCGCGCGCCCTGATCGAGCGGGATCTGGCGCAGATGGGCACGCAAAACGTCTCCGCCGACGAGCTGCATCAGGCGAAGGCGCTCCTGCTGCGGCAGATACCGTTGAGCGAATCGAGCCAAGAGGCGGTGGCGCGATCGCTGCTCGCGCGGGCGGAAATCGGCCTGCCTCTCGACGAACCCGTCGCAGCCGCCCGCGCCTATGACGCTCTCACCGCGGATCAAGTGCGTGCCGCGTTCGCGAAGCGAATTCATCCGCGCGACTTCGTGCAGGTGGTGCGCGGGCCGGCACCGCATTAGGTCAAATGTGCGGCATGGGAATCTGCGACCCAGGGCACGATTTTCAGCGTGGACAGGGCCCGGGTCGGTGCGTAATCTGGCTTCCCGAGCGAAGGGTTTGGGATGCACCGGGTATTGACGATCGTCCTTGCGGTATGCGGCATGCTCGTCTCGGCCTGTGCGTTCATTCCGCGCAAGCCGCCGGCGCAACCGGGCGACCTGCAGTCCCTGTGCGCAACTGCGAGTGTCGTCGGACTGCAATGGTCGCCGCCCGCCGATCGGACCCAAATCATGGGGTATCGCATTTATCGAAACGGAACCCTGCTCGGTGCCACGCGAAACGCGCAGTTCTCCGATGACGCCGTCTCCGGCACCACGAATTACGCCTACGCCGTGGCCTCGTTCGATGCGCGGGGCCTGGAGTCCCACGCCAGCGCGGTGAACGTGACCACGCCGGCGGCGGCGGACGCCGCCGAGCCCCCTTATTGCCACAGCCGCACGATCGATTCGATCACCTGGCATTGGCCGGATGCGCAGAACGAACCGAACGGGAGCGATCTGTGGCCGGTTACCTGGGGCCGTGACGGCAACGTCTACGCCTTTTTCGGCGACGGAGGCGGGTTCGGCGGCGACGACCATCGCGGCCGCACGAGCTTCGGCATCGCCATGATCACCGGCTCACCACCGCCCACACCGGATCAGAAAGTGAATGTCTACGGCGGCGAGCGGGCGCTGCATGCGGCGGAGATTTCCGGGAAGGCGAGTTCCATCATCGCCGTCGGGGACGACTTTTATGCAATCGCCGAAATCTACCGCCCAACCGACACGCCCGGCGACTATGCGAGCCGGCCATCGGGAAGTCCAAATCACATCGGGCTCGCCTATTCGCGGCGCAATGCCTATTCGTGGCGGGATGGCGGTTGGAATTTCTGCAGCGCCAATCCCAACGGCGGCGCGCTCTCGGGCCGATTCTGTCCGACGAGTTTCGTCGCCTACGGCAGGGCGAATGCGGGCGCTCCGGGCGGCTTCGTGTACGTGCTCGGCGTGCTGAATTCCGCGCCGGAGTGGTCCGCCGGCATCGCGGCGACACCGAGCGACACCTATCTTGCCCGCGTGTCGCAGCGGCGGATTCTCGAGCACGCCGCCTATTGGTATTTTGCGGGTCTCGACGCCCGCGGTGTCCCGATCTGGACTCACGACAGCGCGCGCATGCAGCCGGTGTTTCGCGACCGCAACGGGCCCCGAGCCGGGTGTGGCGGCAGCTGCAACATGGCGAGTACACTCGCGGACGCGATCTACGACGCGACTCTGCAACGCTACATCGGCATTGCCCAAGGGGATCACATGGGGCAATCGTCCTTCTACGACGCCCCCGATCTGTGGGGACCCTGGACATGCATCTCCTACAACAATATCGATGCCGCCAGCGGCGGCGGCGGCTGGGACAACCTCGGCACCGGCGCCGGCGATTCCATGGGGATCCATCCCATCAGCGCCTGGACGAGCCAGGACGGAAAAACCCTGTGGCTGACGTTCTCGTCCAACGGCAGGGCACCGCCGCAGGCGCAGTTCCCGCCGCCCGGGACCGCCATGGACTCGTTCAACCTCGTGAGCGCAACACTCAATGCCCCCAATGACACCGGTGCCCCCCGAAGTGACAGTGCCCCCGACGACCATCGCGATGACCGACGTTAGCCTCGCGGCCCGGCGGTTGCAGGCTGCCACGCCTTCGCGGCAAGCGGCGCGAACGATCGGCGCAGCCGATGCCGCGGTCGCCGTCTCGCTCGCCGCCATCGCAGCCTATTGCGTGTGGCTCGGCACCGGCCTCGCCGGACACATCCCCCTGCTCCTCGACGTCAAATCCGACGATGTCTGGTTCGAGGCGGACGTGATGCGTGTGTTCGCCAACATGACCGACCGGTTCAGCGACCATTTCCGTTCGCAGGTGCATCCCTTGTTCTCGCTGTGCGCCTACGGCCTGTTCAAGCTGTTCGCCGCGATGCCCGGGATCTCGAAACTCACCGCGGTCCGCCTCACGATCGCCTCGTCCGCCGCGATGTGGGTGTGCGCTTTCTTCAGCCTGCTGCGAGTGCTCGGCTGCCGTCGGCTCGACACCGTCGTGTTTTCCATGGTGGCGGCGACGAGCGCGTCCGCGTTCTTCTGGACGACCATCCCGGAGACCTACCTCTTCAGCTCCTTGACGATCGTACTGGTGCTGCTGGTCACCGCGTACGCACAGCGGCGCCCGATACCGGCGTGGCTGGATGTCGGCGTCGCCGCCGCGGCCCTGTCGATGCTCGTCACAAATTGGATGTTCGCGCTGATCTCGCTCGCCGCACGCCACAGGCTGAGAGTCGCGATCCAGTTGGCGGCCAATGCATTCGTGGTCGTGGTGCTGCTCTGGGCCGTCCAGAAGTTCTTTTTTCCGTCGGCGCATTTCTTCCTGGGAGACCACGAGAAGTGGCCGCATGTGAAGGCCCTCACGGTGCCGCCGATCTTCTTTCTCGATACGATGGTCATGCCGGATTTCATCTCGATCCCGAATGATCACGACTGGCTGTGGACCAAGTTGAGCGTGCAGGGGGTGCTCTCCTGGCGGCTCACGTGGGCCGGACCGATCGCCCTGGCGGCGTGGTCGGTCTTGCTGTTCGCCGGCGCCTGGGCAATGACGGCCTTGAAGGGTCTCGGGACTTTTCGCCTGGTGCTCGCCTCGAGCATCGCGTGCCAGCTTGCCCTGCACGCCTTTTACGGCAATGAATCTTTTCTGTATGCGCTGAACTGGCTGCCGCTGCTCGTCACCGTGGCGGCCTTGTCGAGCCTCACGCGGCTGCGCTGGGTCGGTCTCACCGCCGCATGCATCTTCGTGCTGAGCGCGGGTTTTCACAACTTCAAGGCGCTCGATCTGGCGCTGCACGCGCTGATCGTCAAAGCTTCATGATCGTGAAGTCCCCATGATCGGCGGCTGCAGATGATGCCCCAAACGAGCGCCACGCCGAGCGAATTGACCGGTGCCGGTTTTCCCACACCGGATGTACCGTTGTGCGTGGACCTCGACGGCGCCCTGAGTCCGGTCGATACGCTGCATGAGAGCGTTCTCGCGCTTGCCCGCAACGCGCCATGGACGCTCATCCGGCTGCCCCTGTGGTGGCGGCGCGGAAGTGGTGCGGTGCGGCGCGAGATGGCGTCCCGGGGCGGAGTCGACACGAGCACGCTGCCGCTCAATGCGCCCTTGTTGGAATGGCTGTCGGCCGAACGGTCCGCCGGACGCCGTCTGATCCTCGTCACCGCATCGCATCCGGACATCGCGCACGAGGTGGCGGACCGGCTGCACCTGTTCGACGAGATCCTCGTCGGCGACAAGCGCACCGCACTCGTGGCGCGTTTCGGCGAGCGTGGTTTCGATTATGCGGGCCACGCCAGGACCGAGGCGGCGCTCTGGTCCTCGGCACGCCGGGCAATCGTCGTCGGCGGGAACCGGCAGATCGAGCGCATCCAGGGCGTCGCAGAGGTGGAGCGCGAATTTCACATCGAGAGACCGACACTCGCCTCCTGGATGAAGGCGGTGCGCCTGCATCAATGGGCGAAGAACGTGCTGATTTTCCTGCCGGCCCTGTGCGCGCACAGGATTTTCCATGCGCCGGTCTTGTTCGCCTCGATGGTCGCATTTTTTTCCTTCTCGCTATGCGCTTCGAGCATCTATCTGGTGAACGATCTCCTCGATCTCGCCTCCGACCGGCGTCACGCCCGAAAGCGCCACCGCCAATTCGCGGCGGGAATCGTCTCGGCGCGCAGCGGCATCCTGGTGTCGCTCGCCTTGCTCGCCATCTCCCTGGGACTGGCATTCCTCGCCGGGGAACGTTTTGCCGCCGTGCTGTGCGCGTATTACGTGCTCACCTGGGCCTATTCGCTGCGGCTCAAGCGCGCGGCGCTGGTCGACGTGATGACGCTCGCCTCCCTGTACACCATCCGGATCATCGCGGGCGCTGCTGCGACGCAGATCACGGTGTCATTCTGGCTGCTCGCCTTCTCGATTTTCGTGTTCCTGAGTCTCGCCATCGTGAAGCGCTACACGGAGATCAGCGAGGCGGCTGCGCTTGGCAACGCGTCCGTCCACGGCCGCGGCTACAGCAGCCAGGATCTGCCGCTGCTGCTGAATCTCGGCGTGGCGGCCGGATACTGCACGGTCGTCGTCATGGCGCTCTATATCAACAGCATGGACGCCCTGCTGCTCTACCATCGGACCAAGCCGCTGTGGCTCGTGTGTCCGCTCCTTCTCTACTGGATCAGCCGCATCTGGATGCTGACCACCCGCGGAGAGATGCCCGACGACCCGGTCGTGTTCACATTGCGCGACCGCATCAGTCTGTGCGTCCTCGGCCTGGTGGGGCTCATCGTCCTCATTTCGATCTGACCGGCTCCGAGGGATGCCCGCATCGCTTTGGATGCCCGCAGCACCCGGGTTGTGCACCGCCCAACTGCATCCATTCTCCGCCGCGCCCCGTATAGCACTCTGGAAGCAGGCGCCACCCGGCGCCGCCGCATTGGATTGCCCAAGGAGCGATGTATGTCGAAAAATTCGTGGACCGCCGTGGCGGCGCTGTCGTTTCCGTTGCTCGCGTTCGCGTCGAGCCACCGGGAGGCACCGAACATCGCCCGCATGCCGACGGTCGACGGCACCGACTTCTACATGTTCGACAGCTACGAGGCGGGTCGCACTGGCTATGTGACCATTCTCGCCAATTACGTGCCGCTACAGGATTCCTATGGCGGCCCGAATTACTTCGCGCTCGATCCGAACGCAATCTACGAAATCCATATCGACAATAACGGTGACGCCGTCGAAGACCTCACCTTCCGATTCCAATTCACCAATACCCTCGGCAACAACAATGCCGGCATTGCGCTGCCGATCGGTCCGACGGGCTCCGCGCAGAACGTGGCGGTGCCGCTGAAGAACGTGGGGCCGGTCAGCGCCGCGAGCACGGCGAACCTGAATTTCTTCGAGACCTATACCGTGACGGTGATCGCCGGCCCGAGCCAGACGGGCACCGGAACGCCCGTCACGAACACCGCCACGGGTTCATCGACCTTCACCAAGCCCCTGGACTATGTCGGACAGAAGACGTTCGGCACCGACGCCGGCTACGCGGCCTATGCCGGCCAGTTCGTGTACACGATCAGCATCCCGAATTGCACCCAGACCGGGCGGGTCTTCGTCGGCCAGCGCAAGGAAGGATTCTCGGTGAATCTCGGCGAGGTCTTCGATCTCGTCGATTTCGTGCCGATCGAGGGCGACAACGACCCGGTGTACGGCAACGGCCACCCGTTTCCCGGCGGCATCACGCAAAGCGCCGCGAACAACATTCTCGCCGGCAAGAACATCACCACCCTGGCCCTCGAACTGCCCGCGGCTTGCCTGAAGGGGGCCGGCAACGGCGTCATCGGCGGCTGGACCACCGCGAGCATGCGTCAGGCGCGGATCCTGAATCCTGGGGCGACCTTCGCGAAGCCCGAGGTGGACGGCGGCGCATGGACCCAGGTGTCCCGACTGGGATCGCCGCTGGTGAACGAACTCGTCATTGGTCTGCCCGACAAGGACCATTTCAATGCGAGCGCGCCGGCGAACGACACCCAGTTCGCCACCTACGTCACCAATCCTTCGTTGCCGGCGCTGCTGAATGCGCTGTTTCTCGCGCCCGTCAACGCGACGCTCGGCACCACGCTCACGAATCTCGCGCCGAACAACTTTCCGCGCAACGATCTCGTCGCCGCGTTTCTCACGGGGTTCAAGGGCGTCAATCAACTGGCGGCGGTAACGCCCTCGGAGATGCTGCGCTTGAATACGGCCGTCGCGGTGACCCCCGCCGCGTCCCAGAGCCCGCTCGGGGTCGCCGCGGGGGATCTCGCGGGTTTTCCGAACGGCAGGCGTCCCGGCGATGACGTGGTCGATCTCGCCCTGCGGGTCGTGATGGGCGCGCTGTGCTATCCGCTGCCGATCGGCACGAACGGCGCGCCGGCCAACCTAGGCCTGTGCGCCCCGACGAATGCGCCGGTCGGCAATGCGGCGTTCACGGATGGCGCCCCGGTCAACGCCCTGGATTTCGATCAGACTTTCCCATATCTGAAGACCCCGCTGCCGGGATCACCCATCGGCGCGATGTGAGGATTTGCGATGCGTAAACTGATCAACACATGGCGCATCATGGCGGCGGGCTTGGTGGGCGCAGGGGCCCTCGCCGCGTGCCACGACGATGTCGTCACCGTTCCTCCGGCCCCAACGGCGTCGGCCACGCAGATACCTTTCTCGGTGTTCGCCCAACAAGTGTATTCGAACGCGGCGAATTCCACGCCGGTCGCGGTCAACAGCCTCAATTTCGACTTCGACGTGAACGACGATCCCACCGCGTTCGACGGCCTGATCATGTAGCCGGGCCTGCGGGGCGTGCGTAGAATCCCGCCCCATGTCCGACAACGACGATTGGTCCTTTCCGGCAAACCTGCAGGCGCAGTCCGCGCCGCTGCGCTTCGATCTGGACGTGGCGCTGCAGTCGATTTTGCTGGTGCATGCGGAAATCCCCGACGAGGCGTTCACGGCCTCCGTGCTCGGCACGGAACGCATCGGGCATGGGGCCGTCATTTCGGCCGACGGCCTCGTTCTCACGATCGGCTACCTCATCACGGAGGCTGAGACCATCTGGCTCACCACCCATGATGGCTCGGTGGTTCCCGGCCATGCCCTGGCCTATGATCAGGTATCCGGTTTCGGCCTCGTCTTGCCGTTGGGGAGGCTCGACGTGCCGTTCCTCAAGCGCGGCTCGGCCGCGGAAGCCGCAGTCGATGACGAAGTGGTCGTGCTCGCCCATGGGGGACGCGCCCATTCGCTGGCGGCGCGGCTGATCGCCCGTCGCGAGTTTGCCGGATATTGGGAATACCTGATCGAGGAGGCCCTGTTCACCGCGCCGCCGCATCCTCAATGGGGCGGCACGGCACTGCTCGATCTCGACGGACGGCTGCTCGGGATCGGCTCCCTCATACTGCACGAGTCGGTCGAAGACGAGACCCTCGATGCCAACATGTTCGTGCCGATCGACCTGCTCGAGCCGATATTGCGCGACATGCTGACGATCGGCCGGCCGGCCGGTCCGGCGCGTCCCTGGCTTGGCCTGCATGCGACGACCATGCACGGCCAGCTCATCGTCGGCGGTCTGACGCACGGCGGACCTGCGCACCGGGCGGGAGTGCGTGTGGGCGATGCCGTCCTCGAGGTGGCCGGCGAGCCGGTTGCCGAACTCGGGGAGCTGTTCCGCAAAGTCTGGAGCATCGGGCCCGCGGGGGCCGAAATTCCCCTCACGCTGGCCCGCGGTGGCACACCTTCGCACGTGCGCATCCACTCGGCCGATCGCAGCGACTTCTTGAGCAAGCCGAAGCGGCATTGAGGGCTACCCCAAGCGTTGCGAGGGCACGGCAAATGCCGTAGAAATGAAAATTTGCTCTAGGAGCCTGTCTCAAGTCAGTTTCATGGCCGCGAGCGCGGCAGATTTCCCTTCAATCGAGGCGGAGCCGACGTGGTTTGGTCTAGAGCAAATGAGGAGGCGACAACGACGAGTGCAGGGAAATCTGCCCGCTGCCGAAGGGTTGGCCAGGGGAGGGGCGTCTGCGGCGTTGCATGGCTGGTCCATA
>Ga0302319_10009162_pt1 | contig 19104 bp, 18 predicted proteins | sample Bog_T0_2_FD_203319 | JGI IMG/M metagenome (GOLD analysis project Ga0302319, IMG submission 203319) | Peat permafrost microbial communities from Stordalen Mire near Abisko, Sweden - Bog_T0_2 | ecosystem: Environmental > Terrestrial > Soil > Wetlands > Peat | place: Sweden: Abisko, Stordalen Mire... | reverse complement strand
CACGGAGGCAGGTGTCCGGCGGCCCAAACTTGTGACAGTTTCGCAAGTGTCACATGCAACGAAGACAGCGACTGGCCAAAGCTCAATGAGCCGGTTGGGCAACGAGTCCATCTGCAAGCTTTTCAAGCGCGGGGGTCATGGCATCTCCCGCCGGCGTTCCCCACGGTCCATCCTGTTGAACCATGAAAATGAAAATCCTTCCCGCTGTGGGATCGATCTCCATCGCGTTTTTGAAGGCGCCGCCATGGCCGAAGCCGTTCTTCGAGATGCTCCAGCCAAATCCGTAGTTAGTCCCTGTCATGCCGCCGTTTTGCACGCTGGTCATGGCGTGTAGCGAGGCAGCCGATATGTACCGCACCCCGTTGAGTTGGCCTCCGTTCAGAATCATCTGACAGAACGTCGACACATCGGCCGCAGTAGAGAAAAGTCCACCGGCCGGCATGGGAAATCGGTGTTGCCGATCGTTCAGCGGATAAGTCAGTTGATTGACGGGGACTCGAACCAGATCCTTCGTGCGGGGGTCCAATTTGTAGGTCTCGGCCAGCCGGGCTAACTGTTCATCGTCGGGCCAAAACGTTGTATCTTTCATCCCCAGTGGAAAGAAAAGCCGTTCCTGCATGAACTTCTCGTAGGGCATTCCACTTACAATCTCAATAATCCGCGCCGCTGTATTAATGCCTTCGTTGGAGTAACTATAACTGGTTCCCGGTTGATAATTGAGAGGCTCGGCAGCAAAACTGAGCACCGAATCTTTCAACGTAAGTTTGTCGAGCGCGCCGGGCTGTGCCGATGACTTGAACGGCAAGCCACTCGTATGACTAAGAATCTCGCGCACGAGAATTGGATGGACTGCCGCCACCAGCCTGGAAGGGGATTGTAAGTCAGCAGCAGCCGCCCCGCCTTGCGCCTTCGCATCGTTCGGCGCTTTGACCATCTGGCCATGAAACTCCGGCAGATATTTCTCCACCGGATCATCCAGGCTGATCTTCCCTTCATCCACCAGCATCATGAAGGCTGTTACGGTCATGGGCTTCGATGTCGATGCGATCCAGAACATCGCGTTCGACGGCATAGGGGCCTTTGCCGAGAGGTCTCGATAGCCCACCGGTTGCACATAGACTATGCGGTCTCGAGTCGCAACCAGCGTCACCGCGCCCGCGATTGTGTGGTTGTCGATCAACGGTTGCAAGTAAGAATGAATCCCATCGGGGTGGTCTAATGATGGTGGTTGCTGCGCCTTTGAATCTGGTTGCTGTGCTTGAGCAGAAGAGCTAAGGCCAAACAGTGACATCGCTAAGATCAGCCTCCTCGCGAAAGTTGAGTTCCGATGAAGGGTAGTGGTGATTTGAAATCGTACTTTCACTTTTGCACCCCGCCTGCGACCAGGCCAAAGTAACTTCACAGTTAAGCGTCCTACAGACTGCTTCGGCCTGAGAGCTATTTCAAGTCTGCCTTCGCAAGTAACTCCAGAAACTGACTTTCGGTGCATTGGTCGATCGTCTCCCCCACCAGCTTGCCATCCCGGCCGAAGAGATAGGTCTTCGGAATCCCCTCGATGTGAAACTGCTTGTGCACGTTGTCTCCAGGGCCTAGCAGCACTGTGGGCCGATAACCGCTCGATGCGATAAACGGCGCCACCTTAGCCTGGTCCTCATCCGATATCGACAACACCACCAGCCCCTGTGGCGCAAACCGTGCGTTCAACTTGTCCAGGTCCGGCATCTCGCGCCTGCAAGGCGTGCACCAAGTCGCCCAGAAGTTGACCAGCACCACTTTGCCGCGCAGATCGCTCAGCTTGTAGGTCTTCCCGTTCAGATCGTTCAGCGTGAAGTCGGCCTTTGCCACATCCGCGTCATTCTCTGCCAGCCTGGCCAGCGCTTTTGCGAACATCGGATCGTCGAACGTCGCTTTCACGTTCACATACTTCACCAGTTGAGCCAGTTCAATGTAAGGCTCTGGAACCTCATCGCCCTTGGCCACGATCGGCGTATCTTTCAGAGCTATCGCCAGCGTCTCTCCAGCCGAATCGAGAGTCGCCTGTCCTTGATCGCCCTCTGTCGAAAGGTTTGCCAGCGCATTCGCCAGCTGGAGCTTCTGTTGGCCGGCCGGCAAAGCCGCAATCGCATGCGCCAACTTCACTGTCGTCCCCGGCCGGTCCGTTGCCGAAAGTGACCGCAGCGTTTTCAACTGCGCAATAATCTCCGCCGGCGTCGTCTGCGCATGCAAGCCAACAGCTCCAAGCACGAGCCCCGCGCCGGCCACAACGCCAATCAACCTCATCTGCATCCGGATCTTCCCTCCAACTGCTTTGCCCGGATTATAGCCGCCCCACGAGTCTTAAAGTTCCCAGCGATCATCGAGCGGCCAGGAGCTAGCAGGGAGAAGCTATTGGCTGCTCTTCGAGTCGCCCCGATGAAACAACGCATGGTTCACGTCCGGCCAAAACTCCTTCACCACAAAGCTCGCCGAATCGATCGCCACATCCAGCCCCCACTCGAAGCCCACGCTGCCAAGCGACCGCTCCTTCGACGGATAGTAGAGCGACGAAACTCCCGCCGCAGCGCCCGCCCCCACCACTTCGCTGAAGTTGAACTCGTCCGTCCCCTTGTCGTTGCGCGTAACCACGGCGCGGCTCAGCGCATATCCGGCTCGCTTTAAAAAGCCGCCCCGCCCGAGCGTGTAGTAGCGCGTATCTTCGTGCGTAATCGATGGCACGATGAATTCCACCCAGTAGTTCTCGCTCGTCTGGTCGACCGACGTATGCCAGAAATAGCGTGCGTACGCCGGCCAGCCATGTCCAAACTCCGGCGTCGCCTTGGTCGCGTCCGAATAGCCCGCCAGCATCAGCGGAATGAAGATCGCCGAATAATCAAACGAGTCCTCTGTCGCGCCAAAGAACTTCTGCTTCACCGACATCGGCGGCAGCTTTTCGTCCGTGCTCACCGCGCGGAAGTTCGGAATGATGTCCAGAATGCGGCTGGTCTGCTGCTGCCGCGGCTCCTGTCCGGTGCTCTGCACTTGTCCTTGAGGTGTGGTCTGCACAGGCGCCTGATTTGGCTGTGTAGTCTGGCCCTGCCCTTGCGCTGCGCCCGGCGGAGTTGCCCCGCTTTGAGGTGTCGTCTGGGCCTGATCTGTTGGCTCGTCTTGAACCGCATGGTCCTGCGGCATCGGCCCATTTGGAACCGTTTGCCCAGCCGCAGTTGCCGGTTCTGGCCCTTCATCTTGAGCCAGTCCATTTCCCAACCCAGGCCCAAGCACCAAACCTGTCGTCAAGAAAAACATTCCCGCACTACTTAGGGCCCACCGCGGGCAGACTTCAAAGAATGAACTCATTAGTAAGAAACCCTCGCGGGAGAATTAAGGCTCCGCTAATGATTGGACGCCGTATGTCCGAAAACGAGTCATAAATCCGGCCGCGAGCAGGCCTCCACCCTCGACCCGATTCCAATTTGGCAACGCGTCTCTCTTAAGTCCCTGAATCGCTGCTGGGACTTCCGTTTTCGTTAACTTTTTACAATCAATGCAGCAAAGCCGCACTCAGCCGGCAGTCGCCAGCTTCTCAGTCACCGCCGCGAGCACCCGCTCATGCACCTCATCGATGGTGAGTTCGCCCTCAATCGCCACCACGCGCCCCGGCTCCCGCTCGGCAATCGCTTTGTACTTGGCCCAGGCGCGACCGTAGAACCCCTCCTGCTCCTGCTCAAACCTGTTTTCGTCTCCCGTCTCGTCAGCCGATCGCGCATTGCGCCGCCGCGCCCGCTCCAGGCTTCCCTTCAACGGAGGCAGCAGCAGCAGCGTCAGGTCCGGTTTCAGCCCCCCGCAAATCAACCGATGCAAATCGAGAACTGTCTCCGATCCAAGCTCGCGCCCACCGCCTTGATAGGCCTCCGTCGAATCGGTAAACCGGTCGCACACCACAACCTTGCCTGCCGCCAGAGCAGGCTCGATCACTTCATTGATTGCCTGCGCCCGGTCGGCAAACATCAGCGCCATCTCCGTCATCGGAGCGAGGCCCGCCGATCGCGAATCGAGCACCAGAGCTCGAATCCTGTCGCCTGTTTCGGTCCCGCCCGGCTGCCGCGTCACCACCACGGCGTCGTCGCCAAGCCGTTTCGTGAGCCACGCCGTCAGCCGCCGCATCTGCGTCGTCTTTCCCGACCCATCAAGCCCTTCAAACGTAATGAACAAGCCCCGCGGCATGGGAGGAGTCTACCACCCGCAATCTCGCAATCTTCCGCCGAGTCTTTGCCGCGAGGCGGCGTGCGCTGCATGCAATGCCCGCACGCAATTCCAGTACCCTGAATTGAGCCCAACTGTGTAGACTATTCGCTCTTCACAATTCTTCGGGCCGAGCTTCGCCAAATCCATCTCGAGGTGCCCAATGGGACGCTCCCGCACAGCACGTTTGCTGCTTGCGCTCCTGCTCTCTCTGTTCCCGCTTCGCTCCTTTGCCGGGGCCATCATCAGCGTCAGCCAAACGCCGCCGCCGCTTCCCGCCTACAACATGCCACCCTGCCCCGACCAGAATCTAGTATGGGTTCCCGGCTGGCTATTACTGGGTGCCCGGCGCCTGGGTCGAGCCGCCATTCCCCGGGGCAATGTGGACGCCCGGCTACTGGAGCTGGTCCCATCACATGCTCACCATGTACACCTTTCACAGCGGCTACTGGGCCTTCCATGTCGGCTACTATGGCGGCGTCAACTATGGCAACGGCTATGGCGGATTCGGCTATTCGGGCGGTGTCTGGCACGGCGGCCTCTTTGCCTACAACCTTGAGATCGTCAATGTGAACAGTCAGTATGTTCGCGAGACATTTCGCGACCCCGGCCTGGTCGATCGCGGCTACATCGAGCGCGAAAACCACGCGGGATTCAACGGTGGTCCCGCCGGCGTCAACTACCACATCAGTCCTGAAGAGCAAGCCGTCGAACACGAGAAGCACTGGGATCCCACCGCATTCCAGATGCAGTACGAGACCGGCATTCGCAACGACCAGGCCTACTGGTACAACACCAACCACGGCCAGCCTGCGCAGGTGGTCTATGCCACTCCGCTCTTCATCGACCCCGCCCACGAACACCAGGACTACAACGAGCATCGCGAACTCTACGTCCAGCGCGGCCAGCCCGAACACCTCGACCGGCCCAATCCGCCCGAGGCCGACGCCCGCTATCGTCCGGGAAATAACAAAGTCGAACAGAATCCCAACGGCCAACGAGAGTTCCACCCGGAATCAGGTGACCACCCTCAAGGCGGAAACGAGCTCGAGCACAACACAAACACGCCACCGCCCTCCACCGGGGACCTGCACCCCAACAACCCACCCTCCGAAGCAGGCAACAAGCCGGCAGATAAGCCGGCCGACAAAAAGGCCGCTCCCAAACCGGCCCCCAAACCCAAGCCCGACAAGGACAAGAAGACGAACTAGGCTCACTCACCTGATCCAAATCAATTCGAAATTCAAATCGAACCCGTGGCGCCTCGCTGCGGGTTCTTTGTTTTGCCTGCCGGCGATGCAGCAACACGGCTTCTGTGGCAAACCATGCGCGCACACCAGGCTTTTATCCGCGATAGGGGCCCACCGCCATCGAGTGCCTGAGCAACTTCTTCCCCGCTACAGGGTTCCAACCTAACGTATGCAATGAGGGGCCCTCTAACAACCCCTCACGAACTAAAACATAGAATCCTCGGAGGTTTTTCCCATGCGACTTGCTCGTTCTGTCCGCTGGCTCCTGCTGGCCGTTGTTATGGCCGTTGTGACGTTTGTCCCCCTGTCATCTCAGGCGGGAGTTATTATCAGCGTCGGTTTTGCTCCCCCCATTCTGCCCGTTTATGCGCAGCCCGTCTGCCCCGAGCCCGGCCTCATGTGGACTCCCGGCTACTGGGCCTATGGCGATGAAGGCTACTACTGGGTTCCTGGCGCATGGGTGCCCGCACCCTACGTCGGAGCTCTTTGGACTCCAGGTTACTGGGGCTGGGGCAGCGGCTTGTACGCCTGGCATGCCGGCTATTGGGGCCCCCACGTCGGCTATTACGGCGGAGTGAACTACGGATACGGCTACGGCGGCATCGGCTTTTTTGGCGGTCGCTGGAATGGCGGCCTCTTCGCATACAACACGGCCGTGATGCATGTCGGCGTCGGCGGCGGCTGGGGCGGTGGTCGCGTCTATGAAGACCGCACCATCATTGAGCGCAACACCATCGTCAACAACAACCACGTCTCCTACAACGGCGGCCCCGGCGGCATCAACCACCAGCCCGCCCCTGAAGAGCGCCTGGCCGAGCACGACCAGCACACCGGCCCCACCTCGTTCCAGTCCCAGCACGAGAACACATTCCGCGGCGACCATAATGCCTACGCAAAAGTCAACGGCGGCCACCCCCAACAGACCGCTCTCGCGCGTCCGCTGGCAGGCGAGAACCATCCTTCACCCACAAACAATGGCATGAATCGCGGCAACGCGGAAGGAAACATTCACCCCAACAACGAACACGTGCGCACGAATAACGAGGGAAATCTTCACCCCAATAATCAAGGGAACATTCACCCCAATAACGAAGCGAATTTGCACCAGAACAACGAGGGCAACATTCATCCCAATCACGAAGCGAATGTCCATCCCAACAACAGTTCAACGCCGCATGAAACCGAGCACAAGGAAAACAAGCCCGCGCCCCAGAAGGCCGCGAAGCCCGAAAAGGAAGAGCACGGCCACTAAAGCGCTTTCGATTCACATCCTGACATTTGGATATCTTGAAAGGTGACTTTTCCTTGAGGTAAAAGCCACTCGGTATCCAGATTTCTGTCAACAGTAGAATCGAAAGCGCTGTAATCTGGCAGCATGATTCAGCCCTCCCCTGAAACACTCGCAACGCAATGAGGTCCGCCCCATCGGCGGACCTCATTGCGTTAGCGTCGTTCTCAGCGGACTTATCAGCCTGGCGAACCCACATCGAGTGGCCGCGAATCGGCTGCCGATGCTTGCGCTGCCTCGCTCAACCGCACGCCCACCATCTGCACTTCAATCCCGCCATACTCCGGGTGATCGTTCTCGCGAATCTTGTAAGCCACATCGATCAAACTTCCCTCGCGAATGCCCAACTCCGCCACGCGCGCAGCCATGTCCCAACCAACCGCCTTCATCGTTCCAGTCGCCCCCGGCCGTATCGAACCCGCAATCTGTGCGCCCTCGGGGCTTTGCGCCAGATCCAACCGCACGTGCTTCTCCTTCATCGTTCGCGGCGCAGTCAGCACGCGCGCTTTCCGCGAAAGAAAAACCGGCTCGTGATTGCCATGTCCCAGCGGCTCCAGTTTTCTCAGCCAACCAACCAGCACCGGCGTAATACGATCCAGCCCCAGCTCCGCATCGATGCGCAACACATGCTCCGGTACGCACCCAGCCAGCTCCTTCGCCCCATAGGCCTTCAGCCGGAGCTTCAACTCGGGCAGCCGCTCCGCCGGCATCGCAAACCCCACCGCGTATGCGTGCCCGCCAAAGCGCGTAAACAAATCCGCACAGCTTTCCAGCGCATTCAATAGTTGAAACCCCTCCACCGATCGCCCCGACCCATGCGCCTGCCCATCTTCCACGCTCACCACAATCGCCGGCTTGGCCGTCCGCTCCACCACACGCGATGCCAATATCCCGATCACCCCTCGGTGCCAGCCCTCCCCATCCACCACCAGCAACTCGTCGCTCGCAAACACTTCATCCGTTGCCAGGCGCGCCTCAATCAATCCCAGCGCCCGCGCCTCCTCATCGCGCCGCTCGCGATTCAAACGGTCCAGCTTCTGCGCCAGCTCGGCTGCTCGAACAGGGTCGCGCGTCGAAAACAACTCAATCACCTCCGAAGCAATATCCATTCTTCCCGCCGCATTGATCCGCGGCGCAAGCCGGAACGCCACATCGTATCCAGTCAGCTCTTTTGTCGCCGGATCAAGCGCCGCCACCTTGAAGAGCGCCCGCAGCCCGACCCCAGCAGGACGTCGCAATCCCCGCAGCCCCAGAGTTGCAATCGTCCTGTTCTCGCCCTTCAGCGGCACCGCATCGGCAATCGTCGCGATCGCCGCCATCTTCAAAAAACTCGGCAGCGTCTTTTCCCTTGTTCGTGTCACCCGCCCGCAATCAACCCGCATCAGCAGCGCCTCGGCCAGCTTGAGCGCAATCGCCGCGCCGCAAAGCGCCTTCTCGGGATACTCACACCCCGGCTGATTCGGATTCACAATCGCCAGCGCATACGGCGCCACTTCATCCGCGGCCGGCAGGTGATGATCGGTAATGATCAGGTCAAGGCCCAGCCGCCGCGCTGTCTCCGCCTCGGCCACCGCGCGCATCCCTGTGTCGACCGTGATCACCAGCCGCACCCCCTCGGCAAACGCAGCCTCCAGCACGCTCGATTGCAACCCATACCCCTCGCGCAATCTGTGCGGCACATGGAACCGCGCCTCGCCCCCGCACATCTCAATCGCTGTCTTCAGCAGCACCACCGCCGTTGTGCCGTCGACGTCGTAATCCCCATAGAGCAGCACCGGCTCGTGCTCGGCAATCGCCCGCTCCAGTCGTATAACCGCCGCTTCCATTCCCTTCATGCGCAGCGGATCGTACAGGTGTGTCATCTCAGGATTCAGAAACACAAACGCATCTTCGGCTCGCCGAATGCCACGCGCAATCAGCAGCGCACCCAGCACCTCCGGCAGCCGCGCCTCGCGCGCCAACTCTGCAGCCTCTTCGGCATGCGGCTCTGCGAGTACCCATCTCTGTTGCGGCGCTCTGCGAGTTTGCGGCAAGGTATCCGGCAATTTCCCCTGGGGATTGCTCCTCGAACCGTTGCGGGTCGTGTCTTCAGTTTACCCGCGAGGATACGCCTTCCGTCTGCCAGGTTGCCCGGCATTCATACGATGCGAAGATCGGTCGGTGCTTTCACACTTGCCCCGCCTATTTGGCGCAGCCATGACTCTTTACGTCTTTGAAATATTGGTTGAGCTGATTCGACGCGCTTGTCTCTCCGTCGCTCAATTGGTCGAGCATGTCGGAGTTGCTCTTATTGATCACCGCTGCGTCTTTTGCGAAGGCAAAGAGCTTGTTCAGCGCAGTGGTGTATCCATCCAGCGCCGGGCCGAACTCATTGATGGCTAGAGCCTCACACGGATCATTCGCCCCTAGGTTGGCGTTGCGCTCCTCTGTCAACTTGCGCTGTAACTTGCCGTTCTGCTCGTTCAGATCCACACGGTATTGATCTCTTGCCAGCAATTCCGAACGGATGTCGGCCCATTTTGTTCCCTTCAAATCGGCTTCGAGCCCATCTAAATCGGCGCCTATCTTTGTTCCCGCGTATTCCCCATCTGCGTCGTCAGTGATTTCGCCACTGTGGAGCTTTGCGTTTAAGGCGGGCGCATGTTTTTCGAGGAAATCGACATGGGTCTGGGCCACCAGGATCAGTATGGCCACCGCCAGCAACACGCCGTAAAGAAGCTTGAGGGCGATGGGGCCTGATCCAACATGAGGTGGCTTGGCGCCGATCGAACTGCCGGATATGTTTAACGAGTTAATTCCAGACTCGGGCAATTCACGGGTGCTGAGATACTGGGAGACATTTGAGAAAAGGATCACAAGCGTCATTACGAACGAGATGATTCCCCACCACCCCAGAAAGAGCGTGGTGACCGTGTAGGAGCGGAAGTAGCGCCCGATGCAGCCCTTGCAGAGATTCTTGTCGACCCTGGTTCTGATTCGGGTGACAAACAGGCCAATATTCTGCTGAAACTCCACACGTTGCGTGGGCGCCTCAATACCGCAACATTCGCAAGCCATAGACGTGCTCCAGGGAACAGCGATTCAACCGCCGATCCGCATCTCTCCCTCAAATCGGGGACAAATTCTACTGCACTATGGGTCGCAAAACAGTCTACATCAGATGGCTCTGGGAGGCGCGCGAAAGAGACGGAAGGTGACTCTCCGTGCCCATCGGCTTAAATTCAATTGGCTTTTCGCGGGCGGCGCCTGGCAGCACTCACGCTTTACTCGTCGTCGTGCTCGTGGCCGTGATCGTCGATCACAATATCCTGGAAGCTCTCAATATCCTCAAGCAGCGACTGGAACCGCTCATACCACTCCGTCGTTGTCTCGTGCAAAAACACCAGCCCCTGGTACACGAATCCCAACTGGATATAGCCGAGGTTTCCGGCATACTTGCGCAGCCACTGCGCTTCAACCAGCTCTGTGGCCTCTTCGTCGGGAAAGTTCATCTCTCCCGCCTCTTCAATCAGAGCGTCCAGCTCCTCGCGCTCCAGCACCACCTCGCTGAAGGTCACAAACGGAGAGCCCACCGCCTTGGCCATCTCCACAAAGTCTTTCCACGAGTCTGGGTTTCCGCCTCCCTCCCAAACAATCGAGGGAATGTCCTCGGTCACGTAGCCAGGCAGGCGTTGCAGTCCGTGGCCGGCAATAAAGGCCACCATGTCGTCTTTTAGCGGAAGCAGGTTATCCGTACTCATCATCTGTTTCCATTTTCGCAGATACACCCCCCTGCCAACTATCCTCTGAGTAAACTTCTGCCGCCCTCCCACTCGTCAAATCACGCCAGGCCCTTCCGCAGCGAACATTTGAACAGATACACTTCTGTGTCAGATCCTTGAAGACATTAGAAAAGGAAACCCATGACTCTCAACCGGATTGCCCCTCGCAGGCTCATCCTGCGTTCGCTTCTCCTGCCCGAGCTCCTGATTCTCTCGATTGGCATTTCGGCATCGGCCCAGACGCCTGCACCGGCTCCCTCACTCATCGGCAACTGGAAGGTTCACATTGTTGTCGCCGGCAACGAGCAGGATCAGAAGTGCTCCTTCACGCAGACCGACAAAGCCATCGCAGGCACATGCGATTCCGATCATGGTCCGGTCAAGGTCACGGGCTCCGTCGACGGCAACAAGGCCACCTGGAAGTTCGATTCCGAATACCAGGGCACCCCCATCACCCTTACCTATACCGGCGCATTCGACGACAAGGGCAAGCTCTCAGGATCAATCGATGTCCAGCCCTTCAACGTCTCGGGCGACTTCGACGTCTCGCCTGCCGATGCCGCTGCCCAGGTCACAGCTACTACCGCCGCTACGAATGCTCCGGTAACCGTCGCTGCTTCGTCCGCGTCTGCTGCGTCCACGGCAGGGGGACCTGCTACCTCGCTCACCGGCAGTTGGCACGTGCACACCACCGTCCAGGGAACAGACTACGAGTCAGACTGCGTCCTTACGCAAACCGACAAAGCCCTCGCCGGAACCTGCAAGTCCGACATGGGCGAGTCCAAGCTCGCCGGATCGGTTGACGGCACAAAGGCCACCTGGAAATACGATTCCGAATACCAGGGCACGCCCATCACCCTCACCTATACTGGCGCGTTCGGCGACAAGGGCAAGTTCGGTGGCACGGTCGACGTCCAACCCTTCGCCGTCACCGGCGACTTCCTGATGACACCCACGGCGAAGTAGGCCTGAAGCGTCCAGAGTTCCCATCAACGATGACTGGGTGCCCAGAGGCTGCCCTGTGCGAAGCCGAAGGGTCCCACGCATCTGGGGACCTGCGAGATAATAGTGCGTTGGCTGCGCACAACGCTCGCATGAGCCGCCTCGGATGAGCCGGAAACCTGGAGCGAGCGAATAGCGAGCCTCTGCTGCATGCAATGCCCGAAGGAGCACCGCTTGCCCCCATTTGAACGCCACGTTTTTGTCTGCACCAACACCCGCCCCGAGGATGCCCCACGCCCCTCCTGCAACGCCAACAGCAAGTCCGAACTCCACACCGCCATCCAGCAGTTAGCCAAGGCCGCCGGCCTCGCCCCGCGCATACGCATCAACAAGTCCGGCTGCCTCGATCAGTGCGAACACGGACCCACAGTCGTCGTCTACCCTGAGGCCGTCTGGTACGGCCATGTCCGCCTCGAAGACGCCGCCGAAATCGTCAACGAACACCTCATCGCCGGCCGCCCCGTCGAGCGCCTCCGCCTCGCCGACGAATGCCTCAACACCAAGACCTGCCCCCATCGCCCCTGACTACTGTCAGCCTCTACGCCGTGAGCATAACCGTGCAGGCCGGGAGGCTCACACGACAGCCGACCTGGAAGTCGGCACTACGTGTACGGTCATAGCCGCCGACCTTTCCATGTACACGCCCCCGCCCCATGCGGTATCCTGACGTTTAGCTCATGATCTTTTCACGCGACTACATCGGGTTTCTCGCCCGCCGCACGGTCAAACACCTGATCGACGCCAAGATGATTACCACCACCGACTTGAAGCGGGTGGAAGAGCGCGTCGCTGCCGGCCTGATCGAGGAAATGTCTCTCGAAGACCGCATCAACGAAGAAGTCCGCATGATTCTCGAAGCCTACTCCGACGAGATGCGCAAGAGCGGAGCTCAGTACGCCGAAATGTTCAAGAAGGTCAAAGGCGAACTCGCCCGCAAGTACAAGGCGGTGCTATGAGAGTGAGCCGCGACAAGCTCAACAAGCTGGCCCACACCGTGGCCGACACGCTCGCCGACATCGACGAGGTCGGCTTCCTCGAAGACCGCAACACCATCCGCCAGGAAGCCCGCAAGGCGCTTGAAACCCTCCTCACCCAGGAAGCCGGCATCGACACCGCCGCCCGCCTCAAGATCGCCAGCCAGAAAAAGATCATCCAGGAAGGCTCGCAGGAGTGGGAGATCCTCTATCGCAAGTACTACAACGACGAGGTCAAGAAGCTCGGCATTTAGCGTGGCGCTCCGATATGCGTCCATGACTATGCAGGAGCGACGGTTCGAGATCCCGGAGATACGATGAAGCGCAACATCGGTACCACAGTAGCTCTCGGCCTGGCGTTTGGCGCCGGCATCGGCGCGGCCTTGCACAACATCGCCGTTGGAGCGGCTCTCGGACTTCTGTTCGGTGCTGCACTTGGGGCAGATTGGTCCAAGCGCGAAAAGGCCTGAACCCCGCAGCGGCTCAGCAGTGCTCGACAGTCGTCGCCCTTTGCCGAATGGGCGTTGTTTGTTAAAGTAGATGAGTGGCTGGCAACGGCCAACCCCGCATTGCGTGGCGCTATCGTCTAGGGGTTAGGACGTGAGATTCTCAATCTTAAAACACGGGTTCGATTCCCGTTAGCGCTACCAGCTAAAATCCGCTAAAGCCCGCCAAGTCAGGGGGCTTTTTCATTGCTCGAAAATTACTGATGCAATCGGCTGGACTTTTCCACGGGCAGCAAAACAATTCTTGAACTTTAGGACTAGGCTTGCCCCGGGTCTTCCGGGTCCGACCTTCAAGAGACGACCCGCTCTCCGGTCTGAACAAATCTCACACCTGTTCAGGACTCGACAAGAATGTTTCAAAGGGATTATCACGCCGCTTCAAAGAATCTACCTCAGGAGTCACTGTACGCCGCGCAGTCGTTCATGAATTGAGGCCGGATTGTGATCTGCACCAATCCGGGTGCGCAGTTGATACCTTAGTTTTCACTTGTTCACAGCCGCTTGATTGACAGGAGATTGGGAACTCACTAACGTAATCTTATCAAGTGGAAAAGTATGCGGAAAGCTCCCCAAACAAGAGTTACGGGAGAGGAAGTCCTCCGCGACATGAAAGCGTTACCGCTGAATAGTTGGATGAAGGATCCCTCATGGGAACTCCTACATTGTGGAAGCTTGCTTTAGGTCCTTTGACCCCCCAGTTAGTGCATTGAAGCAGGATCGGTCCCAATTCCTGTTTGCCGTGGGGTTCAAGTTTTGGTCATCGGAATAGACACTCCACAGGTAAGCGGATTCGTCCGCAAACTACGAGGCGGCTCACAGCCAATCCTGGCCCGGGCCAGCGACGGATTCCATTACGTCGTCAAATTCGGAAACAACCTTCAGGGACCAAACCTTCTCTTCAATGAGAGCATGGGGTGCGAGTTGTACCGCGCCTGTGGGTTGTCCGTTTCGAAATGGAAGCCTCTTCTTCTGACGGATGCTTTTCTCGATGAGAATCCCGGCAGTTGGATACAGACTGCAGACGGCAATCTCCGGCCATCCACCGGCTTGTGCTTCGGTTCGCGGTATCTGGGTGGCGTCGACGTGCGGCTTTTGGAGATTCTGCCTGGCACCAGCATTTCAAAGGTCCGCAACCGCAAGGCTTTCTGGTTGGCCTGGCTGATCGACATTTGCTCCCAACACGTGGACAACCGGCAGGTGCTCTTCACGGAACAGGCCAAAGGAGCTTTGAAGGCAACTTTCATCGATAACGGACACCTCTTCGGTGGTCCCAAAGGCGAACTGAGCAAAGCGTTTATCGCATCCCGTTACCTTGATTCCCGCATCTATCCCAGCGTAACCTCAGGTCAAGTTCGGGGGTTTATTGGCGTTGCGGAGTCTTTAGATGTGGATAAACTTTGGCTTCGAGTACAGCACATCCCAACGGAATGGAAGAAACCATCCGCCCTGCGCCGCTTTGCTGAGAGCCTCGATAGGCTTGCAACCGCCAGCGTTTTACAGCACACGCTCGATACGATGGTTGATACTGTACAGAGAGACAGAAATTCAGAGTGCAACAATGCACCCGACAGAAGAAAGCTTCCTTCCTCAGTTTTGCGTTATCGAGTACAACCATCAACGGCAGAGCAGAGAGCCATCTCGCTCCCCGTCTATTATCCTGCTTGTGCTTAAAAACGAGAACGGCAATTTAGACTTCCTGGTTCACCCTCAATGGCGGGCAATGATCCTGCCCGAGGATTCCGAGTACTTCGAATCCTTGCTAGCCGATTTGCCGGTTCGTGCAAAACTACATTCTGAGGCTCTCTTCGATCAAATGTGTTCCTTGTCTGTTGGGCCTCTGCAGACCAAAGAGACGGGTCCGAGGATATCGCGCAACCCAGGATTAGCTAAGCTCATATCAACGTTCGAGCCGGTCTGAAATCTCCAGATTCGGTGAGCATTCCGCGCATGGCATTCTGCCCGGTTCTCGGCGAGGGCAACCGCTTCCGATCCCTCAACTTCGGTTCGGCCCCATCTTTAAGATTTGGGCCACCCCCACCTTTCGTAATCTATACATTGATCTCTATTGACCACACGCCGCTTAGCCGCTTCCAGGATAATCACAGGAAGAACCAGTGTTAGGTCGGGGAAGCAGTTCCTGGGAGAAACACCTTCCAATCTTCCAGGAACTCCTCATCTTTCCCGTTTTTTGCCGACGGCAGGACGTTTTCCTTGCGCGAGTGGGCTTCATTCAACGAAATGAATGAGTTTTTGATTTGCCCTTCGACTGCCCGGCAACGGAGGAACCGTCATCGAGAGCTTCGATTCCAACACCCCCGGACCCCAGTCCGCCTTTTGTGCGCTGGAATACGTCCCCGATTCCCACGGTCATCCGCAGGTCACTGCGGGGAACGTTATTCTGCTTGTGCTTCGAGATGCCGAAAGCGGGCTGCGTCTCTTGATACACCCAGCCCTGCGCCAGATCGTGAAGGCCATCGATCTCTCTTACATCGAATCTTTACTGGAAGATTTTGTGAAACGCATCAAACTCAACGCGGCGCTTTTATTCGAACAGTTGTGCTCATTGTCCGTCGGCCTCCTTGTGGTCCGGACAGTTGGCCAACTCCTCGACGATCATCCCGACATTCACAATCTTGCTTCGCAATTCGTTCCCATCTAAAGCGTCATCTGCGTCAAGCGCATTGAACTGCAACGCACACTGGGCAACGAAGCAACCAGACTCCCAATCTTGAAACGCGCGCGCGGTTCTGGGGTCGTGCTGCCAGAGTGTTTTGCAGGCCCGTTCCGAGAGCGGTCTTTTGCATGTGCGCCGAGGAATTCTCTTTGATTCCAGCGCCAATGGCACGGTACTCTTGAACCCATGAGGTTCCGAAGAGGTCTTCTGTTCGCCATCATCCACTTGGGTGTCACGGTGGGCCTCGTCCATTGGCAGGAGGCTCCGTTTTGGGAGTACATCCCCACCGCTCCCATGGCCCAGCGACCGGTCCCTCACGAGCAAATCGCCGAGGACACTGAAGATCGAGCTCCCATGAACCCATGCGAGGTCGCAAACAACTCCGAGCGCCCGACTTCATCTCAGGAAAGAATCCTCGCCATCGATAACCTGCCCGTAGCCCTGATCACCGGGTGGCATCTGCCCTGCTCCGTGCCGTCCTGGTCTGACAAGCTGATTCAGGATCGCTTTGGATTCACGCAAAAGGCCGAGCGCGTTACCGGCTGGCTCATCGCGGCGTTCGCCTTCGTGCTTTGGTTCCTTGTTGGCGGCTTTCCCATGATTCGCCGCCGGTTCCGCCGCTGGTATACCGAGCCCGGCCTCTTCATGACGATCTGCACGCTCGTTGCCATGCTGCTGCTCGGCATCGGGTGGGCCCTCTCCCGCATTCCCTCAGAAAGTACCTCTGCGGATATAGCGGACATCATCAAGCCCACAGCCGAGGTGGTCATCCAACTCGCCGCACTCCCCATGGTCTTTGTTGCGGCTGGTTGGCTTTGGTGGCTTGGGCTCCTCTTCTACACCAGGTGGAAGGCCATGCGCCGCTGGTTCAACCGACGGACCCTGGTCGAGCGGTCGGTTGAGGAATGACAAGCCCGGCCGTCTCCGTTTGTTGCCTTGCTTCGAGAGCAGACTCCGCGCGCTGCCCCGGGCCAGGCCTGGCAAGTCAACACTCCGCCGCCTCGCCCGTCTAAAGAAATGAAGGTGTGTATAACAGGATGACGATGCCCAAGACATCTCCATTGAGCGCAGTCTTCGCCAAGGCAGTCCCCGCGAGGACCTTTCGCGCTATGCGGATCCTTGTTCCGGCCGCGCTTCTGGTCTGTGCGGCCACTCTGGCAACTGCCCAGCCCTCCCCGACAGACCAGCCCGCTGCAACCCTCAAGATTCAGGCTCGCGAAGTGGTCTTGCCCGTCACCGTCCGTGACAAGCACGGCGCTCTCGTGAGCAGCCTGCAAAAGACCGATTTCAGCCTCACCGAAGACGGCCGCCCGCAGACCATCAAAAGCTTCACACGCGAAACCAATCTGCCCTTCCTGCTCGGCTTGCTCGTTGACACCAGCCACAGTGTCTCCGGTGCAATGGAGTTCGAACGCAAGGCGGCCGGCAAGTTTGTCGATCAAATGCTCCCCGCCGATTCCAAGGATGCGAAGGCCGCCGACCAGGCATTCCTCCTCCACTTCGATCACGAGGTCGAATTGCTCGAGGACTTCACCAACTCGCGCGAAAAGCTCCACCACGAGCTCGATGAGATGGGCCCCTCCCACACCGTGCAGAATGATTCTCAGGGCCCCGAGACGCGCGACGATGACCGCGGCTCCCACCAGAGCGCCCATCGAGGCGGCACGCAGCTCTACGACGCTATTTTTCTGGCTGCCGATGAGCTGATGAAACCGAAAGAAGGCCGCAAAGCGCTCGTCGTCTTCAGTGATGGCGCAGACCGTGGCAGCAAGGAAACGCTGAATGACGCAGTTGACGCTGCCGATCACGCGGGCGTAGCGGTTTACACGGTCTACTTCAAAGGCGAACAGGAAAGCAACGGCTTCAACAACGGCAACCAGGGCGGCCATCATGGCGGCATGGGCGGCGGCTATCCCGGTGGCGGCTATCCTGGCGGCGGTGGTGGCTACCCCGGTGGCGGAGGCGGACAGCGCCGGCCCGACACCAAAAGCGAGGCCGGCGTCGACGGCAAAAAGATCATGGAGAAGATTGCCGAACGCACCGGAGGCCGCTTCTTCGAGGCCAAGAAGAAAGACAATTTAGACGAGATCTACGCGCAGATCGCCGAAGAACTGCGTGGCCAATACCTGCTCACCTACACCCCTGATGTCGTCGACAACGATGGCGGCTTCCACAAGATCGCGCTCAAGGCCAGCAAAGACGATTTGCAGGTCGTCACGCGCGAAGGCTACTACGCACCCGGCGGCGACGCGAAGTAGAGGCCAAATGCTTCGGCACAGTTGCGCTTCCGCGGTCCTGCACCATCCTCCGATAGCTGGATTCGCTTATCAAGAAGGTGTGATCGCCCCGATGCTTTTGGATGATCCGGTAACTGGTCGGAGATAGCCGGCGCATAGACCCGCTAACTCCCCCTTCAGTTACTCTTAAATCTTAAGCTGGCCGCTTTTCCTCTAGCATCCCAGACGTGGCCGTTTCTATAGGTAAGTGTTTGACTCCAATTTCCAACCTGTATCTCGTCGGATAAGTACAAGGCATTCCCCTTGTATATAGCAGTTGAAATCTAGGCCCGAGATCTTTTCAAAGATTCTTTGCGTCGCCCCGGGGTGGTCCGAATCCGGACACTCGAAGATCAAAGCCTTTACCTTACCGATCCATGATTCGACGCCGGGCGAGGAAAACACCTGAAACTCAGAGCCTTCAATATCCATCTTAAGTATGTCTATGGTCGCTAGAGAGAATCGGGCCATAATCGACGGGATCGAGATAGCCTGGACATCGGGTGGTTGCAACCCGTCATCAGCCTCTTCCACACGGAACCCCTCCGCCGAATCGCCCGCAAGTACGCGCAATCCGCAATCATGGGACCAGAGTCCATTCCTGAGGAGTTCGATACCTGGATCGGAGGACACGTTAGCAGACAGAATGTCGAAGTTCCCAGGATCAGGCTCTATCGCAATGATGCGGGCGTCGGGGTGGAAATGCCTGAACCTTAGGGTTTCATCGCCTATGTTAGCGCCGGCGTCTGCAATCACGCGGACCGGGTTGTCGACCGTATCAAGAATTCTATAACCCGGTTTGAAGAAATGCGACATAACACCCTTGTCCGTTCTGCCGCGGAATACAACGGAACGGCCAAGACTGCGGACGCGGAGCGAGACCCCGCGAGGGAAAGACTTGAATCGGCAATAATAAAACAGGAGTACCGCTGAGAATAACCCAAAGTTAGCGCAGGCAACCGAGAAACGCTGCAAGTAAGCGAATAGACGGTCAAGAATAATAGTGGCTTTCACTTGTGACTCCTGCTTTGGCGCAGCCTTTTTCCGCCCTCGCGCGCACTTCGTGCACGGTCATTATAACTTCCGTAGGCTTAGCCAGAGAGGAAGAGAGCATGGTCGTGCGATGATGGCCCGCGCGGTCTAATTCTGGTCAGC
>Ga0302319_10009161_pt1 | contig 19107 bp, 15 predicted proteins | sample Bog_T0_2_FD_203319 | JGI IMG/M metagenome (GOLD analysis project Ga0302319, IMG submission 203319) | Peat permafrost microbial communities from Stordalen Mire near Abisko, Sweden - Bog_T0_2 | ecosystem: Environmental > Terrestrial > Soil > Wetlands > Peat | place: Sweden: Abisko, Stordalen Mire... | reverse complement strand
CACGGCTGCCAGACTTGCGCCGTTGCCCAGATGAGCGAGGATGACGCGGCCTGCGGTTGCCGCCGGGTCGCCCAAGCGCGCGAGTTCCTCCATCAGATAGGCATAGGACAAACCGTGAAAGCCGTAGCGTTGCACTCCCTTCGCGTCGTAACAACGCGGGATGGGAAGCAGCTTGGCAACACGCGGCATGGTACGGTGAAACGCCGTGTCAAAACAGGCCACTTGGGGCAGTTTCGGATGACGCTGGCGGAATACTTCGATCAGTTCAATCTCGCTGGGCAGATGGTCCGGGTCGTATGGGCTGATGCGATGCAGTTCCCCCAATAACTCCTGCGTGACCAGCTCAGGCGCGGTGTGTTGCATGCCATGGACCACGCGGTGTCCCACGGCCTGGACCGATGCAAAGCCATCCTGCTCTTCGAGCCAATTGCTCAGAAAGGTCGCTGCCGATTTGTAATCGGAGGCGTCGAGGCGGCGGCTGTCGTGCTGATGTGTGCCTGGGAGTTGGAACGTCAGATTCGTCCCGCTCATGCCGATGCGATCAACCGTCCCATGAAGGCTTCGATTCAGCGGTTCGCCAAACTGGTACACCGCGAATTTGATGCTCGACGAGCCGCCATTGATCGTCAGGATGGATGGGTTAGCGGGTTCCATGGGTGGCTCCTTCATAATGCCCGAGGGGATTTTCCCGAGCGCCAGTGCTCTTCAATTTGTTCCAGCGTTTTACCTTTGGTTTCCGGCACCAGCAGATAAAAGAAGACCCAGGCACCGATCGCGATTACACCGTATAACCAGAAAGTTCCCGCGTGCCCGAGAACCCCGACCAGGGTCAGAAAGGTCACGGCCACCACCAGATTCAATGCCCAGTTAGTGACCGTCACGGCGCTCATGGCCGCACCACGAACCTTCAATGGATAGATCTCGGAAATCAGCAGCCAGAAGATCGGCCCGAGTCCAAAAGCGAAACAAGCGACATAGATCACTAGGCCGACAATGGCGACATAACTCTTGAAACTCGCCAACTGCTGGAACTGGAAAGCAGCGCCCAAGACCGCCAGCCCAATAATCTGGCCGACCACTCCGGCCAGTAACAAAGGCCTCCGACCGACACGGTCCAGCAGGAAGATGGCCAGCACATGAAAAAGCCACATCACCATAGTCAACCCCGCTCCGGCTAGGATTGCGGGTCCGGTCGAGTTAATTCCGGCGAACTTAAAAATGGTCGGGGCATAATAGATGACTGTGTTGATGCCGGTTATCTGCTGAAATACAGCCAGTCCCAAGCCGACAATCATCGGCACTTTAAGTGAAGGCTGGAATAGTCCCTTCATCCCGCCGGCACCCTGTTTTTCCATGCTTGTCTGGATGTCCGTGATTTCCGGGCTTACATCCGGCACAGTCCGCGCGCGCTGTAAAATCTGCCTCGCCTGTTCAACTCTTGATTTGCCGATCAACCAGCGCGGGCTATCGGGCAGTCGCCACATGCCAATGACCAGGGCGATGGATGGTATGGCCGCCAGGCCAAACATATATCGCCATCCGTGGATGCCGGAAAACGCATAGTCCACAAGGTAAGCAACGACGATGCCGCTGGTGATCGCCAGCATGTTGACCGCCACCAATGAACCGCGAACTCTTGACGGCACGAGTTCGGCAATATACATCGGGGAGATAAATGAAGCGATGCCGATGGCGATTCCGCTCACCACCCTGGCCGCAATCAACCAGCTAACCGTTGGCGCCAGCGCCGTGCCGATGGCGCTGACCGTAAAGATAATGCCGGCCAGTATGATCATTTTGCGGCGGCCGAAGCGGCCAGTCAGCGCACCTCCGATCGTGGCGCCAACAACGGCACCCACTAAAACGGAGCTGACGACAATTTCCTCCATGGTGGCCGACAGAGAAAATTGATTCTTAATGAACAATATGGCCCCGGAAATAACGCCCGTATCATAGCCAAAGAGCAGGCCGCCAAGAGCGGCGACCGCCACAGCGAAGTAAACAAATCCGTTCACTTCCGATTTAGCTTTATTTCCCATTTGCCCCATTCTTTTCAGCCGAGACAGAGTCCTCTTTGCGCCAGGTAGCAATGCGAACCATGAAGTCGTTGCCTTCCCAATGACTGGCGTCCGGCCAGTAGAAAGTGAATTTGATCTGCGTGCCTTCGGGCAGCGACTGGGTCGGAAGATCGGCCAAGTGGATTCCCAGTCCGGCATCGTGAGTCTTCAGGTCTTGGCGGGTTTTCCAATCATCGGCAGTCCAGTGAATGACCGCCGGAGCCATCAACTCGATGCGCAGGATTTTTCCGAGGGGCAGCGAGCGCAGCTTGTGGTTGTACCGCCACGTCAGGCGCGGGGAAACGGTCTTTTCCTCCAGATAGCGTTGCACCGTTTGAGGCGGCTGGTCGAAAAGCCGGGCATCATGCAGGGAGCGCCGCAGCTTAAGATATTCGGCGTGCGCCCAGACCAGCGGCATGGCCGAACCGGAAGGCCGGCCAAAATGAAGCTCGCGCTCCGCAATGTCAGGGGAATCCCAGATTTGCTCGGGAATCAAACCGCTTTCGTTGGCGAACGATTCCATGGCGGCCAGAAGTTGATTGGCGATTTCGGTGCGGCCAGCGGCCAGTTCGTAATGCGCCCGCTCGCCGGTTAGCAGCGGCCAGCCACGGCCAATCCCCGTTCCATCGAACGGCGAACCATCCTCACGCTCGCCATAGCCATCGTCGTTGTAGCGATGCCAGGTGGAACCGGTCGGGGTGTCCACCTTGAGCAAGGCGTCAATGACTTTGGCGGTGTCGCGGATGCGCGGGTCATCGGCCGCGCGCAAACCAAAACGCACCAGCGCCAGCGCGTCGGGACTTATCAGATGACTGGCCCGGCGGGTGTCCTCGGAGGCCGTCACATTCTTGACTGTGATATTTTCCTGCAAGCTCGCCCCGTCCGTTCCGGTTGTCTTCGGGGTGATGCGGACGTAATAGCCTTCGACTTTGAATTTCCTGCACCAGTCCGTGGCGGACATATACATCCAGCGTTCGATGGAAGTATTCCACACATCGGCAATCTCGCGTAGGTGGTTCGCGGTGGAGGCTTCGCGATTCAGATCGGCCATTTCCGCCGCCGCCAGCAGCGCTGCGATTTCCGCCGCGACCGTGAACGGTGTATAGCCAGGATCCTCCTCCCAGCGATCCTGCGGACTGACCGGGCCGTTGCGCGCCAGATAACCGGCCGCCTTTTTCACCATCGGCCAAAACCTGGTCAAATCGCCATCGGCCAATGCCTTTTCGCGATGGGCCAAGTCCACCAGGAGAATCGGCAACGCCGTCTCGTCCAGTTGGATTCCATTCCAATAAGGCGAGCCGTCCAACCACATGTTTTGCGACCAGTGGCCGTCCGGCTGCTGGGTTCGTTGCAAAAACGCGAGCACGCGGCGGGCATCTTCGTGGGCGCCGGCCGCGAGCAAACCGCCCGCCGTCTCCACCATGTCGCGCGACCAGACCAGATGGTAACCACCCTGATCTTTGTCACCTTTGCTAAATCCCCACGGAATGGCGAGGCTGGCGATGAGGGCGCCAGGCGCCTGCTTGGACTCATGCGTGCGCACGACGGCAAGGCTTTTTTCGGTAAGGTCGCCGGCACTTCTATCGCTTTTCCCGCGCGACGCGCGCGCCTTCGTCCATTCCCGCCAGCCGCCTACATAGTGGTGCTTTGCCTTGTCAAAACCGTCGCACAGGCTTGCGACGGCATTTCGGGCTGCTTCATCCGGGTCTTTGCCAAAACCAAGCGCGAGGACAAAGTTTCCGTGAGATTTAATTAAATCGATCCCGGCGGTCAAAGCCACATTGCCGTTTTCCGCCCGCGTGTATTCCCAAGTCATCCGATTGTGCGCCTTCAAGTCCCGCCAGCCATCCGAAGAACCGACGTAGCCGGCCGACCGCTTGGTCCACGGGGCGGAACACGCCAGCGCCAAGGCGCAATCGTCCCGCTGTGCGAACAGTACGGGCATCCCCTCAAATTCACCCACCCACGCAGTGTTGCCCCCACCTTGATTTCCCAAATGCGGCGCAAGCAGGACGTACAGGTGATAATCCGACAACGCCCCCTGCAGCGTGTGAAACTGAACTTGCTGCAACACCGTGTCCCGATGCGGATCGGTCACGATCTGCTTTTCGATGCGGTAACGGCCATCCCGGCAGGTGTTGACCAGCTTGAACGCCGGCACTCCGTCGGCCAGCCATTCCACCTTGTGCCCGGCATCGCATTTCTCCTCGGAAAAGAAGTTCGCGCCGTCCGTAACGATCAACCCCATGTCACGGATGCAGGCATGGTCAATGCGCGGGTAATAAATCTCGTTGAAAATGCCGTGGCTCAACGTGAACCAGACGCGGCTCTGGTTGCTGATGGCTGTGCCCACGCCGGTCTTGGCGCTGGAAGTCCAGCGCGCGGGAATTCCCGGCCCATTTGGGGCAGAACGGTCGGGTGGGTTCTTAACAGGGGCGTTGGTTGGTTGGGGGGCATGACCTGTCGTCTTGAGCAAAGAGATTCTGGCTGGCCGAGTCGAAGAAGGATTTGGCGTTGGCACTTACTTGATCCTTGGATAGACAGTTTTAGTCTTCATAATCGGTTGGTTAATTGTTTTTCAGTTTCGCTGGCTCGCTAGTGTTCAATCCGAACGAAGCCAATGTCGCGCAGGTGGACTTGTAATCCGTGTGAAGAACGCTTGGAATGCCCAGACCTTCGGCGACCTGGACGAACATCGGGGCGTTCTCGATATACACGACCTTCCGGGCTGGCGTCTGCGCGACGTCCAGCGCAAGCCGAAAGATGTCCGCGTCGGGCTTGCGGATGTGGACGAAGCAGGAGGAAATAAAGGCGTCCACGAAGGCGTCCAGTTGAAACTTGTGAATCCGATAATCGTTCACTACGCTCGCTTCGTTGCTGACAACGATGATCTTCAAGCCGTGCCGGACCTTGAGCTGAGTGATCAGCTCGATCATCTCGGGGTAAGGCTTCGATTGGGCGCACATGAAACGCCGAAACTGAGCGCGGGTGAACGGCCGTTTTTGGTAGAAGACCACGAGGCCTAAATACTCTTCGAAAGTAAGTTTTCCTTCTTCGTGGGTTTCGAAGGTCAGGGCATGCCGCTCCTCCATCCCGGCCCACTCCAGGTTGAAGTGCTTCGCCACTTTTCTGCGGGCAATGTGGTCCCACCCGTTGTTGAGGAGGACACCGCCGATATCCAGAAACAGCGTCGTGATCGGCATCGCGCTTTTCATTTGGCCTCCGTTTGCCGAGCCAGAAGGATGGCGCTGGATCGGGGGCTCAAGCGATAAGTTTGTGGATCTTCGCAGAGCGGTTCTTCACCCGCGGCAGACAAATCTTGTGGCGTTTCGCGAGAGGTGTCAACGGACAGATGCCAACGGGCCCCCGGAAGTACGGGGGGCAAGGCGAAATCGACCGCATCGGCGCCAGCATTGAACATCAGGCAAAGTGCGTAGTGTTCATCCTCCTGGATCAGGCAGGCAAACTGCCTGGCTTTCGGATCAGCCCAATTGGGTAATCCCCCTTGCGGGCCAAACCAACGGATCTCGGCTTCCGTGTAGAATTGCTCCTTACTCAGAATCGGATGCGCGCGACGAAAGGCTATCATGCCGCGAGCAAACCGGTGGATCTCCTGGTGCCGTTCCAGACAGCTCCAGTCAATCCAACTGGTTTCATTATCCTGGCAGTAAGCGTTGTTATTGCCGCCCTGCGTGCGGCGGAATTCGTCGCCGCCCAAGAGCATCGGTACGCCGCGCGAGATCAGCAGGGTCAGAAGGAGGTTCTTAATCTGGCGTTTCCGCAAGGTCTCGATTCCGGTATCCGTCGTTTCGCCTTCGGAGCCGTAGTTCTCGCTGAAGTTGGCGTCGGTACCGTCATGGTTGTTTTCTCCGTTGGCTTCATTGTGCTTGTAGCGATAACTCACCACGTCGTTCAGAGTGAAGCCGTCGTGGCAGGTGACGAAGTTGATGCTGCCTTCGGGGCCTTTGCCCGACTTGGTATAGATGTCGGCACTGCCGCAGATGCGGCTGGCAAACAAACCGAGCATCCCCTCATCGCCGCGCCAGAAGCGCCGGACATCATCCCGGTATCGGCCGTTCCACTCCGCCCAACGGCGCTCCGAAAAACTACCCACCTGGTAAGCACCGGCGGCATCCCACGCCTCGGCGATGATTTTCACGTCTCTCAAGATTGGGTCCTCGGCGATCCGTTCGAGAAGGGGTGCGTTGGCGAGCAACTTGCCGGCGCCGTCCCGGCCGAGAACCGACGCCAGGTCAAACCGGAATCCATCTACATGCATTTCGACCATCCAATAACGGAGAGCGGCCAGGATGTGGTCCCGCACTACGGGATGGTTGGCGTTGATCGTATTGCCAGTCCCGGTATAGTTCTTGTAGTAGCGTTTGTCGCCTGCCAAAGTGTAGAAGATTGCGTTATCCATCCCACGGAAGCAGAGCGTCGGTCCCAGTTCGTCTCCCTCCGCCGTATGATTGAACACCACGTCCAGAAGCAATTCGATGCCAGCCTTGTGAAAGGCCCGGACCATTTCCTTGAATTCCAGCTTCTGCTGCCCCAAACCTCCCGAGCTGCTGTAGGAAGCTTTGGGCGCAAAGAACGTTACGGGGTCGTATCCCCAGTAGTTCCTCAAGGGTTGCCGTGTTTGCGGGTTGCTGCGCGTGACAGAAGCTTCATTGAACTCCTGCACCGGCATCAGTTCCACTGCGGTCACTCCCAGAGCTTTGAGATAGGGAATCTTTTCCATCAGGCCGCGGTAGGTTCCCGGGTGGTCCACGCCCGACTTGGGGTGAATGGTAAAGCCGCGAACATGCGCTTCGTAGATGACGGTCTTCGACCACGGATGCCGGAGTGGCTGGTCTCCACCCCACTCGAAGGGCTCGTTGACAAAAACGCATTTCGGCATCGACCTGGAATTGTCCAGCGTCGAGAGAGCCAAGTCTTGGTCCGGCGACGATGAATCGTATCCGCGTGCCGATGCAAAATCCCAAGGAGGTGGCCGGGAAATCGCGGTAACGAAGGGATCGAGAAGAAGCCGGCTGAAATTGAAACGATGTCCTTCGGCGGGTTCGTAAGGGCCATCCACGCGGTAAGCATAGAGTTGGCCGGAACCGATCCCTTTTACCCAAACGTGCCAGACGTCGCCGGTGCGGTTGCGCCCTGAATCGAGATCGATGACCCGGGCGGGCGCAGCATCTTCGGGCTGGTCGAACAACTCCAGTCGGACGCGGCTGGCGTTGCGGCTGAAAATTGCGAAGTTAACTCCTCCCCCCTTTTCCTGGGTTCCTAAAGGCAGAGGAGAGCCTGTCTGAACGTCGGAGTGCTCGGAGGTCTCCGAGATGTAACCGTGCAACTCACGTTGATCCGTTTTCATCATCGTTGCCATAGGATTCGAGCGGATTCCAACGGAACCGCCACCCCGGATCGCTGCGGCACCACTCGCGCCGTGTAGTCTCTTGCTGGACGTGTCGTGGGTACCGTCGCCTGATAGAGGGACGGGCGGGATGCGTCAGGCAGCGGTCGCGCGCACTTCATTTCCACCCGTACGGGATCGCCGCCGTCGATTCCGTCCGCATAAAGCTCAACTCGCGCCGCATTCGGATCGAGATTGTTCAGAAAGATTTCGACTTCAAACACGTGGTGGCCAGCATTGGTTTCGACCCGCAAGTCGCCGAAGCGCAGCGAGCCCCACTTCCCCTCCACCTCGTGCCGCCAATCGACCACCAGCCTGCCCGCTGCGCCTTTATTCGCCGCGCGCTCGCGGTAGGCGGCTGCGGCCGGGAGGTAGTGTTGCTCCAGGTATTCGCGCACCGCGCGGCTTGCGGCAAAGACCGGCGTCAACCGCGCCATGCTTTCCCGCATTCGTGCTACCCAGGCCGCAGGAATACCATTCTCGCCGCGAGTGTAGAACTCTGGAATTACCTGCCGTTCCAACAGGTCGTAAAGGGCTTCGGCTTCGGCAGCGTCCCAAGCTGGGTCCTCGCCGTGTTCCTGGCCATCTCCCAATGCCCACCCGACTTCAGGCGTGTAAGCTTCCGCCCACCAGCCATCCAACTCGGACAGATTGATGCCTCCGTTGACCAGCACCTTCATGCCGCTCGTTCCGCAAGCCTCCCAGGGACGCCGTGGGGTGTTGATCCAGACATCCACACCCTGCACCAGGTGCTCGGTCAGAAGCATGTCATAGTCGCTGAGGAAGATCGCATGCGGGCGGGTCTCGGGCCGCCGGATGAAATGCATCCATTCCCGAATCAGTGCCTGTCCAGCCTGGTCTGCCGGATGCGCCTTACCGGCGATGATGAGCTGCACCGGACGCTGAGCATTAGTCAAGATACGGAGCAGTCGCTGAGGATCATGGAGTAGCAGGTTGGGTCTCTTGTAGGTCGCGAAGCGGCGAGCAAAGCCCAGCGTCAAGGTATCGGGATCGAAGAGATGCTTCGCGGCTTCGACGTCCTCGGGCTGCGCGCCTGCCGCGGCCAAGTCCCGGGACAACCGTTCGCGAGCGTACTCGACAAGAGACTTACTGGCCGCGGTGCGAAACTGCCAGAGCTTGGTGTCGGAGACCCGGCGAATGTCCTGTTCCAGGGACTCAGTCGTCCCCAGCCAGCGATCTTTTCCACAGGCCTCGGTCCAAAGATCGTCAGCCGGGGCAGAGTCCCAGGTGGGCGTGTGGACTCCATTAGTCACATGCCCGATTGGGACTTCGTCTTCCGGCCAGCGCGGGAACAGAGGCAGAAAAAGGCGCCGGCTTACCTTCCCGTGCAGGCGGCTTACACCATTCACCGACCCGCTCCCGCGGATCGACAGATAGGCCATGTTAAAAGGCTCCGACGAGTCATCCGCGTTCTGGCGGCCCAGAGCCAGCAAGTCATGGAGCGAAATGCCGAGCTTTTGCTTGGCGTATCCACCGAGGTATTGCTTGATGAGAGCCGGAGCGAAGCGGTCAAAACCGGCGGCCACCGCCGTGTGCGTGGTGAAGAGATTGCCGACTCGAGTCGCGGCCAGTGCCACTTCGAAGGGCTGGCCCGTTTGTTCCATAAAGCTCCGGGCACGTTCCAGAACGGCCAACGCCGCGTGTCCTTCATTCAGGTGGCAGACCTCTGGTTGGAGCCCGAGAGCGCGGAGCAGCCGCCATCCGCCGATCCCGAGCAGCATTTCCTGCTTGAGGCGCAATTCCGGGCCGCCCCCATAGAGCTCGCTGGTAATTCCTCGATGAACCGGGTAGTTCGCCGCGTCATTGCTGTCCAGCAGGTAAAGCTTCACCCTGCCAACCTGGACCTGCCAGGCGCGCAGCCAGACCGAGTATCCAGGCAACGCGATCTCCAGCCGCAACCATTCCCCGTTTGGTTGGCGCAACGGCATGATCGGCAACTGTCCAGGATCGTTATACGGGTAGAGGGCCTGCTGCTCGCCGCTCTTGTCGATCACCTGGCGAAAATAGCCCTGCTGGTAGAGGAGTCCAACGCCGACTACAGGTACACCGAGATCGCTGGCGGCTTTGAGTTGATCGCCCGCCACGTTCCCGAGGCCGCCCGAGTATATGGGCAGCGCCTCGCTCAGCATGAATTCCATGCTGAAATAGGCGACGCAGGTCAGTGGATCCCCCGCATGATTCCGCTGGAACCACGCGGGCGCTTCCGCCACCTGGCGACTGGCTTCGACCAAGCCATCCACGTTCTTGCGGAAAACGGGATCGCTTAACACGCGTTTGATCCGGTCGCGGGAGGCCGTCTGCAGGACTACCCAGGGGTTGTTCGTGATCGCCCAGAGGCCGGGATCAAGCTGCCGCCACACTTCGTCGGTCGCGTGATTCCACGACCAGCGCATATCCAGTGCGAGCGCCGCCAGGGAATCGAATCCCTCGATTTCCGTGGGTAGGAGACTGTATATGGGGTGGCTGGCATGGTCCTGTTTGCTCATGATCTGTCGCTCCGATCTGTATAGTAGGCCGTAACGAACCTGAGTACGTTCACCAGCATTGATGCTTCAGCCGGCTTTCCCGCATATGGACTTACTTTCATGCTTGTCTCGTCAAATGCCGTGCTGACCTTTGCGCAACGGTCTCCATCAGTTTGTCGAACGGTTTGATGAATTTCTCGACTCCTTCGTCCTCAAGCTGCCGAGTCACATTGTCGATGCCGATACCCAGTTCCGGCAGTTGCCCCAGCAGCCAGTGGGCTTCTTTGACATCATGTTCGAGCCGGGTTTTGGGCTCTCCATGGTCGCGATAGGCATTGAGGGTTTCGAGCGGCACCGTGTTGACCGTATCCGGTCCGATGAGGGCCTCAACGTATTTCACGTCACTGTAGTCGGGGTTCTTGGCGCCGGTGCTGGCCCAGAGCAGCCGCTGGGCTCGAGCGCCTTTAGTAGCCAGCTTTCTAAACCGGTCGCCGGCAAAGATCTCTTTGCAGTTTTGATACGCCATCTTCGCGCTGGCGATGGCGATTTGCCCGTGAGCCTTTCTCGCCAACTCTGACTCCTTGCAGCCTGGTGCAATGAGTTTTTCCAGCAGCGGATCGACTAGCGCATCAATGCGGCTTACAAAGAAGCTTGCCACCGAGGCTAAATGCTTCAAAGGCTGTCCCTGGGCCGCGCGCGCTTCGAGGCCGGCGATGTAGGCTTCCGCCACTTGGGCGTACCGCGGCAATCCAAACAGCAGCGTCACGTTGACGCTGATGCCTTCGCCGATCAGTTGCTGGATGGCGGGTAGCCCGTTGGCCGTTGCCGGCACCTTGATGAGGACATTCGGCCGGCCCAGCGCGGCCCACAACCGGCGGGCTTCCTCGATCGTGCCCTTAGTGTCGTGCGCCAGGTGCGGATTGACCTCCAGGCTGACGTATCCGTCTTTGCCGTCAGTCCTGTCGTAGAGAGGCCGGAACTCGTCGGCGGCTTTCTGCACGTCTTGCTGGCTGAGGGTTTCGTAGATTGTCTCAGCGCCTTTGCCGCTAAACGCGATGGCGCGAATGTCTTTGTCGTAATCGTGGCTGTCCGCAATCGCCTTCTCAAAAATGGACGGGTTCGAGGTCATCCCCCGTAATCCATCCTCCTCGATCAAACGTCGAAGTCTTCCGCTGGCGATCAGATCTCGCCGGATATAGTCGAGCCACAGGGATTGACCAAGGGTTCCCAACTCCTGCAACGGGTTCACGCTCATGAACTTTCCTCCGTGCTTTCCAAACTTGCGATCTTAGCGAGACGACGCCGGTGACGCTCGGCGCCGCTGAATCGTGCCTGCAGAAATATTCGGACCAGCTCCCACGCGACGGCATTCCCCAAGACGTGGCCCCCCAGGCAGATCACATTCATGTCGTCGTCCTCGACACCCTGGTGCGCTGAAAAGCACTCATGGATCAGGCAGGCCCGCACGCCCCGCACCTTGTTGGCGGCAATGCACGCACCCACGCCGCTACCGCAGATGGCCACACCGCGATCCACTTCGCCGCGAGAAACTGCACGGGCCAGGGGCACGACAAAATCCGGATAGTCGTCATCCTGCTTCGGCTGGCTGTCACCGAAGTCGACCACTTGATAGTCAGCCTCACGCAACATCCTGACCAGATACTCCTTCGACTCAAAACCTCCGTGATCGGCAGCGACGCCGATGCGTTTCGGCGTCGCTGCCCGGACTGTCGGCAAATCGGACATTCTTCTTCTCCAGCAAGGCTAGTTGCTCGTTTTACAGAGGTTCCCAGCGGTTGAGCCGCGTTCGGGCACCGGCACTGCACGGGTCCTGGTTCCGGCGCGATCACTGCGCCACGGCCACAAGAAGTTCCTTTAGCGGCTGCCCTTCCCACGGGTTTCAGGATATCTGGCAAGCTCCGCCAGCAAGCGGTGAGCCGACTCAGGGACGGCAACTTTGCCATGCAGGATTTCTTCGTGGGTCACGTTGCGTCCGTACATGGCTTGGTCCCCGCTGTGGTCGGCCTGTACGACAGCGCCATCCACGCTGGCCCCGGCAAAAACACCTTTGCTGCGCGAATAGCTCAGAATCTCCGCAGTGAGCTTCAGGTCCGTGTTGGTGGATGCCTGTCTCCCCACCGGCCCTGCTGCCACGGTTACGTCGGCGCCGATCTTGAATTTGTCTCCCAGCAGGCTTTGCAAAGCGTGGTCGTTCATAAACAGCAACACCACGTCGGTGAAAGAGGCACCAATCTGGAAGCCGACGCTCCCGCCTCCAACAGCCACAAACATCGGAGCACTCCAGCCCTTATCAGTGCGGCAGGTAGCCAGTCCCTTGCCGTAGTTGCCGCCGAATATGAAGGCTGCCTTCTCCTCTCCGGGAATGATGGCAACGCATTTCGCCTTTTCCAGCAGATCACGTGGAATGCCCTTGTCCGGTGTAGTCATGATTTCCTGGAAGACCTGGGCCGCTTTTTGAACACGCCCAATGTCATCATCGCGATCCGACGCCAAAGCGGGCAGGACCAAACCCAGGCCCGCTACCGAAACGATCAACAAGTTGTTCTTCACGATATTCCTCCTTATAGGTTCCACTTTTTCAGGGCTGGTAAGCTATCTGCCGCTCCCGGCAAGTTGCCCGCGTAGAGGCGCGTGCACTGCAACCTCCATTGCGTGCGTCGTCTGCAGGATGTCCCTGGCCCTGGCAACCTCGTCCGCCGTGCCATGGGCCAGAAGAAGAAACTTGTCGGACTTGAGCGCCGCCTCGTATTTCACGACGCTATCCTTGGGGATGCCAATGCTGTACAGCCCCGCGCCGAGCGCGCTCAATCCGCCCACCACAACGGCGCCTTCCAGTGCGCCGATGATCCAGGCGACCAACGGGCCGGCTACCAATATCGGCCCAAGGCCTGGAATGACGAAGAAAGCTGCTCCGAACAACATCCCCCAGAGACCACCCCAGAAGGCGCCCAGCTTGCCCCAGTACTTCATGCGGTCGCCGGTGTTATAGTATCCGACGACGTGCTCGTCCGTATGATAATCCTTGCCGACGATGGACATTTTCTTCATGTCAAACCCAGACCTCTGCAGTTCCTTCACTGCTTCCTCTGCCTGAGAGTGAGTATCGTAAATGGCTACAACCGAGTTCGTTTCCAACATGACTTCCATTCCTTTCTTTCTTTCCAAATCGATTTCGCTGCATTTTCACGCGAAGTTCCGGCGCTATACGCGTCAGCCTCGTGAACGAATTCTGAGAACCTCCGCATCGTCGCGGTCGGCGGCTTCCTGGCATCGAACGCACAAAGCAGTCCAGGGTGCTGCCGTCAGACGGCTCAGCCCGAGCGGAGCTTTGCAACACAGACAGGCTCCGAAGATGTCGGCCTTCATGCCGGCCAGCGCAACCCGGAGCTTAGGGACTAAGCCTGATCCTAAAGTGAAGTTGGCCGTTGGGCGTTTGCGGTCTGCGCTGCGCCAGATTTCTTCCAGCACGTCAGCGCTTTTTTCGCCGCCGGTATTCTGACGAGTTTGTATCCTCGTGGCAGGATCGGCCTGTCCCGCCTTACGCCTCGGTCCGCTCATCGCTAAACTCCCTGGCAACGAAAGGCGCCAGCGCAGCCTTAGATTTTCGGCGATAAGATTCATCATTTTGGCGGGCCGCTCAGCAAGCCCTTGAGCGCGTCCATCGCCTTGCCGAAGTTTGTCCAGTCCCCTTGCTCCATAGCCTTCTGGGCTTTATCGAATGCCGCCCTCGCCTGCCCCGACTCCAACGGAGGGCCGGGCGCCTGCCCAGGAGTTTGGGGTTGTTGCGTCCCGAAGACGGCTTGGATTGCCTCATCAAGGGTAGGCTCCATCGCCACTTTGTCCCCCGAAATCACGATCACGCGCTTGAGTTGCGGGAAGTCCGTGCCCTCCGCGGTGAGATACAGCGGCACTACATAGAGAAAGGAGTTCTCGATCGGTACGGCGATCAGGTTGCCACGAATGACTTTGGAACCTTTTTGGTCCCACAGCGTCAGTTGCGCGGCGATCGCGGTGTTCTGATCGATCATCGCCTCGATTTGCATCGGGCCATAGATCAGCTTCTCCTTGGGAAGTTCGTAAAAAAGCATCTTCCCGTATTCGGGGAAATCGCACCTGGCTGCCATCCAGGAGATCATGTTGTTTCGCTTCTGGGGAGTGAAGGGCGTCATGAGAAGGTACTCAAGCTGGTCGCTTCCGGGGAGCTTCATCAGGATGTAATAAGGTTTCATGGGCGCGACCGTGCCCGCATACGCCTCGTTCGGGAGCACCCAGAGGTCCTCGCGGTTGTAGTAGACCTGCGGAACCGTCATGTGGAATGTCGTGTATTGGTCGGCCTGAATGGAAAAGAGGTCCTCCGGATACCGCAGATGCGATTTCAGGTCCGGCGAGAGCTGATTCAGATCTTTGAAAACGCCCGGAAAGGCCCGGCGGTAGACCGCCAGGACGGGATCGTTCGGATCCATGACGTAGAACCCGACGGTTCCGTCATACATGTCCACAACTACCTTCACGGAGTTTCGAATGTAGTTCAACCCCTGTTCAAAGGCTGCAGCGTGAGGGGTGGAATAGGGGTAGTGATCGGAGACGGTATAGGCATCTTGAATCCAGTACTGCTTGCCCTCGCTCACCACGGCGTAGGGATCCTGGTCGAGGCGTAGGAACGGAGCAACCTGCTGCACGCGGTCCTTAACCTGCCTCCAAATTTGAATCTTGCTTTCCGGTCGAAGATAGGATGTGAACAGTATGTTGATATCACCCTGAGTCAAGGTGAACAAGAGCCGCTTCCACAAGCTGTCCAGCGGGATACCCCCCGTCCCGTTGTAACTCGTATAGACATTCTGGTTCCCTTTGGGGTAGTCGAACTCCTTAACGCCCGTTGCCACGATCCGGTACCCAGGCATGGATTCGCCGTAGTAGATGGACGGCTGGCTGATGGTCAGGCCGAAGGCGGATTCGGGTGGGATGTTCTCAAGCACGTACTGCGGAAAACCTCCGCCCATAGTCTTTGAGACGAAACTCATGACCAAGCCATAACCATGGGTGAACTGCAACTTCTGGTTCACCCAGGTTTGGGCTTCAGCAGGAAGCTCCGCGGAGAGTTCTCGCGCCGAAAGCATCACCTGGTGATATCCATCCTGCAGGTGGTAGCGGTCCACATCGGCGTGATAGAACTGGTAATAGAGCCGTATTTCCTGGGCTTGCTGGTACATTTGAAGCAACGGGCGATAGTCCCAGAGACGGATGTTCTGGATAGTGTCTTGATTTCTCGCAATCACATCAGACGTCAAATCCGCCAGCGCCGGGTAGGATGTTTCCTGGATCGTGTCGAGACTGTATGCCTTGCGGGTGAATTCGATGTTGTTTTTGAGATAGGGGGTTTCCAGGGCCAACTCGTTCGGCTGCACCGCGAACCTTTGGAAGAGTGCCGGGAGGAGCATGATTGCCAAGATGTACAACGCCACATAGGCTCCGGCTCCAATAAGGACCGCCCTGAGGCGAGGCCGGAAAACACTCACGACGAGCAACGCACACAGCGCCGCCGCCGTGCCGGCCATAAGCCAATAGGCGACCCGCGTCACATGATCGGCCGTATAGCCGGCTCCGTAAACAACTCCTTGCGTGGAGTAGAGGAGTTCGAAGTGGTCGAGGTAAAATCCCCATCCCCAACCAGCCACCAGTACAGACGCCAGCATCGACAAATGTGGAATAGCCTTCGCGCTTCGGTCCGTGGTCTGCCTGTTTCCAGGGAGCCGCAGCAAGCCGAAGTACGCGTAGAAGCCGATTGCTGCCAGCAGCGTGATGAAGGCTAGAGCGGTGAGGGAACCTTGCACAAGCTCATAAAAGGGCAGGCGAAACAGATAGAACCCGGTATCGACTCCGAAGAGAGGATCGGATAATCCGAAAGATCCGCCATAACGAAAGCGGAGATAAGTGTCCCATTGGGTATAGAAGATGGCCGCGAAGCTCAGGCCCGCGGCGGCTGCTATCGCCGCTGTAGCCAGTTTCAAAGCCCTGGGAGAAACCTGGATGCCGAGTTCACCCGCAACCGTAGACGGGCCTCTTAACTTACCCCCGCTGAGAGCAGAGGCGTTTCTCTGAGCAAAGCGAAGATTGATCCCAAGGTACAGAAGCGCGACAACGAAGGCAGCGGCAAACAGTTCCCACCGAACGGACCAGATCGTCCAGAAGACGCCGACGTAGCCGAGTTGCCGCATCCAGAGCCACTTCTGTAGCCAGCCGGAGATGACGGCCACGAAAACGATAAGTACGAATACCGCGGCGATGATGAATTTCAACAGCCGCCAGTGACGGAAGATACTGTAACTTCCAACGGCTCTATCTTGTTCGCCTCCGGGCGGCCTTGGCGGCTCGATGGTGGTCAGTTTCTCGATCGGGGTCAGTTTATCGATCATTTCATTACCTTTGTTAGTCCGAAAATGCGGACATTGTCTTGCGGTCCGCAGCCTGCGCCTCTTGAGCTGTGCTCGCAGCGAAGTCGTATTCCCAGCGGCTCCAGGCAGAGAAGGTGACTCGCAAGACTTCCTCTGGCTCGAAGGGCGTTATCAGCACGTCGAAGCCACCCAGATTCAGTACCATCGCCCAGAGGGAGTCGTCGGCCAGGCGAGAGAACACAATGAGTTTTGGTGGAGCCGGCAGTCTCGCTGTGGCAGTCAAAAGGTCTTCCCAGTTGCCGTCGGCGTGGTCGCGCTCGCACAGGAGCACCGGCACATTTTGGTCGCGCAACATCGCCAAAGCTTCACTACAGTCTGAAGCCTCATGCAGTTTCCAATTCGCCTGGGAAAGGATCTCCCGAAGTCGACCCCGATCAGCGGGCGAAGAACTGACTGCAAGGACTCCCGCGGTCTGGTCCGGCGACGGGGCAGCAGAGTTCTCTAATCGGCCACTCATTGAAGTCCACCGCGGGATCGCAGCCTCCCCTCAGTAACATCTGGTGGTTTCGCGGATGTCATTGAGCACCCCTGCGGAATCCCAGCGACCCAAGGACAAGGACGGTTCGTGCATTTTCGTACTTCTCCTTTGACAAGGACGCCGGTCAGTCTCCTATCCCGAGCACGAGAAGGACCGAACATTTCTGGACGGGAAATTCCAACGCGGCCAACGAGCCAAACGCCCAACCGCCTTCCGCTGTGTCGCTGGGGTGCGGCTGATCCCAGGAACCCCGGGAACGGACCCCTGTCGGACCTGCATTTGCGGAGGCGTATCCGCAAATATCGCATTTCAGGTGCAGCTTCTGCATCTCGGTTCCCGTGACCCTCAGCTATCCCCGCTTTGGTTCGGCGCCCTTCAGCATCCCAGTGGCGGGCGGTTCTGCTGGGCCAACTTGAGCTGCGGACCTTAGGCTGGCTGGTCGCTGACGATCGTCCAAGGTCCGTCGGCAAACAGTACGCCGCCAAAGAAGCAATTATCGGTAAGGGCGGCCTCGTTGAGTCTTGGCCCGCTACGAATTTGGTGATTTGACGCCACTCGCAGCAGCTTGTTTCAGCCGATCTCGCATGGCCGAGCTTTTCCTGAGCAGAAGCCCCAAGCCTTTGCCGTGCAAAACCGCTTCGATCTGAATGTCCTCGGCAAGCTGGTTCAGAAGGAGTGTGAGCATGAAGCGGGGTAGTGCCAACCGTCCATGCTTCCCCCTGGGACGACCTGCGATGTGGTTCGCGCGGTCGACGGCGAAGGGTAATTGTTCTTCGGCCCGCCAAGGGTGCGGGCGCCACTTCCACGTTCATTTGCATTCCTGAGCCTCGGCGTGTTCTTGAATTTCGGCGGCGAGCCGCTCGATCGAGAAGTTTGTGTCCAGGGACATGCGGATCAACCGATGCTCACGGTTCAGGACCTGCGTGGCTAAAGCCGGCAGTTTCTTCACGGCTTCCCGCGGAACGGATAGCACACCATTGGCATCGCCATGAAGCAGATCGCCGGATTGGATCTTCAGCCCCCCCAGTTCGATCTCGTGGCCGAAATCGACCACATGCGCATAGGCGTGAGACACCGAGGTGCTTCCGGCAAATAACTGGAAACCGAGCCTTTCGATTGCGTGCACATCGCGAACCGCGCCGTTAGAGATATAGGCGACACAGTTCAGGGCAATGCATATGTGGGCGTGCAACTCTCCAAACAGAGCTCCTGCTCCCGCTGGCTCGTCCGCATCCAGCATCACAATGATGCGCGGCGGCGGCACACTCGCTACGTATCGCCACCACTCGACGTGATCGTAATAATAGTGCCCGTCGACAGGCTGCGAAGCGGAGCGTATCTTTCCGGTGACGGCAAATCCAGCCACCGGCGGGATGCGCGCAAACATGCAAGGAGCGACGTGACCCCGCATGTATCCTTCATTGCGCGGGCGGAGGTTCAGGAGTTCGATTGCATTAGACAGCGTACACGAATCGAAACGCCGTAACGCCTCCACATCTTTGGACGAAATATCATGATGATGGTTCACAGGAGCTTCCATAGAGTTCCTCACTGGTTCTGCGCCGCGAGCCTGTTGCGCCGGTACATCGACCAGATATGCGCCAGAACAATAAATACGGCCAGAACCGCTGCGGTTTCCTCCGGCGATCGAAACGTCCCCTCTGTTCGGCGGCTCATTGGCTCCTCAGCGGGACGCGCTACATCGAATGCTAGCCTTCGAGGTCAGTCGGGGGAACTGGGAAAATGCCTAGTGAGCGCTACTCTCATATTTCCGGCGAATTCCAGCGAAAGGAGTATTGGAGTGAAATCAGCGGCACCCTAAAATAGTTACGTAGCATGCCTGGAAAACTGGAGAATCGGCCGCATCATAGGCATGAGTCACGCCGGAGTACGATAACCGCCGGCACAAAATATTGGATGGTAGTTAACGTGCATGGCATCGAACTGAACATGAACCAATACACTTACGGCCAACCTCGCTGGTACGTGATTCTGGCCGGAGACGACGGAACGTGTTCGCCCTGCGAACACGACTCTCAATATTCCACCGAGTCGCCGAAACGGACACCATGATCCAAAAAAGTGAGATGTCGCACAGAGTTTGTCGTTATGGCGCGGCGGTCTGCGCCGCTCTCTTCGTTCTGCAGACGACAGCCGCGCCGTATCCTCCGCAGAACGCCCCTGCCGCCACGCAGCCAGGGCCGCA
>Ga0302319_10009160_pt1 | contig 19109 bp, 13 predicted proteins | sample Bog_T0_2_FD_203319 | JGI IMG/M metagenome (GOLD analysis project Ga0302319, IMG submission 203319) | Peat permafrost microbial communities from Stordalen Mire near Abisko, Sweden - Bog_T0_2 | ecosystem: Environmental > Terrestrial > Soil > Wetlands > Peat | place: Sweden: Abisko, Stordalen Mire... | reverse complement strand
TGGGACGCCATCGTCCTGCAGCCGACAGGGGGCGAAGGCGAAGTGCAGGGAATCCTGCCAACGGAGGGCGCCAACCCGTACGTCTATTCGATGAGCTACACGAGTACGGGCGTCACCGAGGCCAGGAACCTGATCTTGCGCGGCTTTCAGTTTTCGGTCAAGATGCCGGCCAACTACTTCAATTCTGCCGCCAAGGATGGGATCGAGAGCCGGATCAGGACGGATGTCACCATCCGGGAAGGGCAGAAGCTGGTTTTAGGCAAGATCCGGCTCATGCCGTACGAGAACGCCGATCTGTTCCTGGTTCTGGCCACCAAGGCCCGCTGACGCCCGCCGCGTTAGAATGGCGATAGTGGGCCCTGCCCACGATTTAGTTCCACGTTTTCCGGATTTTGGCGTCATCTGCTAATAGGAACCCGTGGGAACGACCATTTTGAGCGGCATGAGCGACGTCATCGAGCCCGGGCTGGAGCTCCAGGAGCGGCAGAACCGCTTTGTTTCCCTACATTTCCGGCGGATCTTCGTGCAGATCTACCATTTGGTGCAGAACGTCGCCGACGCTCAGGATCTCACCCAGGAAGCCTTCATCAAGGCTTTACAGCATCAGGAACAGCTCAAAGACGAGCAAAAAGCGGCCCATTGGATGTCGCGCATCGCCACCAATACGGCGATCGACTTCATGCGCCGCAACGGCCGGGCGACGTTTTGCGAACTCGACGAAGCGCCCGAAAGCCACTCGGAAAGCCCCGAGGCGATTCTGCTGCGCTCGGAACATCGGGAATATCTGGAAGACGGTTTGCGCCTTCTCAGTGCGCGCGAGCGGACGGCGCTCATCCTGCGCGATGTGGAAGGTTTGCCGGCGGATGAAGTGGCCGAACGGTTGCATTGTTCGAAGGCCACGGTGCGCTCGCACATCGCGAATGGACGCACCAAGTTCCGCCGCTATATGGAAAGAAGGAAGCGGTAGCATGATGCGACATCCGAATCAGGCGACATTGGCGTTGCACGCGGGGGGCGATCTGGGGCCGTTCCGGCAGTGGATCACCGCCCGGCACGTGGCCCAGTGCGCGGCTTGCCGCGAAGAAGCGGCGCAGTATGAGGAGATGCGGGAACTGCTTCCCGGTCTGGCGGAACTGCCGGATATTCAGTGGAACCGGCTGGCGGCGGAAATCAAGGCCAACGTCCGGCTGGGGCTGGAAGCGGGCGAATGCGTGCGGACGGCCGAAATGCCGCTGCGCCGCGCTTCCATGACCGGCTGGCGCGCGGCAGTGGCTTTTGCCAGCGTGGTAGTGCTATTGGGTGGCTGCATGGTGCTGGAACGGCCGTGGCCGGCGGTGGTGCATGCGCAGGAAGCCTCGGTGCAATCGACCAACGACGGCATAGAGACCCGGTCGGGCGGACAGATGTTTGGGTTGACGAATGGTGGCGCCGGCAAGGCCACCTACACGTTTGGCGCGCAAGGTTCCATGGGGGCTCGCTATAGGGATCCGGAAACGGGCCTGGTAACGATCAATACCGTATATGAACAGTAAGATGAAAACCCGGGCGGTAGTGTTGGGATTGCTGGGCGCCGCCACGTTGCTGGCGCAGGACGCACCGCTTTCCAACAGTTCGGTCAGCATCGATCTACCCAAGGATTCACCCGTTGCCCTGCTGCGGATCGACACGGGTTCCTCGCGAACCACCGCGCGCGGCCCCGCGCTGGCGTTGGATCTCAACCTCTCGCTGACGCTGCGCAATATCAGCGGCAACCGCATTCACGGCGTGACCCTGCGCATCGTCTCCCAGGAAGTGGCATTGGGCGGCGTGGGCTCGGTTTTTCAACCGGGCTTGAATGTGGGTCCGGGCGAAGCCTTTCCGGTGCATATCACCACCAAACTCATGCGGCCGGCGCAGATGGCCGCGGGACCGCTGCTACAGGTCAACCTGGATGGCGTGCTCTTCCAGGATCTGACGTTTTACGGGCCGGACCGGCTGCACTCGCGCCGCATCATGACCGCGTCGGAGATGGAGTCGCAGCGCGATCGCGCGGCTCTGAAACGGCTGTTGGCGCAAGGCGGGAATCCGGCGCTGAAAGAGGCCATCCTGAAGATTCTGGACCGCCAGCAGAACCTTCCGCAGTTGGAAGGACGAATCGTGCGCCACTCCCTCACCAACGCCGGAGCGGCCGCGACGGCTCCCGAACGGCAGGAACAATTTGCCTTCGTACAGTTCCCCGATTCGCCCATCGAATTGCGGCGGGGCTCTACGCTGGTTGCCGGCAGTGAAGCGCGCGCGCCCTCGATCGAGGTTCGCAACCGAACCGACAGGCCGGTGAAATACGTGGAGTTGGGTTGGATTGTGACCGACCCGTCCGGGCACGCCTACATGGCGGGCTCGCTGCCTTCCACCGATCCGGCTTTCTCGCTCCCCGCCCGCGCCACCGGCGATGTCCGGCAGGAGAACACGCTGGATTTCTCCGTCCACGGGCAGCGGCTCAGCATCAACAAGGTGACGGGGTTTGTCAGCCAGGTGGAATTCGCCGACGACAAGCTGCCTAAGGTCTGGGTGCCTAACCGCCAGGATGGGGACGACCCGCTTTTGCGGCAGGTGCTGGAACCTTCCGTAGAAGAAGAACGTTTGGCCAATTTGTACGTGACCAAGGGAATTACGGCACTCATCGAAGAACTGCAAAAGTATTAGCGGAGAAGGCTGGTCGACTCCGGCTTCGCTTGGGGTATTGACACCCCGACAGAAAAGAATACGGCGCAGGCGCTGCTCCCGCTCCCGCTGCCTGTTTTCCACATGCTGCTTGCCCTGAGCGAGGGCGAGCGCCACGGCTACGCGCTGAAGCGGGAAATCCTGCGCCGCACCAACGGCAAGTTGAACCTCGGCTCGGGCGCGCTGTATGGCTCGATCAGCCGCATGTTGGACCAGGGGCTGATTGAAGAGTCGGAGGAGCGGCCCGATCTTCACCTGGACGACGAGCGCCGCCGCTATTACCGCATCACCCCGTTGGGCCGTCGCGTTGCCCAAGCCGAGGCGGTGCGACTGCAACAGCTCGTCCGCCTGGCGGAAACGAGCCTGGGGATTCCCGAACTGGCGTGAGGTGAGCCGTGGCCGACCTGACCGTCACCATCCCCGCCGAATTGCTGCGCGAATTCGGGCAGGATGTGCGCTACGCGGCCCGCGTGGATCGCCGCCGGGCGCTGAGTACCACCCTGGCGCTCGCCGCGTTGGCCCTGGCCATCGGAGCCTCCACCGGGGTATTCAGTGTGGTCAACGCGCTCCTTCTCCGCTCCCTGCCCTTCCGCCACGCCGAGCGGCTCGTGCTGGAGCAGCGTCTGCTCCAGCGGTTTGACGCCGACAGCGCCGCGCTGGCGGTCTGGACTGCCACAAGCCGCATTGTCCACATGGATCCGACGGCGGCGCTGCGCGCGGAGTAGTGGAAAGCACCGGCAAGCTAAAGCATGCCCCACCACTGGCGGTCTGGTGGGGCATGCTTTAGCTTGCCGATTTGCGGCGCCGCTCTTATTTTGTGACACCCGCGCGATAACTCTCCGGCGGACCGAGGTAACTGGGCTTCACTCCGCCCATGTTGACTACGATCTTCTGTAACACTACCGCGGGGTCCACCATCCAGATTTTCAGGGTGTGATATCCCGCCGCCGGCACGTCGAGAGAGGTCTTGACGTGGCGCGCGCTATCCTTCACGATGGTCTCCCAGTCGCGCGGCAGGTTGTCGCGCCCGGCCAGCGGCCCGATGGCATCCACAATCTGCGGCGCCTGATCGTCAAAAGCAATGGCAAACCGCAGGCCGCGTCCCGGAACGAAGTTCAAGGTCGGACCCATAATCGTATCGACCTCGGCCTTTCCCGCGCTGAACAGGTACATCTGGTATTCCAGGCTGGGCGAGTCTTTCGGCGGAGTCATGCTCGGCGACGTCACGGGGAATACCGACATGCCCGAAAGCGTCCGGCCGTAATCGTCGATTTTCTCCCAGCGGGCCGAACCCGTGTCGGTCTTCCTGGCATAGTGTTCCGCCTCGATCGAAACGTAGCCGTTGGCTTCCACGAAGCCCTTGAGAGAGGCTCGCGTGACCTGCTGCGGATTGGAGGCATGCAGTTTCACCGTGACGTTCTCGCCCCCCGCCCGGGCGATCTTCACGGAACCTTCGCTCGTTTCCCTGGGCGCCTTGCTCCAATCCACGCTCACCCAGATGCGTTGTTCCTTCTGGACCGAACCTTTAGCCGCGCTCAGCACGATCCACGGCGCGCTGGTGCTCGCGGTGAAATCGAAGGGCGCCTTGCCCTTATCGAATACGTCGATGTAGTGGCGCTGCTGATTGAAGCTGTCGAACCCCGGCAGGGCGGCATCGTCGCTTGTGCCTGGCCAAGCCGACGCGGAGCCTTCGATGGCCACCCCCATGGCGGCTTCCGCGGGCAGTTCAATTTCCTTGACCGGCGGCATGTGGTTCTTGTTGTCGATGGGCTGCTGCCAGTTGGTGTAGCCGATGTGAGTCTGGTCCATCATGTGGTCCCATTTGCCGTTCAGGAGGGTGTGATTGTAATAGTCCCCCAGATCGGCATCGGCCTGGAATAGGGCTTTCGTCCGCGCCGCGAAATCGTTGGCGCTGGCGCGTCCTTGCGTGCCGTAGAGCTTGTTCTTGGCGGCGGCGATGTACAGTTCCGCTACCTGGGCGTAAGACTTGGCGGGGTGCAGAACCAGCTCGAAGAACGCCGGGCGAACCGCCTCCGGCAGGCTGGCCTGCATCTTCTCCGCCTTCGCCACGAGGGTATGGAAATCGGCCACCACGCGGTCGGCTTCCTGGTAGTCCACCAGGCTGAAGGTGGTCGGATCCAGCAGTTCCGGCTTACGGCGGCCGTTATATTTCAGAGTGGTGGAAACCATGTCGGCGATCTCGGCGGCATGGGCGGCGCCGAACTCGCGCTCGGCCCACAGGCGGGTAAACTCGCCGAGCTTGTCCCTGGTCCAGCGGTTCGGGTCGCGGCCGAGAGCCAGGAAGAACTCGGTGGGGAACTCGACGGGTTTGAGGTCGCCCACGTTAACCACCCAGATCCGGTCGGCGCCGTACTCGCGCGCCAGGTTCATCTGCTCCCATACTTTCGGAATCGGATTGGTGTCGATCCACTTGTAATTGCGCGGGCCGCCCACATAGTCGAAGTGGTAGTAGATGCCGGCGCCGCCGGTACGCTTGCGCTCTTCCGGCGTAGGTAGGCGGCGAATGTCGCCCCAATTGTCGTCGCACCATAGCAGGGTCACATCGTCCGGCACGCGCATGCCCTTTTCGTAGTAGGCCTGCACCTCCTTATAGAGCGCCCACGCCTGCGGAATCTTAGTGACGTCGGGATTGACGTTCTCCGCCAGAATCTTGCGCTGATCGGCGACCACCTGCTCCAGCAGCTTGACGTTGGCGTCCAGATCCGGACCGCCCATGGGCAGGTCGCCATCGCCGCGCATGCCGATGGTGGTCATGCTCTCGAAATCCTTATTGCGCTTCACACTTTCGGTCCAGAAGCTCTTCAGCACGTCGGCATTCTTGGAATAATCCCACACGCCCGTGCCGTGGCGCGTCCACTCCTTCTGCGCCCGCAGCATGGGCTCATGGTGCGAAGTGCCCATCACCACACCGTAATCGTCGGCCGTCTTGGCATTCAACGGGTCGTCTTCGTTGAAGGCGTTGTTCCACATCGCCGGCCACATGAAATTGCCCTTGAGGCGGAGAACCAGTTCGAAGACTTTGGAGTAGAACTCGTGGTTCATGTTGGCCACGTTGGTGGCGCCCTTGGTCAGTTTCTGAGGGTTCGGCCACGTTCCGAACTTCTCCTTCACCCAGCCATCCAGCGCCGGCGCCTCGTCGTTAAAGAAGATGCCGCGATACTTCACGGCCGACTCGCCTTCCATGTAGCGTCCGGGCTTTACGAAGAGGTTGTCCTTGTGGTTCACCGGCACGTCCGCCCAGAAGTACCACGGGGAGACGCCGATCTCTTCGGAGACGTCGTAAATGCCGTAGATCGTCCCGCGCTTGTCGCTGCCGGCAATCACCAGCGCGCTAGCCACACCCGCAAGCGGTCGCGTCACCACCTGGATATCGAAGGCTTCCCACTTGCCGGTGACGCCCGTCACATCGATCTTCTTTTCGCGAATCAACTGGTCGATGAGCGGGCTTTTGCCGATGGCGCCGATAATGATCACGTTGGCGCCCAGGCTCTTATCGTCGTGCACCATGTTGGCGGTGACGCCGCTGACCTTGGCGATGTCCGATTGCAGGTCGCCCGCGGCGCGTACCACCCCGACCCAGTCCTGTGAATCCACATAGATAGCCGCCGCTGTTTTGGCCGTCACGATGGGGAAGGCGCCGGCAGTGCGCGTTTCCGCGATGTACCGCGGCTGGCCGATTGCTTGGCCCGTGCGGACGATAGAGATCAGGCAAAGGCCCAACAGGAGGGCTTGCGCGAAGTGCTTGCGGGTAACGAATGGAAAAGACATAGTTGCATCCTTGCTCATAACTGCTTACTATTTCGCCGCCGGCTTGGCGGTTTTGATGACGGCGTCAAATGCCGGTTTGGTTTTACCCTCGCGGTCGAACAGCAGCGGATAGTTCGTGCGCCCGCGCACGGGATAGTTGTTCTTCCAGGAATCGCCATCGGTCACGCCCCAAAAGGTAATGCGCGACATCGCTTTGGCGTGCTTGACGAAGACCCCGAAGAGGTCCGCATACCGCTTGGCGAGCGCCTGTTGGACGGCTTCCGGCAGACCGTTGACGTAGGGGTTGGCGCCGCCGGCGGACGTGGCCGAAACATCGGCGGAGTTGCCGGGCGCGTTCCGCGGCAGTACGTCGACATCCAACTCCGAGATGGCCACCTTCACGCCCAGGGCGGCGAACGCATCGATGGTCTCCTCCTGTTGTTGCAGCGTGGGCCAGTCGAGCGAGTCGTGCCCCTGCAACCCCATGGCAGTGACGGTACAGCCGGCGGCTTTCAGTTTCTTGATCAATTCCACGGCGCCTTTGCGTTTGGCCTCGTTCTCGATGGAATAGTCGTTGTAGTACAACTCCGCCTGGGGATCGGCTGCATGCGCGAACTGAAACGCTTTGATAATGTAGTCGTCGCCGATGATGTTCAGCCACTGCGATTTGCGCATGGTGCCATCTTCGTTGAGGGCTTCGTTGACCACGTCCCATCCGCCGATACGGCCCTTATACCGTCCCACGACGGTGTCGATGTGGTCCTTCATCCGCGCCAGCAGGGCGTCGCGGGTTAAGGGAGCGCCTTTATCGTCGCGGAAAACCCAGGCCGGCACCTGGCTGTGCCACACCAGGTTGTGGCCGATGATGAACATCTTATGCTTCTCGCCGAAGGCGACATACTCGTCCGCCGGTCCGAAGTTATAACCATCCACGCGAGGGTGGATCGCCTCCCATTTGAGCGCATTCTCCGGGCTGATGGTATTGAACTGCGCACCGACGATGCCGGCGGCGCGTGGATCTTTCTCTTCGAACTGGGTCTGGTTTACAGCCGCACCGATGCGAAACAGTCCTTGGAAGGCATCCTTCAGCGACGCCTGCTGCGCCCCGGCGCACGGCGCCAGCCCGGCGACTAAGACCGCAATCAATTTATTAGACATGGTAGCTTCCTCGCATTTTTCCGCGGTCGAGGCCTCGATCCGCTAATGAATTCACCGCAGAGACGCAGAGGCGCGGAGTTTTTTCCTTGGAAGGCATCCTTCAGCGGCGCCGGCCGCACAGTGTCCCTCACCGCGCTCTCAGCTTCCTCCGCGTTCTCCGGTTGTGACTTTTGCATTCTAAACTCCGCGTCTCTGCGGTGAATTCACTCTTAAGTCGTTACAAAGTTCTTCCTTCGCTCCGCCAACTCATCCTGTATCTCAATATTCAAATTCTTGCCGATCTTATAGCACGTCAGGCAGACAATTACGATTCCAAAAAATACCGCTGGAAACACGCTGATGGTCATGCGGATGCCCTGCAAGGCCTCGGGCGTCTGTACTGCATTGGCCCGGTAGCCGTACCCGGAAAGCAACCACCCGGCCATAGCGCCGCCCAGGCTCAACCCGGCTTTGAGGCCGAAGAGAATGGTGGAATAAATCACCCCCGTCGTTCGCCGGCCGGTCTTCCATTCGGCGTAATCCACCACATCGGCAAACATCGCCCAGATGAGCGGAATGGTCGGCGCATAGGTCAGGGCGCGCACGTATTCCAGAATGAACATCGTGCCGACGGCCTCCGGCGGCAGCAGAATAAACAGCGCCATGAACACCGTGGTCAGCGAAAATCCGGCCAGAGCGACGGCCTTCTTGCCGAATTTGATGGATAGGAAGGTCGAGCACAACACACCCAGCACGGTGACAAACTGGCTGGACATATTAAACAGGCTGAACCCGACGGACGAAACATTCGTCTTTTGCGCGTCGACCACCAGGCCGAAGGTATTCAGCAGGTAATGCCATACTCCGCCGCCGCCCGCGACATTGGTCAGCCCGACGCCGGCCAGCAGGCTGAATAACCGGTTCTGATCCACATAATACTGGAAGTAGTAAGAGATGGTGCCGCCGCGCATGGCCAGCACGATGAAGTGCGCCAGGGTGAGAATGAACATCGCCACCCACGGCCCGGTCTTCAGCAGATTGCCGAAGTCTTCCTTGGGTGACGATTTCTGCTTGGGATTCGGCTTGATGCGCTCCTTGGTCGTCAGAAACGTAATCACGAAGAGAACCACGCAGATGGTGGCCCATAAGGCCATCGTCATCTGCCAGCCCTTGGCCTTATCCCCGTGTCCGAACTTCGCCACCAGGGGCAGAGTGAAGCCGCCCACGATGAGTTGCGCCACCATCGCCGCCACGAAACGGTACGAAGACAAGCTGGTGCGCTCGTTTACGTTGCCGGTCATCACCCCGGTCATGGCCGAATACGGCGTGTTGTTGGCGGAATACAGCGTCATCAGCAGAACGTTGGTGGCGCAGGCGTACAGCAGCTTGCCGGAGCTGCCCCAATCGGGAGTGGTGTAAGCCAACACCATCACCACGCCCCAGGGAATCGCGGTCCACAAAACCCAGGGGCGAAACTTGCCCCAGCGGGTATCGGTGCGGTCGGCCATCACGCCCATCATGGGGTCGAAGAACGCGTCCCAGAGCCGCCCTACGAGGAGCAGCGATCCGGCCACCGCGGCCGTGATGCCCATGGTATCGGTGTAGAAATTAAGCTGGAAGAGAATCATCGTCATGAAGACGAAGTTCGCCGCGCCGTCTCCCAGGCTGTAGCCCGCCTTTTCCAGGAATGAGAGCTTCTGGGTTTGCTCTTCCATTACCGCACCGCCAGGGTGAGGGTCTGCAGATCGCCGTCGCGCGACGAGTTGCCGACCATGATTTGGAACTCGCCGGGCTCAACCACATACTTCATGTTGGCATCGTAGAATGCCAGTAAGTCGGGGGTGATCTCGAACTCGACCGCCTGTGTCTCGCCCGGCTGCAACCACACCTTGCGGAAGCCTTTCAGCTCTTTGAGCGGGCGGGTGGCCGAGCTGTAGCAATCGCGGATATACATCTGCACCACTTCCGTCCCGGCCCTGCCGCCGGTGTTGGTCACATCCACCGTCATGCGCGTGGCTCCGTCGCGTTTGATCTTCTTCTTCGACAGGCGAGGGTTCTCCATGCGGAACGTGGTGTAACTCAACCCATACCCAAAGGCGTAGAGCGGCGACACTTCGTCGAACAGATAGCCGCGGCGCGCGGTCGGCTTGTAGTTATAGAACGCCGGCAAGTGCCCGGCCGAACGCGGCACGCTGATGGGTAGTTTGCCGCCGGGGTTGTGATCGCCGAACAGAACCTCCGCCACTGCGTGACCCGTCTCCTGCCCCAGGTACCAGCATTCGAAGATCACCGGCACGTCGCTGCTCAGCGAGTTGATGGAAATCGGCCGCCCATTAAAGAGGAAGACCACCACCGGCTTGCCCGTGGCCAGCATGGCCCGCACTAACTCCTCCTGCCGTCCGATCAGGTCGAGCCGCGCGCGGTCGCCCAAATGTGTCCAGGACCAGGCCTCGCGCGAAGTCTGCTCGTTATCCCCAATGGCCAGCACGATCACGTCGGCCTGCCGGGCAACCTCGACGGCCTCGGCGATCTGCCTGCGATCTTCTTCCGGATCGCCGGGTACCACCTTATCTTCGATCCACGAACCGCCTACGGTGATCTTGCAGCCCTCGCTGTAGAGCACGCGCGCCCGGTCGCCCACCCGCGCCTTGATGCCATCGAGCACCGAGACTTCCTGCTTGGGGACGCTGCTGTAGCCTCCCAACAAGGTGCGGTGCGCGTTCGGTCCGATCACCGCAATGGTGGCGATGCTCGCCAGGTCGAACGGCGCCAGGTTGTTCTCGTTCTTCAGCAGGGTGATGGTTTCGCGCGCCGCCTGCCGCGCCAGTTCGCGATGCGCGTCGCAGCCCACTACGCGCGCGGCTTCGTCCGGATCCACGTAGGGATCCTCGAACAGCCCCATCTGGAATTTCCAGAACAGCATGGGGGCTACCAGTTGGTCGAGTTGCCGCTCCCGCAGCACGCCTTTGCGCACCATCTCCACCAGATGCTTGTAACAATCCGGTTCAGGCAGTTCGATGTTCACGCCGGCCTCGACGGCCTGGCGGCAGGCTTCTTTCTTGTCCTGGGCGACCGCATGGCCGCGTACGTCGGCGCGGAAGTGCAGTTCGGTGATGGCGTAATAATCGGACACCACGAAGCCGCGGAAGCCCCATTCCTTGCGCAGCACGTGGCCCAGCAGCCATTTGTTGGCGTGCGACGGGATGCCGTCGATTTCGTTATACGAGGCCATCACGCTGAGCGCGCCGCCTTTTTGAATCGCCTCTTTAAATGTGTAGAGGAACGTTTCGCGCAGCAGGCGCTCCGAGACATTCACCGGCGCGCAATTGGTGCCCGATTCCGGCTGTCCGTGCGCCGCGAAATGTTTGAGGGTCGAGATGACGTGTTGCTTGTCGCGAAACGTAGCGTCGCCCTGGAACCCGCGCACCGCGGCCACGCCCATACGCGCCACCAGAAACGGATCTTCGCCGTAGGTCTCCTCCACGCGTCCCCAGCGCGGTTCGCGCGCCACATCCACAACCGGGGTCAGCGCCTGGTGCGTACCGCGGAGCCGGGCTTCCTTGGCCGTCATGGTGAAAAGCGTTTCCACCAGCTCGGGGTTGAAGGTGGCCGCCAGACCGATGGGTTGCGAGAAGCTGGTGGCATCGATGGCGGCATGGCCGTGCAGGCATTCCTCGTGAAAAATAACCGGAATGCCGAGGCGGCTGTTTTCCAGGAAGAACTTCTGGATGGCGTTGCCCAGCTCCGCCGTATCGCGCGCGTTCAGGCCCTTGCCGGCTTCGCTGGGGCGGCCGACCTGGCCCAGTCCACGCTTGTCTTTGAAGGCCTTCCTGGCTTTGGCCAGGTCGAACCGGCCATCCGCGTCCACCAGCGTCTCGGCCTTTTCCCGCCACACGCACATCATCTGGGCCGCTTTTTCCTCCAGAGTCATGCGTGACAACAGGTCTTTGGTACGCCTGGCAGCGGGCAATGCCGGATTCAGATACGCCGCGGCGGGCGCTTTTTTGCCGGCTTTCTTCTTGGAAGCAGGGAGCGTTTTCATTTCGCGACGAATTCGTTGTGGTATCAAACTATATCTGGATTACGGCGGGAACGCAAGCTCTTCGCGCCGCTTACGCCTGGCTGCGTTTCAATTGCCCGCAGGCGGCATAGATATCCAGGCCGCGCGGCTTGCGCACAAAACACGGCACAGCGCGGCGGACGATCTCCTGGAAGGCGGCCACGCGCTCCGGCGCCGGCGTCTCATAAGGAATCTCGGGGCCTGGATTCAGCGCGATGAGGTTCACTTTGCAATTCAAATGGGCCAGCAGTTTGACCACGCGGCGCGCATCAGCGTCGCTGTCGTTGACGCCCTTCAGCAGCACGTATTCAAACGTGAGTTTCTCCCAAGGCCGCAAGGGGTAGGCCTTGCACGCGGCCATCAAGTCCTTGAGATGATACTTGCGCGTGATGGGCATCAGCTCCTGGCGCGATTCTTCCGTGGATGCATTCAGGGAAATCGCCAGCTTGGGCCGCACCGGCTCGCGGCCCAGTTCGGCGATCTTGGGAACGATGCCCGCCGTGGAAACGGTGATGCGCCGCGGCGACAAGGCAAAGCCGGCGGGGTCGAGCAGAATGCGCGTGGCCTTGATGACGTTTTCCAGATTGAGCAGCGGCTCGCCCTGCCCCATCATCACGATATTGAGCCGTCCGCCGTCCTGGCGGAGGTGGTTCTCGCGCGCCACCAACAGCACCTGGCCGACAATCTCTCCCGCGGTAAGGCTGCGCTCCAGGCCGAGCAATGCGGTCATGCAGAACTTGCAATCCACCGGGCAACCCACCTGGCTGGAAATACAAATGGTGTGGCGTTCGCCTTCGGGCATGAGCACGGTCTCCACCGTGCGCCCATCTTCCAGGCCCAGCAGGTAGCGGCGGGTGCCATCCGACGAATCGTAGACGCGGGCAATTTCCGGCAACCCGACGGTATGGCGCGCCGCCAGATCCTGGCGCAACGCCTGCGGCAGGGTTGAGATCTGCACCAGGTCGGGCGTCTGCCCACGGTAGAGGGCGTCGTAGATTTGTTTCGCGCGGTACGCCGGCTGCTCGGGACCCAGAGCCTCGCGAATATCGGTGAGTTCCATCCCCACCAGAGGTTGCGGCATGCTACTGCCAGTGTAGCGGATGGTGGGCCCCGGGGCGCCGCCTAGGGCGCGTAAACCGTTTTGGGGGAGACCGCCGCAAGAAGGAAAACAATTCTTCACCGCCGAGAGGACCCCTAACAGGGGTACCCCGACGCAGAGTTAGAACAAAAGCCAAAACACAAAGGAGTTTGCTGGGGCAGGTGGCGCGCCTCTCCCGAGTTGGCGTGCAGAGGAGGCAGAGGGCGCAGAGAAGAGCTGGCAATCGGCCCGCTTCCCCAAGTCGGTTATGCACCCCGCCTCCTCCGCCCGGCACAAGCCAGGATGCGGTCACTGTGGCTGGGCGAAACCTCCTAATGAGGTAGAATCGCTGGAGTCGACGATTATGCATAAGTTCCGCGTTCTTCCGCTTGCCTTCCTCGCGTCAGCAGCTTTATGGGCGCAATCCGTGGATCCTAACCTTTATGCCGGCGTGCAGTGGCGCCTCATCGGACCCTTCCGCGGCGGCAAAGCCACCATGGTGTCCGGCGTTCCCGGCAATCCGGCGGTGTACTACATGGGCACGGCCGGCAGCGGCGTCTGGAAAACCGTGGACGGCGGCCAGGTCTGGACCTGCGTCAGCGACTCCCTCCGGCTTACCGGGATCGGCGCGGTGGCTGTAGCGCCATCGCGGCCCGACACGGTGTACGTCGGCGCTTCGGGAGCCGGCGCCACGGCGGGACTCTACCGTTCGACTGATGGCGGCGGGCGTTGGGACCTGGTAGCCCTCCAGGGGCACGCCGTGAGTTCCATCGTCATCGATCCGCATAACCCCGACGTAGTCATGGCAGCCGCCGGCGACACCGGTGTGATGCGCACCGCTAACGGCGGGGCCACCTGGAATTCGGCGCTGCCCGATTCCGACGTCGGCGCCGTGTGGTTGGTGTTCGACCCCGATAATCCCAACAACGTCTACGCCGGCACGCGGGCTGCCGGGGGCGGTGGCCGCGGCGGAGGGGGTGGCGGAGGCGGCCGCGGCGCTCCTCCCGTGATGACACCGGCCAGCGATTCGCAGATCTATCGTTCCAGCGATGAGGGTGTGACCTGGAAGAAGACCAGCCCCAACGGTCTGCCCGGCGGGAACTTTGGAACCATCGCCCTGGCCGTGGCGCCGGGCGCCAAGGGCCAGCGCGTGTACGACTACGTGGCGCAAGGCATGTTCCGCTCCGACGATGGCGGCGAGCATTGGACACGCGCCAGCGACGATCCGCGCCTCATCGGCGGCGGCCAGTTCCACGACGTCATCGTGGATCCGCGCGACGCCAATATCCTGTTCGCCACGCAGACCTCGCTCTATCGCTCCACCGACGCCGGCAAAACGTGGGCATCGTACGTCGGCGCGCCCAGCGGCGCGGACTTCAATTACGTGTGGATCGATCCCACCAACGATAAGGACATGATTCTGGCGGTGGACCAGGGCACGGAGATCAGCATGGACGCCGGCCGCACCTGGACCACATGGTTCAACCAGCCCACCGGCCAGATGTATAACGTCACCACCGACCACGGCTTTCCTTTCTTTATGTACTCGTCGCAGCAGGATAGCGGCACCATTGCCACGCCCATCTTCGGCCGCGGCGGCGAGATCACGTATCGCGATTGGTACACCACCAACGGCTTCGAGTCCGCGCGCATCGTCGCCGATCCGGCCGATGCGGATTATCTCTATGCCACCGGCTGGTACGGTTCGATTCTGCGGGTGAACAAAACCACCGGCCAGACCCAGCATATTTTCGAACGCACTCCCAAGTTTCACGAGAGTGGCTCGCCGCCCATGGGCTTCTCGCCATTCGATCCGCAGACATTTTTCCTGGCCACTCAGTATCTGCTGGCGACGCGCGACAAGGGCATGCACTGGGAGCCGGTCGGCCCAGACCTGACCGCGGCCGGAGGGGAAGAAGTGGGTACGGCGCCGATCGGCACGCGCGCTGGCCGCGGCGCCACCGGGCCGGCCATCAGTTCGCTGGCCTTCTCGCCCAAGGATGGGAAGGTGTTCTGGGCGGGCACCAGCAACGGCCTCATCCAGCTCACGCGCGACGGCGGCGGGCATTGGACAAACGTGGCCGCCGGTGTGCAGTCCCAGGGCGGCGCTGGAGCCGTGACCGCCATGGAAGCCTCAACCACCGATGCCGCCCGCGCGTGGGCGGTTGTAGGCGGCGCAGGGGGTGGAGGTGGCGGCGGGGGACGCGGCGGCGGCGCCGGCGCTCCGCCGCGCATCTACCGCACCGACGACTATGGCCAGAACTGGAAGATGGTCAATAGCGGTTTGCCCAATAGCCCCGCTCACGCCATTCGCGAGGATCGGGAGAATCGCAACCTGGTCTTCGCCGCGCTCGATACCGGCATCTTCGTCTCCTTCAACGGCGGGGATCAATGGCAGTCGCTGCAATTGAATTTACCCGCGGCCTCCTGCCGCGACCTGGCCCTGGAGCAAAACGATCTGGTCGTGGCCACCTACGGCCGCGCCATCTGGGCCATCGACGATATCAGCCCGCTGCGCGAACTGGCCGGGAAAGCGTCGGCGGTGACATCGTCCAACGCGTACCTTTTCGCGCCGGCGCAGGCCGTGCGCATGCAATGGGACACTTATACCGACACGCCCCTAAATCCAGACGTAGCCGCAGCCGAGAATCCGCCCGACGGGGCCATCATCGATTACTATTTGAAGTCGCCGGCCGCGGGCGAACTCAAACTCGAGGTCTTCGATTCCGCCGGCAGGTTGGTGCGCGCCTATTCGAGTAGCGGCGCGACCTCGCTGGATTACAAAGTGAACGTGCCCGACTTCTGGCTGGCGCCGGCGCCGCTGTTGCCCAAGAGCGCCGGCCTTCACCGCTTCGTGTGGGATCTGCGCTATCCCGATCCCGATCAGCTTCTCTATACTTACTACGGCGTGCATGTGAATTACTTCGAGTACACGCTTGCCGACCATGCCATTCCGCATAACACCCCGTGGCACGAGCCGCAGGGCCCAATGGTAATGCCCGGACAATACGAGGTGCGGCTCAGCGTGGGCGGGCAGGTTTATCGGCAGCCGATTACGGTGAAGCTCGATCCCCGGTTAAAGGTCTCGTTGCAGGAATTGCAACGGCAATTGGATCTGGCGCAGAAACTGGCTGCCAGCATGCACGCCACCTTCGACGGATACAATCAGGCGGCGCAATTGCGCACCGAGTTGGCAGACCGTCTGGCAACGCTCAAGCAGTCGGGGAAATCGCCCGACGCCCTGGCGGCGGCACAGGCGTTGGAAACCAAAGTGCTGGGTTTGACCGACGCGGCCGGCACGCCGGCGGCTTTGGGGCCGATGAATCGCGACCTTACGCGTATGATGATTGCCGTGGATCAGTCCGACACTCCCCCGGCCAGCCAGATCATCGAGGTCTTCAACGGCATGTGCCAGGAGACCCACGGCGCCATTGCGCGTTGGAACGATCTGCGAGCGCATGACCTGCCGCCGTTGAACGCCATGCTGGCGCAACAATCGCTGGCGCCGCTCACCGTGCCCAGCCAGGCTCTGGCCGATCCGGTCTGCGGAAACTGAGGTGGCGCACTGGTGGGGATAAGCGTCAACCTAATCGCCGATTGTTACCCACTGATCCTGCGGGCCGCGCGCCGATTTTCACGCAGCGCCCAAAAGAGCTTTTTCCACCGAACCGGGCGAATTTTCTGAAGCGGAATGGTCTTCCATGGCTTTTAGTTTGGACGCAAAGTCGCCGACGGGTCGAGGTGTCCGCCAGTTTCAGCGGGCCCCCGCTACTGAGACTTGTCGGAATAGCCCATCTTGCTATTATTGGATTGATGTTGACCCGCTACATCCATGAGGCTATGAGGAGAGCCCGGTTCAAGACTCTCGACAACGGCATGTGTTTTGGCGAGATCCCCGGACTGGCCGGCGTTTGGGCCAACGAGCCCACAGCCAAGGCTTGCCGCGAAGTGCTTCAGGAGGTTCTTGAAGAATGGCTGGTCCTCAAGATCCGCGGCAACGATCCTATCCCGCGCCTCGGCCGCATTGGATTATCGTGCAAAGCCGCATGAGCGATGGCGAAGCCGATTTCGCGCAAAGAACTAATCCGGCGCTTCCGCAGCCTCGGGTTCGCGGGACCGATCTCCGGCGGCCGGCATCAGTTTGTGGCAAAGGGCGAACTCAAGGTTCGCATCCCGAACCCGCATAAGGGCGGCAGCCTTGATTGGTCCCTTGTGAAAGAGATCCTGCGCCAGGCGGGAGTCAAAGCCAGCGATTGGGACAAGGCATGATCGCTCCTCGACCCCAACCCGGACTACTCCGTCGATCGCCACTATTCCATCCCCCGCTATTCGTTATAGAATCGTGACACCCGGCATCCCACGTCGGAAGTGAGGGACTCATGATACCAGGCACGAAACTCCTGTTCGTAGTGGCCGGCCTTCTCGGTTTCACCGGCTCGCTCCTCGCGCAGCACACGCTGGAAAGCGAAACCAATCCCATGGCCGGAAACGCGGCGGCCATCGCCGCGGGCAAACGTCTCTATGATGGGGCCTGCCAATCGTGCCACGGCGCCGACGCTCACGGCGACCGCGCCCCGGCCTTGGCCACTGGCGTCTTCCGCCACGGCGATGCCGATGGCGTCATCTTCCTGAATATCCGCAACGGTGTCAACGGCACCCAGATGCCGGCTTTTTCCCAGTTCACTTCCGACCAGGTATGGCAACTGGTTTCCTATATCCGCAGTCTCGCCGGTACCGTCGTGGTGAACGAACGCGTAGGAGGTAACCCGGCCGCCGGGAAAGCCGTTTTCGAGGGCAAGGGACAATGCCTTTCCTGCCATCAGATCAACGGCCAGGGGCAGCCCGTCGGGCCCGATCTTTCGGCCGCGGGGAACGGGTCCGCGCAGACACTGGAAGCTGCCATCCTCAATCCCAACCAGCCCGCCGCGGCAGGTGGACGTGGAGGCGGGCGGGGTGGAATGCGTCGCGGTCCGCCCACTACACTGATCGTGAAAACCGCGGACGGCCATGAGTACCGCGGCGTGCGCAAGAGCGAAGATAGCTTCTCCCTGCAAATGGTGGATACCGCCGGACAGCTCCATCTGTTCGATAAAGCTAAGGTGGCCGAAGTGCGCGTGGAAACCAAATCCATCATGCCCGACGACTTTGCCCGCCGGCTTACCGCGCCCGAAATCCAGGATGTGGTGGCTTACTTGAAGACGCTCACCGGCCGCGAAACCGCCAGGTCGCTTACCGTTGCCGGCCCCGGCGGCCTCACCTCCGAGCGGATCGCCAATGCGCAGGCCGAGCCGCAGAACTGGCTCTCTTACTGGGGCGACGTCCAGGGCAAGCATTTCTCGTCTCTCAACCAGATCGATACCGCCAACGTGCGCCGGCTCCAGGCCCGCTGGGCCATGCCGCTGCCCGGAAACGGCATCGTGGAATCCGTCCCCCTGGTGGTGGATGGCGTCATGTACACCACCGGCCCTCCGGGACAGGTTTTTGCCCTGGACGCGCGCACCGGCCGCCAGATCTGGCGCTACCAGCGCACCCAGAAAGTGGTCAACCCTTACGAAAGCAATCGCGTCAACCGCGGCGTGGCTGTCCTGGGCAACCGCGTCTTCTTCGGCACGCTCGATGCGGCCCTGGTGGCTTTAGACGCGCGCACCGGGGCGCTCCTTTGGGAAGTACAGGTGGCCGACACCATGCAGGGTTACAGCATCACCTCAGCGCCCCTGGTAGTGAAAGACAAGATAGTGACCGGCATCGCCGGCGGCGAGTACGGCATCCGCGGTTTCATCGACGCCTACGATCCCGCTACCGGCAAGCGTCTCTGGCGCTTCAATACCATCCCCGGCCCCGGTGAATTCGGTCACGACACCTGGGATGCCGACAGTTGGAAGGAGGGAAGCGGCGCCACCTGGCTCACCGGCAATTTCGATCCCGACCTCAATACGTTGTTCTGGCCCGTAGGCAACCCGGGTCCGGACGTCAATGGCGACGTGCGCAAGGGCGACAACCTCTTCACCTGTTCCGTCCTGGCGCTCGATCCCGATACCGGCCAGCGCAAGTGGCACTACCAGTTCACTCCCAACGACACCCACGACTGGGATTCCACCGAAGACATGGTGCTGGTGGACCGCATGTATCAGGGCCAGAATCGCAAGCTGATCCTCCACGCCGACCGCAATGGCGTGTTCTACGTTCTCGACCGCACCAACGGCAAGCTCCTCTCCGCGACGCCCTATGTGCGTGCCTCCTGGGTCGATCATTGGGACCAGAACGGCCGCCCGGTTACCAAGCCCGGCTGGCAGGCCACACCCGAAGGCAGCCTGGTTTTCCCGGCGCTGGGCGGCGGCTCGAATTTCCAGGCTCCCTCCTACAGCC
>Ga0302319_10009158_pt1 | contig 19111 bp, 21 predicted proteins | sample Bog_T0_2_FD_203319 | JGI IMG/M metagenome (GOLD analysis project Ga0302319, IMG submission 203319) | Peat permafrost microbial communities from Stordalen Mire near Abisko, Sweden - Bog_T0_2 | ecosystem: Environmental > Terrestrial > Soil > Wetlands > Peat | place: Sweden: Abisko, Stordalen Mire... | reverse complement strand
TGGCCGGGCAGGCAATTCAACTCAAGACGCGACGCAGAAGAAGCAGCGAGGGAAACCACCGCAGCGTTGTTGCACGTTTGTGGGACCGACACGCAGCGCCGAGTCGTTGCGATTTTGGCGGAAGGGCATACCCGACGCGAGACTGCGGATGTGTTTGGCGTCGCGCGATCGACCGTCCAGAGGACGGTCGAGACGATCAGGAGACGTTACGTCGAGTACCTCGCGGAAATCGGTAAAAAAACGGACCACCGCGTGGGACAAAACCGGGGAAAAACGCTTTAGTAATATTGGACACTGCACCAGGAGACGACCATGAATACCCTCCAAGAAGCAAACGTCGGTGAGTTCATCAAGGCGGCAACCGTCGAGCGGCCGGGCGTGGCCGTCAGCGTGGCTCGGTTGCGAGTCGCCTACGAACATTCAGTCGGTCCCATCGGCCGAAGCGTCTTCCTCGCGGAGCTTGGCCGGGCAGGCTACCAACTTGTGGAGGTGGCCGGGACGACGCTTGACGTAGGGCGACAACTTATTCAATCGGCGTGACGCTCGTCACCACGGCCTGATATATACCACCCACACATACCATCTTTTGCGATCGTGGTCTGCGCCGGCGGAAGACGACAACCCGCAGGCTGCTGGTAGCCGTCACCCACACGCCAGTATCCATGACCGCGATGTGCCTACACCTGGAATCTGGGCTCTTGCGGGTCCGCTCTGGTGACTTTTGGAGGCAACCAATGGAAGGTCAAAACGTGGGGAGTTCTCGTGCGTGCAGCCCCTTAAGGGGCTGCAACGCACTGCACGAGATCTCCCTAAGAAGTGCATAGTTGGTGCAAACGAGCGCGCACGCTTGCTCAACGCTGCTAACTACTGACGTGCAAGTAACTTGTGACATCGCAGTCCGCGAGGCGGTGTAAAACCCCCTTGCACTCACACGCGATATCCCTCCATATTGACTATTCAAAATCACTCGTTGTCGCAAGTCGTTCTGTGCCAGTTTGTTGCGATCACGATCGAGTAGTTGCGCAAGCATCCTGACTTTTGCAAGTAGTCCTGCACTCATAGACGATACCCCCTCACACTGATTGTTTTGCGTGTAAACGTTCGGTTCTTTGACCGGGGCGGCCCCGCCCGTCGTCTGTCCCGGTTATTTCCCTTGATGGGTCAGCGAGGTACTAATGTCAGGGACGCTTGTTGAATTGTTGCCGAAGGTGCTGCGAGCCCACCCGCGGGATTCCGTGGTGACTGGTCTGTTGACCGATGGCATGGAGTACGTCTTCGAGCTTGACGGCTGGATGCGGCGAATACCCGCCGACCGCAACACCAGCCCGGTGTTTGGCGGCGAGTCGATCCCCTCCGAGGCGGCTTTGTACCGCCGGCTGGGTTTGGTCGGTACAACGGGGTGGGACTGGTTGGCCCTCCAGACGATCTTCGGCATCGGTGATTTCGACGCCGCGAAGATCGGCGAGAATGGCCACGGGGACGGTCACGACCAGGCCACGCTCAACGAAGTAATCGAGGCGGCACGGCGGGCCGGCTGGGTCTGGGTCCGGTACTCAAAAGGCGGCCGTGGTTTCCACATAATCGCTCCGTGCCAGCCCTTGCCGGCCGTGACCGGCGAACAGCACACCCACAACATCAACGCCATCCTTGATCGACTTTGCAAGGACGCCGACTTTGACTTTCGCAAGTACCTGTGCAGCAATCAGGTCGGTTACTTCTGGGCACCAGGCGATCTGCCGGAAAACGCTTTCAAGGTAATCGTGGAACCCACGCAAGCACCGCCCGAGATCACGGTCCCTGAGTTCCACCCGCAGCCCGCTTCGGAACCCGACGCAGTATTCACAGCCGAGCACCACAAAGATATCGACGTGATGCAGGCGGCTGGCTTCATCGCCGCAATCGACGGCCCGCGGTTGCTGGCTCACGTCAAAGGTTTCGAGGCGCTTGTCAAGGCCACTCGCCCTGGATGTGACTATTCGTCCACCTCGCCGGGCCGCCATCCGAGCAACGGGAATTGCTGGGCCTACCCCAGAGAAGACGGCGGCTGGTCACTTACGCGCTTTAATAAGACGCCGGAGGGCGAGGCCCTCTGCTGGCACGCGAACAACAAGGGCTTCGCCTCGGCGACCATTCCCGCGCGGCCAGACGACGAAATGGTCACTATGACGACCTGGGGTCTGCCAGACGTCGCAACGGAGACAGTGGAGAAGCCGGCCGCGGCACAGCCAGCAGAACCGGCGGTGAAGTCGGCGGAGCAACCCGCGGCACAGCCAGCCAAGAAGGATTCCCGGCTGCAAATTTCGCTGCTGACCTGCCAGACGCTTGACTCGACAGAGTACGAGGAGGAGTACCTGATCGAAGGCACCCTGGTCAAAGGGCAGCCGGGCATTGTAGGTGGGCCCAAGAAGACGCTCAAGACTTCGCTGTTGGTTGACATGCTGATTTCGCTAGCGACCGGCACAGCGTTTCTCGGCAGGCTGGCAGTCACGCGAGAGTGCAAGGCCGTCTTGCTTAGTGGGGAATCAGGGCTCGCAACGCTGCGACGGACAGCACAGCGGGTCTGCAAATCACGGGACTTGTCTCTCCCGTCAATCAAGAATCTGTGGCTCTCCGATTTTTTGCCGTGGTTCGGCGACAAGAAACATCTGGACGGTGTTGAGCGTTTGATCGAGGAGACCGGCTGCGAGGTCTTGGCGATCGACCCGACGTACCTCTGCATGAGCGGTGTGGATGCTGGCAACATTTTTTCCCAAGGCGACAAACTGCGGGGAATCAGCCAGATTTGCCGCGATCGCGGTGTCTGCTTGATCTTGGCGCATCACCTCCGCAAACAAGGCAAAGTCAAGAACGCTTCCGACTATGAGCCGCGCGAGTTGGACGATTTGAGTTGGTCAGGCTTCGCGGAGTTTTGCCGACAATGGATTTTGATCGGGCGACGCGAGATGTACACGCCGGGCACTGGTCTGCACAAGTTGTGGCTGAGCATCGGAGGCTCCGCCGGCCATTCCATGCTGTGGGCGGCCGACATCGACGAAGGCATCGTGGACAATCGACCAACTTCCTGGAACGTCTCATTGGCGTCCCCCAGCGAGGCCCGCGCCGAGAAGAAGGCCAGTACAATCCGGGATCGTCTGTTGGCCACTGCGAAAAACTTCCCGGCCGGGGAAACCAAGCAGGTAATCATTGACACGTCGAAGCTGCGTCGAGATCACGCAACGTTGTGCGTATTCGATTACTTGGTCAATGACGAGTTGCTCGTTCCGGTCGAAATCAAGAAGGCCGGACGGACTTACGAGGGGTTTCGACTCGCGGAGGTGTCAGCATGACGATACACGATTGGATCAAATGGGCGTTCGCCGCTGCCGACGAACCACACCGTTTCGCGTCCCACATCCTGGCACGGCAGGCGTCCCGTGATTTGGGAGTCGAGATCACGACAGCCGACCTTGAGGCGGCGATGGCCCAAGCCGGCTACACCCTTCACCATCGAAATCAGTACGGCGCAGCCTATTATCTGGCGGCTGACACAAAGTCGAAGAAGCTCTACGACTTTCGCAGGTTCGTTCTGGTCGAGGGGATCGACCATCCGCTGAACACACCTGACCCGTGCGCTGCGTTCAACGCTCTGCCAACCGAAGATCAAGCGGCCATGCTCGAATGGATCAAGACCAGTCTCGTTCCGATTCGTCGCGCACGCTTGGTATCCGAACTGCGATTTCCGTGCCAGGTCGTCTCCGGCTTGGCCATTACGAACGAGCACATGCGCGGCGCGCTATTGACGGCGGGAATCGAGGCAGCCGGGCCCCGCTTCCGCTGCTGCCTGAGTGACAACGCCCTGCATGAGTTTCGGCGAGTGCGCCGCACACAACTACAGGAGAAGCAACCTTGATTACGCTGGACGACGACTTGCAACGACTCTTGGACGACATGCGGTCCTACGCGCGATCCTATAAACCGCCAAAGCAGCCGGCAGATTGTGTCCGCCCCATGTATGCAGAGGATGCCTTCGCCGGTTGGGAAATCAAGGATGGGGACCGCTGGCGGCGAGCGCCCTTGCCTGAGGCACGGCGAGTGCTTCGGACGGTCTTTGATTTGCGGGGCGAAGCGATCGACCGCGCGTTGGGCGGCCTCCTTGGTCCGAGAGCACAACCGAAGCTTGACCGTTATTGCCGAACAATGCTGGATGCTTTGCTTTTGGATTTCCGTGACAAGGTGGTTCGGGATTGGTTGGCTGTGACGCCGGGGCTGGCCGGCCTTTCGGTCGAAGGGCTGCGGTACGAATTCGCGCAATTGCATCCCGGTTTTGAGGTCGGCAGGAGCGTTTTCGAGAGAATCCGTGAGGTGTGAAATGGACTACGTTCTTCCCGATGGACCGCGTGCCGAGCGGCTCAAGACGATCGACGCGACGACTGATCTCAGCGCGGAGCTGAAGCTCACAAGGTTGATTTGCGAAGAGCTGGCGGCGGCGGGCAGTCCCGTGGCGGCGCAAGTCGCTGGCTTAATCGGTCGGATTGCCGAGCGACAACATTCAATCGAGAAAGACCAGCGGAGCTTGATTTCGGCTGACCAATTGAGGGTCTTGATGAATTGGACCGGTGTGTTGCTCTGGCAGATTCTCAGCGAGCGGCTGCCGCCCGGCCTGGCCGATGGAATCATTGACGAGTTTCAGTCACGCTTCAGTCTCGAATTTGCAAAGTTCCGTTCGACCGGGCAATTGCCAGCGCTGCCGGCCCCTACAGCCATTGCAACCATTTCCGCGCCACCAGCCCAGGTGGTGGCGCAGACGCTCGAATAAAGAGCACCGCGGTCCCTAATCCACTGGGTCGCGTTGATGCTCCCCGGGGCCGCCCACCAACTGCGCGGCCTCGGGTTCTGTCTTCAGGAGGCCCTCCATGATATCCGCGCTCGCGGCCGTCTGCGCGTGCGGCTGACCGATCCATCCTTGCTACGCGAACGACCATTGTTGTGAAGACTGTTTCGCAAACTATTGTGCCAAGCACAACTTACACGGCTCGCAACTTCGCGCAAGCGTTGCCGGCCCAGAAAGGGAAGTGCATGACGACATCAATGATTACGACCGACTCCGAATCGCGGCCACGCTCAAGGGTCAACCCAGAACGCCTAAGCCTGAACAACGCAAAGAGAATGGCCAAGGAGGCGGGAGCGCGAGATGTTGAGCTTATTGTCTCATATTTAGTTCACGCAACGAGTGTCGCGGACGGTGAACAATTGCTGATCGTTCTGCGCCGTAATCGACCTGAGTGCTTTGGTCGTGTTCGCCGGCCACGGTGAAGACCCGCAAGCTTCCAGCATCAGGAGAACAATATGTCCGAAACCAAACTTGACCGTGTAATTCGCGGTGTTGCAAAGTCGCAAGCGGCGCAAGCCAAGCGTGTTGCCGACAAAGCGCGAATGGATAAATCAGAGAGGGCCACCAAGCAGTATGTGGTTTGTCCCGCCATGCGAGTTCTCGACAGGTGTAATTGAAATGAACAGCCTCCAAGCCAAAACAACCGACAAGACCGTCACGGCCACAGCCGGCTCCGACTACAGCAAACAGTTGACCGCGATTGCGGCTGAGAAGGCCGCGCACGCAAGCCGCGTGGCGGCGGCAAAGCGCGAGAGCCGGCGTGCGGCACGTGCGCGAAAGTGATCGAATCAATTCCGCTTTGTGGCAAGACCGCAGTTGCTCACGAAGCATTCCAGTCTCCTGCGGGCTTTTTTCCAAGAGGTGTGTTGATGAATCCTCTCTACTTGTCCCCCGCGGTGTTGATTTCCTACGACGGCGAGAATGCCGACGGCGCAGCCGGTGCTCCGGTGCCCAAGCCGACTCAACCGCCGGCCAATCCTGCCGATCGTCGCTTCACGCAAGAGGATCTCAACCGGTTGCTCGGCGAGGACAGGAGGAAGCACCAAGCCAAGATCGACCAAATCCAGCAAACGCTGGAGCGTGTCTCCGCCAGCAAGAACTTAGACGTGCAGGAGCGCGAGCAGTTGCAGCAGCAACTCGAAGCCTTGGAGTCGGAGAAGAGGACCAAGGAACAGCAATTGGCCCACGAGAAAAAGCAACTCGAAGAACAGATGCAAAAGCGCGTCAAGGAGGCGGAGAATGATCGGAAGGCGTGGGAGACCAAGTACAAGGATTCCTTGATCGACGGCGAGTTGGCTACCGCCGCCCATCGCGCCGATGCCTTCTCCATCGATCAGTTCGTCCGGCAACTCCGCCCCTTGTCCCGCGCGGTGGAGGTAACCGACGAGAAGACCGGTAAGCCGACCGGCAAGTTCCAGGTGGTGGTCGATTTTCCCGACCGGGACGAATCGGGCGCGGCCGTGACGCGCGAACTGAGTTCGCACGAGGCGACCAAGCGGATGAAAGAACAGCCCAATCAGTGGGGTAATTTCTTCCGTGCGAACGTGGTCAGCGGCGTGGGGTCCGGCAGTGGCGGCGGCACGCCCAGCGGCAACGGCAAGATTGATGTGCGGAAGCTGACGCAGCAGCAGTACATGGAGATTCGGGAAAAGAACCCCGAGCTGCTGGGATTGCGGGCCCCGAAGAAGGGCAAGTTCGGCCGTTAGTCAGTCTCGCCTACCCACAAGGCGACAAGGATCGTCGCCTTGCGGGTCTTCTTATCACACCAAGACGCATCGAATCTTTCGGCGGAATAGCCTGCCTCGATTGCCAGACGTGTCCGTGGTGGAGGCAATTCAACGCGCCGCCGGCTGGTGGGCTGCAATCCGTTGCCCCATGTTCCGCATCAGGGCAGCCGGCAACTTCTGGAGGGAGACGCAATGCGCGCCTATCAAGTCGTTTTCGACCGCCGCGCCCAGCGGCACCGGATTCGGAAAATCGTCGTCACGGCCGAGACCTCCACCGGCTTCATCCGGCCCGGCCCGGTGGCATTGTGGCCGTCCAAAGCAAACACCTTCAGGCGACTCGTGGACGCAAGAAAGTATCTGGCGACGAAGACCGCCTGACGCCCACCAACCGGCCCACACGGCTTCTTCTCGGGCGTCCCGATCTGAACCACACCGTGAGATTGCACCCTATGACCATCGCCTCCGATATTACTCCTGTGTTTGTCACGAAATCCGATGTTCCGCCCCGCAACGTGCTGCCAGCCCTGGCGCGGCTGCTAATCGACATGGACCGGCGGCAGAAGTTGACAAACGACGGATCGCCGATGATGCTAAAGGAGTTGCCCTTGGACCCCGCAGCCCCCTGGATGATGCAACAATGTCACACGCAAAACTGACCCCGGCGGCCGGGTACATTCGCATGTCGGGCCGGCAACAAGAAAAGTCCCCCGCCGAACAGCGCGCGGAAATCGCCAAACTGGCCTCCCGCGAAGGCTGCCAGGTGGTCGAGTGGTTCACGGACGAAGCCATCACCGGCGACAGTGGCACCGACGCGCGCCCCGGACTGGCCGCCCTGCTGGCTGGCGCGAAGATCGGCTCATTCAAGATGGTGTTGGCCTGGCACACCAATCGGGTTTCCCGAGAAAACCCGATGGACGCCATCGGCTTCTACAATCAGTTGCGAAAGGCGGGCGTCGGGCTTATTACTTGCTGCGAAGGCCGCATTGACCTGGAGGACTTCGCCAAGCAACTCCTGCTCTTCATCAACCAGAAGGCATCCAATGACTATCTGTTGGAATTGAGCGCCAAGTCGCTGCGGGGCCGGATCGCTGTTGCCAAGACCGGGTGCCACAACGGCGGACGGGCGATCTTCGCAATGGACCGGGGTCTGTTCGATCCGGCCGGCAAACTGGTCCGCCGGCTGCAACTCGGCGAGCGCGCTCATCTGCCTGGCCATCAGATTCGTCTGCTGCCATGCACCGATCAAGGGAAGATCGACGCGGTGAAGTACGCCTTTAATCGCTTCGACACCGCGGACCTCAGCCGTCGGCAGCTTGCCCGCGAGTTGGAGGCCAAGGGTTTTCCCGCTCCCGGCGGCGGCTGGAACCTGTGCAGCGTGACCCGGGTGCTCCAGAACCGCGCCTATGCCGGCACAAGCCTATGGGGTACAACTGCCAGCGGCAAGTACCACGAAATGCAGGGGGGAGACATCGTTGTCAGCGCCCGCAGCAGCAAGCGACGCGAACAACGCAAGAAACTTGTGCCCGACGCCATCCGCGTGGAGAGTGCCCATCAAGGCATCGTTTCCGTGGCCCTCTTCAATCGGGTGCAAACGAAGCTGCCGAGGCCGCGGGGATTCCAACGCAAACGCAGGGCCGAGTATCCTCTGTCCGGGCTGATCTACTGCGGGCATTGCGGCCAGCCCATGTATGGGGCCGCGACGCGAGTCAAGGTCAAGGGCCGCCGGTACGAATACATGCAGTACACCTGTTCGACCTACTCCAACCACAATGGTCCCACCAGCGCGTGCGGCCGGAACCCCGTGGACGCGGCCCTGGTCCTCGGTTGGCTCACCAAAAAACTCCAAGAGGTCTATCTGGGACCGGGCCGGGACGCCCTGGTCCAGGAAGTCAAAAAGCAACTCAAGGCTGAACCGAAGGCCAACCGCCGGGACTCGGCCCGCTTGGAGAAGCGGGCGGCCGACTTGGAGAAGGAAGTCAAACGGCTGGTCAAGGCGATTCGCACCTTGGACGCCGAGGAATTGGTGGAGGAACTATCGCTGGTGCAAGCCGAGCGGGAACAGGTTAAAGCCCAACTGGCGGAAGCCGGCAAGCTGACCGACGCGGCGGACCTGGACGCCGAGGCGGAGCGGATTGCCGACCAGGTGTGGACCATCGGCCAACGGCTCGGCAACTCAGACCCGGCCATCGTGCGCGACGTGCTCCAGCAATTCGTCTACCGCATCACCTGCCGGTGGGAAACGACCGACCGCCGCAAGCGCCGTCGCTGCCATCTGATCGGCGGGACCGTGGAATTATGGCCGCAAACGCCCTTCTCTAGCCCCTCTTCTGTTATTGGGGTAGCGGCGCAATCCAGCACCAGATCGCGCTTTTGAACCTGGGCTCGGGCGACGTGAATTACGCCCTCAAGGCCAACTTCCCCTTCTATATCGAGCAAAAGGACCAGCGGGCCACGGGCGGCCACTTAAAGAGTTCCGTGGGCGAAGACGGGACGGCGACGACGGGCGGACAGCCTGGTGCCGACAATGACATCCGGGTCGGAGTGACTCAGGGCCGGACCTACGACAAGGGGATGAACGCTCCCTCGTTCATCAACCCGTCGAGCGAACCGTTAAAGGCGTCGATGGACCTGCAAGCCAAGCTGGAGGACGGCATCCGCAAGCTGATCCATCTGGCCGTCGCAGACACGGCGAACCGGGCCACGGCGGAATCGAAGTCGATGGACAACCAAGGGCTTGAAGCCGGTCTGTCCTACATCGGTTTGGTCCTGGAGGCGGCCGAGCGGCAGATTGCCGAGTTCTGGGCGGCCTACGAAGAGCGAAACGTTTCGCAGCGGAACGTCGCCACAATCAAATATCCCGACCGCTACAGCCTGAAGACGGATTCCGATCGGATTGCGGAAGCCCAAAGCCTGGTCAAGTTGATGTACGCCGTGCCCGGGCAGAAGGTTAAACGCGAGCTGGCAAAGAACATCGTCTTGGCGCTTTTGGGAGGCAAGATCAGCGTCAGCGACATGCAAGCCATCTTCGATGAGATCGACAAGGCCCCCTACGCCACCAGCGACCCCACGACCATCATTGCGGCGGTCGAGGCCGGTCTGTGCGGCGAGAAGACCGGCTCAATGGCCCTGGGCTTCAACGACGACGAGCACATCCAGGCCCGCGCGGACCATGCGGCCAGGGCGATTCGGATTTTGCAGGCCCAGCAAAGAGGCGGCCAATTGGGCACCGAGACCACCGGGGCCACCAGCCGCGATCCGGCTACCGAGAAACTGGCTGGCTCCGAATCCACGGCCTTGAACGAGGTCGGGCAGATGAACAGCGACGCCGGCGCGCGTGGCGTCCACGATCTCTCGGCAAACCCCGGCGCGGGCAAGGTGGAGAAGGCCGCCAGCCGCGACACCACTCTCAACGACACGACCAAGACGCCCGTGCGCGGCCAGGGCAAGCACAATCAAGAGGAATAGCCATGTGGGAAGTCAAAGAAACCTCGCCATCGTCCGCGTTGCAACATGGGCATACGGTGGTTGGTCCGGTGGCAGTGCCCTTGACACCGTTGTCGATGAAATTGGTCCGGGGCATTTTGCTGCGGGCTCCGGGTCCTAATGACCTGAATCCGAACACGGACGTGATTTTTGTCGGCCGCAAGGCGGTCACGGCAGATGCGGCGGTGGGAACAGGTGGTGTGCCGCTTCTGCCAGGCAGCAGCATCGACCTGCCCATTGAGGACCCCTCGCAGATTTATGTGATTTCACAAAGCTCCAATCAAGACTTGGCCTGGATGGGAGTCTAGCCGTGGCATTCATCTATGCTGATCCGACCGGTGCAACGGGCCCCCAAGGGCCGAGTGGTCCATCGGGCGGCCCCACGGGTCCAACCGGCCCAGTCGGCGCAACAGGGCCGCAGGGTCGCCTCGGCGCGACGGGTCCCACCGGCGCGCAGGGGGCCACTGGCCCTGTGGGTGCCACGGGACCTGTGGGTGCCACCGGACCCGCTGGGCCAAGTGGCGCACCGGGCAATGACGGAGTTGGGGCAACAGGTGCCACCGGTCCTGTCGGTGCGACTGGTCCTGCCGGAGCAACAGGCCCCACAGGAGACGCTGGGGCCGTTGGTGCGACAGGACCCGCTGGAAGCGATGGGGCGGTCGGCGCAACAGGACCAACGGGCGCGACAGGTCCAGTGGGAAGTGATGGGGCGGTCGGTGCCACAGGCCCCACGGGTGCAACGGGCCCTAGTGGGCCATCCGGCGGCCCAACGGGTGCGACTGGCCCGTCTGGTCCTACAGGCGCAACAGGTGCGACCGGTCCGGTCGGTGGCCCGACCGGTGCCACCGGCCCGGCTGGCTCGACCGGTCCCTGCGGTCCGTCCGGTCCACAAGGGCTACAAGGAGCAGCGGGCGACCAGGGCGATCCCGGGCCCACAGGTGCGACCGGGGCAACAGGCCCCCGTGGGCCTGTCGGCGAGAAGGGCGCTACGGGTGCAACAGGTCCGAGCGTGGGCTTGCCTCCCGCACCCGTTGGTGTCAATCAGTTTTGGTGCTTGAAGTCCGATGCGAGCGGGAGCTTGAGTTGGTACGCTTTTGCACCGTGAGGTCGCTGTGATGCAATTCGATTACGAGAATCCAGGATTGCAAGGCCCTACTGGGCCTACAGGTCCGACAGGCCCCAGCGGGCCGGGTGCTGGCGGAAGCGGGGGCAATGGCGCGACAGGACCAACGGGCGCGACAGGCGCGACGGGACCGGTCGGCGCAACAGGCCCAACGGGGGCGACAGGGCCAGCGGGAAGCGCTGGTGCTGTTGGCGCGACGGGTGCTACGGGACCGACCGGGCCGACTGGCATTGGAACCACGGGCGCAACGGGGCCGAGTGGCCCCAGCGGGCCGCAGGGCGCTGCGGGAAATGACGGTGCTGTTGGCGCGACGGGTGCTACGGGACCGACCGGGCCGACTGGCATTGGAACCACGGGCGCAACGGGGCCGAGTGGCCCCAGCGGGCCGCAAGGAACTGCCGGTAACGATGGGGCCGCTGGCGCGACGGGCGCTACGGGACCGACCGGGCCGACTGGCATTGGAACCACGGGCGCGACTGGGGCGAGTGGCCCGGGCGGGCCGCAAGGCGCTGCTGGAAGTGATGGTGCTGTTGGCGCGACAGGCGCTACGGGACCGACCGGGCCGACTGGCGTTGGAACCACGGGCGCGACTGGGCCGAGTGGCCCCAGCGGGCCGCAGGGCGCTGCTGGAAATGACGGGGCTGTTGGCGCGACAGGCGCTACGGGACCGACCGGGCCAACTGGCATTGGAACCACGGGCGCGACGGGGCCGAGTGGCCCCAGCGGGCCGCAAGGTACTGCTGGGGGCAACGGGGCCGTGGGCGCGACAGGCGCTACAGGCCCGACCGGAGCGACTGGCATTGGAACCACGGGCGCGACTGGGCCGAGTGGCCCCAGCGGGCCGCAAGGCGCTGCTGGAAATGACGGGGCCGTAGGCGCGACAGGCGCGACAGGCGCTACGGGACCGACCGGGCCGACCGGCATTGGAACTACGGGCGCGACTGGACCGAGCGGCCCCAGCGGGCCGCAAGGAACGGCCGGCAGCAACGGTGCCGTAGGCGCGACAGGTGCTACGGGACCGACCGGGCCGAGCGGCGTTGGAACCACGGGCGCGACTGGACCGAGCGGCCCAAGTGGGCCGCAGGGTACTGCTGGCAGCAGCGGGGCCGTTGGTGCGACAGGTGCTACCGGACCAACGGGAGCGACGGGAGCTGGCTATACCGCCACCTCCACAACTTCCCACACGATTGGAACTGGAAGCATTGGTTTTGCAACGCAATCTGGCCTGGCATACCTGCCAGGGGACCGAGTGCGGGTTTCTTATGTGACCACTCCGTCCAATTGGTTGGAAGGAGTGGTGACTACCTATTCTGCCGGGACACTCACCCTCACTGCCGATCTCACAGGTGGCTCAGGAACCTACGCAAATTGGAACATCGGACTAGCCGGACAGCCGGGGGCCACGGGACCGACTGGACCGAGTGGCCCGCAAGGCAACACCGGCGGTGTCGGCGCGACTGGACCATCGGGACCGACCGGTGGTACGGGTGGCGTCGGCGCGACGGGAGCCACGGGGCCTACTGGTGGAACAGGTGGTGTCGGCGCGACGGGGGCCACAGGGCCGACTGGGGGCACGGGCGGCGTTGGTGCGACGGGAGCCACGGGACCGGCTGGACCCGGCTTGTCGGGTCTGACGGCAGGCCAAGTCATCTATGCCGCATCGGCGAGCACGGTGACCGACAGCGCGAACCTGACGTTTGACGGCACCACCTTGTATCCCCAGCGGGTGGCAGTTGGTCCTGGCGCAACAACGACCATGAATGGCCAGACTGTCGCATGTACCGGACAGATTGCAACTGCCGGTGACGCTGTGCATGGAGAGATTGTCTGCCAGGGTCAATCCGTGAATGCGGCGACCGTCTATTTGGCACCAGGACTGCCCATTACGGCCGAGACTACGAGTACGATTTCTATCTTCATCCATCTGGTTGGCCGAATCATCGGCACGTCGAACATCGGCTACTATCACGGCTACGGTTGCGCAAACGCTCATATCCTGAACGGCGTGGTTACGCTCGCGGTACCCGTTTGGGTTTACACCTCTTACAACGGCGTCAACTACAACGTTTTGGGATTGGTCAACAACAGTTCGGTCCTGCAACTTTCGGTCGGCGGGGTTTCCACGTACACGGTCAATTGGGTGGCGCACTTTTCCTACGTGAAGGTCAAGGGCTAGTCCAGAGCAAGCTGACCGCACCGCCGGGTGAATGGCACGACGGTGTGGCAGGACGCGATTTGGGCGCTGAAGACCCTGTACCTGAAATTCGGAACCTAGAGGGAAAGCCATGCGATTCCACGTGGTTGCCTTGCCGCATACGCAGACGAACATGAGTCATTCGGCCTGCGCCTTCACGATGAAGGTCTTGCACTTCTGCCAGATGATGGCATCCCTCGGCCACGAGGTCTTCCACTACGGCGTGGAGGGGAGCGAAGTCGCCGATTGCTGCGTCGAAGACGTGACTATCCTCTCCAAGGCCGAGCAGGAGGGGTTCTTTGGCAGGTATAATCCCGATGCCCTCTACGAGGTTGATTGGAGCGGCCGGGCACCCTACTGGCAGTTGACCAATGAGCGGGCTGCGGCCGAGATCAACAAGCGCAAGCGGCCGGGCGACTTCGTGTGCCTTATCATGGGCACCATTAACATCCCTCTGGCCAACGCCGTGGGTACGGACGTGATGGTGGTAGAGTACGGCATCGGCTACAACGGCACCTTCGCCAAGTACCGCGTGTTCGAGTCTTACAGCCACATGCACAAGATTTGGGGGGCGGAGGGCGGCTACGACCCGGAGGGCAAATTCTACGACGTGGTGATCCCCAACTATTTGAACCCGGCCGACTACCCCTTCCAGCCGGACGGCGGCCGGGGCGGCTACTATCTCTACCTCGGCCGCCTCATCAAGCGGAAGGGCATCCACATTGCCGTCGAGACCTGCACGCGGCTGGGAGCCAAGCTGAAGATCGCCGGGCAGGGATGCGTCAAGGTCGAGGGCAACCGTATCCATTGTGCGGACGGCGAGGTCTACGAAGGCGACAACTTGGAGTACGTCGGCTTCGCCACCGGTGCGAAGCGGGCGGAGCTTTACGGCGGCGCGATCGCCACTTTTGTCCCCACCACGTATATCGAGCCCTTCGGCGCGGTAGCGATTGAGTCCCAAATGACGGGCACGCCGGCCATCACGACTGATTGGGGCGCGTTTCCCGAGACCGTGGAGCACGGCAGGACCGGGTTTCGCTGTCGAACGCTGGACCACTTCCTTTTTGCGGCGCGTCACGCGCCACGCTTGGACCGGAGCGATGTTCATCGGCGGTCTGTGGCCAACTACAGCCTGGATCGCGTGCGTTGGCGCTACCAAGAGTATTTCCAGATGCTTTCCGACCTCTGGAAAGGCGGCTGGTACGTGGAGCGAGAGCGAACGCAGCTTGACTGGCTGAAGCAGGTATCACATGGCGATTGACGCAACGTATTACGGCGACCTTGGTGAAGCGGAAGACTACTTTGCCGGCCGGCTGCACTCGCAAGCCTGGAATGACGCCGACGACGCGGATTGGCCAAAGGCTTTGTTGGCGGCCCGGCGGTTGATCGACAACTTGGCCTTCAAAGGGGAAAAGCATTCGGTCTGGCTTTTTCGCCAACAAACGCTGCCACCTTGGCGTGATCCTACCAATGGCACATTCGATCGGGAGAAGGCGGAGCAATATCGGCAAGATGAGCGTGCGGCGGATGCCAGCCAAGAGCTGGAGTTCCCCCGCGGCGCGGACACGATTGTGCCCGAGGCCATCCGCCGGGCCGAGTACGAATTGGCCTACAGTCTGCTGGACGGCGTAGACCCGCAGATGGAGTTGGAGAACCTTTCCGTCACGGCCCAAGGCTACGCCGAGGTTCGCACGCACTACGAGCGGAACATGGTGCCGATCGAACACCTTATCAACCTCGTGCCGAATCCGCTGGCATGGTCGCTCTTGAGGCCTTTCCTGCGCGACGACCAGGCGGTGAGGTTGTCGCGAGTTTCGTAGCCCGGCTGATGGGCTCCATTGCTGGGCCAACACGGCGGCCCATTCTAAGGCCGTGGCTTTGAGATGCCTGCGGACCACGACGCTCGGCGTCTGTACCTTTAAGCGTGGGTGCGAGAACAGTGATGAATCCTCTCTATCTGTCGCGTGCGGTGTTGGCTTCTTACGACGGCGAGGGTGAGGGTGCTAGCGCGGGTGCCGGAAGCGGCGCGGGTGCTGGCGATGCCGGCGCGGTTGCCGCGGCTGCGTCAGGCGCGGGAGCAGGTGCCGGGACCGGATCGGGCGATGCTCGTTTCTCCCAGGAAGATGTCAACCGGATGCTGGCCGATGACCGGCGCAAGCATCAGGCACAAGTGCAGCGGGTCGAGAAGATGTTGGAGGAGGTGTCGGCGTCGAAGAACCTGACCATCCAAGAGCGCGAGCAGTTCGCCCAACAGTTGGAAGACCTGCGGAAGGAAACGCGGACGAAGGAACAGCAGTTGGCTCACGAGAAGAAGCAACTCGAAGAGCAGCTCACTGGCAAGATCACCAATGCGGAGAAGGCCGCCAAGGAATGGGAGCAGCGTTACCGCGAAGGAACGGTGGAGCGGGCTTTGCAGGACGCGGCCGTCGGCGGCGAGGCGTTCAACGTCAACACGGTCATGTCCGTGTTGCGTCCCATGACCCGTCTGATTGAGATCACGGACGAGAAGACGGGCAAAGGCACGGGGAAGTTCAAGGTCGTGGTCGATTTCCCGGACACCGATCCCAATACTGGAGAGCCGACCGCCACGCTCCACACGCCCGACAGCGCTGTGAAGCGGATGAAGGACCTGCCGCAAATCTACGGCAACCTTTTTAAGTCCGGCGTCGTCAGCGGCATCGGGTCGAGTGCGGCAACCGGCGGCCTTGCGTCGGGAACTGGCGGCAAGTTCGATCCGCGGAAGCTCACTCAAGAGCAGTACATGGAACTCCGAGCGAAGAACCCTGCTGCGCTCGGATTGCGTGCCCCCAAGGGCAAGCTCGGCCGCTAGTTCGCATTCATCAGGGGTTCGTCGTCAAGAAGCCGCACGTCGCGGCTTCTTGTGTTTCTTGAACTGACAACTACGGAGTAAAACGATGAATCCGTTGTACCTCTCCCCCGCGGTGGTCGTCTCTTACGACAACGACAACACCGCCTTCATCCCGGAGCTGTGGGCCTCGGAAGGCTTGGCGATCCTCCAAGAGAACATGGTGATCGCCAACCTGGTCCACCGCGACTTCGAGAACGAAATCCGGCAGTTCGGCGACGTGGTGAACACCCGCCGGCCCGGCACGTTCCAGATTCGCCGCAAGGCGGACGGCGATCCCTTGCAGAACCAAGATGCCTCGGCCACGAACGTCAAGGTGCCGCTGGACCAGTGGTTCTACACCAGCTTCACCATCAAGGACGGCGAGGCCAGCAAGTCCTTCCAAGACCTGGTGGACATCTACCTCCGGCCGGGCATGATGACCATCGCCCGCTCGGTGGACCGCGCCGTGCTGGGCCGCGTCCATGCCTTTTTGACCCCGGCCCTGGCCAACGGTGGCCCGAGCGGGCGCGTCGGCCGGTTGCTCAACTTGTCCTGCCAGAACAGCAAGGACTACGTGCTGGAAGCCCGCGAGCAGTTGAACATCAACAAGGCCCCGCTGGAAGGTCGCAACCTGGTGCTTGCTCCCGTGAGCGAGACCGCGCTGTTGAAGAACGAGTTGTTCATCGCCGCCCAGATGCGCGGCGACTTCGGTACGGCGTTGGAAAGCGCCACCCTGGGACGGATTCTGGGCTTCGACACCTACATGGACCAGAACGTCAACAGCCCCTCGCTGGCCAACGCTGATGCCGACACCACGGGCACCGTCACCAATGCCCTGGCCACCGGCGCGGGCGGGTCGCAGGCCGTCACCTTGGCCGACTATGCCGTGAACATCGGCGAGTTCGCCGTCGTGGCCGGAAATGACCAGCCGACGTACATCACCGCCGCGACCACCGCGACCGGTGCCACCACGGCCATCACCTTGAACGAGGTGAACAAGTACGCCACGGCTGCCAGCGCTCCGCTGACGGTCTACAAGGCGTGCGTCGCAGGTGCCGCCTACGCCGCGGGCTACGTGGAAGGGATCGTCTTGACCGGCTGGAACGCTGCCCCGCAAATCGGGCAGTTGGTCGCCTTCGGCACCGGTGCGGGCCGCGTGACCTACACCGTGATCGAGTCCTACCTGTCGGCCGCCGGCCAGCAGACGATCTACGTGGATCGGCCGCTGGAGCAGGCTGTCGCCAGCGGCGACAAGTGCTATCCCGGCCCGGCCGGCGCACTGAACTTGGCCTTCCATCGGAACGCCATCGCCCTGGTCACCCGTCCGCTGGCCATCCCCAACAACGCGATGGGCGTGCTGTCGCACGTCGGTGTCTACAACGACATCGCCATGCGGGTTTCGATGCAGTACAGCATCGCCAACGGCGGCACGGTGGTCAACCTGGACATTCTCGCCGGTGTGGCCGTCCTGGACGACCGCCTCTGCGTCGTGCTCCAGGGCTAAGTCGGCAGTGCAATCCGCCGGGCCGGGGGCATCCCGGCCCGGCGGCCTTTGAAGGGAGGCGTCGGCATGGACATGACTTACTTGTGGCCGCTACTGAAACAGTACGGGCCACTGGCGATCGTGGTGGCGTTTTTCTTCTGGCAGAACTGGCTCCGCGAACTGCGAATGAGCGACCGCATCACGAAGCTGGAAGACGAGCAGCGCGACGTGCTGCTGCCGATGGTCGAGCGCTGCACCGACGTAATCGCGCAGAACACGGCCATGATGGAACGCCTGGAAAAGGCCCTGGGCGACCGCTTCGAGTGCCCCCTGCGACACAAGTGCCCCGAAGGATAGCGCCATGTACCAGGCCAATCCGATCCACGATCGTTTCATGCGGCTGGCGATGTACGTCCACAAGCGCCAGCATGGCGTGACAGTGGTGGTCCGCCGCAAGTTGCAGGTCCAGGCGGACCCGACCAGCGGCCAGACGCAGTGGCAGATCGTGCAGTGGAAGGTGCAGCGCGTGGTGGTGCTTCCTGAGAAGCGTCAGCGGGAGGTGCGGCAGAACGCCGGGGCGATGACCGCTAACCGGGCGATTGTACAAGGCTCTTCCTTCGATACCGGCGGCCGACACTTCCTATTCGACCGCAGCGAAGTCCCGCCGGACCTCGTGCTCAAGAAGGACGACTGGATCGTCTTCAACGATCGCCACTACGACATCGAGAGCGTGACGGACTACGAATATCACCGGGCCTGGCTGGTGATCGCCAAGGAACTCCAAGGGCGGGTCGAAGTCTGCGACATGCGGATAACGCGGCTCTCGACAGCCGATCAGCTTACGCTCCAAGACAACTCGTTCACCAGTCCATAGGTGCTCCGATGGCGGTCGATCCCAATTGGGCACGGTGGGCCTTTGCGTCCGTGGCGACGTTGATGAAGCAACTTGCCCAGCAGGCCAATATCCCGGCTTTGGTGGAGGGTCTGGACGAACGGACGACCGCCTACATGGAAGCCCCCGCCCGGGTCGAGATTCGCATGTCCGGCCCTTTCACGCGGGAATTGAGCATCGACTACCACGAGGTCAGCGTAGACATCAACCTGCTGTTTACCAGCCGCTATGAGATCAACGCCAACCAGTACGACATCATCCAGATCGTTGGGCAGTTTCACGCGGCGTTGGACGGCCCGCTCTCCGTGACGCGGCTCGGCGCTCAGCCGGGGGACGACGGCAGCTTCGTCGGCTGCCTGCTACCGCGCACCGGACGCAACGACGCCGTGCGCATCTTCCACTTCGGGCAGACCGATCAGACCGACCGGCAGAAGCAGGTGATGATCGACGCCCGCTACGTCGGTTACTTCGACAGTTAGCCAACAGGAGAC
>Ga0302319_10009156_pt1 | contig 19113 bp, 18 predicted proteins | sample Bog_T0_2_FD_203319 | JGI IMG/M metagenome (GOLD analysis project Ga0302319, IMG submission 203319) | Peat permafrost microbial communities from Stordalen Mire near Abisko, Sweden - Bog_T0_2 | ecosystem: Environmental > Terrestrial > Soil > Wetlands > Peat | place: Sweden: Abisko, Stordalen Mire... | reverse complement strand
GGATTGGAATTCATTTTCAACGCGCCCCGTCTAGACTATCGTATGCATAATAAAATCATGATCGTCGATAATTCTGCCGTGCTGTTCGGCGGACGAAACATCGGCGATCAATATTTTCAGATCGATCCTTCGTCCCAGATGGCCGATGACGACCTGTTCTCCATCGGTCCTATTACACGGCCATTGTCGCAGTATTTTGACGTATTCTGGAACAGCGACCTGTCTATCCCGGCCCAGGCGATCGAGAGGAAGGAGATATCCGGTGCAGCGCTGGTCGCGTTCCGGACAAGGTTGCAGGCCCAGAATACCCAGTCGAGGGCAGATATCGAGAAGGGCAGGAAGTCGGGGTCGGCCGGGGATCCGCTGGCGGGAATTCTGGCTGGCCGTCTGCCATTGATCTGGGCGCCGGCAAGACTGATTGGCGACAGCCCCGACAAGCAGAACGTCGAAAATGATGAAGACATCGGCAGCCGGATTGCCCCAGCTCTGTTCGATTATGCCGGTGCCGTTCAAACCGAACTGCTGATGATCACGCCTTATCTGATTCCTGGAACCGAAGGCATGCGGCTATTTCGGGAATTGCGCCAACGCCAGGTTAAAATCCGGCTGTTGACCAACTCACTCGAATCCTCGACGGAATTAGTGGCCCAATCGGGCTACATGGCCTATCGCATTCCTTTGCTGGAAGAAGGGATAGACCTCTATGAGATCCGATCGCTGATCGGCAACGCCAGAGGCAGTGGCCAAGCGCTCGCCATGTCGCGTCATGGCAATTATTCGCTGCATGCCAAATTGTTCGTGTTTGATCGCCGCCGGCTGTTCATCGGCTCGATGAATTTTGACCAACGCTCAATGCATCTCAACACCGAAATCGGCGTCGTCATCGATAGTCCGCCACTCGCCCTACAGGTTGCCGCCCGTTTCAGCGCGATGGTGCAACCCGCCAATTCCTACAAATTGGAACTCGGTCGGCGCGGCGAGACCGCATCGTCAGGGCTGGTCTGGATAACACAGGAGGACAACAAGCGCGTGGAATATGATCGGGAACCTGCCCGCAGTTTTTGGCAGCGCCTCGAGGCTGACCTGATTTCCCTGCTACCGATCGATTCGGAATTGTAGCCGGACACTGTCTGCTAAACCAGAAACAAGCTGGCTGGCTGCTCCAGCAGGGTCTTGATCGCCTGCACGAAACGGGCGGCGTCGGCGCCGTCGACCACCCGATGGTCGAACGACGAGGACAGATTCATCATACTGCGCACCACCACCTGACCGTCCACCACCATCGGCCGCGGCGCCAGCTTGTTGACGCCGATGATCGCCACTTCCGGCAGGTTGATCACCGGGGTCGAGACGATGCCGCCCAGCGCGCCCAGGCTGGTCAGCGTGATGGTCGACCCGGACAGGTCCTTGGCAGCGATGCTGCCGTCGCGCGCCGCCTGCGCCAGGCGACCGATAGCGGCGGCAAGCTGCCACAGATCACAGCTCTCGGCGTGGCGCAGCACCGGTACCATCAGTCCGCTGTCGGTCTGGGTGGCGATGCCGAGATGGACCGCGCTGTGGCGGTGAATCACCATCGCCGCGTCGTCGAACAGCGCGTTCATCTGCGGAAAATCGGCGATCGCCGCCACCATCGCCCGGGTCAGGAACGGCAGCAAGGTGAGTTTCTCACGCCGTCCGGTATAGGTCGCGTTGAGGTGGCGTCGCAGCGACTCCAGCTGGGTCAGGTCGATTTCCTCGACATAGCTGAAATGGGCGACGCGGCGCTTGGAGTCGGCCATGCGCTCGGCGATACGGCGGCGCAGGCCGATCACCGGAATATCCTCGACATCCTGCCGCAGGCTTGCCGGGACCGGCGCGGCGGAGGGTTCGCCGGGACGCAGCAGGGCATCGAGATCGGCATGGCGGATGCGTCCGCCCGGCCCGCTGCCGCTGACCCGGTCGAGTGTGATTCCCAAGGCGGCGGCACGCTGGCGCACCGCCGGCGCCGCCAGCACGGCGCGCGCGGCGGCGCCGGCGGCTTCGTTGTTCGCGGCGGTCACCGCAGATTCCTTGGGTTCGGGGGCGGCGTCGGCAGCAGGGGCGTCGCCGTCGCCGTCGAGGTCGAACTCGACCAGCGGCGCGCCGACCGCCGCCTGTTCGCCCAAGCCGGCGTTGAGCGCGACGACGCGGCCAGCCACCGGACTGGTCAGTTCGACGGTGGCCTTGTCGGTCATCACATCGACCAGCAGCTGATCCTCGGCGACATTTTCGCCTAGCGCCACGTGCCATTTGACGATTTCCGCCTCGGCGGTGCCTTCGCCGACATCCGGCAGTTTGAAGAAATAGCGGCCCATCGGCTCAGCCCTCCAGAACTTGGCGCAGCGCGGCGCCGACTCGCGCCGGCCCGGGAAAATAATGCCATTCGAGCGAATAGGGATAGGGCGTGTCCCAGCCGGTGACACGCAGAATCGGCGCTTCCAGGCGATAGAAACAATGTTCCTGCACCAGCGCCGAAAGTTCGGCGCCAAAGCCGCTGGTGCGGGTCGCCTCATGGACGATGACGCAACGTCCGGTCTTGTCGACCGAGGCGGTGATGCTGTCGATGTCGAGTGGCAGCAGCGTCCGCAGATCGATGATTTCGGCGTCGATACCGGTTTCCTCGGCGGCGGCCAGCGCCACATGCACCATGGTGCCGTAGGCCAGCACGGTGACTGCATCGCCGGGCCGGCGGATCACCGCCTGGCCCAAGGGAATGGCGTAGTAATCGTCGGGCACCTGGCCCAGCGGATGATTGGCCCACAATGTTGCGGCACGGTCCGGATAGCCTTCGAAGGGGCCGTTATAGAGGCGCTTGGGTTCGAAGAACAGGACCGGATCGTCGTCCAGAATGGCGCTGATCAAAAGTCCCTTGGCGTCATAGGGGTTGGACGGAATGACCGTCTTCAGGCCGCAGACATGGGTGAAAATGCCTTCCGGGCTCTGGCTGTGGGTCTGGCCGCCAAAGATGCCGCCGCCGCATGGCACCCGTACCGTCATCGGCGCGGTGAACTCGCCGGCCGAGCGATAGCGCAGCCGCGCCGCCTCCGACACCAGCTGGTCGAGGGCCGGATAGATGTAGTCGGCGAATTGAATCTCGACCACCGGGCGCAGGCCATAGGCGCCCATGCCGACGGCGACACCGAGAATGCCGGCTTCGGCGATCGGCGTGTCGAAGGTGCGCTCGCGGCCATATTTCTTCTGCAGGCCTTCGGTGGCGCGAAACACGCCGCCAAAATAGCCGACATCCTCGCCGAAGATGACGATGTCGGGGTCGCGCGCCATCATGATGTCCATCGCCGAATTGACCGCCTGGATCATGTTCATCGGCTGGGTCATGGCTCGAACTCTTCCAGTTCCTGCTGCTGGCGGCGCAAATGCCACGGCATTTCCTTGTAGACGTCCTCGAACATGGTGGCGACCGGCGGTGGCGGCCCCTTGTCGATGGTGCCGAAGGATTCCGCCTGCTTGGCGGTGCGGGTGACCAGATCGGTGAGTTCGGCCTCGAGTGCCGTGTGCTGCGCCTGCGACCAGGCGCCGACGGCGATCAGATGCTCCTTGAGACGCTGGATCGGGTCGCCCAGCGGCCAGCCCGCGGCTTCGTCGGCCGGGCGATATTTGCTGGGATCGTCGCTGGTCGAATGGGCGCCGGCGCGATAGGTGAACAGTTCGATCACACTCGGCCCCAGACCAGCCCGGGCCCGCTCGGCGGCCCAGGCGGTAACGGCAGCGACCGCCAGAAAATCATTGCCATCGACCCGCAGCCCCGGCAGGCCGAAGCCGATGGCGCGGGCGGCGAAGGTGGTGCGTTCGCCGCCGGCGATACCCTGGAAACTTGAAATGGCCCATTGATTATTGACGATATTGAGGATCACCGGGGCCTGATAGACGGCGGCAAAGGTCAGCGCATGGTGAAAATCGCCCTCGGCCGATGCGCCGTCGCCTACCCAGGTGACGGCGATGCGCGGATCGTCCTTGAAGGCCGCCGCCATTGCCCATCCCACCGCCTGGCTGGTCTGGGTGGCAAGATTGCCGGAGATCGAGAAAAAACCGGCCTCGCGCGCCGAATACATCACCGGCAATTGCCGGCCCTTGAGGCGATCCTTGGAATTGGCGAACACCTGACACATCATGTCGAGCAGCGGCCAGTCGCGCGCAATCAGCAGGCCCTGCTGGCGGTAGGTGGGAAAGCACATATCGTCCCGGCGCAGCGCCAGCGCCTGGCCGACCGCCACCGCCTCTTCGCCGGTGCATTTCATATAGAACGAGGTCTTGCCCTGGCGCTGCGCCCGCACCATGCGCTCGTCATAGGCGCGCGTCAGAAGCATGGCCCTGAGTCCGCGCCGCAGCAAATCGGCATCAAGTTTCGGGGCCCAGGGGCCGACCGCCTGGTGCTGCTCGTCCAGCACGCGGATCAAATCATAGGCCAGATCGCGCATCTCGGCGGGATTTTCGGTGGGATCGGGGCAGCGCACCATGCCGGCCTTGGGAATATCGAGACGGCTGAAATCGACACGGCCGCCGGGCCGCGCCGACGGCTCGGGAACATTCAGTCCGTGATGGATGCTGTTGCGCATGGCACGCCGTCCCCCTCGCGCGGTTGATGATTTTGACGCGATGATAGCACCGTCGGCTCCGCCCGCATCAGCAAAGCGCGTCGATCGCCTGGCCGCCTTTGCAGAATGCGGCGACATTGTCGAGCGCCCGCATCGCCATTGCGGTACGGGTCTCCAGCGTGGCGCTGCCGATATGCGGAGTCAGGAACACATTTGGCAAGGCGGCGAAGCGCTGGTCGAAATCGGGTTCGTCGCGGAACACGTCGAGTCCGGCGGCGAACAGATGCCGCGACTGCAGCGCCGCCAGCAAGGCCGCCTCGTCGACCAATTGGCCGCGCGCGGTGTTGACCAGAATGGCGCCCTCCGGCAGCAGCGCCAGAGCATGGGCGTCGATAATGCGGTCGGTCGCCGCGGCGCTGGGGGCGTGCAGGCTGAGTATGTCACAGTCCGGCAGCATCGAATTGAGGGTGGGGTAATAGCGCGCGTCCAGCTCGAGCTCGGGGGGCAGTCGGTGGCGGTTGCAATAGAGGATCGGCATCTTGAAGCCCCGCGCGCGCTCCGCCACGGCGCGGCCGATACGCCCCATGCCGAAAATCCCCAACCGTTTGCCGGTCACCCGCCGGCCGAGAAATTCACCCATGCCGAAGCTCAACCGCCAGCCTTGACGCATCAGCTGGTCAGCCTCGGCGGCGCGCCGGCTGGCAGCCAGAATCAGCAGCATGGCCATGTCGGCGGTGCAGTCGGTCAACACGTCGGGCGTGTTGGTGACCACCAGCCCACGAGCCCGCGCGGCGATGAGGTCGATATGGTCATAGCCGACCGTGACGGTAGCGAGAATTTTGATCCGCGCCGGCAGGCGGGCGATGATCTCGGCGGTCATTTTGTGGCGATGCGACACCAGCAAGGCCTCGGCCTTATGCTGATGGAGTGCCGCCAAAGCCTGCTCGACGGTCAGATTGTCCTTGCCGCCGATCGCGTCGAACGCGTGGCCGAGCCGCGGCAGCACCGCCTCGGGCAGCGAGGGCGCAATCACCAGGCGTGGCTTCTGCACTTTTGCTGTTCTCCCGGCATCGGCTTGGCGACCTATCCTGGCCAGCCGCCCGGCGCTCGGCAAGACGAAATCGTGGCCAGTTTCGCATACCGGCGCCGTCAGCATCGCGTTTCGGCGCGGCAGACCGGCCACTTGGCGCGAAGTCGGGCCACCTGGTGACTCTCAGCCGGCGGCGGCCTCGGCCGCCAGCCCCTCGATGAAACCAACATATTGCGCCGTTTGGCTGGGCGACATCAATTCGATCATGACCCGGTTCTCGACCCAGACTTGCGTGACATGGAATACCGCCGGCCTGCCGGGGGGCGCCGCGCCATAGGGTATGCAGCACCAGCCGGCGCGTTTGGCGATGGCTGCGATGCCGTCGGGTTCCAGCGCCACCGACAGATTGACATGCCAGGGATGAAAGGCGGTCGGCTGGGTGCCGCTGACGAAGGGGATGGGATTGTCCCCCTCTTTCGGCTGCAACTGCGTGTCCTCGGGATAGACCTCGATCATGCTGCCCTGGCCATCACCCGTCAGAACCGTGAAGGCGCCTGGGAGCGGGCCGCGAAAGGGCAGTATGCGACCACCGATCAATTGTGCCAGAACAGTGGCGACATGGCGGGGTTCCTTCGCTGGGATCGACACGTGATGGATCACCGGACACTCCTTGTCTTGGGCGAATAGACCCGGCATCGTTAAACCATTGACGATGATTTATCCAGGGCGGCTTTGGCCTTCAGGTCACCTCCCTGCACAAGCGCGCCTCTGGTCGTTGATTTTTATGCGCCGCCGCGGCTATAGATAGCGTTCCGCCACACTGTGCAGGCGGACCGCATCGATACAGAGTTCGGCGCAGCGCAGTTTCAGCGCCTTGTCGGCTTCAAGACTGGCATCATCCTCGGCTTCGAGGCCGAAGCGGACGTCGTTGTCCCGAGTCAGATCGAGCTGGCCCAATACGGCCTGACGTGTGCGCTGCAATAAATCGTCGGCATAGGTCGGATCGATCTCGGCCCTGCGGTTGGTGAGCAGACTGCGGATGCCGACCATCTGTGCCGCCAGACTGTAGGCGGCCGACAGCAAAGTGCCAAGGTCAGGCATAACCGACTGTACATGGGCGGGCTCGCCGCCCACCCGGGCGGCCGATTCGGTGATGGCGGCGAGTGCTTCCAGCATGGTTTTGCGGGCCAGACGATAGTCCTGATCGGCGATGTCGCGCCTGAGCGCCACGGCCATATAGGCGGTGAAGCTCTTCATCAGCTGGGCAACCAGTTTGGGTGCTTCGTGATATTCCCAGCGCGGCAGCAGCCGGCTGAAAAGAAAGGCGATGGCGGCGCCGATCACGGTGTCGGTCAGGCGGTCGAGTACCGCCGGCGCCTCCACCGGGTCGAGAAAATGCAGCGACAATATGGCCATGACGCAAGCTGCCACCGACGTCAGCAGGTAATTGACCCGCGCATAGGCCTGGCCGATGCCGATCGCCAGCGGAATGATCGCCAGCTGCAGTCCCGCCGGGGCCAGTTTGAGCAGCAGGGCGGCGATCAGACAGCCGATCAGATTGCCGATCAGACGGTCATTGCGGCGCTGTCGGGTCACGCTGTATTGCGCCCGCAGAATCACGGCGATGGTCAGCAAAATCCAATTGCCGTGATTGAGCGAGGGCACCAGGCAGATCAGCAGATAGCCGGTGCTCATTGCCGCGGACAGGCGGATGGCGTGGCGCAGCACCGGCGAGGACAAATCGAAATGGCGCAGCAATTGTCGCGGCGACAGCGACAAAGGTTGCAGGAAGGCGTTCAAATCGATACCGCGCAGCAGGGTGTCGGCGGCGCCCGCCGTTTGCATCACCTTGGGAAGGCGCCGCAGATGTTCGCTGACCCAAGAAAATTTTGTGCGGGTGGCGCGCGCCGCGCGCAGCGCCCGGGGCGGCACCCCGCTTTCATGCGACAGCGCCGCTACTTCGGCGCCGATGCGATCGAGCGCGGCCTGACGGTCGCGCAGTGTCAGGCCGCGGCGGCCGCGCAGCAAATCCAGCGCCAGGCGGCTCAAATCGTCGCCCATATCGCGGGCCAACGCCGAAAACAGGCGCGGCAGCACTGGCCCTGCCTCTTGCCGGCGCAATGGGGCATAGTCGGCATGCGCCGAAACCAGCGCGTCGAGCGCGTCGATCTGCAGAATCAGGGCACCCGCCAAACGCTTGGCGGACTCGGTTCGGCGGCCGAGGAACACCTGCTGACGCGCGGCCTGCAGATGGTCGGCCAGCGCCGCCTGCTGTTCGATGACCCGGCGATAGACCCCCGCCAAATCGGCGTCCGCATCGTAAAAGGACGCCATCACCCGCAAGTAGGCGGCGAATTCGCGCAGGCACTCGGCGACCGCCACCCGCCTTCCGCTACGCTCGGTGGCGCGCGTGGTGGCGAAGGCGACCAGCATATAGGCGAAGCCGCCGGCCACGAACAACAGCTCGCGATGCAGCGCGTCGGCAAGACCCGCCAGAGGTGCGCCCAAGGTGAAGACCAGCGCCAGCTGGGTGAGCACGCTGACCGGCAGCGCCCAGCGCCCATAGCCCACCAGCAGGCCGGCGCCGAAACTGACCGCCAATACCACCAGCCCGCGTTCCCAGGGCTCGCCGACCGTCAGCGCCGTCAACAGGGACGACAGGCAGGCCAGCAGCCAGGACACCGGCAGGATCTTGATTTTGCTGGCCAAGGGATTGGGTATGTCGGCGATACTGACGCAGATGGCGCCAAGTCCGACCGCCATGCCGTCGACGAAACCCAGCCATAGCGATGCCACCAGGGTGACGAAACCGACGCCGACACCGACGCTGAAGCCATTGAGGATATGCTGTCCGAACGCGAATTTCAGCAGATGGTCCGATGTCCGCGCGTCAGCCAAAGGGAGTGATCCCGCCCCATTGGTTCCTGCAACCAGGCTGTATCACAAAGCCTGGCACGGAAATGTTGCGCCTCATGGACGATCGCGCCGGTTGAGCGGCCATTCGGGACCGATCGCGAAATATAGCTGGGCCAACAGAATCGCGCCCAGACTCACTCTGGTATCGATCAGGCACAGCGCGGCGCCGGTCGCGTAGAACGCCTGTGCCACCACAATACGGCGCTTGATCGCGGTGCCGCGCGCGGCGTCGAAATCGGGGGCCAGCAGTCCGGCCGTTTCGGTGTGGCACCAGGCGAGAAAAAGCGTGGCGCCGAGGCAGACAATGTTCAGCCAATACAGCAGCAGGGCGATGCGAAAAGTGACAAATTCCGCCATCAGGCTGGTGGAAAAAGGCGTGATCGACACGAAGAACAGGAAGGCCAGATGGATCCAGGCGAGCTCGCGATCGCCTTTGGCGACATGATTGAGCTGGGTCTGTTGGCCGACCCAAAAGATGCCGAGCAGCAGAAAGCTCAGCAGATAGATCAATAAGCGCGGCAGCAAAACCACCAGAGCGGCGGCCAATGCGGCTTCGCCCTGGATCGTCTCGGCGGCGGGGTTTTTCAGATCGAGCACCAGCAATGTCATTGCGACCGCGAAAACGCCGTCGCTGAGCGCCGCCAGCCGCTCGATGCTTTGTCCGGCGATGCGACTGTAAGGCTGATAGCGCGCCATGGTTGGTCTCTTTCCCATCTCCAATTCCGAAAAATGCGGTGTCGGAGTGGTGTATGGCATATTTGCGTCTATGGCATAACTTGTCTATAAGTCATATTATTTGGATCGACACAAAAAGGAAGTTACCCATGCGAGCTGGTCACGTCACGATGGGTTCTAATGGACGCGTTGTCATTCCGGCCAATATTAGAAACCAGATCGGCATGTCGCAAGGCGGCAGCTTTATTGCTCGTGTCGAGAATGGCGAGGTGCGTCTTGAGCCAATATCGCATGCCATAGCGCGGGTTCAAGCCTTGCTTGATGACTATATACCGGGCGGAGTAAACCTTGCCGACGAACTATCAGCCGAGCGTCGCGCCGCCGCCGATCGGGAGTGAGGGCAGGTGACTGAATTTGTATTGGATTCGTCGGCTGTTCTCGCGTTGATGCAGCGTGAGCCAGGGGCCGAAGCCGTGGCGGCAGTATTGCCGGGCGCCTTGTTGGCTATGGTCAATTTGGCCGAAATCGTGACCAAACTTTGCGAGCGCGGCATTGCGGTGGACGTTGCTCGTAGCGCGGTTGCCAGCCTCGGAGTCAAGATCGCCGAATTCACCGAGGAGCAAGCCTGCTTGATTGGCGAGTTGCGCCTGCTCACGCGATCGGCAGGCTTGTCATTGGGGGATCGTGCCTGCTTGGCGCTTGGCAAGGTATCGGCGGCAACCGTGTTGACGACAGAACGAGTCTGGGCCCAGGTCGCAAGCATCTCCGGTGTGGAAATACGGCTGATTCGGGAGCCTTAACGCCATGTCTGTCGATCATCGCCGCCGATTCCACGCGACCTGCTCGGTCATTTTGTTGGGACTTGGACTCGCCGCCGCCAGCCAGGCTGCCGACCCCTCCCCGATCGCGGCGCCAGCCGCGGATCGCCTGCGCCACGCCGGCAGCGAAACGGCAAATTGGCTGACGCACGGTCGGACCTATGACGAACAACGATTTTCGCCGCTGGATCAGATCAATAGCGGCAATGTCCAGGATCTCGGGCTGACCTGGTTCTATGATCTCGACACCAATCGCGGCCAGGAATCGACACCGCTGGTGGTCGACGGCGTTCTGTATGCGACCACGGCGTGGAGCAAGGTCGTCGCGCTCGACGCTGCGACCGGCAAGCCGCTGTGGAGCTATGACCCGAAAGTCCCGGGATCCTTCGGCTATAAAGCCTGCTGCGACGTCGTCAACCGTGGTGCCGCCTATGACGATGGCAGAATTTTCTTCGGCACCGTCGATGGCCGTTTGATCGCATTGGACGCCAAGACCGGTGCGCTGCTGTGGTCGGTCGTCACGGTGGACCAAAGCAAACCCTATACCATCAGTGGTGCGCCGCAGGTGTTTCACGGCAAGGTCGTGATCGGCAATGGCGGCGCCGACTATGGCGTTCGCGGCTATGTCACCGCCTACGACCAGTCGAGCGGCCGTCCGCTATGGCGCTTTTACCTGGTCCCCGGAGACCCGCACAAAAAAGACCATGCCGTCTCGGACGAGGTGCTCGAGCGCCTGGCGCGTCCCACCTGGTTCGGCAGCGATTATGTCAGGTCGGGCGGCGGCGGAACCGCCTGGGACGCACTGGTCTATGACCCCGAGCTCAACCAGCTTTATATCGGTGTGGGCAACGGCTCGCCCGACAATCGACGCATGCGCTCGCTGGACCAGGGCGACAATCTGTTTCTCGGTTCGATCGTGGCGCTCGATCCCGACAGCGGCAAATATCTTTGGCACTACCAGGAAACACCCGGCGAAACCTGGGACTTCACCTCGACCGCGCCGATGATCCTGTCAACCCAGAATATTGGCGGCGTCGACCACAAGGTGATTTTCCATGCGCCGAAAAATGGCTTTTTCTATGTCATCGATCGCATCGACGGAAAATTGCTGTCGGCCGAGAAATTTGCCCCGGCCAACTGGGCCGATCATATCGATCTGAGCACAGGACGCCCGGTCGAGACCCCGGGTGCACGCTACAAGGACAAAGCGTTTCTTGCCACGGTGGCTGGCGCCGGCGCGCATAGCTGGCAGCCGATGGCTTTCAGCCCCAAGACCAATCTCGTCTATCTGCCGGTGCAGCTTCTGCCCAGTCTTTATGAAGACCAGAAACCCTTCACCTTCCACCCCGGCCGCTGGAATCTGGGGTATGACCTGATGACCCTGCCGCTGCCGTCCGATAAAGCGACGCGGCAGCAGATCGTCGCCGGCCTGAAAGGCTGGCTGTCCGCCTGGGATCCCGTCGCGCAACGCGAAGTCTGGCGCGCCGATCATGGCGGGCCGTGGAATGGTGGGGTGCTCGCCACCTCCGGCGATTTGGTATTTCAAGGCACGGCGAACGCCACCTTTGAAGCTTATGACGCTGCCAAAGGTGGCAAACTATGGAGCTTCGAGACGCAATCCGGCGTCATGGCCGGGCCGGTCGCCTATTCCGTCGCCGGACAGCAATATATCGCCGTCCTGGTCGGCAGCGGCGGCGCGGTGCCGCTGGCCCTGCCGGCCTTCGGTGGTCCGGAGCCGCAACCGAACGGACGGGTGATGGCCTTCAAGCTGGGCGGCAGGGCGAGCTTGCCGCCCTTCAGCCCGGTGATTCCGCAACCGAACCCGCCATCGACCAGCGCCGGCGCCCGCCAAATTGAACGCGGCCGCATTCTTTATGGCGAGAATTGCGCCGCCTGTCACGGTGTCGGCACATGGTCATCAGGCGTTCTGCCGGATTTGCGCCGCTCGGCAGCGCTTACCGACGGCAACGCCTGGGAGAAGATCGTCCTCCAGGGTGCGCTGCAGGCGCGCGGCATGGTCAGTTTCAAAGCCTTTCTGACCGCCAGCAATATCGAGGACATCCGCAGCTATGTCGGAAGCGAGGCGCAGGCGCTGGTCAGCGATAGAAGTCAGCCCTAGCCGCTCCGGTTGGCGGCACCTCAAGGTTTGGCAAGGACTTTGATAAGGTCAACCCTCAACTTGTTCGCATTGTCGACACGATGCTTGCCGCGTGGTTTCGCTATTCCCTTTGGCGGACTGTCGTGGTGGTCGTTGATGAGGCAGGGGGGGCCGGTTCCGTTGTCGTTGTCTGCTGGGTGGTTGTACGCGTTACACGTTCCGAGCTACCGCACCCGGTCAGCAGGAGAGCGCTGGAAACCAGAGTAACAGCCGTGAGCAGTCGGCACATGGATATCGTATCGGGCATGGAATGTCTCCGTTGCAAAATGAGGTTGCGAGTGTCGTCGATTTGGATGGTGCGTTTGGCGCGACGGCACGATCAGGCCGTCATCGCAACAATTGATACGCCCGCAAGGCAATATCTCGTCAAATGATGGAGTCCTGACTGGATTTGCAGTTTACCCTACCTCTCCTTGTCAAGGCAGGATCGGCAAATACCTAGCGGCAAAAATTTAATCGATGGTACCGTTTCGGCGAACGGCAGCTATCGAAGACACCGGACGGTCGGATGGGGCGGTTTCTATGCCACTTCCTGACCTAATGCGACCCTTCAGCGACTTGCGGAATTGATCCGTGTATCAATGCCTCGACGGGGGCTGATCTGGACAGCCTTTCAAGGCCAACGGTAGCGGCGAAGATGTCACATTGGCAAGGCCGCGGGCCTGCGCGGCTCTGTTTGCCTTGGTGCGGCACTCCCTTGTCACAATCCCGCCAAGGCTCGATCGCCCACATAAGGATTGCTGCGCCGTTCCTCGCCGAAGGTCGAAGTCGGTCCATGGCCCGGCACGAAAGTGACGTCGTCGCCCAGTTGCCATAGCTTCCCGGTGATAGCGTCGATCAGATCGCGATGATTGCCGCGCGGGAAATCGGTGCGGCCGATCGAGCCCTTGAACAGCACATCGCCGACGAACGCCACCTGCCGCGCGCGGTGGAAGAACACCACATGGCCGGGCGTATGTCCGGGGCAGTGATAGACCTCGAAGCTCTGGTCGCCAACGCTGACGCTGTCGCCATCCTCAAGCCAGCGGGTCGGCATAAAGGGCTTGCACCAGGGCATGCCATATTGCTGGCCCGATTGCTTGATGCGGTCGATCCAGAACTGATCGTCGCGATGCGGGCCTTCGATCGGTATCCCGAATTCGGCGGCTAAATCGGCGGCGCTGCCGGCATGGTCGAGATGGGCGTGGGTGATCAGGATTTTTTCCAGGGTCACGCCATTGTCCGTTATGGCCCGTCGCAGACGGTCGGGGTCCCCGCCCGGATCGACCAGGGCGCCCGTGCCGCCGGACGGGCACCAGATCAGCGAACAATTCTGCTGAAAGGGCGTCACCGGGATCAGGACGACGCGCAAAGATAGGTCTTGGCTCATAGGGCCAGCTTAGCCGGTCGGTGCCGTTCCGCTCAAGAGTGGGCCGGCCCCAAAAGCGTTTTGCACGCGGGCGAGTGGACGGCAGCGAAGGAATGATTGAGCCTAGAAGGGAGAACGTCGGATACAGACACTGCGGGTCGCCGTCGGCCATTGCCGCCTCCGGAGACGCGGTTGGCGAGATCTTTGGCTTGGCGCTCGTCATTTATCTTGCGAGTAATTTTTTCCACAAATGTCGAATGTGGCTTGAACGATCGGCTTTGCCCAACCAGGCACGGCAGCCAACGCAGTTGCATCGCTTTGATCCGGCGTTTTGATGACGCTTCGCTCCAAGAAGAGGATGAGCTTGGGGGCTGGAATCGGCTCTCCCGGCTTGACGCTGATGCTATTGTCGAAGACCTGCAAACTGGTGAGGTGAGGAATCAATTCAACCAGATTGATTCGGGATTTTTCCCAACGCTCCCTAATTTTCGCTTCGGGAATGTCATGCCCTCCACTCGCTACCCTTAACGCGACGCGCTCGATATGCAGTTCTGCCGAACTCAAGCCGCAGAACCAAATTCTCACCTCATGAGTCTTCGCGGCATCCTTGAGCAACCCTGGGATCGTATTCGCTCCCAAAGTTGTCTCAAATGCATGGTTCAGACCTTTATCAATGGCTTCGACGAGTTTGTCCCGGCCATAATTCCAGCCAAGGCCGTTCGCTGTCTCAAGCGAACATCCAAGCTCGGCTATCACTTGTCGTGCGAAACTGTCGGGGTTGAACCACTCCAACCCTTGTGCAAGCAACCTGAATCCGCCAACTGAACTTTTCCCTGCACCGTTCACCCCGGCCAAGACAAGAATAAAAGGGCGTTCCTTCATCAGAAGTCAGCGCCTGCAATTGGACCGGCGGCGGCTTGACCTTCGGTGGCGAAAAAGTTGTCGAGTCGTTTGGGTGCACCAGGATTTTGTAAATTTGAAAGTTTCTCTTCGAATCGTGCCGTCAACTGCGCCAGCGTCCTCTGCTGTTGCGACTCCGCCTCGCCAACCTTCACCATCAGCCGACGGTATTCCTCGGCAGACATGACGACGAGTTCGACCTCTTTACGATTGGTGATTGCCATGCGGCCGACAGCTTTGACTTGGCGTGTGACGACACCCCACTTGTTTTTGACCTCAGTTGCTTCCCGACGCGGCAGAGCATCGATGTCGATCATCGCGGCAAACATGGCAAACCTCCAAATATAGCCAACATGGCTATAATAGCTGCTTTAGACCGTAATGGCCATATGAATCTTGGCTTGGGGTCCGGGAATTGGCGTCCGACCAATCCATCCACACTCAAGTGGAATTGCGGCCATTGAATTACCCGGTTAGCCGCATGAATTCGGGGTGACGCGTTCCAAAACGACATCCGAGCGCGTTCCAATGCGCGTAATCTGTACGCAATCGCCCAGGGAAACGTTGGAAAATGAAGGCAAGATTACTTCAGTACCGCCGTTCATTTTCAAGAGATATTCAGCTTGTTTTGCTTGGCCAAGATTTTTTTCGCCAAAACCGATTCCGGCGTACATGCCAATCACTCCCCCTGTCACAAGTCCGATTGCAGCGTTCTTGAGGTTGGACTCGCCATTGTCGACGGTGACTTCGCGTATCGAGGTCACTTGGCCCATACCAAGATCCCTGTAGCCCGGAGGGTGGTCATCCACCAACCGGCCGCACGCCGCGGTCGATAGGCAGATTGCCACAACGAAGTACAATCTTTGCGTCGTCACAGTGACTTGTCGATCATAGAAAACAACGTCGAGGTAAACTCATTGGCATCCGTGCCGGTTAACTGGATTTGATCTCTCTTCTGCCAATTTACGACAACGGTGATTGGTGTCGTATCCGACTTCATGACGACCACCCGCCCCACTTCGCCCCAGGAAAAGGCGCTGATAGGCTTGCTTACGAGGATGATAGTGCCGATTGACTCTGTAGAAGACCCAGTTATGTTGATGTTAAGGGTCGACAACGCCTTCATGGTCGCCGCAACTGCATGTTCGTAAGTCGTATTGTAAGTGTGCTTGATACCTTGGTCGATCGGCGCAGAACCTACCGATTGAGAAGTGGCGCATCCTGCCAGCCCAATGACAATAGCTAGTGCTATAATACTTCTGCCCAGCACTCGTTCTTGTCCCATAATATTACCCCCTTATGGAATGTTTCATCACTTTTTCGACCATAACTTCCCCTTGAAGGTGACGTGTAACATATTTTTACTGCTCAGAATAGTTAAAATCCATCTCAGCCGGAAGACAGGGTGCAATAATGACAGCGGAAGGAAATCACCATGGACTATGTCAATCTCGGCGCGACAGGCGTCAAAGTCTCGCGCCTCTGTCTGGGCTGCATGACTTACGGCGATGGCACCAAGGGATTCGGTGCCGGCTGGATGCTCGACGAGGCGGCGAGCCGGCCGTTCATTAGAGAGGCGCTCGAGCTCGGCATCAATTTCTTCGACAGCGCGGACGTCTATTCGCGAGGTTTGAGCGAAGAAATCCTCGGCCGTGCCTTGAAGGATTTTGGGCCGTCGCGCGACCGCGTCATCATCGCCACCAAGGTATGCCTTCCGATGGGCGAAGATCCCAATCAGCGCGGCTTGTCGCGCAAGCACATTATGCACGCGATCGACGACAGTCTGCGCCGCCTTGGCACAGATTATGTCGATCTCTATCAAATCCACCGGCACGACCCCGGGACGCCGATGGAGGAAACTCTCGAGGCGCTGACCGATCTTATCCGGGTCGGCAAGGTGCGCTATGTCGGCGCCAGCAGCATGTGGGCCTGGCAGTTGGCAAAATATCTCTACCTCGCAGACCGGCACGGCTTTGCACGCTTCGTCACCATGCAGAATTTCTATAACCTCGCCTATCGCGAAGAAGAACGCGAGATGAACCCGCTCTGCCGTGCAGAAGGCGTGGGTCTCGTCCCCTGGGGCCCGATGGCGGGCGGGTTTCTCGCCGGCAACCGCCGCGCGGAAACCGCGCGCTCCAAAATCGGATTATATGCCACCCGATTCTGCCGTCCAGAGGACGACAAGGTCGTCGATGCGGTCAATGCGGTCGCCGAGCGCCTCCAAGCCAAGCCCGGCCAAGTGGCGCTCGCCTGGCTGTTGAACAAGCCCGGCCTGACAGCCCCCATCATCGGTGCCTCGAAGCCGCATCATCTGAATGACGCCATCGGCGCGCTCGAATTGAAGCTCGGCACTGAGGATATTGCGGCTCTGGAATCCGTGTATGTACCGCAAGCGGTGTTCGGACATAGTTGAGGTAAGTGAGAAAATGTGTAATTTTCAATTTTGATTTGCCATCCGAACGCTGAGTGGCGACGCGGTAAATTTCTGGCACTAAACACCGCAGACTTTCGTTCGAATAAATCTCCTACATGGGCACGAATTCAGTTCATCATGTTCATATCGATACGACTTTCTGCTGGTGCAGCTGTCGGGCGATGGGGTATGATTATCGCCCTTTATTGCCATGGCCTACCGGTTTAACGGTCTCGAACTTCCACAGGCACTGGTCCTACTTCTCCGGTTGGCCCGGATGATGATTTGGGGCTTCGCGACGCGATCGGCCGCTTTCGGACGGGCTGGACATTCGGCATACTGCCATGAAGGCGCGCACATGACCCAGTCCAGCCGGTCGTGGGTTTGCCAATTTCTTCCACTTGAGGGACCCATTCTCTCTGGAGGGTTGCAAAATCAACCTGACCCCTTATTCGACGTGTAAGCCAAATCCGGTTTGTGAATCTTGCGGGTCTCTTCAATGATTGATTCGGAAATGCGGTTTAACACTTGGCAATCGAAAATCCGTCTGGCGGCAACATGGCTTGCGCTGGTGCTGACAGTGCCCGTTTTCGGACAAAACAGCGATAGCTTTTCCTCCCTGTCCGTTGGGACAGTGTCTTCTCTTGATGTTGAGACAACGAATTCAGGGCTGCGCCACTATCTGGCCTATTTGCCCCAGAATGCGCCGGACCGGAAAGCGCCGCTGGTGATTATTCTCCATGGTTTGGCGGGAAGTGGGGAGCAATTTCTCGCACAGACGCATTGGAAAGACGCCGCCGACCGGCATGGGTTCATTCTTCTGGCACCGGATGGCCAACTGCCCATCCCAACTCTGCCGGCGAATATCGGCCGCAATGTTCGCCTCTGGAATGCGGGTCCGCTGACCAGCGAATGGGTCGCCGCGCATGCCAAAGATGATTCGGGCTTTTTGCGTCAATTGATCACGGACTGGATCAATTCAGGTCGCGCGGCACCCGGCCAAATTTATGTCACCGGTTTTTCCAATGGCGCGGCCATGGCGTTTCGCGCGGGGGCTGATTTGTCAGATCTTGTCTCCGCTATTGCCCCGGTTTCTAACCCCCTGCTGATGCCGGTGGAGTCTCTTCACCGTCCGGTGTCGCTGCTGATGATCTGGGGCGAGGCAGATCCAGTGTCGCCCTTTGCGGGCGGTTCGTTGGAACGTGGCGGCAGAGAGATCAATCGTCCCTCGGCCCATGACTCCTTCGAAGTTTGGAGCAGGCTGCTGGGCTGCGAAGGGGACGAAAGCCAGGAGTCGCCAGCCCCGACGGTGACGCTGCTGGTCCATCCAACCTGTCATGAGAAGTCCGAGACAGAGCTTTATAGTGTCGCAGGGATGGGGCATCAATGGCCGGGCGGCAATCCTATTCTGTCAGGCCTTGCCGGGCCAATGTCGGATCGTCTTGATGCAACCGAAGTCATCTGGCAATTTTTCATCCGGCATAAGAGGCTATAATTTCTTTCACAGCAAATGATTGCGGATTCCGACGAAGTCGCCCACCGATTCCGACATGATGTCGCCCAACGTTCCGGGATGATCTCGCCCGGCTAAGGGGCCGCTGTGGCGGTTCAGATTTGGCACTCATCAGGTGTGCCGGTCAACTCTCCTTCAAGGACCTGGATTTGGTTTTTCCGAGGCTTTCGCCTTCGAGATCGATTCTGTGCGCGTTGTGGACCGCGCGGCCGAGGATGGCGTCGGCGAGGGTTGGGTCCGCGAAGACGGCGCCCCATTCACCAACGGATCGATTGCTGGTTACCAGCATGGCACCGCGTTCGTAGCGCCGCGACACCAGTTGGAAGAACAGATGCGCGGCGTTCGGATCGAAAGGCAGATCGCCGAGCTCGCCGACGATCAATAGTTTCGGCTTGGCGAGGAAGCCAAGCTTCTCCTCGAGACGGCCATCGGCATTGCCTTGGACAACGCCGCGACCGAGTCCATCTGAGCCATAACGGCCGCTCGGTGCGGATGGGGTGACTGTGTTCTGGTTGACCGAATTCAAGTCCGACGAGATCGGTTTAGCCGTCGGCGCCTTCGCCGACCCGAATTCTCCACGACCACATCGTTCCATCTGGGAGCAGTCCCGTCATCCGTGGCTGTCTGTCGGCGCGAAAGTGCCCAGATGTGCGAAGGGGCGCTCCGGAGGCCCGATTGTCGAGTGAGGATCGCGCGAACGGTCACAGGCGGTTGGGCTATCTCCGGTTATGACCCCAAGCCGAAGATCGCATTGGCCGATTTCTTTGCTTT
>Ga0302319_10009154_pt1 | contig 19114 bp, 18 predicted proteins | sample Bog_T0_2_FD_203319 | JGI IMG/M metagenome (GOLD analysis project Ga0302319, IMG submission 203319) | Peat permafrost microbial communities from Stordalen Mire near Abisko, Sweden - Bog_T0_2 | ecosystem: Environmental > Terrestrial > Soil > Wetlands > Peat | place: Sweden: Abisko, Stordalen Mire... | reverse complement strand
AGGATAGGAGCTTATAGCAACCGATAGCTGCGGGAGGGTCGGCAAATTCGACGGCTCTTAACCGACAGGTTGTAGGTTCGATTCCTACCGCGTCCACCATCGAATCAATAACTTAGTGAACGCAAGCAAAACTCCCAACCCCACACAACCCCACATCGGTTAAACCGCTACTGCGAGCGTCGCTCCTTTAGCGATGACCATCTCCACGACCTTCGAGTTTGCTTGCTGTTTGGCCTTCAAACTCGCGTTCCCGTAGACGTTCATTGTCGTCGCGACATTGCTGTGACGCATGAGTTTCTGTTGCACGCCAACCGGCGCACCCGTCTCGTCCAAGAGAGAGCGATAGGTGTGCCTAAAGGAGTGCCAACCAAGTTTCGGAAGGCCAACCTGTTCGCCAGCTGGTTTCAAGATTTGCTGCTGAATGACGCCTGCGTAGTAGCAGCCGTCCGTGATGGGGGAAGGGAAGACGAGACCGCTCTTCCGGTCCTTCTTCCACTCCAGGAGAATCTTTGCGAATTCGGGATCAAGCGGGATGTAGTCGTTCGATGCTTCGGTCTTCACCTTGCCGATGCGTCCATTGACAACGCCCTGTTGCACCAAGATCGCGCTGGTACTGAAATCGACGTGTTCCCAGCGGAGAGCCAGAACTTCCGAAACTCTCATCCCCGAACACATCGCGACGATGACCATTGTCTTGTACGGTTGTTGCATCGAAGCGATTAGCTGATGAAACATCTCCGGAGTGAGCACTTGAGGCCTTTTTAGCCTCTTGCTGCTGCCCTTCAGCTTCACCAACTCCATGGGGTTCCTCTGGATTTCCATCAGTCCCCACAGCATGGCTCGTTCGAAAAGCAGATGCAGGAGCGCAGCGACGTGTGCTCGCGTCTTCGGTGAGAGGGAAAGAGTCTTCAACCATTCGCAGACTTCATACGGCCTCATTTCCGCGAGCGGTGTGCTTTCCCACCTGGGGCGTATGTGCGTCTTGATGTAGCTGCGATATCCCGCAGCCGTGCTCCATGAAAAGCCATTGGTGATGGTGGCTTCTCCCGGAGGCTGTTTGACGATCTGCTCCAGACGCTCCTCGGTTGCGAACCGGTCCAGGACCAATCCGAACGTTGGGTTGTTGTGCGCTCTGAAGGATGCAGGGTTGTTGATCTTGAGCACTTCCTCTTGAAGACGGAGTCGGACTCGAGATTCCGTGGGATATTCAATCGCGCTAAGCGTGATCTGGCGCATTGGACTACCCGGCTCCGCATGATCGCGGTACCTGTATTCCCAGACTTGAGCTCCAGATTTGCGGCGCACTTTTCGCAGACTTCCTTGTTGGTACCGATTACGCGTGAATTTCAAGGGTGATCTCCTGATTACTTCACGCAAAACGGCTGGCTGCAATGATTCTCGTGCGACCGCACCCATGCGTCAAGCGCAGTGAGACGGAAGCGCCGGTACTTCCCAATCGGAATGCAAGGAATTTCACCTTGCCGTGCCAATTTTTGAATTGTTTTTGTGTGCATTCGCAGATGTGCAGCCGCTTCTTCTGCCGATAATAGGGGCTCGAAATCTTTTTTCGCCCCTCCAATTAAACCGGTATCCGTATTCCATTCGTTTAATGCCATACGTCCCCCCCACGTCCCGGTAAAACTTAGTTGTTGTGCATGTGCCAGGATGCGTCCCTCATCCGCGCTCCGAGCCCCGATTAATATCCCTGCATTCTTCGCATACGCCCCTTCACGTCCCTCGCATTGACCTTGCATGTTTACTGGCGCTGACGTCCCGATCAGTGCGAAACACGTCCTGCGACGTACCCCCCGTTAATACCCTGGAAATCCGAGCCCGCGATTCTCGGGCCACGTCTGCCATCGTCATTAACTCGAAATTCAACTCGTTTCGTGCCACCGGTACCCCCGTGTCGCGCCGGTAAAGGAGCCAGTTGTTTTCAATCACCACAAATTCAGACCGCATGAAGTGGAACGGGGGGGACGTGTGTGTTTCATTTAACCGCAGTTTCCCCTCATCATTTAATGCCATACGTTCCCCCCCGTTCGGTCCCTAAAAAGATCAACGTGCCAATTCCAAACGCGAGAATTAATTTGAGACCGTCCCCCCACGTCCCTGTCTTGACGAGAGACCGCCGGGCTTATCCTTCTCCCCACCGGCCCTGTTTGTTGCTCGGAGTTAGCGCCACGGTGCGCCGTCAATAATTGCCATTTCAACGCGCGCATTAATTCCCAGGAAAATCCAGAAATGAATTTCGGAAATGGTCCCTCATGCCCCATGGCATCCACCCTTTCTTCGGTCAAACGACCACAGTTTGCACGACTTCAAATGCCTTCAAGTAGCTTTCTTCGTCGTACTCCACGGTTAGGTGGAGATGGTTGAATAAATCCTGCTCGAAATCCCTTTCCATTTGCTGTTGCTCCATCAGCAGCCAAAAAATAGACGACTTGACTAGCTCCCAAACGATTTTGGAATTGAAGTGTGGGAACAGTTTGATTGAACGCGCCGTCGTGATGCGCCGCGAACCCTTCGGAGCCGACAAGAGCAGTTCTTTGGTGAGGTATTTTGAGAGGTACTTTGCCACATTCAAAACTGAGACTTGCTTGATGAACACGATGCGCCCACCGCCAAGTGAGTCCCATACCCGCGAAATCCACTTTTGATCGATGTAGCGATCAAACAGAATATGCAGATGAGGAACGCCCTTTTGAGTGAATTCGAGAACGCAGATGTAGGACGGAGGGACCCCGTATTTACGCTTGAGATAGAGCCGGAACTTGTTAAAGCAGAGGCGCAGATAGGGAACGGCCTGTTTTTCATTTTCGAGCTTGGAAGGATCGAGAGTGAGCGTTAGAAAGTAATTGAGGTTCAGGTCCTCCGCGACGCGACGGATAGCGGCACGAGCCGTTCTGGCCTTTCTGGGACCGCAATAAGAGCAGTTCCAGGAGCCGCAGTTGATGCGACGGAACTTTTGACGGCCCGTTTCCGGGTCAACGCCTTGAATGCTCCACCGACCGCAGAACTTTCCACGGCCCAAGGGCCGGCGATAGCAAGCGTCAACCGCACCCGTGTTTCGATTATTCTTTAATGAGTCAAGTGAAGAGAGCCCGCCCCCGGCGATAACGCCGGATACACCAGGGGCGTCGCCCCCGGACCCCCAGGAAAGCTTTTGACCCACCCCGGCTATAGGGTAGGTGTCCCACTCTAAAGGAGCACCTTGCCCTACAACCGGCCATGCAAAGACCGCTGAGCCGTCCGTGTCGCAGGATGGAGCTTCCCAGGAACCAGCGCCTGCACTGTCTACCCCGGCGGCCTCTGCAAATTGAAAGTCTGGATTGCTTGGTTGGCCCTGTTCATTGCACATTGCGAAATCTCTCTTTTCAGAAATCTCTCGCTGGCTATGCTGACCGTGCCATTGCGGCACTAGCTGGCTACTGGATCAGTTAATTCTGTGAATCGACTTCAATTTTCTTGTTTAAAACGAGACCGCCCTGTTTTGTCACGATCAAGACATAGTTCTTGACTTGATGTCTTCCGAGGACCAGGCGAACAGGAAGAGGTTGGGAGTGTTGTGTGAGCTCCAATACGTTTGCCATAAAACAAGTATTCACATGAATTGTTATTTCCTGTGGGACAAATAGAGATCATCCTTCAATATGTCTGTAGCCACCGTCGATGAACTCGCAAGCGCGTCGAAAATGAGTTCGCGCTTTCTTGACTGCCGGATGATACGGGCCCTCGTTTTCCATCTCCGGCGCGAATAGGTCACGAGCAATTTGCTCAAACGTGCGGTTTCCTTTCGCTCTGAGATCCCAAGCCCTTAGATATCTCTTGTATTGGTCCAGTCTCAACCGTGGCTTCCGTCTGTGATCGACGGGATGTCCGATCTGGGCTTCAAACCTTCTTCGAGCGAATTCAATTCTTCTTTCAACAGCCGCGATTGTTACATGAAGAGGTTCTGTAATATCGACTTCAACCTTTATCATCCGTCCGTCACTACCGGTCTCGGATCGGCTACCCTCAATTTTCAGTGGAACATCCTTGAGCATTGCGTCGATTCGATCATCTTCCGATGGAAATACCTCCGGATCAATCGCCCTCATGTCCCAGATGTCAGCGTCCTTAGCGTCGTTAAAGAAGAAAGGGAGCGCAACACTACTCCCGGCTTCCATTCGAATGCCGTTGGCTTCGAATATCCAGTTCGGATCATACGGATCGCTTACACCCCAACGAATACAGATGTCTTTCGCACAGGGCGCAATCTTCGAACAGAAGATGAACCAAGCGTGCGGACTGTATGCAGGGCCTTTTCGACTCCACCAGTAACCATTTTCTTTAAACCAATCACCATACTGTGCCTCAAACGAGGCACAGTCTTTCTGGAAGTCGGCGTTTCGACGCAAGAATTCCCACTTGAACCATGAAATTTGAACGTCAGGTGAGATATCTTCGATTGACTGGGCGTCGCTCATTGCTTGCGCCATGCTTGCTCTTTGCCTTCAATGCCGTTAGGTCTAGGGAAATTCGGTCGATCCGAAGCCCAATCACTCAAATCTTCAAATACCACTCGGCATCTATGCTCACTTCTTCTATCATTTTCGTCGAAACTCCGAGTTTAAGACTCTTCAATAGATCACAGAGCAAATCCCCGTCGATTAAATCGATTGCTGGAGCACCATCGCGGGTGGCTTCTTTTTTTGCTTCCGCCGTGAATGTTCCGGTTGTGATGAACAAACCCTTATCGCTTCGCCCTACCATCGCTCCGCGAAAATCCCTAAGGGCGCTAGGCGATACGCTTCCCTTGTACTTCTTGCATTGGAAGTAGACCTGGAAAGAGAGCAAAGCGAGGCGCAAAACACCGACCCCATCAATCCCCCCGTCCCCGCTCTGTCCCGTTACTTCAACTTTTACGAATCCAGATTCGCGGAGGATTCTCTGCGCAAGGCGTTCAAATGCGTCGGGCTTGATCTGATCAGTCAGGACGGTTAGCAGGCTATCCTTCCAGCTTTGCAATTCCGCTGGGAGCTCGTCTGATTCCTGATCCTCGACGTGCTTCTTGTCCTTTCCAAGCTTGTATTGCTTGCGGACTTCGTGCGGGATCTCCTTTACCTCTTCCTCAGAAAGCTTCTTCCCTTTCTCTGTGATCGCCCAGACCCCTTGGGTGGGATTTTCAAGTGCCCCCGCTTTCCCTAGGTATGTCTTAGCCCATGCGATTCGATAACCCAATTTGGTCTGCCGTTCTGTGTGCATCACGTTTTGGACAGACTCGGGGATATGGTTTAACTCGATTACCTTCTCTAGCAACTCGTCATTATTGGCCGAGCCGCCTAAACCTTTGACCGCAAGCAGAGTCGGCCACAGGAGTTTGTCGTAGGTTGGAACTTTCGGTTCAGTAGCCATTTCAATTCTCCGTCTAACGGAATTCGATGACCCGGGAGCGTCCCGGCAAACCTTCAGATTCTCAGAACTCAAATCTAGTTAATTAGCTGCGGAATCTTACAACGTGCGCTTGCATTGCGCGGCCTCGCCCTCTCTCATCCATGCTCGGCGTGAATTGAATGACGGTCCCGTCACTCAGATCATCCCATAGACAATCGACCAAAAAGGATGGGATAAGGAACCACCTCTTGCCGACACTGTCGATCACAAACCCGAATTTCCTGCCATCTGCACCCCGGGCAAATGTCCCTGTCAAAGTCCCATCGCTGGATGCGGCATACACCAGGGGAGCGTTCTCTTCTGATCTCTCAAATCTAGCGACATACTCTCGCGCCTCTACTGTTAATCGGCTATCACTCCCGAATACTGCCTCAAATTTGTCGGGTGTCAGCACGGCAAAAGGTGTCACATTCAATACATTCGATGCATCATCGAGCCTGACGAATAAAGATAGACCGTACGCCTCATCCGTTTCCTTAATTGCAGCGCCTAGGGCGTCTTCAATGATGTTCAAATACAGGCGGCCTGTACTTCTGTCATAGTCCCCAGTCGCCATCGCTTCTTCTAAAATTTCGCACGCTCTGTTGATGTGAACTCTGAAATCATCGCGGTTGCGCAAGATACGATCTTGCTCGCCGAACCGTCGATAACATTCTGCCGCCTGATCTCGCGTGCTTACGCGCCACCTCTTTGGCCGGGAGTTCAAGTCCGGAAGAATGGATTCATATGCAGGGGCCGCCTCCGAATATCGCCCTAACCGTGTTAGAACAAGGGCCCGAAACGTCGTGAATGCTATTTCCTTAGGATCCAACTTGATCGCTGCATCGCATTCGACAAGAGCTGATTCAAAATCCTCAAGGTTATTGGTCAAGAAATTCGCATATTGATATCGAATAAGAGCTGATTCTGGGTCCAATTGGACCGCCTCTTCGATTTCTTGTGAGGCTTTGTAAAGCTCGTCCGCCCTCGACTCTACAAGAGAGCTGATTCGGTAAATTTCCGCAAATGTCGGCAGCAATTCCTTCGCAGCAGCGACGCTCTTTCTCGCTGAATCAAAATCGCGTACTCTACAATGCTCCATCGCAGTGTTTAGATGAAACGCAGCAATACGCTCATCCCGAGTTGATGCCCGCACTGCTTGGAGGTCAAGGTTGTATGCTGCCTGTCGCACGGAAGAAAGCTGTAGCTGCTGGCTCAGTTTGCGAGAGGCTTGCTGTATTTTTTCAAAGATGTGCTTGTCAGGCGGAGCAAACCGAGCAATGTACTCAGAAGAGACATCTGTCAGTGACAATTGAAGAGTTGCTGCGCGCCTTTTCCCGTCCACCAAAGATCGCTTAAGCATGCTTGAACTATGAAGCGTGCCTAAAGCCCGATCCAGCTTCAGTGAGTCGACTGGGCTTACATTCTGCATCAAGAAGAGCAGTTCGGTAGGGGTCAACGGCCGGCGCGCAGCCGCGAGGAAGTGCAAAACCCGACGCTCATCTTCGGTCAGTCTGACGAACAGATTTTCGAAGCAATACCTAATCACCTCGTCAAAAGCGGCATTGCTCTTCGAAATGAACTTCTCTGGATCGAAGCCTAATGACACACTTTGGACATACCACTTAATCAGAAGCGGATTGAAGTACAAGAGCTGACAGTAGCGTTCTAGCCTCTTTTCGCTCGCAGCATAGAGAACTTCGACATTGAGGTATCGAGAGAATCTACGAAAGAGTGATACCGACGTCTTCAAGTCAAGAGGATCGAGCTTATACCGGATTTCCAATTCACCAAGTCCCACACGTGATGTCAGCAAAACCTTCGATCCTACCGGTATTGCCGTCAAGAGTGGCCTTAGAGAACCGTCGGCGACGGTCTCAAAGTTGTCGATAACAAGTAGGATCCGAAACATCGACATATACTCAAGCACTTCTTGGATCAGCGTAGCAAGATCTGGCTTCTCACCTGGATTTCTGCCCCCCAGCTCTCTCGTGACATTCTCAAGAATTCCGAGCGTGGACGAAATAGAACCGATAATCTCATTGACGCCCGAAACGCTGAGTGTCTTCGTCTTCAAAGATGTCCAAATAATTGCTTCGTAGGGTGGATTCTCTTTCAAGTTCAAGAGATCGTACAGGCAGTGGATTGCAAGCGCGCTCTTGCCAACACCTCCCTCGCCCACAATCGTGATTATTGGATGTGCTGCGAGTAAATGTTTGCGGATTGCGCCTCGGTCTTGAACTCGACCAAGGAACCCGGTCTCATCGTAGTCAGGCAAAGGCAGATTATGGCGAATCGGAGTACTGTCAAGCTTCCAAAAATCCGGGATTTGCAATGTGAATACAAAGCCTGGCTGCTCTGATAGAAGCCGCTGCGAAAGTCTCAACGCCGTCCAGGGAAGAGACAGATGCTCGTTCACTAGAGCTCTCGAGAGGTCTAGACAACTGGCCAGATCTTCTTCCTCTAGAGGACGAGAGTGACAAACTCGATTCCTAGTAGGCACAAACCGCTCGAGTTCTGCCGCAACATCGGTAAATCCGGAACCCACAATCTCTTTTTTGGAGGCATGAGCAACTCTTAAGAGTTTGGCTAAGTCGCCGAAATCCATGTATGCGAGCAAATCTACTTCTGAAGGCTGCGCAGAATAAGGCGATTCTTTGTGGTCGAAGGAGAAACGAGCAGCTGCATTAGTCTTGACATCACCCGGGAGAAACTCTTCAGTTCCGTTGGGCGCCAATTCAAGTTCAATGAGTTCGCGAATATCTTCTTCGATGGCCGAAAGGATCGCAAAACAGGTATTTCTCACCGCAGAGCTATTTGCCATCTTGTTTTCTCGGTATTCGGCTCCATTATAGTTCTGTCGCCGTTCCCAATTGACTGGACAAGTTGATTCAGACACGGTGACATCGTTCACGAGTGCTGACCATCAGGCGTCTCGCGTCAGAATTCCCTACGACACCGGTCTTATTGTTACTATCGGTCCGACGAAGGAAGAAACTCATGACCCCTTGGCGCGGAGAATTTGGGTCCAACTTGGGTCCAATTGCTGCCGAATACCATGCATTAGGTCCAACTAGACGCACCACCGACCTAAACGAATCAACTAGTTAGCACACCGTGGACTGTTTCGAGACCAGGGGGTCGGAGTTTCAAATTTCTCCCAGCATTTAATCTTCAAAAGCATATCGAGAAGTCAACGCCGGTGCGCGACCGTTGGCGTGAACGTGTGCAGACATTTGGAGTGACTCCCAACATCGACACATGGGGCCGCCCAATCACTTTGGGGCGGGCTGGCCGGGGGCCACCCGGCAAACTCATTGAAACCGTCGCCGGTCAGCCGACACCATAATTGTGTGGCGCTTCGTCTCATCGGGTGCGAAAATACCGCCACGCACACGGGGGACCGCATGAAACCCTCTCTTTCCCGCATCGGATTGACGCTGCTCTTTTGTGCGGCAGCAGCCTTGGCTCTAGCGTCGAGCACGCAACATTCAGCTTTGGGGCACAAGGACCTTAAACCCCCCCCGCTCCCGGACCCTAGGCTCACAGAAGGCCAGCCCGCGCAAGGGCCGGCCCTGAAGCCCAAGGCCATGCAATCTCCGGCCGTTAAACCCAAGGCCATGCAATCTCCGAGCGTGAAACCCCCAGATGCAGAAAACCGGTTCGCATCAAGCCCAGCCGCGCAACATCCGGTGACGAAGAATGCCGCGAAGGTGCAAAAGCGCTTCAGCCAGTCCACCAGCAAGCTTCAAGTTGCCTAGGCCCGGATTCGCATCGCTCTGGAGGCCGCCAAAGCGCGGCTCAAGAAGTTTCCCGACGAAGCCGCCACGCTCAATCCGCAGATCGCCAACCTGAACAATTTGCTTCACCACGTTACCGACCTCGAGCAGCAGGCGAGCAGAGTTCAGGAACCGGTGCAGGCACGGATAGATTTGGGCACTGAACTCGATAAACCCGAAACCAAAGCGGCAGAGAAGCAGACGAAGGCGTTGGTGGAACAGGCGAACACCGACGCCGACCAGGCCGACAAGATTGCAGTGGGGGTTGCGTCCGGCGGCACGCCGGAACCCGTGCCTGGGGGCGCGGATGTAGATGTGCCCGGAGCCGTGGCCGGGAACGCGTCCGGGGGTGCATCGGGAGCCGTGGTCGGGAACGGGTCCGTGGACATCCCAGGATCCGTGGTCGGGAGCGCGGTCGGAAACGCGGCTGCAAACGCAGCTGGAAACGCACTCGGGGGCGACCCAGCGCTAGTCCCCGATCCCGAGGCTCTGTGGTTCAAGAAGCTCCAGAACGGCCTGCTCCACTATGTAGTCCCCGCCAACATGGACTGGAAGGTCCCTTCAACCATCACAGTGACCATTGATGGTGAGAGGGCCTCTGCCGCGCCGCTTGCTGGCGAAACCGGGCAGGGGGCCATCAAGGTGGCGCGGATTATGATGGTTGAGCCCTCCTGCCCCGACAACCCAGATGAGTTCACCTTCACAGCTGAGCCGGGAACCACTCCGAGGCAGTACGTTTCTGCCGATGGAAGTACCACATGGCAGTGGAGTGTGATGCCGAGGTACACAGGCGTACAGCAGAAGATCAAGATCCAGGCCTGGGTGGTTTATTCCGACAAGGACGGAATTATGCGCGAGCTGCCGGTCTATGGCACGGCGGTGGATGTGCACGTTCCGGGATTCCGTGAGTTCGTCAAGCGGCTCGTTGAACCGGACCCAGATTACTGGATCCATTATGGCTTGCCGGGTGGGGCGGGGTTTATCTTCGTCAGCGGCGCGTTCGTCGGCATCTGGAGGCGGTGGTCAAACAGAAAATAACACGCTCCCGGCCCCGTGGTGAAGCTCAATAGCTGCGATCAATCGAAGTCGCTAACAGCCCTTTGGAGAGGTGACGCGGCACTCCAGAACGGTAGTCGTGTGAGTCTACTTTCGTGACCAAGAGAATGACCATTCGGTGATCAATCGGTGCATGAGCTGAACGGGATTAGTTGGATTCTGCCCCCACATCAACCCCACAGCACAAATTCCCCATCGTTTCTTATCAGTACTTTAGGCTGCCAGCCGTTCCGCGTAAGTCGTTGATATTACGTTATTAAATGTTCTCTTAACCGACAGGTTGTAGGTTCGATTCCTACCGCGTCCACCATCTGGTTCATTTTGAATAACTTAGAGCGGTACTTATTTCGATGGTCATCGAACTATGTCCAACTTGGTCCAATTCGAAATTCAAGTGCAGTTCGGAACGGCGCGACCTGACCTACATCGCCTTTGTTTTCTTCAACCGTACAAGAGTTCGCGGAGCGTTTTTCACTAGGACTTAGGGTATTACCCGAAGGGTTGTAAGGAACATAAAAGTCGATTATCGAGAAGAAAGCAAAAGACCTTGGTTCAGGTCAATCTAAGTTCTAAGGCAGGCCGAAGAGCCTTCTCACTTTGGCGCAAAGAACCCGTTCGTTGCTCTGGCTGGCAGGCATCCGACAAGCCGACTATAAATCCAACTGCGCCGTTCTTGCTGTCGATTAGTGCCTCGACAACGATTTGTCACTTGGTGAAATCGCGGGCCCGGAAGGCCCAATATATCAAGATGACTGATGTCAACATCCATCATTGCTCATAAGCAGGTAGGCAATTCCACATTGGTTTCGAGCGCATCGAATGCACTCTGTGTGTTTTCAAATGATTTCGGCGGCGATTTGCCGTTTGACCGCGGCGCTCGCCGATCTTAGCGCCGCCAACGCTGAGTTCGGCTCAACTGCAAAGCTGTTACGGTGATCCGCGAGATAGCGATGGACATCTGAAATGACAACGGACCCTTCGCCGACAGCAGATGCCACGCGTTTGACGGACTTGGAGCGCACGTCGCCGACGGCAAAGATTCCGGGCACACTTGTGGCGTAGGGCGTGCTCTCAAACCCGTCTATGCCGCCGGTTAAAATGAAGCCCTTCTTATCAAGTCGAACGGTGCCGAAAAGCCACCCGGAGTTTGGCTCCGCGCCGATCATCACAAATACGCTCCTTATCGGCTTCACTGCCCGCTTTCCTGTTATGCGATTTGTCCACGTGACGCGCTCTAGAGACGATTCGCCTTCGAGTTTCTCGATCTCACAGTTGGGGCAAAGCGTGATGCGAGAGGAATTCTCAATGCGTGATACGAGATACTGCGACATGCTGGTCGCCAGGGACTCTCCGCGGATGATGTGGTAAACATGCTTGGCGATTCCCGAGATAAACGTCGCGGCCTGCCCCGCCGAGTTCCCGCCGCCAACCACAATCACTTCATTGTCGCGGCACAGTAGGGACTCCATCGCGGTTGCTGCATAGTAGATTCCGCGATTCTCAAACTGGCTATTGTTCGCCAGCGAGAGTGCGCGATACTGGGCTCCGGAGGCCACGACCACAGAGCGCGAACAGACCGGAATGCCACCAGCCAGCGTGAGTTTGTGGATGCCATCGACCTGTTCGGCTGTCACAACCTCTCTGGAGATAGCGAATTGCACGCCAAACTTGAGGGCCTGTAACTGAGCGCGACTGGCGAGGCGCTGGCCGGAGATCCCGGTCGGAAAGCCAAGGTAGTTTTCAATCTTGGAGCTGGTGCCTGCCTGGCCGCCGGGTGCGATGCCCTCGATCACAATTGTGCAAAGACCCTCGGATGCCGCGTAGACCGCGGCTGCGAGACCTGAGGGCCCTGCCCCCACAACTGCCACGTCATAGATCCTATGAGGGTCGGGAAGCTCAGTGATTCCTAGTTCATCGGCGAGTTGAGCAATGGTCGGCCGACGCAAGGTTCTGCCATCGGATAGGACCACAGCTGGAAGATTGGATTCAAGACCCAATCGGTGGTCTTCTGCCTGCGGCACCTCCTTTTGTGGCGTCTCGACGATCCTGTGCGGGTAGGTATTGCGGAGAAGAAAGCGTTGAAGTTGTATCGTCTCCGCGTCGCCAACGCTTCCGTTCAGTAGAACTCCGGCTCCCGGTTCGCTAATGATGCCAATGCGACGCCAGATGGTCGCCTGCATAATGAGATTCGCGACATCCCCCTCAGCGCGCATCATGCGCTGAAGTTCGCTGCGCGGTATGCGAAGAAGACGGCATTCGCCAACTGTTCGCGCGCTTACGAGCGATCCCTGGGAGTTCAGTAGATTCAACTCGCCGGAGAAGTCGAACCTCTGATGGTGGGCGATGATCCTTGACTCCCCGATTACGGCAGGAAGCGACATATCGATTTGGCCGGCAAGCACGACAAACATATCGGCTTCACGCTCACCGCAATTGAACAATGAGACGTTTCCAGGAAAGGTCTGCTCTAGACCGAACGGCCGCAAGCGCTCGACCATCTCTTCAGTGAGTTTGGGGAAAGCGAGGTCAGGGCGAGGATCGGGGACGCTCCACCCACTGAATTCGCTTTTCTCTTTGTTGGGCATGGACGGTAGATTCTCCTCGCTGAGAATGCGACGCTCAATAGCAACAGCAAAACCCGCTTCTACGATACTCCGACGCTCTGGATCAAGGTCGTCTCAGTTAGGATGCTTGCGAACAAATCGTGACGAGAAATCTCAACGATATTTCCGGCGTTCGGGAAGATGCCGACCCAAATCGTATTCTAAGTATTACTTGTCCGCCTGCCCTGGACGTCGAATCTGGCGGGCGCTCCATTCACTTAGTGGTTGAAGCCGAATCATGGATGTCGGGGATTGTGTCGCCGCTTGCGTCAACGAAGTGCCAGGGAGCATGGTCCACGGTGATATGGATATGGCCAATGCGAGGCGATACGCCGACCGCGGCCTTGCCGAACGCAGGCACGACTCTGAGGTTTTCTGTTCGGTATTGAATAAAGACGCGTCCCACGGCCAGCGCTTCGGGGATAGGCGGATCAACGATCAGACGAGCCGGTGGCTCATTCTCAATAGCGATTAATGGGGATGCCCCGCGAACTTCCCTGGCGCTCTGAGCCAACACTCTTGAGCCAAGACTGGTGCCGATCAAGGCGGCTGCAACGATAAATGAATAGTGCATCTTGGGTCCTTTCAAAGAAAGACTCGGTTCGCGAATTGGGAGCGAGGGAGGCTCCCGGCCCACGTAGCGGCCGGATAGCCTGTCGCCGCCTCCCCCGAGCAATCGTCTTCTAACTCTTGATGAACGCGAGCAGGTCAGTGTTGATCGTCTCAGCCTGCGTGGTTGGCATCCCGTGGGGGAAGTCCTTGTAGGTTTTTAGCGTTCCATTCTTAAGTAGCTTTGCCGACAATGGCCCTGCGTCGGCATACGGAACGATCTGATCATCCTCGCTATGCATCACCAGCACCGGAATAGTGATCTTCTTGAGGTCCTCAGTGAAATCAGTCTGTGAAAAGGCAACGATACCGTCGTAGTGAGCTTTGGCGCCGCCCATCATGCCCTGTCGCCACCAGTTCCGGATGGCGGCTTCAGAGGACTTCACGCCCGGTCGATTGAAGCCATAGAACGGGCCGGATGCGACGTCCAGGTAGAATTGCGATCTATTGGCTGCGAGCTGAACCTGAAATCCGTCGAAGACTTCTTTTGGAAGTCCGCCGGGATTGGCCTCCGTCTTGACCATGAGCGGCGGTACTGCGCTTATTAGCGCAGCCTTCGCCACGCGGCTCTCCCCGTGGCGCGCTAGATAGTGCGTTACCTCGCCGCCGCCTGTTGAATGGCCGACATGTATTGCGCTTTTCAGATCGAGATGCGAAGTCAACGCTGCAAGATCATCGGCGTAATGATCCATGTCATGTCCATCACCGGTTTGAGTGGACCGTCCGTGGCCGCGACGGTCGTGGGCTATGACCCGATAGCCATGATTCAGGAAGAAAAGCAGCTGCGCGTCCCAATCATCGGCCGAAAGCGGCCAGCCGTGACTGAACACGATGGGCTGACCTGTTCCCCAGTCCTTGTAGTAGATGCGTACACCATCCTTCGTTGTGATCATGTCCATTGTTTCTTCTCCTTCAATTGGTGTGGGCGAGTTGGGAATGCTCGCTGGTTTTGATTCAAGCGCTAAAGCGGCTGGTGGAACAGTCATGAGTGCAACGGGAGCCGCGCTGCCCAGGATCATGGCGCGTCGTGACAGGTCCGTAGTTCCGACTCCGATCCGAGCAAATCGGACGACGTTCCTGGCCTCTTCGTTTTTCTCGTTGAACGACATCGCACTCCTCGCTATTTCCGGTGTACAACTGCGGGTTTGTTCCGATTTCATGGGACCGCGGGTTCCGGCCGCTAAATCTGACTTGTTCCCCCATCCACGAACAATTCAACTCCGTTGACAAAACTTGCATCGCCCGACGCCAGGAACAAGGCTACCGTCGCGATCTCTTCGCGTCTTCCGACTTCTCCTCGGGGAACGAGCGTCTTGAAATACTCCTTCGCCTCAGGCCCGAGCGGGTCCAGAGCGGGAGTATCGATTGTGCCGGGACTAATCACGTTAACTCTCATCTGCCTGTCCTTGAGGTCCACAAGCCAAGTGTGGGCAAACGATCGGACAGCGGCTTTGCTGGCCGAGTAGACGCCGAATGCCGGGAATCCCTTGCTGCCTGCGATCGACCCATTCAAAATGATCGAGCCGCCAGTGTTGAAGAGTGGGAGGGCTTTCTGGACTGTGAACAATGTGCCGCGTACATTGACGGAGAAAGTCTTGTCAAAATGCTGCTCGGTTACTTCGCCGATCCTTGCGAATTCGCCGAAGCCGGCACTCGCAAACAGAATGTCGATCTTCCCCCGTTTTCTCCGAACCGTCTCATACAAGCGATCCAAGTCGTCAAGATTCGAAGCGTCACCTTGTACCCCGGTCACATTCCCGCCAATCGTATTCACTGCTTCTTCGAGCTTTTCCTCCCTCCGGCCCGTGATAAATACATATGCACCTTCTTCTACGAAAAGCTTCGCTGTGGCCAGAGCCATTCCCGAAGTAGCGGCTGTAATCACTGCGACTTTGCCATCCAGCTTGCCCATAAGTGCGTAATAGCCTTAGAGTAGTGACATCACAGCGAGATGTCCATCACGCTTTTCCATAAGCCCAGGCACTTCTCGATCACTCGCCGGCGGTCGAAGAGGTGATGGTACGAACCTTCGTGCTCACTGCCGGCGAGCCTGTTGGGCCGCCGCAAAGGTGTGCGGTTGTAGCCAGGTTCCCTTTGCGATTGAGGAGTTCGTTCGTCGATGAATAACCGATAGTCATCGCAAGCACCAACAGTGCGCCAGGAATCACAGGCGGGCTCGGAACTGGAATGTCGAAATATCGGCACCCCACGCCCACGACAAAGCTGACTACAATACCGATCAAGAGTTTCATGAATTCCTCCGACGCTTCTTAACGAGTTCGAAAACGGGCTGCGCGTTAAAGCGGATTCGTCGCAATTCCTTTGCGCTGCCGACTACCAACTCAAAGCCCATACCTCATGCGTGAAGTTACTGGGTAGAAAAGCGCTAGGCAATCACGTATTTCCATTAGCCGTGACGTCTACGTTCGGCCAGGACGATCTGGCGTCGATGATCCGTCGCACGGGACTGTGTGAAGGGCTCTTCCCCGCGTGCCTATCAGATTGGGTAATGGAAAGACGTGATAGGCAAGACGTTCTCCTGTGGCTATTGTCGAGACGAGATGGGAATTCTGTTTCCCCCAAAATACTCTCAGAAGGAGCCCCCCATGACTACCGCTGCCGCTTTACCCGAGTTGACTTCAACCGTGCACTACAACACGATCCGCATCGGAGATGTCGATGTTTTCTACCGTGAGGCCGGCTCAAAGAGAGCACCGGTACTACTCCTCTTGCACGGTTTTCCAACATCATCGAATATGTTTCGCAACCTGATTCCGCGCCTTGCGGGAACATTTCGTGTGATTGCACCCGATTACCCCGGTTATGGTTTTAGTGGCATGCCGGACCGCAAGGTCTTCTCCTACACATTCGAAAACATGACGACAATCGTCGAGCAGTTGCTTAAGACGCTTGACATTACCGCGTACTCGCTTTACGTGATGGACTACGGAGCGCCGATCGGGTACAGGCTTGCCCTTCGCCATCCCGAACAGATCAAAGGGCTCGTGATACAGAACGGTAATGCGTACGACGAAGGCTTGTTGAGGTTCTGGGATCCGATCAAAAAGTACTGGGGTGATGCAACGACGGAAAATCGAGCAGCACTCGAATTCCTTGTCAAGCCGGAAGCAACAAAGTGGCAATACCAGAACGGAGTGAGTGAACTGACTCACCTAGACCCTACGACTTGGACGCTTGACCAGGCACTGATGGACCGTCCGGGCAACGGCGACATCCAGCTGGATATGCTCTACGACTACCAAACCAACGTACCGCTCTATCCACAGTTCCAGGAGTTCTTCCGGAAGTATCAGCCTCCAACTTTGATTGTCTGGGGCAAGAACGACTTCATTTTTCCGCCTGAGGGCGCAACCCCGTACAAACGGGATCTTCCCAACGTTCAGACGCATCTACTCGACACGGGTCATTTTGCCCTCGAGACTCATGGCGAGGAAATCGCTTCACGCATCGAGCACTTCTTTGGACATCACCGGTGACCCTAATTCCGGCGGAACGACCACCATTAACGTTCCGCCGGCGACATTTAGCAGGATGAGGCCTTATGAGCTTTGGATCGCTTCTCTTCACTCCGGTTGTAAAGAAATTGCAGGAGCGCTACGGGAGGCGCCAGCAGTATGAGCGAATGAAGAAGTCCGGAGCAGCCGGGGAACACTTTACAGATTTTGAAATCGAATTCCTGGCCGAGCGCGACAGCTTCTACTGGGCAAATGTCAGCTCGTCCGGTTGGCCATATGTTCAGCACCGTGGCGGGCCAAAAGGCTTCCTAAAGGTCATCGATAGCCAGACGTTGGCGCTTCCCGACTTCCGCGGGAATAAGCAGTTCATCAGCACCGGAAATCTCCTTACCGACAACAGAGTTGCGATGATCCTGGTTGACTACCCACAGCAGGCTCGTCTCAAGATACTAGGTCGCGTTGAGGTCTTTGAAGGCGAGAATGCCGCCGGCTGGATTCGGCGGGTCCAGATGCCGGGGTACAAGGCGGTCATCGAGAGAGTCTTTGTCATTCATATGGAAGCCTATGACTGGAACTGTCCACAACACATCACCCCTCGGTATACGGCGGAAGAGATTCGAGATGCGGTTCACGATGTCGAAGAGAAGTTGCGTTCTGTGGAGAAAGAGAATGAGGAACTGCGTCAAGAGATAAAGGATCTACGTTCGGGCCAATACTGACGTTTGCCGCAGTCACTCTGTTCGGAAGGAGAAACTCGTTATGGCGCCGCGTTCACCTCTACCCCCATTTACACAGGAAACCGCAATCCAAAAAGTACGTCTGGCTGAAGATGGCTGGAACACGCGTGACCCTGAAAAGGTGTCTCTTGCCTACACGAGCGATTCTAAGTGGCGAAATCGCGCCGAATTTCCGAGCGGTAGAGCGCAGATCGTCGCTTTTCTCTCGCGAAAGTGGACCCGTGAATTGGACTATCGACTCATCAAGGAGTTGTGGGCATTCCGCGAGAATCGTATCGCCGTTCGATTCGCCTATGAATATCGCGACGATTCCGGGAACTGGTACCGTGCCTACGGAAATGAGAATTGGGAGTTCGACGAACAGGGATTGATGTATGCACGACACGCGAGCATCAACGAACTTCCCATTCCATCCGCTGATCGCAAATTTCATTGGCCCCTGGGAAGGCGTCCTGACGAACATCCTGGCCTGAGCGCATTGGGCCTATAAATCGCGCTTCGCGGCTCATAGAAACACATGATAGGCAGATGAAAAGGGCCGCGCTACGATCAGGTTGTTGATGCGAGAGCCGCCCCGATCTCACGGTGTCAAGGGCTTCGGTTCAGACACAGCAAGGAGCGATATGGAAACCAACGATAGCCTCAATACTTCTCGGCGGCGATTTCTTACGGCCGCCAGCGCATCCGCTGCCACCGCGCTCCTCGTTTCGAAGAATCTTGCCGCAGAAGGCACAGGAAGCGAGCGGGGAGGGGCGGCAATGGCAGAGTCTACACCCTCGCTGAGATCGAACAAGACCGATACGGCGGTAGTGATCATCGACCCTCAGAACGATGTGTTGAGCGAGAAGGGTCTCGCGTGGCCGCTCCTTCACGAAAGCCTCAAGGAGATCAACACCGTTGAGAACATCGAGCGCATTTTCAAGGCTGCGAAGGCGTTCGGATTCGAAGTGTTCATCTCTCCGCACTACTTCTTCCCCGAGGACAAAGGATGGAAGTTCAACGGGCCTCTCGAGACGGATGAGGCAAACTCAGGCTTGTTCGGTCGTCAGGGCAGATTGACCCTCGATGGTTTCAAAGGTTCCGGCGCGGACTGGTTGGAACGCTACAGACCATACATTGAAGACGGCAAGACGATTGTGGCTTCGCCACACCGCGTCTGGGGTCCAGAGACAAATGACCTTGTTCTCCAGCTGCGCAAGCGGAGAATCAGCAAGATCATTCTCGGCGGCATGCTGGCCAACATGTGCGTCGAATCTCATCTGCGGGAATTGCTTGAGCAAGGGTTCGAGGTAGCCGTCGTAAAGGACGCCACTGCTGCGCCCAAGCACCCGGAGTGGGGATACGGTTACACTGCTGCGCTGATCAACTACGCATTTCTCGCGCACGCGGTGCTCACTACCGACGACGCCGTAAAGGCGATGGAGCGTGGGTCTCGGTAG
>Ga0302319_10009151_pt1 | contig 19117 bp, 18 predicted proteins | sample Bog_T0_2_FD_203319 | JGI IMG/M metagenome (GOLD analysis project Ga0302319, IMG submission 203319) | Peat permafrost microbial communities from Stordalen Mire near Abisko, Sweden - Bog_T0_2 | ecosystem: Environmental > Terrestrial > Soil > Wetlands > Peat | place: Sweden: Abisko, Stordalen Mire... | reverse complement strand
CTGGTTTCCCTTGGTTTGCACCGAGGTGAATACCGGCAGGGCGATGCCGGCGAGGATTGCGATGATCGATATCACCACGAGAAGCTCGATAAGCGTGAAACCGATTTTAAATTTCTTGATGTTCATAGAGGGCGTTTTTTTGGATTTAGTTTGTTATTTCGGGAGTGTGTTATTGAAAGCTCGAACGTGGTTCGAGCCTCGGCAATCTAGGTATCCTCTTGAATTTACGCAAGGGATTTTTTCAAAAAAATAAAAATATTTCCAGTTCGACCGGTTTTACTCTGGTAATTGGGGCTGAATTTTTTTGAATGCAACGACTGAAAGTGGCGGCAAATTGAGGGTCAATGAGTGAGATTTGCCCTGCCATGAGGTGCCATCCGCATATTGACCGCCGTAGTTTCCCACGTTGCTGCCTCCGTAGGTACCGGCATCCGTATTAAGCAATTCCTCATACCATCCCTCCCCAGGGACTCCTACTCTGTAACCCTCCCGCACCACGGGAGTTGCATTCACGACGAATACGAGGGTTGCGCCGGTTCGCGCCTTGCGTAAAAACGCCACCACGCTGTTGTCGGCATCACGAAAATCGATCCATTCAAACCCTTCGTAAGTATCGTCGAGTTCCCACAAAGCAGGTTCATTTTTATAGAGGTAATTGAGGTGCTGGACGAGCCTGCGCAATCCGTCATGTTCAGGAAATTGCATTAAATGCCAGTCGAGGCTTTTATCGTGATTCCACTCGCCCGATTGACCGAATTCCCCGCCTTGAAACAGCAACTTTTTGCCGGGGTGCGCATACATCCACGCATAGAACATGCGCAAGTTTGCAAATTTCTGCCACCAATCACCCGGCATCCTCCCGATCATGGAGCCTTTGCCATGCACGACCTCGTCGTGGCTGAGCACGAGAACAAAGTGCTCGTGAAAAGCGTACAGCAGGGAAAATGTGATGTCGCCCTGGTGGTAACGCCGGAACACCGGCTCCCGGCCCATGTAGAGGAGGAAATCGTGCATCCAGCCCATGTTCCATTTCAAGCCGAACCCAAGGCCGCCGAGGTAGGTCGGACGCGACACGCCCGGCCACGCCGTCGATTCCTCCGCGATTGTCATCACGCCGGGATTGCGCTCGTAGCAGACCTCGTTGAACCGTTTTAAAAAATAGATCGCCTCGAGGTTTTCCCGGCCTCCGTACTTGTTCGGAATCCACTCGCCCGCCTTGCGCGAATAGTCGAGGTAAAGCATGGAAGCGACCGCATCCACGCGCAGGCCGTCGATGTGGTATTGCTCACACCAGAAAAGGCCGTTTGCGATGAGGAAATTCCTTACCTCGTTGCGCCCGTAATTAAAAATGAGCGTCCCCCAGTCCATGTGTTCCCCGAGGCGCGGATCCGCATGCTCGTAGAGGTCGGTGCCGTCGAATTCCGCGAGACCGTGCGCGTCCTTGGGAAAATGCCCGGGCACCCAATCGACGATCACGCCGATCCCGTTCTGATGGCATTTGTCCACGAAATGCCGGAACTCGTCCGGATTGCCGAAACGGCTTGTCGGCGCGTAATAGCCGGTGACCTGGTAGCCCCATGAACCATCGAACGGATGCTCCGCCACGGGCATCAACTCGATGTGCGTGTAGCCCATTTCAACGACGTACCTGACCAGCCGGTCGGCAAACTCGAGATAGCTGAGGTAGCGGTTCCCCTCCTCCGGCACGCGCGCCCAGGAGCCGAGATGCACCTCGTAAATGCTGACGGCCTCACGCTGCCATTCCTTGTTGCGACGCTTTCTCATCCAGTCCCCGTCGCTCCACTGGTACCGGTGAAGATCGAACACGATGGAGGCTGTCGCCGTTCCGTGCTGGCCGAAAAAGGAATGGGGATCGCTTTTTAAGACGATCGCGCCGTGCGACTGTTTCACCTCGAATTTGTAATGCGCGCCCTCAAGAACGCCGGGCAGGAAAATCTCCCACACGCCGGCGCCCGGATGTTTCCTCATGGAATGGATGCGGCCGTCCCAGCCGTTGAAATCGCCGACCACGCTGACCCGCTGTGCGTTCGGCGCCCATACGGCAAAAGCAGTGCCGTACACGCCGCCAATCTCCCTGAGTTGCGCGCCAAGTTTGTTGTAAATCTCCCAGTGGTTCCCCTCGGCGAACAGATGAAGGTCCACCTCGCCCAGGACCATGCCGAATGAATAGGGATCGTGGGCCGTCCATGTCACCCCATTATGCGCGGTGAATTCCAATTCGTATTCGAAGCGCTCCCTGACCCCCGGCAGCACAGCCTCGAAAAAGCCGTCGGAATGCACGAGAGCCGCCGCGAAGCTGCGCTGCGGATCGCGCACATCGCGAATGACCACGGCGCGGGCATCGGGCCGCAACACGCGGACGACCAGATGATCGCCAACCTTGTGCATGCCCAGCACGGAAAAGGGATCACCGTGATTGGCCCCAAGCAAGCTGTGCAAATTTCCATCGTCGATTGTTTTTTTTGCGGGAGCGGTGTTCATAAAAGGTGGCGGGGGTCTGATTTTAATAGCGGTTCAAAAAAGCGGGGATAGAGCGTGTTCCACGAGTAATCGCGCATGAGGCCCTTTCCGGCCTGAATGGAAACGGAACCCTCCACGTGCGCGATGATGGAACCGGCAAGCGCGGCAGGAGCGACCTGGAGATCGAAAAATGTGACATTCTTTTGCGCGAGGGATTTCATGGGTTCAACATCCGCACAAAAAACGGGTATCCCATGGAGCGCGCCTTCAAGCATGGGGAGCCCAAAGCCTTCTTGTTTGCTGGGGTAGAACAGCACATCGGCAACACGATATAAGCCGATCAAGTCCTGCTTTGTCACCGCAAAACGCTCGTGGAGGAAAAGAAATTCATCCGCAAGGCCGAGCTCTTCGCGCAATTCGATAAGCGACCGGTGATACGCAACGGTATCGGGGTTGTGCATATCCGGCGCGCCTGTGACGATGCAGCAGCAGCTTTTGCCGCGCGCTTTTATCTCCGCCACCACGCGCAGGCCGAGCTCGATATTCTTGCGCCTGAGAATGCGCGTGGGATGCAGCAGCACGATTTCCTTTTCAAGGATCGCGCGATCGCGCACGAGCTTTGCAACCGGCCCGGTGAGGCCGAGGTAATCGACAGGATCGATGCCGTTCGGGATCATCGCGCAGCTTTCCGGAGGCACGCCGGTGAGGCTAGCGAACTGGGCTCTGCGAAGCGGGGAGATAGCGACGTATTCCACGCGGGGGGCGCGTTTTGTGAGCAGGTTCCAAGGGAAATGCCCGATGTGCGGAAGTGTATAATCGGGATTGCACGCCACGAGATCGTGCGTCCATGCGATGAAGCGGACATGCGGCAGCTTCTCCGTGAGTTCCCACAAGGCTGCGGTCAGCGCGAGGTGGAAGGGCATGGTGAGGACATTGTGCAGGAAAACGACGTCCATTTTTTCGAGCAACGGCCCCAGCGTGTGGACGAGGCGGCTTTTTAGCTCCGCAAAATTCGCCCCCGGCTCCCCGGCGTCCAGTTCCGGTTGGGCGGCTTTCACCAGCAGGTGGTCCCGCTGCATTTCCGGAATCAAGGCCACCTGTACGGCGGGGTTGTCGCTCGCCCCCTCGCTACAGATCACCACTGTTTCATGCCCTTGCCCTGCGAAGAGCGCGGCATGCTGCTCCATGATGTTTTCCACCCCGCCGGTAAGCGGCGCATAGGTGTAGTGCATGAGGGCGATCTTCATGGTGCGGTAATGAAATGGCGCGAAGTTTGCTCTATCACAGCCATGAGATATATCCTCCTGATCATGACGGTGGCGATTATTTATATCGTCATAGCGCGCAGCGGCTCCATCACGCCCGCGTCCAAAGCCATCACGGAAAGCATGGAAGCGGCAAACCCGCAAGCCTCGGCCGGTGCCTCCGCCAGCCCGCACACGGACGCCTTCAAAGCCCCGCTGGACCGCACGCACGAGGTGCTCGACCAGGTGAAGAAGCAGAACTCAGGCGGGCAATTTTAGCAAATCTGCGGATTCCCTGATTTCTCCGCTTGAATCGCGGCAGAAGGTTCGCTAGCTTCCCCTTCCCGTTTCCATTTACGCCAGGGTAGCTCAGTGGTAGAGCAGGGGACTCATAAGCCCTTGGTCGGGAGTTCAACTCTCCCCTCTGGCATTTTTTTCACGCTTATGCCTGAACTCTCCCGCTTTTACGGCATCATCATTCGCATGTTTTCCGAGCCATCGGAACGGCACAATCTCGCTCATTTTCATGCTTATTATCAGGAGCATATCGCCGTATTTTCAATTTCTCCGGTCGCGCTTGTCGTCGGCTCCTTGCCTCAACGGCAGCAAAGGCTTGTGGAAGCATGGGCGGAATTGCACGAGGAGGAATTGCTTGCCGATTGGAATCTGCTCCAGGAGGGCAGACGACCTGCACCAATCGCTCCGTTGCAATAAAGCTGCTTCCATGGTAAAAACACCTTAATGAAGCATCCAATCTACCGCATCGAGTCTTTCGAGTCGAAGGGGCCTTACACCCTGCGGATTTGCTTTGACGATGGATTAAGCCGCCTCATTAATTTTGAGCCGATTTTAGAAGGGGAATTATTCAGACCGCTGCGCGACCCCGCAATCTTCGCACAAGTAACGCTCGATCCGGAGGTTCACACACTTGTCTGGCCAACTGGCGCAGATTTTGATCCTGCAATCCTTCATGACTGGCCAGACCATGAAGCGGCTTTCAAAGCAGCCGCGCGAAGTTGGAGCAAACCTGCCGCTGTCGCCTAGACCCTTTTCTCCATATTCCCGCGCTTGACATAGCCTTGGGCGTTGCTAGTGTTTCCGCCCTTTCAATTTATTTATGGCCAATACCAAATCCGCAAAAAAGAGGGCTCGCCAGACGAGCCGCCGCACGCTTCACAACCGCCGCGCCCTGACCAACGTGAAAAACGAGGTCAAGGCTGTGCGCACTGAGATTGGCGCAAAGAACAAGGACGCCGCGAAAGCCGCTTTCAAAACCGTGGTCGCCACGCTCGACCGCGCCGCAAAGACCGGACGCATCCACAAAAATGCGGCCAATCGCAAGAAGAGCCGCCTGAACAAGGCGCTCGCAGCACTCGGTTAAAAACCAACCGCGGGTCAGTTGAAATTCGTTTTCGGGCGGGTCGATCTCCTCAGGCGGGGCTCCACCATGCCCGAAACCTTGCCCTTGTTTTCAGGCTGCAGCATCGTCCGCAGCGGTTCCCCAAGCTCGAGGAACAAAAGCGTGGTGGTGTAGCATCCGCGCCCCACCTGCTCGCAATCGACGATGATCCCCTCGGTGGCGGCCCGCTGGATTTTTCCGTCTGTGTCCTGACAGGAAAATGCAACGGACAGTTGAGTGCCGATGGTGAACTGCCATCGCGAGCTGAACCGCATGCCCCGCTCACAAATTTCGAATCCTTCACCCGTGCAGGCATGCCCGTCGGCCCCATAGTCCAGATAGATGGAGGGTGAAATGCCATTTGGTTCGGATTCGGATGATTGATCAAACATGGCAATGAATAATTTTCTTACGCTAACACGCTTCGAAGGGCTGTCAAAATGTGGATTTCTGCAATACGGGTGCTTTTTTTTCCAAAGGTCCGGGTTGTCTGCCAGCCTTTTCTATCTCGGACATCAGCTTCAAGGCCACACGCCCCAGCCCTGTGGCGACGCCAATGCTGAGCGCCAGCCCGCCGATCCAGACCACATACTCGATGGGGTGCGGGTGGTTTTTCCCCTGCGCGACCTTGATCCCGAGCTGCATGAGCGTGCCGAGATAGGTGTATAGAAAGATGCCGGGCGTCTGCCCCAGCGCGATCCAGAGCATGCACGGCCAGAACCGGATGCGGGTGACGCCGTAGAGATAATTCAGCAGGCTCGTGGGAAACAAGGGATGCACCTGGCTCAGGAAAATGATCTTCCAGCCCTGCCTGCTGATCGCCTCGTCGAGCGCGCGCCATTTGTTATGCTGCAAAAACTTCTGCTCCACCCAGCCGCGGCCGAATTTCCGGCTGGCGACGAACGCCACCGCGGCGCCCAGCACATTCCCCATTAGGCTCAGGAAAAAGCCCCACCAGAGGCCGAAGCAAAGCCCGCTGCCGAGCGTGAGCACGCTGCCGGGGAGCAGCAGGATATTGCACAGCGCATAAAGCGGCACATAGGAAACGCCGCCCCAGATCTCCATCTGCCCGACCTTCTTTTGCATGTGGACTATGATGTGGATGAGGTCGAAATACCGCGCCAGCCATGCCACCAGGAAGAGGGCCCCCAGAGTCCCCACCAGTTGAAGCGTTACTGCGCGTTTAAACCCTGCCATACGGGGACAATCAACGATTCCGCACGAATTGTGCAAGCTCAACGGTGGTCTCGTAGTTCAAAAACGGCGTGATCAGGTAAATCCCTAGGAAATGATCCAGCACTGCGCGGCTCACTTCCTTGGCAGTCTCGAGGCCGCGCTTTTTGCCTTCGGCTCCCTCTAGGCCGGCCATGCGAGCGCGGACGTTATCGGGAATCACCACGCCCGGCACCTCGTTGTGCAGGAACTCGGCCTGACGTCCGTTCAGGAGGGGCCAGACGCCGGTCAAAATGAGCACGTCGAGATGCTTCAGGCGCTCCTTCATCACGGGGATGAGCGCGGGATCGAAGACGGGCTGGGTCATTACGTACTGCGCGCCCGCCGCGATCTTCCGCTCGAGGCGGGCGACCTGGGCATCGAGATTTTTTGCGTTCGGGTTGAAGGTGCAGCCGATCACGAAATTCGTGGGCGTGCGGATGCTCGCGCCGGTGTGATTGAAGCCCTCGTTCAGCCGGCGGATGATGCCGATCAACTCTACTGAATTGACGTCGTACACGGATGCCGCACCGGGGTGGTCGCCGACTTTTGCGGGATCGCCGGTCAATGGCAGCACGTGGCGGATGCCGAGTGCGGCCATGCCGAGCAGGTCGCTTTGCAGCCCGAGCAGATTCCGATCGCGGCAGCTGAGGTGGAGCAGCGGCGTGATGCGGTGGCGCTCCTTCAACATGCTGCCGACAGCGAGATTACTCACGCGGAGGATCGCGAGGGAATTATCCGCGAGCGTGATTGCATCGGAGCCTGCCTCGGTGAGCGCCTTTGCGCCGGCGAAGTATTTTTCGAGATTGAGTGTCTTCGGCGGATCGAGCTCGGTGACGATGACGGTCTTGCCCTTCGCCGCAAGATCGAGGATCGAGGGTTCGATGATTTGCGCCGCAGGCTCCGGGGATTTCGACGGTTCGCGCAGGCCCGTGATTTGCACCGTTTTCGAAGTCACCGGCTGGAAATTTTTCAGCTCCGCGACCATCGCCGTGATATGCTGCGGGCCGATGCCGCAGCAACCGCCGATCACCCGCGCCCCCTGCTCCGCCAGGCCGCGCGCCGCTTTTGCAAAATATCCGGGCGTTGTTTCGTAAAGGTAGCGGCCCTCGTGGTATTTCGGGTAGCCGGCGTTCGGGAACGCGGAGAGCAGGTCGCCCGCGGGGATTTTTTCGAACAACCGGAGCATGGCCTGCGGGCCGTTCAGGCAATTCGCGCCGAGGATGTCGGCGTCCTGTTCGCGTAGTTTTGCGAAGGCGTCGATGAGCGTGATGCCGGATGGCAGCCGGCCCTCTTCCGAGCACGAGAGCGAGCAGATCGCGGGGTTATGGTGTAGCGACTGCTTCACGTAGAGTGCGAGCAGGAGTTCGTCGAGATCGGTGAACGTCTCGAGGAAAATGAGGTTCACGCCGCCATCCAGCAGCGCGCCGATCTGCTCCTTGAATACGCTCTCGCGATCGATCCCCCGCTCCTTCGCCTGGTCGGCGGTGATGCCGAGTGGGCCGACGCTGCCGGCGACATACACGCCTTTGCCTTTCGCGGCGTCCTTGGCGAGTTGCGCGGCGGACCAGTTGATTTCGTTGACGTGATGCTCGAAGCCGTGCTTCGCAAGGCGCACCGCATTTGCGCCGAAGGTGTTCGTCTCGATGATTCGCGCCCCTGCCGCGATGTAGGCCTGGTGGATGCCGGTGACCAGGTCCGGCTCACTCACGCATAATTGCTCAAAACACCGGTCGAGCGAGATGCCCGCCTCCATGAGTTGCGTCCCCATCGCGCCATCGCCGGGGAGGATGTTTGACTGCAACTCGTCGAGCAGATCCATAAGATTCCAATATTGTGAGCGACGTTCGGTTTGCCTGAAAGAACATTTATCCTTCCGGCGTGGGGCGTCAAATTCTCAGGATCAACGCCTTTCCCTCGGGTCGAGTGCATCGCGCAGCGCGTCGCCGAGGAAATTCAGCGCCAGCAGCGTCGCGGACATGGTTACCGCCGGGAAAACCAGCAGCCACCAGTAGCTGCGGATCGGGTTGATGACCTGCGCGCCGTCACTCAGGAGCGAGCCCCAGCTCGCCTGCGGCGCCTGGATTCCCAACCCGAGGAAGCTGAGGAACGATTCGTCCATGATCACGGCGGGGATGGTGAGCGTGAGATAGATCACCACGATGCCTACAAGATTCGGCAGCAGATGGCGCACGATGATTTTTACGTGGCTCTGCCCCAGGCTGCGCGCGGCGGCAACGAATTGCAGCGACTTCAGCGAAAGCACCTGCCCGCGCACGATCCGCGCCATGGTAAGCCATTCGATGAGGCCGAGCGAGAGCACGAGGATCACGATGCGCGAGTAGCCCGTGAGCCACGCCAGCGAGCCGCTCGCCAGCCAGTTTTTCAAATGCACGTCGAAGGCATTGATAGCGATGAGGATGATGATCAGCCGCGGGATGGAATAAAGAATTTCCACCGCGCGCATCATGAGCGAATCCCACTTTCCCCCCGCATAGCCCGCGATGAGGCCGTAAGTCGTGCCGACAAAAAAACTGATGAGCGCGCCGGAGATACCCACCAGTAGCGAGATGCGCGCCCCTTCCATCACCCGGTAGAGCAGATCGCGGCCGTTCAGGTCGGTACCGAAAGGATGATGCAGGGTCGGTGGCGCGAATTGATTGCGCGTGAGGCTTTGGTACGACGCGGGCAGGACAAGCGGGCCCACGATTGCCACCACCACGACGGCTGCGATCACCGCCATTGACACAAGCGCGACGCGATTGCGGAGGAGGCGTTGTTTCGCGTCACTCATACAGCTTGATCCTCTTGTCGAGCAGGCTGTAGGCGATATCGACTACGAGGTTCAACACCACCAGCAACGCGCAATAAACAATCACCACTCCGCACAGCAAAAACCCATCGCGGTTCTGGATTGAGTTCACAAAAAATCCGCCGGCGCCCGGGATGTTGAAAATCAACTCCACCACCATCGATCCCGTGAGAAGATTCGCCGCCAGCGGCCCGATGAATGACACCACCGGCAGGATCGCGATCTTCACTGCGTGTTTGTAAATCACCCGCGTCTCGGACAAGCCCTTCGCCCGCGCCGTGCGGATGTAATCCTGCCCGAGCACCTCCAGCATGCTGGTCCGCATGAGCCGCGCGATATAGGCGATATACGGCCCCGCGAGCGTGATCGATGGCAGGATCAGGCTTTGCCAGCTCCCCCAGCCGCCGATTGGCAGCCATCCCAGATCCAGGCAGAAAATCAGGATGAGCAGCGGCCCCGTGACAAATGTCGGAATCGAAATCGCAAACAGCGCAGCCATCATCGACGCCGTATCCACCGCCGTGTGATGTCTCACCCCCGCCCAGCACCCGAGCGTCACACCCGCCACAGTCGCGATGATAAATGCGATGGCCCCAAGCGTCATCGTCACCGGCAGCGTCTGCGCGAGCAGCTCGTTCACCGTGCGGTTTCTATACTTCGTGGAAAGCTGGAGATCGCCCTGGAGCAGACCGCTGTATTTGCCCGCGACGTTTGGCTTGATGCCGAGGTAGGTGCGGTATTGGTCCCACAGCGAGCCGTTGAGATTGAAGCGCATGAGGAGCTGGGTCTCGATCGCCTTTGGGATTTTCTTCTCCTTGTCGAAGGGGCCGCCGGGGGCGAGGCGCATCAGGAAGAACGTGATTGTCACCACGCAAAACAGCACGATCAGCATCGAGGCAAAGCGGCGTAGGATGAATGCGAGCATGGCAGGGAATGACGATTACCGGATGGCGCAGGACGAATGAAGCCTGAAAATCAGGAATCCTGACAGTTGGGACTGAAGCAAGGGCGAAGGGATGAGGGAGGAGGGCGGAATGAAGAGAGTCTTGGCTTCGTTCACGGTTTTTGGAGTGGGATATAGTGGGAAAATCCGGGATTGAGTAGGATGAGTGAAGTAGTAATCAGTGATCAGTAATCAGTTTTATGCCATATTTTACTCTGGCGCGCCTTTACCGGGTTGGACTGGGTTGGACGCTTTTTTAAAGTTTCTGGTTTTCAGAAATTCGATGATTAACCTTAACATTGCTGAGACTTTTAGGCCGGTTTAACTCGGCATAGGTCGGTAGCTTGTCGTGTCTGCCGCTACCGGATGGTAGTGTAGAGGTCGATTCAATTTTTAAGTCCATTTTGGTTTGATTTACCTTGATTTACCTTGAATTGGTCTGATTTTTTTGTGGAGCAAGGCGAGCCAAGACGAGATGGCTCTCTATAAAAATGGGTTCGTCTGGCAGAAAAGGTGGTTTTAGAATTTGCCGATTTTATTGTTTGATGAGTTAAAGTCCCGCGAAGGAATGTTCATAATGTGTTATTTGTTAACTTCAATATGACATAAGAATCAAATTTTGTCAAGTGGTTTGCGCTATTAATGCGATTATTCAGTGTAAATAATACAGCTTATGGATTTTGCTTCGGCGGGAGCAACGAAAGCTTGCAGCTTGAGAGCACTCGACGACAGACCACAGCGCCGCCCAAGAAAGCCTTGAGCGACCGTCTAAAAAGTGCGCGAAGGTTTGTGCTTCGCGACGTTTGATTTTTCGAACTCGCTCGCCAGGAGGCTCGCGCTCCCATCGCCCGGCGAGTCATTTGGACTTTTTAGACCGCCTCCAAGACTTTCGACTTGTACGATTTTTACTTTGTGGCATTAGTACTACCATGAAGCAAAAACTTCCTGCCAAACGGAAAGTCCTTCGGAAAAAGCCAGCGCAGTTTGAGATCCGTCTCGGGGATTGCATCGAGGGGATGCGCGCAATGCCGAATGAATCGGTGGATGTGGTGATGACTTCGCCTCCCTATAATCTCGGGATCAAATACAGCAGCTACCGGGATGACCAGCATCGCGCGGCCTATCTTCGCTTTTTGATCCGTTCGTAGTTCACTGCATGCCAAGCCGCGCTTTCGCCTCTGCCAAATACACTTCGTCCAAATCAAACCCGATGAATTTGCTCACCCCGCACTCGCGGGCTGCAAGGGCGGAACTGCCGATACCCAAGAAAGGCTCCAGCATTACAAGTCCCTCACATTGCCCGTGCAGTTTGATACACTGTGTTGCGAGGGCCACCGGAAATGTCGCGGGATGCGGCCTATCCTTGTCGCGGCTCAGAATTGTCTCGTAGGGTATGAACCAATTGTTTCCCCGGCAGCGGCGGTCCTTCCCGCCAGTGTGCCCCCAACGCGCGATATTGCTTTTGTCTGAATATTCCACACCCACGGCGAGCCGGTCGAGCTTCACATCCCCTGTCTTGGTCAGATGAAATATATACTCGTGACAATCAGTGAGGTAGCGCTGCGAATTGATCGGTTTGAAATGTCCGGCGGAAATCTGGTCGCCGTTTCGAGTATTCACCGTAATCGACTTGATCCAGTGAATCGTGTTTTGCAGCGTGAAAATCGCGCGCAGTTTCAAGATGATCTCATGTGGCAGCATCGGGCTCTTCGAAGATGCGCCCACGTTCAGGAAAAACGATCCCTCCGGCTTGAGTACCCGCTTCACCTCGGAGGCCCATTCGAGTGACCATTCCAAATATTTCTCGCGGGCAAGATCGTCCGAATATTTCGAGTAAGCGATGCCAAGATTGTAAGGCGGCGAAGTCACCACGATATCGACCGAGTCTGGGGGTAGTTCGCGCATCGCCTGCACGCAGTCGGCAAGACGCAGGTCGAACTGCGTTTGGGTTCGGGTCTCACCGGTTGAAACTCGAGGATGATCCTGCGATTCTCCCTCAAAAAGATTGGGCTGGATGGCTTTTGCTGGCATGGTGGTCGACAAAGTAGCGCATGCGTCTAACTTACCACCATCAAATTATACGGTAACAGACGAAATCCAAACGCTTCGCATTGAGAACTCAAATCCAGTGGCTACCATCGCTTCGTACAGAATGTTGCCGCTCGATTTTTACCGATTAAATTGGTGGCGCCCATCCTTCCATCGCCATCAGATCTGTTAAATGGTCAAGATGCTCTTGTTGCCGAGCAATGCGGCTTTGATAGAAACTGGCAGCTTTGACGGCATCGTCCCTGTTTTGAATAATAAAATATCCATGGGAACTCGAACCGATGAATATTTGCTCGTCTCTGGTCTGCGCGAGAAATCCCTGTTGAAAATCCAACTTGTCTACATCCACTGGAATGGCCGCGCAATGCGCCTCAATCATATCCCAAGATTTTGCGTTGTCTTTACCCAAGGCATTGTTCAACAGATATTCAAGGATCGCACGATTTGCACTACCTTGAGGGAGGGTCGGCAGCACTGTGTTTGCTTCGGTGAAAAATGGCATAATGTATTATGATTGTTGGTTTTTTGTTGTACCTCTAAAATTTTTGCGCTCTCGGGTTGGACTGCAACAATAAGCCGTTTATAAAGTGATGCAACCGGGTATCTACAGCAATATTCAGAATAAATACAAATTTCCATCCTACCACGAAAGCCTATGACTAAAGTTGCGCTCAAAAATTTCAAGGTCGAGATCGCCCGCAAGCGGAAGGAAGTGACGCGCTTGCAGGAAGATATTGCCGACATGCTTGAGCATCTGACGGTACTTTAGGCGCGAGCCAAGTCCGCAGGCAAAAAGCGTTATATGGCGGCGGATGTCAAAAAAACGCTGGGCATTTGACCTGTCGCCGAACCCCTCCGGCCTAAGCCGTAACGATGCAGTTCTTACACGAATCAGAAGGTGTCGAATCGTGCAAGTAGCTGTCATGCTGCCATTTGTCTGATGAAAACCCAACTGCAATGCAGTTGGATTTTCTCATCGAAAGGTGACCGGAAAATAACTGTGGACGCGAAAAAAAATTTGATGCGGCGGGACACCGCAACCAGCCCGCGAGACGCGGGCGCTCCCCGGAAGAAGAGAGCAACGCTTCGCGTTGGGAAGAAGCGCTGTTTAAGGCGGCGGTTGTTGCCGGAAAGACGCGCTGTCTCATCTTTTCGGCGAGCCGCCGAAAAGAGCACCCGGGCCGGGCGCGCTACCCGGAATTCTGCTGCGACGAATGGGGTTATTTTGGCGATCGATTCCAAATTTCAACTGCATGGATATGGCTAAGTGGGTTTCAGAAAGAATGGCGCTACGCGCGAGCGGTCGAATGTCGTCAGCAGGATGCAGACGACAGCGGGCAAGGATGCCCGCGCTCCCCTTTACCAGACTTTTTAGACGTCCTTTAAATATCCGCCCCTGCTACTTCCGGATATCCTCGATGATCTGCGAGAATGCCTTCGACATTTCGGTGCGGGTCTCCTGCTCGGTGACAAGCTCGCGCTGGAAGTAATCGTAGGTGAGCCGGTTCTGGAGTGAGGTGATATCCGACTTGCAGGAGATCTTCAGGAATGAGAGGAAACTGGCATCCGCCTGCTCCCTGTCAGACACACTCCGGTCTCCCCCTTTTTCCTCCTGCCATTGGGCGATGCGGCTTTTGATCACCGGGTTGGTGTGCTTTTCGATGGTGACTTTGCCGTGGGTTTCAGAGATGTCGCGGAAAAAGGCGTCGAGGTCGCTGGTGAGAGCGTGGACTTTCTCCATTGCATCGGCTTCCGCGTAAAACTCCCTCCAGTTCACGGGCTGCCACGTTTTCACGCTGTCGATCCGGTAACCGTACCGGCGGACCTCCGGCGTCGCCATTTTCTCGTGGGTGGTGGCATCGTACTTCCTGGTCACGAGGTAGGTCGCGACGCCGACCACCTTGCCGGTCTTGAGATGGATGATCGGGCTGCCGCTGTTGCCCGGCACAAATTGCGCGTCGATCTCCACCAGGTCCGGGCCGATGCCGACGATCTTCCCCATGATGGTGTTGATGACACCCGATCCCTCCGCATTACCGAGCACCACGACATCGTCGCCGATCCTGGCATTTTCATCCACGCCCTGCATGATCTCGAGCGGCTTGCCGCCATCCGGGAGCGCACAGCAAAAAATATCGTGCCCCACGGCCACCGAAGCAGGGTCGCCTTTCACCACGGCGCCACCCAGAGTCTTGAAATTGGCATCGTTGATCCCAGCCGCCACATGCGCATTGGTAAAGAGGTAATTGCCGCCGCTGAACTTTGCGATAAATCCGCTTCCCGCCCCCTCCTTGCCGGTGACAAAGACGAGGTTGTTGCTATTGGCCCTCACAATTTCCGCCGCGGTATTCTGCGCCTCGGCGGAGACAGGCGCGGGGGTCGGCGTGGCTGCGGCGACTGGCGCGGCCGGCGTGGCTGACGGACCTGCCGCAGGCACTTTTGCAAGCATGTCCTGCGTGGGCGAAGCGATGCGGCCGGCCGAGAAAAAGGCAACAGGCAACTGCCTGTTGCCCACGGCTACCATCATCTGGGCGCCGAGTATCCGGCCTGCGGTGAGATCGTGATCGACCGCCATAACGATCGCGGGCGAGCCAGGGAACATGCCTGCTCCCGGCATCATACCCGGGTTCAGTATCCTGCCCGGCCCCCCTTGTGCCGCATCGGTTAATTTTACCACGACAAGCAACTGATTGTTGATTTGCCAGGTACCCCCGGTCGCCAGCCACCCGCAGGTCACCGTTCCATCCGCGTTCAGGCTGAACCATAGGTCCGGGTTTGGCTTCTCCTGCATGTTTCCAAGCATTGCGGGATTTGTAAGAGTCAGCGTCCAGAAAGTTCCGCCGAGCTTCTGCTTGAAGTCCGCTGCCGCCGGATTTGTGGCTGCGGCGTTGGGATCCCCCGGCATTGCTCCCGGGTAACCCTGCGGAGGCATCTGCGGAACATTGGCAAGCGGATTCGCAACTCCCGGCGTGCTCTCCGCACCGGCGGGAGGACTCGTGGCGGTGAGCATTCGCAATACCTTCCAGGGAGGCGCATGGCTGTCGCCTTCCCGGGCCGTGACTTCCGCCGACCCGCTCACCTTCATTCCATCGGCCAGGTCGTCAATGCTTCCCCTCTTGCCGTTGACGGTGATCGCCGACATCCTGTCCACCACATACATGGTATCCCCCACCGAGATCATGCCCCTGCTGACGGAAACCATGTTGATCGTGCCGGTCACATCCAGAATCTGACCTACCGTCGGATTCGGCTCCCCCCACGCAGGCAAAAGCAGGAAAAGGAGAGCGAGAGCGGGAAAAATACGCTTCATCTTCACGCCTCTTATTCCTCGGCATGCAAAGTGTCAAGAAAATGGCCCATTCCGGCCCGATCCCCTTCAATTCGTTAGTCGCATGATGTTTATGACCGTTGAAAACGAACGGGTGCCACAGAGCGAATGAAGCGCGCCCAATTCCATCCCGCCAAGGATAACATGTTTATTGAAACCAAAGACGAATGCTGATACTTGGCTTCATGGCTGCTGCGAAGAATCCCCCCGATCATCGTTATTTCTACCTGGCTTTCACGCTGCTTCTCATCATTGGTTACTTTGATTACGCAACCGGCTGGGAGATCCCGTTCGAAGTCATTTATATCATCCCGATCTGGATCGCCGCATGGTCCGGCGGGAAATATGCGGGCATATTGTTTGTGATATTCGCGGCGGTCATGGAACAGGTCGCGGACATCCTGGACGGCCTTCCATTTCCCACGATATACCATCAGGCTTGGTTCTTTGTATCGCGCCTCATCTTCTTTTTCATCATCGTGCTCCTGGTGCGCCGCATCAAGAGCAGCACGGAAGCAGAACTGCGGACCCTGGAGAAACTCCGGGAAATGCAGGCCGCCGCACTGACCCTGGGCAGCCTCCTGCCGATCTGCCGCACTTGCGAAACCGTGCGTGAATCCCCGGAATATGCCAAACAGCTCAAGGATTTCCTTCACAATGATCCCGCCGCGTCATTTGCGAGGTATGTTTGTCCCGATTGTGAAAGCAAAATCGAGCATGAGACCAAGTAACCCCGAAAGCCGGGCCATGGGCTTAAATGTGAAATGTACCTGTTGAACAATGGCGCTTCGTCTCAAGATATTGATGTCAGCTTATGCCTGCGAGCCCGGAAAAGGCTCGGAGCCGGAGGCCGGCTGGCAGTGGGCGATGCAGATGGCCCGTTTCCACGATGTGACCGTGCTGACGCGTGCCAATAACCGGACGGCGATCGAGCATGAACTGGGATCGATGCCGGGCGACCGGCCGGTTCCGAAATTCATCTACCACGATCTCGGCGAATGGCAATTGTGGCTGAAACACGCGCTCGGCATTCCCCAGATCTATTACATTTTCTGGCAGCATTCCGCCTCCCGGATGATCCCGGGATTAAACGCAAAGACCGGCTTTGACCTGCTCCATCACGTGACGTTTGCGGGATACCGGTACGATACCGCGATCTGGCGGCACGGCGTGCTAAACATCTGGGGACCGGTCGGAGGGATGGAATCCATCCCATTATCACTGCTGCCGTGGCGGCACCCGAGGCAGCTCCTCTATGAGTTTCTCCGCAACATGGACAACTTCTGGCAGAGGGCGCCATTCCATCTCCTCCGCGCCCGGGCGGGCGCGACATCGCTGATCCTGGCATCCACAAAAGAAACGGTGGATCTCTTTGCCGGGATCGGGATCAAATCCGTGTTGATACCGACTGTCGGCCTGACGATGAGCGAGGTCAAAATGCGCGAGTTGACGCCGCCTGTGGAGCGGCGGTTGAAGTTCCTTTTTTGCGGCCAGATCATTGCGCTCAAGGGGATAGAGCTGGCCCTATGCGCGCTGAAAGAATCAGGCACAGACGCGCTTTTCACATTATACGGGGATGGGAGCTTTCTTGAAGAAGCGAAGGAGACGGCAACGAGGCTGGGGATCGCCGACCGGGTGGATTTTCGCGGCCGGGTGCCGCGCGCGACTCTTCTGGACATGTATGCGGATTTCGATGTGTTCCTCTTTCCAAGCCTGCACGACACGGGAGGGTTTGCGGTGATCGAGGCCATGGCGAATGGTCTTCCCGTGATCTGCTTCCGGGCAGGCGGCACGGGGGTGTCTGTCAACGAGGAGTGCGGGCGACCGGTGAGTTTCGCAAACCGCCGGGAAACCATCAGCCGGCTGGCATCTGCCATCAAGTTTTACGACCAGAACCGGGACCTTGTCACCGCCCACGGAATTGCCGCCCGCGAGAAGGTCAGGAAAGAATATGACTGGGATAAAAAAGGGAATGAGATGAACGCGATCTACCAGAATTTTTTCCGGGTGGGATAACCACGGGAGGGTGGCAGTTGGAGGCTGACCTACCGTTGAGAGATTGAATTCGGACAAATCCGCCACTACAAGCTTGTTATGCTGTTCAAGGAATGGACAATCGAACTCGGCGAATTCCGCATTTATATCTGGCGCCGCACTGAAGCTGGCGTGGTCGTTTCATTCGCGGTCGTGCTGATCGCCTGGACAGGCGATGAATGGGAATGCGTCACCAGGTATGATTGTGCCCACGGTTTTGCGCACCGGGACGTTCTCGGAAAGCGAGCGGGTTTGCTTTACAAACAGACGTTTCCCGGGTTAGATTTGGAAGAGATATTTCACTATGCCATCAGCGATTTCCAAAAAAATCACGAAAAGCACATCCGCTTTTACGAGACGCACTAAAAGCGCTGCCCAACGGCCTGCCAAGGTCGTGACAGTGCGCGCCAGCAAGGGAACGCTGACGGCGGCGCGCTTTGATGCCATAGCGAAAGAGCAGGGCGCGCGTCCTCTTACTGGCAATGAACGGCAGCAGTTCCGCCGCTTCGCCAAAGATCCGTATCCCTGAAATTGCCCGGATTGGATCTGACTTTGAAAGCTGCTGCGGGCTGTTTGCGGCGAGGATGGAAACCAGCAAATTACGCCATTTGTGGCATGGGGGATTCCTCGTTGCACCCGGAATGACCATGCGATGAAGACTTTTTTCACCGCTTCTCAGTTTCCTCTGTTCCCCCCTGTTAATCCGTGGACAAACCTCACCCTCCATAAACCATTGTGACAACCGCCCCGATGCTGCATATTACCCCTCCAATGATAAAGCAGACAGAGTTCGATCCGATCGAAGAGGTGATCGCCGATATCGCAAAAGGCCGCATGGTGATCGTCACCGACGACGCCGACCGCGAGAACGAGGGCGACCTGGTGATGGCTGCCGACAAGGTGACCACGGAGGCGATCAATTTCATGGCGACCCATGCGCGCGGCCTCATTTGCGCGCCGATCACGGAGGAGCGCGCCGAGCAGCTCGGCCTCCAGCGGATGGTCGCCCACAACCGCGAAAGCCAGAAAACCGATTTCACCGTCTCGGTCGACGCGACGAAGGGCATCACCACCGGCATCAGCGCGGGCGACCGCGCTGCGACGGTGCGCGTGCTGGTCGATCCGAAGGCAAAGCCGCTGGACCTGGTGCAGCCGGGCCACATTTTCCCGTTGCAGGCGAGGAGCGGCGGCGTGCTGCGCCGGGCGGGGCACACGGAGGCCGCGGTCGATCTCGCGCGGCTGGCCGGCCTGCAACCGGCGGGCGTGATCTGTGAAATCCTGCATGAGGATGGCTCGATGGCGCGGCTCGCGGAACTCCAGAAATACCGCAAAAAACACAAGCTGAAGCTTTGCAGCATCCAGGACCTGATTGCCTACCGCCGGCAGCGCGAGCGGCTGATCGTGAGCGAGCAGATCATCAAGATGCCGACTGATTACGGCGATTTCGACCTGCACATGTACCGCTCGGTGGTGGACGGAACGCATCACCTCGCGCTGGTGAAAGGCAAAATTTCCAAGACGAAAACCACGCTCGTGCGCGTGCACAGCGAATGCCTCACGGGCGACATCTTCGGCTCCAAGCGTTGCGATTGCGGCAACCAGCTCCACGCCGCGC
>Ga0302319_10009150_pt1 | contig 19117 bp, 16 predicted proteins | sample Bog_T0_2_FD_203319 | JGI IMG/M metagenome (GOLD analysis project Ga0302319, IMG submission 203319) | Peat permafrost microbial communities from Stordalen Mire near Abisko, Sweden - Bog_T0_2 | ecosystem: Environmental > Terrestrial > Soil > Wetlands > Peat | place: Sweden: Abisko, Stordalen Mire... | reverse complement strand
CGAGCCGGTGGAGAGCTGCTCGGGAATCATCGAAAAGTTATGGACACCGGTGTAGACGGTTGCCGTCTCGCGCAGGGCGTGCTGGTCGATGGGCGATCCTTTGGGCACCGCGGCGTCGACGTCCGCGATGCCGATCAGCACGCGCTGGCCGCCCCCGGGCACGCCTTCGACGTATTCAATCTGGTCGAGGTCGCGGGAGGTATCGTTGTCGATCGACGACCAAAGCAGCCCCCGCAGATCGCGAGCCGACGGGTTCACCGGCAGAGGGTGCTGGCGCAGTTGTTCGAGCTGCACTGCAACAGCGGGTGGATAATCCGGCTCGAAGCCGTGTGCGATCATCGAGCGCCGCGCGGCGGCGTTCAGATCGAAGTGGGGCGGCTGATTCATCATTCTCCTCAGGGCGAAGGGCAAGGCTATCATGAGCCCGTCAAAGACTTGCCATTGACGAGCCTGGAGTACCGATTTAGTCTCAGTCGCATCCAACCAGCACGGTAAAGTTGCCCTCCAACGCACGAATGCCCTTGCGCAATGTCAAAATCGAGCCGGGTGCGGAGAAGGACCCGTCGCATTCCAAGCAGCGCGACCTCGACCGGCCGACTGCGAACGAAATCTACGAGCAGGTTTCCCGCAACGCGCGGCGGGAGTTGCAGCGGCCGAAGCGGGCGCTCGCCCTCTCCGGCATCGTTGGCGGCCTCACTATGGGGCTGACCGGCCTCAGCGTCTCCGTCGTCACCGCCCTGTTGGGTAATTCGCCATGGGCCCAGTTCGTGGCGCTGTTTTTTTACCCGGTGGGATTCATGGCGGTGATCCTGGGCCGCGGGCAGCTGTTCACAGAGAACACCCTTTATCCTGTGGCGCTGATTCTGGTGGAGCGACGTCATGTACTCGATACCGTACGCCTGTGGTCCATCGTCCTGCCTTCCAACATCGTGGGCGCGTTTCTCTTCGCGCTGCTGTCTGCCCGGACCAAAGCTCTGCAGCCTGACATTCTGCACGCGCTGACGCAGATGGGTGTGGCGGCATCCACGCCCGGCATGCGCCACATCTTCTGGAGCGGGGTGGTCGGCGGCTGGATGATCGCTATGGTCGCGTGGCTGGTAAGCGGCAGCCATTCCATCACCGGTTCGGTCGCGATCATCTGGGTCCTGACCTTCATCGTGGGACTGGGCCACTTCGCGCACTGCATAGCCACCAGCGGAGAGATCCTCGCTGCGGTCCTCAGTCACGGCGTTACCCTGGGAGCCTATTTCCGATGGCTGGTATTGGCAACCTCGGGCAACATTGTGGGGGGCGTGGTGCTTGTGACGCTGCTCGAATACGGCCAGGTGAAGCTGGACTGAGCCCGTGAGAAGATGAACCCTCGGCGGGATTCGCCCGCGACTTTGCAATGACAAATCACGAGACTATGCTGGTTTGGTTTCGGCGCGATCTGCGGCTAGCCGACAACCCAGCATTGCATGCCGCGACAGCGATGGGGCTTCCTGTCGTTCCGGTTTTCGTCTGGTCCCCCGAAGAAGAAGGCGCGGGCGCACCGGGAGCAGCCGCGCGCTGGTGGCTGCATCAATCCCTCGTACGCCTGGATGAATCTCTCCGTGCGGAGGGCTCGCACCTCGTGTTGCGCCGTGGCCCGGTTGCGGAAGCTTTGCTGGCGCTTGCCAGGGAAACCAATGCGCACCGCATCTTTTGCAACCGCGTTTACGAGCCGGCGCCGCGCGCGCATGAAGCGAAGCTAGCCGCCAGGCTGCGATCCGCAGGGGTCACCATCGAAAGTTTCAACGGCTCGCTCCTCTTCGAGCCGGGATCGATTCGGACCACGACCGGCGGCGCCTTTCATGTCTTCACGCCGTTCTGGCGCGCGCTCTGGAACGTCCGAGGCGAATTGCGCAAGCCAATAAAGCCTCCGGCAGCGATTCCAGTTCCCGCCCAATGGCCGGGATCGCTCGCGATCGCGGATCTCGCGTTGGAGCCAGAAATCGACTGGGCCGCAGGCATCCGGGGCGCGTGGACACCGGGCGAACAGACCGCCCACCAAAAGCTGCGCAAATTTGCAAAAGCCGATGTGAGCCACTACAGCGAAGAGCGCGACCGCACCGATCGCGAAGGAACGTCGCGTCTGTCGCCGCATCTTCACTTTGGGGAAATCGGTTCCGTGCAGGTTTGGCATGAGGTCGGCGACAACCCTCAGGCTGAAAGCTATCTTCGCCAACTCGCATGGCGGGAGTTCGCGTACCACCTGCTGGTCGAGCATCCCGAGACAATTACCGAGCCATTCAACGCGCAGTTCCGGGACTTTCCATGGCGTTCGAACGCACGCTGGCTGAGGGCTTGGCAGCGCGGACGAACCGGCTATCCCCTCGTCGATGCCGCGATGCGCCAGCTGTGGGCAACGGGCTGGATGCACAATCGGGCACGCCTCGTCGTCGCCTCGTTTCTGGTCAAGCATCTGCTCATTCCCTGGCAACAAGGGGCCGCGTGGTTCCTGGACACGCTGGTCGACGCGGATCTTGCCAACAACACGATGGGCTGGCAATGGGTGGCTGGATGCGGCGTGGATGCCGCGCCCTATTTCCGGATTTTCAATCCCATGGTCCAGGGCGAGAAGTTTGATCCGGATGGCACGTATGTGCGCCAGTGGGTTCCGGAACTGCGCAGCCTGGCGACGGAGTGGATCCATCAGCCGTGGAATGCGCCGCCGCTGGCGCTGGCCGCCGCGAATATCACTTTAGGGGAGACGTACCCGCTCCCGCTGGTGGATCACGCTGAAGCGCGCGCCGCCGCTCTAAATGCGTTCGCCACACTCAAGGCCGGCAGGCGCTGACATCGTCGGGGGAATCCTGGCCCCGCTTCAGCTGTGGCTCTTGTCCTTCAAACGCTCGATCACAAACTTCGGAACCAGCCCATCGACTGACCCGCCCAGCTGGAACACGTTCTTCACCAGGCGAGAGCTGACGAAGGAGTACTTCGCGTCGGGCATCAGGAAGATGGTTTCGACCTCGGGGGAGAGCCGGCGATTCATCAACGCCATTTGAAATTCGTATTCATAGTCGCTGATGGCGCGGATGCCGCGCACCACGGCATGCGCGCGCTGCTCACGCGCAAAATCGACCAGCAGCCCGTCGAAGGTGGAGACGGAAACGTTGCTGAACTCGGCGGTTCCCTCGGTGAGCATCGCCACGCGCTCCTCGACCGTGAACAGCGGGTTCTTGGAGGAATTGCGCAGGATCGCTACCACCAGATGATCGAAGATCTTCGCCGCGCGATCGATCAGATCCAGGTGGCCGTTGGTCACCGGGTCGAAGCTGCCGGGGTAAATGGCTTTAACTGTATTCACGCCAGATGCATTCTAACTGGTTTCGACAGCGCCCCCGCGGCAAATGGGGTGCATCGGTGCTCGTGGAGACTGGATCGGCCGCTTTGGCAGTCAAACTTCTTCCCATCCGCCAAACACCTCGGAAAGCGCATTGCAAATCTCTCCCAGCGTCGCATAGGCCCGAACACAGTCGAGGATGTATGGCATCGTGTTCGCGGCCGAGATGCCGTCCGCGGCCTTTTCCGGCTCCTTCTCCGCAGCGCGGCGCAGTGCATCGAGCGCGCGCTGAACCGCATCTCCGGAGCGCTCCCCACGCAGCTTCTTCAGCTTGGCGACCTGCGCATCCCGTACGCTTTCGTCGATGTACAGCGTGCGCGGCGGCGGCTCGTCCATCGCATACCGGTTCACCCCCACGACGACTTTCTCGCCGGCTTCGACGGCGCGCTGATAGACATAGCTGGCCTCGGCAATCTCCTTCTGCGGATAGCCCACTTCGATGGCTTTCACCATGCCGCCCATCGAATCAAGCTTCTCGAAGATCCGAAACGCGGCTTGTTCCATGTCGAGGGTGAGCCGTTCAAGAAAATAAGAACCGCCCAGCGGATCGCTCGTCTCGGCCACCCCCGATTCATGGGCGATAATCTGTTGCGTCCGCAGCGCGATCCGCGCAGCGTCTTCGGTAGGCAGCGCGAGCGCCTCATCGAACCCGTCGGTGTGCAGCGACTGCGTGCCCCCCAGAACCGCGGCCAGTGCCTGCAGCGCGACTCGCGCGATGTTGTTCTTCGGCTGCTGCGCCGTGAGCGAGACACCCGCGGTCTGCGTGTGGAAACGCATCCAGGTGGAGCGCGGATTCTTCGCGCCGAAGCGCTCGGTCATCACGCGATACCAGATTTTGCGCGCGGCGCGGTACCTGGCAATTTCTTCGAAAAAGTCGTTGTGCGCGTTGAAGAAGAAGCTGAGGCGTGGCGCGAAGTCGTCGATCGCGAGCCCACGCCGCAGCGCCCACTCCACATACTCGATGCCGTCATACAGCGTGAACGCGAGCTCCTGGAGCGCGGTCGATCCGGCCTCGCGAATGTGGTAACCCGAGATGGAAATAGGATTGAATCGCGGCGTGAAGCGTGCGCCAAATTCCAGTGTGTCGACGACCAGGCGCATGGAAGGAGCGGGCGGATACAGATACTCCTTTTGCGCGATGTATTCCTTCAGGATATCGTTCTGGAGCGTGCCGGAGAGTTGTTTCCAGTCGGCGCCCTGTCGTTCCGCCACGACCAGATACATCGCCCAAAGCACGCTGGCCGGCGAGTTGATGGTCATCGAAACCGTCGTGCTGTCGAGGGGAATGCCGGAGAAAAGCGCCTCCATGTCTTCGAGCGAATCGATCGCGACTCCACACTTGCCAACCTCGCCCTCGCTCTTCGGATCATCGGAGTCGCAGCCCATCAGCGTGGGCAGGTCAAAGGCGACGGAGAGGCCGCTGGCGCCGCCTTCGAGCAGGTATTTGTAACGGCGATTAGTCTCTTCCGGCGAAGCGAAGCCGGAAAACTGCCGCATCGTCCACAACCGTCCGCGATAGCCGGAAGGGTGGATGCCACGCGTGTAGGGTGGCTCTCCCGGCGTGCCCAGGTATCGCTCCTGGTGTCGCGCCCAATCCTCAGGCAAATCGGCTTCCGTGTAGAGGCGGCTGATGGGAACGCCGGAGATAGTCGTGAAGCGGGCGTGGCCAGCCTCGTCGCGGTTCACGCCGGTGGGCGCGCCGATCGGCTGCTCCGGAATCTTCTCGAGTGCCGGTCGCAGCGTCGTCTCGGTCCAGCGGCGTTCTGCCGGCGAGGGATGGCGGCCTACGGTTAGGTCAGCGAGGGGCGAATCGCGGGTCTGGGTGGGTTTGTCCGGCATAGTGTCTGCGTCAATGATCCGCTTACGAGATTACTCGCACTCAGGAGACACCTTCTCGCTGCCTTCGCCCCAGCTCCCATGCCTTGGCGTATTTCCAGCTTACGTACACCGAGTGGTAGAGGTGGAGCAGCAAGCCTTCGCGGCCGTCGAGAAATCCCAGGCGGAAAAAGTAGTTGTACTTGAACGTCGCCAGCGGGACGACGACCACGTTCCAGAGAAAGGCAAAAACCGACCGGCTGGTTTTGCCTCGCGCCAGCACCTGGGTCGCTCCCAGCGCGCTGTAGCGGTTCATATGTTCGATGTAGGCGTTGAGAGTTGGATAGGCATGATGGATCAGGTCGCCGTGGAGGCGCCCGGTCTCTCCTGCTGGCTGGATCGTTTCGTGGACGACCCGCTCTTCAAACTGCGCGGTTCCCCGGCGAAAGAGCCGCAGCTTCGCATCGGGATAGTAGCCCCCGTGCCGAATCCAGCGGCCAAGGAACAGGTTCCTGCGCGGCAGAAAATATGCCTGGTGCTCCGACTCGCCGCTCAATAAGGCTCGAATTTCTTCCGCCAGCTCGGCGCTCACTTCTTCATCGGCATCGAGCGAGAGGATCCAGTCTCCGGAGCACTTAGCGATGGCGGAGTTCTTCTGCGCGCCGAAGCCTTTCCAGTCTTCGACGAAGAATTTCGCTCCGAATTCCCATGCAATCTCCGCCGTCCGATCGGTCGATCCGCAATCGACGATCACGATTTCTTCGGCCCAGCGCACGCTCGCAAGCGTCTGCGCCAGGTTCGCTTCCTCATTTTTCGTGATGATCGCGACCGAGAGGGTCAAGGGCATGAGAGGCGGATGGCCGGCACCTGCGAGCACGCCCGGCTATGGCGGAAGTGTAACAAGTCAGATTCACTTTTCTGCGTGTCACGAGATTTTCAGAGTCGATTTACCCGAAGTGCGACACAACTCCCGCAGTCTGGAACAGGATCATATCCAAAAGCACTGGAGAAACCATGCCGGGATTTGGCTCCCTCGCTCCCATTGTGCTCATCGCGGCGGCCGCCCTGCCTCTGTGGGGCGAGCAACCGTCCGTCAGCGCGCCCGGAAACAACCAGGAATCGGCTCACGACCTGGTGCGCGACGTCATCTACAACGAACTACACGACCGGGAGCGAGATAGCCACTGGGAGTATCGAAGCGAGTGCGTCTCCCCCGCTAAGAACGTAGTGCGCGAACAGGTCGAGACTGCGAACGGGCCGGTTTTTCGCCTGCTTTCGCAGGATGGCAAACCACTGGATGCCGCTCAACAGGAAAGGGAGAGCGAGCGCCTCGAGGAGTACATCCACGATCCGAGCCAGATCGCGCATGTGGAACACGCTCATGACAATGACGAAGCGCAAGTTGCTGCCATCATGCAAATGGTTCCATCCGCGTTTCTCTTCGATTATGTGGGTGCGCCTGCGGACGACGTCGTGCGGATCGCCTTTCGGCCGGATCCGGCCTTCGTCCCGACGAGTTATCAGGCACGCATTGTTCACGCTCTTACCGGCACGATGATCGTGGATTTCCGGTCAAAGCGTGCCATCGATATGAGCGGCAGTTTGGCGGAGCGAGTGGACTTGGGATATGGGCTGTTCGGGCGCGTCGACAAGGGCAGCTCGTTCCGCATTCATCGCCATCAGGTGAGCGCCACCCACTGGAAAGCCGACCTGATCGAGACTCACGTGCAGGGCAAGGTGCTCCTGGTGAAGTCGCTCAGCAAGGATCAGCGGGAGGCACGCTCGGATTTCCGCCCGGTGCCCGGGGGGACCACGCTGGCGGAGGCGAATGAGATGCTGATGGAGGCTGCCAACGAGGGAGTGCAGGCGCGGCTGGTTCCGGCGTCGGTGAGAAAGTAAGGTAGTGGAGTCCGCCTGGCCCACGGGCCGCGCGATGTCCGGCCTTGGCCGAGTGCTTTCATTCTCCCCTGGGGGTGAGGGTTGTTGGCTCCTGGCCGAAACGTGCCCCGCCGCGCAGGCGAACAACGCAAAGCTCAGCATCGCGCAGCCGCAAAAGCTGGCCTTCATGGCGGCTCCTCCGCGGAATCGTCGCTCAGAACGGAATATCGTCGTCCGTGATCTCCGTGGACTGCACCAGTTCGTCGGCCTGAGCCGGCTGCCGCTGGTCGTATGGGGACGACGATGAGCCGGACGACCGCGAATAGCCGCCCGATTCGCCCTCGCCGCGACCCGAGAGCAGCACCAAATCGTTCACTACAATTTCGGTTTTGTAATGCTTCTGGTTGTCCTTGTCGTCCCAGGAGCGGGTCTGGATCCGCCCCTCGACGTACAACTTCGACCCCTTCTTGACGTAGTCGCGGACAATCTCCGCCAGGCGCTGAAACGCAACCAGGTTGTGCCACTCCGTGCGTTCCTGGAACTCGCCGCCCTTGTCCTTGAATCGCTCGGAGGTTGCAAGCGTGAAATTGGCAACGGCTGTGCCGCTGGGCAGGAATTTCACTTCGGGGTCCTTGCCCACATTTCCAATCAAAGTGGCTTTATTAATGCTCTTCGCCATGACAGTATCTCTCCGGATGCTATTTATCCCATGAAGCATAGCAGAATGGAAGCGCTGCGATGCCACGCGCCGGCAGGCTGCACGTTACGCTGGGAACCCTCGGAAACCGCCTATCGCCCGACTATAGCGATCCATTGATCTGCTCGACCAGCTCTTCTTCCGTGCGCGCCGGGGGCAGGCACGAGATCCCCCGGCAGACCAGCGCGATTGCCCCGGAATCGGGAGCCCCAAGCCCTGGCAGATGAGGCAGCGTCTCTTTGAGCACCGGGGGCAGCAGTCCCGCCGAGACCTGAATGGCGCTAAACGAGATAACCGCCTTATTCACGGCATAACGCGCGTTGGCGATGGCCGCAAGCTGCCGGGCACTCCGATCATCGCTCGGACCGCGCGCGACGATCACCACCTGGATCGGCGGCAGCAGGCGCTCCAGCGCAAGGCCGTAGCTGCCCGCATAGAGGCCGTAGTGTTCGATGACCCCGGCAAAGGCGGCGAGTGTGTCTTCGGCCTTCTCGCGAAAATCCTTCCGCCCGCTCAATGCCTCGAGGCGCAGCAAAACACCGGCCGCGGTTGAATTGCCGGCAGGCGTCGGCGAATCCTGCATCGGCTTGCGCCGCGCAGAGAGCGCGCCGAGTTTGTCCCCGGCATTCTTCTCAGTATCGAAGAAACCGCCCTGCTCCGAATCATGGAAGCGCTCCACCATGGCCTCGGACAGCGCCATCGACGCGTCGTAGTAGCGCAGCTCTCCGGTCGTCTCCCATGCATCGACGCAGGCATGCGCCAGCAGCGCATAGTCGTCGAGCACGCCCGGGATACGCCGGGTTAAGGTTTCCTGCTCCGGGTAGGCGATGACGTGGGCCAGCCCCTTTTGCGCGTCCCATCCTTCGTACAAAACGCGATCGAGCGTTCGCAATGCAAACGTCCGCGCGTCTGCCAGGTCGAGGACACGGGCGGCATCCAGATACGCTGAGATCGCCAGCGCATTCCAGCCCGTGTAGACGGTCTTGTCGATGAACGGCGTGGGCCGCTTGAGCCGGGCGGCGTAGAGCTTCTGTTTCACGGCGGCCAGATCGCGTTCGACCTCCGGCAGCTCGCGCTTCAGGCGCTGTGCGACTTCTTCGAACGAGAAATTCCTGTGCAGCACGTTTTTCTTCGGATTGTGGTGCATATCGCCGAGATCGCCGATGAGGTAAAACAGCTCCGCGACGCTCATCTCCTCCGAAGTCAGCACGCCCGCGGCTTCCTCGCGCGTCCAGGTGAAGTAGTCGCCGTCGTCGTCGAGCGAAATGTCGGCGTCCTGGGATGCGTAAAAGCCGCCGCGCGCCTGGTCGCTGAGCCACTCATTCATCCAGCGCAGGATGTCCTTCGCCACTGCGGCGAACTCCGGCTCGACGAAGGTCTGAAAGGCATGGACATAATTGCCGAGCAGGCCCGCATTGTCGTACAGCATCTTCTCGAAATGTGGCACGATCCAATGCTCATCGACCGAGTAGCGGTGAAAGCCTCCGGCGAGCTGATCGTAGATGCCGCCCCGCGCCATCTTCCGCAACGTGACGGTCGCGGTTTCCTTTGCGGCCTGGTTGCCCGTTCGGGCCGCCACATCGATCAACAGGTCCAGCACCGCGGGGTGGGGGAATTTTGGCTGCGAACCGAATCCGCCATTGCGCGGATCGAACTGGCCCACAGCGCTCTCCACCAGCTTGTCGACGATGCCCAGCGAGAGCGAATCGCCGCGTGCCGAGAACGTCTCCCCGTGCTCGATGGCCGCGATCACGCTGGCCGCGGACTCCATCACTTCGGCGCGACGCGTCTTCCACGCACTCGCCAGGGTCAGCAACACGCGCTCGAATCCGGGACGGCCGTAACGATCCTCGGGCGGGAAATACGTGCCCGCAAAGAAGGGGCGCCCATCGGGCGTCAGAATCGCGGTTAGCGGCCAACCACCCTGCCCGCTGATCGCCTGTACCGCAGCCTGATAGCGTGCGTCCACATCGGGCCGCTCATCGCGATCGACCTTAATGGCGATGAAGTTCTCGTTGATGGTCTGCGCGAGGCTCGCGTCTTCGTACGATTCGCGGTCCATCACGTGACACCAGTGGCACCACACGGCACCTACGTCCAGCAGGATAGGCTTCTCCGCCTGTGCGGCCAGCGCGAACGCCGCCTCACCCCACTCCTGCCAATACACCGGTTGGTGCATCGCCGAGCGAAGATACGAGGAAGCGGCTTTGTCGAGGGTGTTACGCGGTTCAGGAAGAACGCCTGACGGCTCTGCCATACATTCAGCGTAGAGCATTCAGCGGGGCGCGGTCACCAGCCGCCGCGCGACCTCGACATACAGCTCGACGGCCTTCAGCAGTTCGCGTTTCGCCAGCTTTTCGTTGGGAGTGTGCGCCACGTGAATCGATCCGGGGCCGAGCAGCACAGGTTCACCCCAGTTTCCAAGCCATGGAATATCCGTCGTAAAGGCCGCGATCATCGCCGGCACACCTTCAACGGCGCGCAGCCGTTTGAACGGAATCTCGAGGGTAAAGTCAACTGTGGCCAGGCCCTCGACGACCTGTTCAATCGCGCGCCGCGTCTCCTCTGAAGGGCCGACCAGGCGGACCAGCACCTGCGCCTCCGCGTGATCGGCGATCACGTTCGGTGCGTGGCCGCCGCTGATCGACCCAATGTTCAGCGTGCTCGGGCCGACATCGTCGAGCGCCGGCAACGGAATCGCAAGGATGCGATGCAGCGCCTCGACCATCTTGTGCGTGGCGCTCTCGCCCAGTTCGGGATAAGCCGAGTGCGCCATCTTCCCCCTGGCGCGGATCACCGCCCGCAGAGCGCCCTTCGACGCAAGCGCGATTCGGTTGTCGGTGGGCTCGCCGTTGATCAGAAACCGGCTGCCCCGCGGCTGCAGATTGGCCGCCTTCGCCCCGGCCGAGTCGCGCTCCTCGCCGACCAGAAACAAAAGTCCGGCATGACCACCCGCGCTGCGCAGTCTCTCCGCGGCGGCGATCTGCGCGGCAATGATCCCCTTTGCATCGCAGGATCCGCGCCCATAAATAAACTCGTCGTCCTCGCTCGACGGGATGAAAGGCGGCACCGTATCCATATGGGTCGAAAGCACCACATCAGGCGTGTGCCCAGGCTCGCAGGCGTAAACGTTGAAACGCTCACTTGTGGAACGGCTCTCCGCGTGTTGCTCGACGGGCATTTTCTCGACCGCCCATCCTCGCCCCGCGAGGAACTCAGTCAGAAATCCGCCCACAGCGCCCTCGTTGTACGAGATGGACTCGATGTCCACCAGGCGCCGCGTCAGTTGAATCAGATCGAGGGTCATAGGAAGGAGAATACGCGAGCCTTTCTAAAAACGGGCTTCGTACAATGACTGCAGGATGACGCAATCGCACACTGGCTCCGCACTTCTGCGCACCGTCGACAATCTGCGCGGACCAGCCGGACGCCTGGAAGCGCTATTGAATGCCGGAGCTCCTGGCGCGCCGTACGCTGCATTGGTCTGTCATCCGCACCCCCTGGGCGGCGGGACCATGCACAACAAGGTCGTTTACCAGGCAATGAAAGCGTTCCAGGGCTTCGGGCTTCCCGTATTGCGCTTCAATTTTCGCGGCACGGAACTCAGCGCGGGCGAGCACGATCACGGCGAGGGAGAGCAGGACGATGTCCGCGCCGCGCTGGGTTGGCTGAAGCGCGAATTCGAATTGCCCATTCTTTTTGCCGGTTTCTCCTTTGGTTCCTTCGTTGGACTGCGCGCCTGCTGCGGCGATGCGCGCGTCGTGGGACTGGTGGCGCTCGGATTGCCGACTCGCGCTGAAGGCCGCGATTACCGTTACGATTTTCTCCGCGAGTGCGTCCAGCCGAAGCTCTTCGTGAGCGGCACACGCGACCAGTACGGTCCGGTCGCTGGAGTCGAGGCCGCCGTCGCGCTCGCCCGTGAGCCAAAAGAGCTGGTGTGGATTTCTGATGCGGATCATTTCTTCGCAGCCGCGCCGTCCCTTGCAGCGGCCGGAGCCGTCGGGGCTCGCGATAAATCCGCCGGGAGTAAGCTGGAAGATGTAAAGCAAGCTATCCGCGCGTGGGCGCAGTGCTATTTCCCCGTTCTGTCCAGCCAATGACTCTCCTCGAACAACTGCACATCACGGCCCAGGAAATCTTCAATCACGCTCTCGAAGCGTGCGACATCCCGCAGGCATTCGATCGCCACCTCCACTTTGAGGGCAGGACGCTGGTGCGCCATCCCTCGCCGCGCATTCCCGCCATCTCGCAGCCGATGGACGGCTACAAAAACGTCTTCGTCATCGCGCTGGGCAAGGCCGCTCTGACCATGTTGGATGCACTGCTCGAGCGTCTTCCCGCGAAGACGCATATGCAGGGTGTGTGCTCCGGCCTGGACATCCCGAAGAAGCGCAATCGGCACATCCGCTATTTCGAGGGAGGCCATCCGCTGCCTAACGAGGACTCCTTGGCCGCAGCGCGCGCGGCTCTGGGGCTGTTGAAGCATGCGCGGAAAAACACATTCATCTTTTTTCTGATCAGCGGCGGCGGCTCGGCCATGCTGGAGCTGCCCCGCGATCGCAAAATCACTCTCGACGACACGATCGCCTTCCACGAAACCCTCATCTCGAGCGGCGCCACCATCACAGAAGTCAATACGGTGCGTAAATACTTCTCCGCGGTCAAAGGCGGAAGGCTGGCCCTGGCTGCGCCCGAGGCGGAGAAGCTCTCTTTGCTTTTGGCCGATGTTCCCCTTAAGGATCTAGCCGCCGTCGCCTCCTCTCCGACGCTGCCCGACTACTCCACACTCGCGGAATGCGAGGAGGTTCTGGAGCGATTTCATCTGCTGGAAAAATTTCCGCCCGCGGTCCGTGAGTATTTCGAGAAGCTGGAGAAAACGGAGCGGTCGTCGTCGCATTCCGTTGAGGAGCAGCAGGGGGCCGCGAGCGCCTTTCAACACGCTCAGTTCGACACACTGCTTTCGAACCACGACTTCGTCAATGCCGCACGGGATCACGCCCACTCGCTCGGCTACAAGGTCGTGATCGACAATACCTGCGACGACTGGGACTATGCCAAGGCTGCGGAATACCTCCTGGCGCGCTTCCACGAACTACGCAAGGAGTATCCTCGCGTGTGCCTGCTCTCCAGTGGCGAGGTCACTGTGAATTTGGGGAAGAGCCCCGGATGCGGCGGGCGCAATCAGCAATTTGTCCTGCAGGCCGCGCTCGACCTGGCGCGTTATGAGGGTGAACCACTGGCCGTTCTCAGTTCTGGCTCCGACGGCATCGACGGCAACAGCCCCGCGGCCGGGGCCATCGCCGACACCACGACCATCGCGCGCGCACGCAGCTACAACTTCGATCCTCAGGCCACGTTGGCTCGCTTCGACGCTTGCACGCTGTTCACTTCGCTCGGAGATACGATTGTCACCGGCCCCACTGGCAACAATCTGCGCGACCTGCGCATTCTGATTGCGGGCTGAGTTACCGCCCGGCTTTCCGCTCAGCAAGCTCGGCGAAAACCGGGTTGATGTCAATCAGAATGGGAGTGCCGGGCGCGTCGAGCTGGGTCGTTTCTTTCCACTCCGGACTGACCTGCGCCCACACCCAGGCCTTCGCCTCGAGCGGATCAACCGCCCACAGGTTTGCGATCCCCATGCGGCGGTAGTCTTCGAATCGTTCTGTCATGCGCGCCCAGCGGTCTTCGGCGGACATGATCTCAACGCAAAGGATTGGAGGCCGCGTGACGATCTTCTCGAAAGGGTCCCCGGCCGCGACGACGCAAACATCAGGGACGCGGAAGCGGTCAGGAGCGATCTGCACGCGGTGCTCCGGATAAACAGCGACGCCCCATTCGCGCTCATGCGCACTGATGAGTATTGCTATTTTGAGTTGCAGGAACGAATGCTCTCTCTCGCCCACATTCCTCTCCAGAATCTTCCCGTCGACAAAGTCAACATCGGGGCGGAAATCGGTGCGGAGGTAGTACTCAAGCCGAGTTGCGGATTGTGGGCTGGCGGCCATCGCTCACCTGGACTGATTGTATCTCCGCTTGACGTCCAACTCGGCCGCTAAATCTTCGCTAGAAATGCACCTGCGGCGCGGCCTGCGATGCGGGCGAAGCTTCGAAATACGCATTGTTCGGCTGGAAACCGGCGAGATGCGCCCAGATGCTGTTCGGAAACTGCCGCACGAAGGTGTTGTAGTCCTGCAGAGTATCGTTGTAGCGATGCCGCTCAACGGCGATGCGGTTTTCCGTTCCTTCGAGCTGATCCTGGAGCTGAAGGAAATTCTCATTCGCCTTCAAGTTCGGATAATTCTCGCTGATCGCCAGCAGCCGTCCCAGGGCTCCATCCAGCTGCCCGTTGGCCTGGATGGTGCTCGAAGGATCGTGCGCCGCCAGCAAGGCTTCACGCGCCTTGTCCACGTCGGCGAAAACCGTCTCTTCATGCGTGGCGTAACCCTTCACCGTCGCTACCAGATTAGGAATCAGATCGGCGCGCCTCTGCAGCTGCGTCTGTACGTTGGACCACTGCGCCGTCACCGCTTCCTGCTTCGCCACCATTTGCTTCTGCGCGCTCACAAAGCTGCCGAAGACCAGCAGCCCCACGAACACAATCACCGCCACCACCGCTAATGCGATCCACAGGCCACGACGCATCATCTTGCTTTTCTCCCTCGGAAATCCGAATCGATCTTACCAGCCACGCTTACCAGCTGCCCCCGGCTCCGCCGCCGCCGCTACTGCCGCCGCCGAAGCCGCCAAACCCGCTGCCGCCGCCGCCTCCACCGCCGCCGAAGTCCCCGCCGCCGCCAAATCCACCGCCGCCGCCCCAGCGTCCGCCGCCCAGGAACATTCCCAGCAGAAAACCGAGCAGCCCGTTGCCGCCCGCCCAGATCAGGAAGATAACGACGAAGATGAGGAAGATGATGCCGCCGATGATCTGTCCCACGGTGGCGTGAGGCTGTTGCTGTTGCGCGCCCCCGCGGGTCAACGGCTGCAGCTGCACACCTGCATCCTGCGCGATGATCTGGGAAATCTCATCGACCGCCAGCGTCATCGCGCCGTCGAAGTCGTTGTTGCGCAGCATCGGCACCATCTGGCGGCCGATCTCACCGACTTTGCCGTCGGGCAGAATTCCCTCTAACCCGTACCCGGTTTCAATCCATCGCCGCCGGTCCTTCACCGCCAGCAGGACAATCACCCCGCGATCGCTGCCTTTGGGACCAACCTTCCAGGCGTCTTCCAGTTCGACGGCGTATTGCTCAATGGGCTCGCCGTTAAGCGTGTCGATGGTGACGACCGCGATCTGCGCGTGGGCTTCGTGATCCACCTCGCTGCACAGGTGGTTGATTTGATCGATGGATTGTGGCGACATTACGTGCGCGTCGTCGCTGACGTAGTCGGTGGGTTTTGGAAGATCCTTCACCGCCTGTGAGAACGCCGCGGAGGCCGCGTACACGAAGATCGTGATCGAAGCTGCGGCTTTCAAGCAGGAGCGAAGCATGCGCTTCATTGTAGTCGCGTAGCCTGAGAGAGACATTTCCGCGCGCGGCCAATCGTCACAGCGGCTTTTCCATCGCCAGCGCGTCGATGCGGCCAAGGTAGTAGCCGGGAATGCGCCCGATGCTTACGAAACCGTGATGCGTGTAAAACGATTGTGCTGTCAGGTTGTCCACGGCCACTTCCAGGAGCACCGCTGTGGCGCCCGCTGCCCGCAGTTGCCTCTCGATATCTTCGAGAAGCATGTGCCCCACCCCGCGCCGGCGTTGTGTCGCATCGACATCGATCGTGATCAGGCGGCCCAGCACTGCGCCTTTGCGAAGCTGTTTTCCGGCGATTGCGAATCCTGCTATGCGCCGTGTCGCGTCCTCTGCAACCACACCGATGTTGCCGGGGTATTTCAGGAAGTACTGCAACTCCGCCTTCGACCAGGCAATCCCAGGCGCGAAGCAGGCCTGATCCAGGGCATACAACGCCGGGAAATCGACCTGCTCGACCGGCCGCAACCTGAGAGTCACCGCTATTTTCGCGCGTCCTGCACGCTTTTGCCGGCCTTCGCCGTCTCCTCCTCCGGTTGCACGACGACGCCGCTGTAGAGCGAAGCAGCTGCCAAACGGCCATTCAGCGAGGCCACCGCGTGCACCTTCCAGCCGGTGTTCCACCACGTCCATGACTGGTCGCGCGGATCAACGGAGTAAACGACCGTGTCCACCCCGCAGGTGACAATCAGCCGATTCAGGGACGAATCCCACGTAAGACTGTTGACTGCGACCACCGGCAGACGATTAAGCGGAGCCCAGGAATTGCCCTGGTCCCTGGAATAGAAAACGCCTTCGCGACCGCCAGCCCACAGTGTCCCATCCGGCGTGAGCGCCACTACCGCCAGCGCTGTGAGCCCGGCCGGAAACTGCACAGGCTGCCACGTCTCCCCGGCATCGGCGGACGCCATAATCGCTGCGCGGCGGCCGGCAAACACCTCCTGCCCGCCGGCGGCGATGGTTATGTAGTTCGCAGTGCCTGAGAAGTCTTTGGCATCTTCTGAATTCAAAATCGGCACCCAAGTCTGGCCGCGGTCGGAGCTGCGAAAGATTCCCTGCATGGTTGCGGCATACCAGTTTTCGCCCTCGACGGACAGAGCTGTGATTCGTCCGGAGAGCGCTACGGTTGGCGGCGCGGGCGGATCGGCGCTCTTCTGCACCGGAACCGGACGCGACGGACCCGCCTGACGAGCCTTCCGCTTGTATGCGGTTGACTTCACCTTCTTCGCCGCCGGGGGCGGATCAGGCGGGCTGGCCATCGTGTTATCGGCAGTCCATGAACTTCCGTCCCACCGAAAAATGCCATGGCTGCTTCCGGCCAGCAAGGTTCCATCGTCGCTCTGCGCCAGCACGAAGACGTCGCCGCCACGCAAACCCTCACTTTGCTGCTTCCAGGTCCGGCCCTGATCGCCGCTGACAAAGACGCCGCCGAAAGTCTTATCGTTGATCACACCCGCATACATCGTCCCGGAGTTCTTCTTGTCGACCAGCAGCGCCGCGACCTGCCGCTGCGAGAAGCCCGAATTGGAATCCTCAAACGCCGTCCCGCCATCCTCGCTGGCCAGCACCCCGCTGCGATCGGTAGCGAGCAGCACATGCTTCGGATCGCGCGGATCGACATAGACATCGTTAACGATCACGTCGGGCTCCGTCGTGCGCGCCCAGTTTTCTCCGCCGTCCTGCGTCTTATACAGCCCCTCGGTGGTTCCGGCATACACCGTATTGCGATCGGCCGGGTCCATGCGCAGCGAGCGCGTGCGCCGCGCGGTCGAAGGAATGCCCTGCACCTTGCGGAATTCGTAACCGAAATTGTCACTTTTATAGATTCCGGAGCAGGCGCTCAAAAACATCACGCTCGGGCGCGACGGATCGACGATCATCGAGAACACATCCGAGTCGTCGATCACTCCCTGGCGGATGCTGTTCCACCGCGCGCCGCCATCGTTCGTCTTCCAAGGCAGATGCCAGGTTCCGGCATAGACGATTTCCGGATCGTAGGGATCGATGGCGATCGATTCCACCTCGTGAATTTCGTTGCCACCCGCGGGGCTGATCTCCTGCCAGTGCTGTCCTTTGTCTTCACTGCGATAGACACCGCGCAGCGTCCCCGCCACCAGCACACGCGGATTCGATGGCGCCTGGGTGAGAGCCCGCACCGACTGGCCGTGGATGTCCGCGGCCTCGGCCCATGTGCGTCCCTGGTCATGGCTGATATAAATCCCGCCGTCCGAGTGACCTGTGACCCACACCCCTGCATACAGGGTGTTTGGATCAGACCGATCCACCACAAGGCTATCAACCACCAGGTCGTCCTCCGCCCCCAGCCTGGCCAGCCTCGACCACGATGAACCTCCATCGGAGGAGACATAAATCCAGCTGTCGGTCGTGCCCAGGTAGATGCGGCTCGGATCGCGCACGCTGAAGGCGAAGCGGCGCGCGTCGCCACCGTCGGGCCCCACCGGAACCCAGAGCGCCGGCGCAGCCAGCACTTCGCCACCCAACGGCAGAATCAGCAACAGAACCAGAAAAAGCTTTCGCAGACGAGTCGGTTTCATGAAAGGAGTGTGCAGAGCTTCGCGCGCTCCATCTCGAGGCACGCACAAGTCTGCTGAATTCATGCTATCCGTTTTGAGAAAGCTCCGGCTGCCCGCGGCATGCAGGCGTTCCGAGGCCGGCTCATCCTCGGCAACAGTGAGGATCGACGACGAAGGTCAAAAAACACAGGGCTGGCCGGGATCCCGGTCAGCCCCTGTGGTGTGCCGCTCGCTCTTCTTATTAGTGAGCCGCGGGTTTGGCTGCTGCCTTGTGATGGTGGTGTACCGGAGCCTTGCGAGGCTGGGCCTTCACGGCGTTCTCATCGACCGGCGTCGTGCCCTGCACGTCGTTGTCGAAGTTCGCGCCCGCCGGAACCAGGTAATCTTCCACCTCGTTCTGGCCGTTCGTGCCCGTCCTCACCTGGATGCGGCTGGCATCGATGCCCTTCTCCGTCACGAGGTAAGACTTCGTGTTGACCGCACGCTGTGCTGCCAGATCCGCGGCAGTCATCTCGTGGCGAGCGTGTCTTCCCTTATGTTCCGGCAACGGCGCTGCGTTGCCGACAACCACCAGGGAGGCGTCTGCCTTCTGCTGGGCGTTCAGCGACACGTCGTCGAGGCAAGCCTTGGCTTCGTTGTCGACGCGCGCCGGACGCCGCTTGTCCTTATCGAACTGGATCGCGCACAGAGTCTGTGACTTCGGAGCCGGCGGCGGAGGCGGTGCTTCCACATCGACTGTGGTTGTCGCCGAGGCCGTCTGTCCTTTATCGTCCTGGACACTGCAGGTCACCGTGATGGACCCGGATGGCGCCCCCGTTGTCGAGAGCGTCGCCGTGTTGCCGGTTCCGTTGATGGATCCCGCCGAAGCCGAGTAGCTGTAAGTCAGCGGACGGCTTTGCGGGCTTACCCCGGCTGCCGTGATGGTCGCACTGTCACCCGGTTTCAGGTTGGTTGGGTTCGCCGTGCAACTCACCGTCGGAGGCTCAAACTGTTTCACTGTAAACTGCGCCGTGCAGTCGGCCGACTGGCCGGCTTTCGGGCCTTCGCTGACGTGGCCGGTGACGGTGTAGGTTCCCGGCTGCAGACTGCCTGTGTCGATCGTGGACGTTGGATTTGTTCCACCCACCGTCAACCCCTGCCCGGTCCAGGAATAAGTGGCGGTCTTTTTGGGATTGAGATTGGTTGCCGTTCCGGTCACCGTAACCTGCTCGCCTGGAAAAACGGAAGCGGGATTCACTACACACGCATACTGCACCGGCGGAGGCGGCGCAATGCTGCCAAAGTGCAGCACAAGCCCGGTGCT
>Ga0302319_10009149_pt1 | contig 19117 bp, 18 predicted proteins | sample Bog_T0_2_FD_203319 | JGI IMG/M metagenome (GOLD analysis project Ga0302319, IMG submission 203319) | Peat permafrost microbial communities from Stordalen Mire near Abisko, Sweden - Bog_T0_2 | ecosystem: Environmental > Terrestrial > Soil > Wetlands > Peat | place: Sweden: Abisko, Stordalen Mire... | reverse complement strand
AATGCAAGTGCTAACTAAGAAAAAGTTACTATCCGGGTAAGAATGCAGCCGACGAGAGGCTGCTCAGTTCCGCGGCCTCCAGTGGCTCTCTATAAGCATGGCTTGGTTCAGTGTTACGCAATCCCTCATTAGTACTGGAAGGTCCAGGCTAACTAGTTTCTGTCGCGAAACGGTGGGGCTCCGATTGAATGACTCCCTCGGAGCCGCGACCGTGAGGGAGCGCTCTTATCTATGGAAATGCGAGCAGCTTGCCGTTGATCCGCACGTTACGCATATCGAGGCCGCTGGTGTTGGCAACGGTGGATGGCGTGGCCGCGTTCTCGATGGTAATGTCTTTGAAATGAACCCCGGAGACGGGCTTGGCGGCGATTCCCACGGAATAGATGCCGCAAGTGCGTGCGGTCTTGCAAGTCAGGTTCTCAAAATTGAAGTTGCTGTAGGCCGAAGGATAGGGGTGGCCCGTGACTCCCTTGTAATCGGTCTCGATCTTGATAAACCAGTCGCAGGTGTTCACCGTATTGTCGCGCATCCAAATGCCATCCACGGCGCCCCCGCGGTCACTATTACTCTTCACATACAGAGCGGACTGAACATCGCCTACTTTGCAGTCTTGGATGAACACGTTGCGTACGCTGCCGGACATTTCGCTGCCGATGCAATAACCATTGGCGCGGGAACGAACTCCCGTGCAGCGCCGTACCACGATGTTTTCGCAGGGAGGGCTGTCCCAGGCGTCCTGATCGCGGCCGGCTTTGATGGCGATGTTATCGTCGGCTGTTTCGAAGACGCAATCCTCAATCAGCACGTCGCGGGAGGAGTCCGGGTCCACGCCGTCGTCGTTAGTTGTGCCGGGCAGGACGTGGACGCCGCGGACGGTGACATTGGCGCAGAAGACGGGATGCATGGTCCAGAAGGGACTGTCTTGGAACGTAACGCCTTCGATGAGGAGATTGCGGCAGTCGTAAGCCTGGAACATGCCGGGGCGAAGGAAGTGGCCCTCACCGAAGGCGCGCTTCTCCAATGGCGTCAATTGGCTGCCCATTTTGCGGAGCGCTTCCTGATCGGCTGTCTGTTTGCCCTTCCATGCCTGCCAGAACTGGCTGGCCTGACCGTCGAAGATGCCGCGTCCGGTGATCGCGATGTTTTCCTGACGGTACGCATAGATCAGCGGTGAGTAGTTGTAACAGCGGGTGCCTTCCCAGCGGACCAGCACTGTAGGCAGATAATCGGCGGGATTCGTTCCGAAGCGGATGGTGCAGCCCTCCTCCAGATGGAGGTTCACCTTGCCCGCCAGGTGGATCGGTCCGTTGGAGAGCCAGGTTCCGGCGGGCGCCACCACGCGGCCGCCGCCCGCCGCGGAGCATTCGGCGATAGCTTGCGCGATGGCGCCGCGGCAGTCCGTTTTGCCGTCGCCCACCGCGCCGTGTTTCCGTACGTCGAAATCGCGACCGGGAAAACGAGGCGGCTGAATGCGCGCCAGGATGCCCGGAACCAGTGCCCAACCATCGGACGACTGCGCCCGCAGCGTTGAGGCCGCGCCCAACAGGGTTGCCTGCGTTAAGAAATCGCGCCGGAGCATGAATTGTCTTCAGGGTATCACCTGCCGGCTTCGCCACAGGGGCAAGGCGCCGAGAGTTTCTCTCCGGAGAATGAGGCGTTTTGCCGGCCGGCTTCGCGACGTGAGTTGAGGATCAGGATATGAACATCACCAACAGGCAGTCTCTCGCTGAACTGCATCAACTGGCCCACAAATTCATGGATTTCCCCGTCTTCCGGACACACGGGGCATACTTCGCCGCCTATTTCCCCGCCGGGTCGAAGAAACAGACGGCTCAGCCGACGTGCTTCGTCCTGTTGCAGACATTCACAAACAGCGGCGAACTCATCTGGAAGAGGTGCTCCGCCGGGAATTGTTATGCAATCTATCAAGTGTCGGTAGACGCAGAGCCGGAGATTTATGACGCCAAGACCGGACACCGCACCACGTTCGGTTACGTATTCCCCCCCGGAACGCCGTCCGTAGTGGTGAGGAAGAGACCGGGAGCCGTCGCCGAATGCCAATTCGGCGGCTACGATACCTATTGATCGGACCGAACCCTTTTATGCCGACTTTCAATCACACCGCAGCCATCGCTTACGCCCGGCAATGGGCGGCTGGCCGGAATCCCGAATATCCCGACGCCGGTGGATCTGTGGACTGTACCAATTTCATATCGCAATGTTTAGTGGCCGGTGGCTGGCCGATGATTCCAGGGTATAAGAAGATCCGCGATTTCTGGTGGTGCGATCAGCAGGATCTCACGAAAAAGAACTGGAGCTCTTCCTGGGCCGCGGCTCCGGACCTGGCGGCCTTTTTCTGGTTGAGTTCCCGCGCCGAGCTACTGTGGGTTACGCAGGGTATTCTTCCCAGCGCCAAGTCATTGCAAGCCGGCGATGTCTTGATGTACGGAGAAAGAGATGAGGTCACCAGCGCGGAGCATGCCTGTCTGGTGACTTGGGTCAATACACAGGATCCGAAAAACAGCATTATGCATCAACATGGGCTGGGGCCTTGGCGATACTTCAAATATCTGGATGAACTCTACAGCGAGAAGTGGTGGAAGGCCTGGCGGATGAAAAAAATCTTCCCCCCGGGAGACGAGCCGCCGCCAGGGCGAATCGTCAACCGGAGAGGTTAATGGCCCCAAGAGGTGGGCTACCGCGGGCCATCCTGTTTGCATAGAATGAAAGCTCTGTGACTTCACGCCTGGTTCTGTGGCCCTCTCTCGCCGGCTTGGTATTTCTCGCCATTGGGTTGACCACCGTCCGAAAACAGCTATCTTTCTATCCCGGTAAGCTCATCGCCGTTGGCCCGGCCTTCCTGGCTTCGGCCCTCGCTGCCTTCGGCGCGGAGCACTTCGTGGCGGCCCGGAGCATCGCAAGAATCGTTCCTGCCTGGATGCCCGGACCGCTGTTCTGGACCTGCTTTACAGGCATCGCCCTGCTGGCCGCGGCCGCCAGCCTGGCTTTGGCGCGCTACGTGCGATTGGCGGCGACGCTCTTGGGTGTGATGTTCCTTCTTTTCGTCCTGCTCATCCAGTTGCCGAACGTAGTAGCCAACCCCGGGCAACGCCTCACCTGGACCATTCTTCTGCGCGATCTGTCGTTTGCCGGCGGGGCATGGGCTCTCGCCGGCGGCCGGCGGGCTGCGATCGGCCGAATGTGGATTGCCGCCGCGCTGATCTTTTTCGCGGTCCAATACTTCCTCCACCCCGAAATCGCGCCGGGTGTTCCTCTCCCCAAGCTCACCCCGGCGTGGGTTCCGCTGCGCCTTTTCTGGGGATACCCGATGGGCGCGCTACTCTTGCCGGCCGGAGTCGCGGTCCTCGTCAAACGGCGCGCTCGCCTGGCTGCCACATGGCTCGCGATGGCGGTGACCGTGAGCGTCCTTTTGATCTACATTCCCCTGATGGCCCTCGCGCCGACGGTCGAAGCATTGAATTACGTGTTCGATACGCTACTGTTCGCCGGGACAATTTGCGTCCTCGCGCAAACGAGCCCGCATGGTCAGGTTTCGAAATAGCGCGGCCGGTCGAGATCGGGAATCAGCCCGGCCTGCTCCGGCCGCCGGCCGAGCGGTTCCCGGGTTCGCCGACTCGATGCCGGGTTGTCGATCGCCGCGAAATGCGCGAACCAGGCAAAGTGGCCGGCTGCTTCCTCGGGGGCCTTGCCGACGACCGGCAGGTTTAGGCGGCGGCACGCCGGACAAATGGCGGCGTCAGCCTCGGCCTCATCCCGAAGTGCCGTTGCGAATTGGCGGATCGGAAACGCGGCCTTCCTGGTCCGCATCGCGCCTGGCCGGAATTCCCAGCAGCAGGCGCACGCGGTCGAGCAAAGCCCGCCCGGTAAACGGTTTCAGCAGCATGCACTCCGGCGCACGCCGGGAAAGCACGTCGGCGGCGATGCTGTCTACATACCCGGATATATAGAGGATCTTGAGGTTTGGGTATTCGCGATCGAAGTCGGTGGCCAGATCGAGCCCGCTCATACCCGGCATGACGATGTCGAGGATGGCCAAGTCTACCGCGCCCCGGCGTTCGCGAACCATGGTGAGACCGTCGGCCGCTTTTCCGGTGGCGAGGGTCGCAAAACCCCCTTGCGCCAGCATACGGACGATGAGGCGGCGGAGCGGGGCATTGTCTTCCACCACCAGGATTATGGGCTTGCTCTCGTGGGGAACCATCGAATCGGTTGCCGGGTATCAGTCTACAACAAAACTCGCCGCCGCGCAGGGTAAATCGTCCTACAGTCTGCGCAGCACCGCATAATGCGAATCGAGGGCCACCTTTAGCGGCGGCTGTTTCAAGGGCACGGTGAACGTCACCGGGTCGCCGCCGGTGCGCACCCACTGCGTGATGGTTTGACCGCGCGCCACCTGGATTTCCACCGGCGCCAGGGTGCTGAATCCGGTATCGACTTCGGATTGCGTCACCGTCCCCACCAGCCGCAGGTCCGGCGCTTTGCCTCGCAAGCCATAAGACAGTTTCAAACGGGGGATGCCCGTCCCGTATACCCATTGCTCGAAAAACGTCTGCAAGTCGGGGTCGTCGCGCCGTGGTGGTTGGAATTCCGCTGCCAGCCGGCGGAATTCCTCGGTGGAAATATCGCGGTGATCGTAGCGTTTCAAGATCTCCGCCAGCATGGCCAAGAAGCGTTCGTCGCCCACGCGGCGGCGCAGCATTTGCATCACCCAGGCGCCTTTACCGTAGGTGATGGTGCGGTAGGCCGACGGCTCCTGCGAATTCTCCAGCCGGGAGCCGAACGTCAGCGGTCCGGCGGATTCCACCGTCTGGCCGTTCTGGCTTTTCTCCAACAGGTTGCCGCGGTAGGCATCGAGCATCGATTCGGCGGTATTCGCGCCTTTCCGCTTTTCGAGGTAGAGCAGGGCAGAGGTGTTGGCCAGCGCTTCCATGACCCACGAATCCCGGTATGACGTGGCGGTTACGCGATTGCCCCACCACTGGTGCGCCACTTCGTGCGCCTGCAGCAGTTCGTCGAAGTAAATCTGCAGCGATTCGGTGGCGGCGGTGCGCGGGCCGGGAAGTTCCTTAAGATACGCCAGCGTGGAAAGGTAGATCAAGCCGGGAAAGCCTTGCCCGAAAGTGCCGGGAATAGGGGAAACCGCGATATGGGGCAATGCCGGCGGACCGAACCTGGAAACCATGAATTCCAGCGAAGCCGCTACTTCCGCGGCCAGGCCCTGCAGCCGCTCCAGAGGAGTGTGGACCACTGGCGCGGGAGGCGCGTACACGAAATCCGGAGACCCGCGCTGACGGATCGGCGCCGGCGCCATGACGGGCTCCCGCGGTTTCGGTTGGAGCGCACGTTCGAGCGACCGGTTGGCGCACACGTCCACCACGTAGCCGGCGCTCTCCAAGCGGGCATGCTCGTAATTGCCCAGATTGAAGGCGGCGAAGCGAATGGTGGAAGCCGTGCGCCGCCGGGTGATGCGCCAGTCGCCCTCGGTGCGGTCCTCCACTACGTCGCCGGCCGCTACCAGATCCAGGTCCACCGGGTAACGGAACTCCAGGTCGTATTGCGCGAACTGCAGATTGTGCGTGGGGTACCAGTTGCCGCGCGCCGTCACGTAGAAAACGCGGTCGCCGGCATCCAGGATTACCTTGCCGGAGTGTTTGATTTCAAATTCGTATTCCTGCCCGGCGCGCAAGGGCTGGGGCGGGAAAACCAGAAAGAGTTCATTGCCGCCGCGCCCGATGTTGGCCCGCACGGCGTCCCGCTGAAACACCTCCGCAGCCTGGCCATCCACCGAGGCCGAAGCGGCCGCCATTTGCGGCGACATCTCGAAGCTCACCGCCGCCATGCCATCCACCACCGCCTTCACTTTCACGCGGGTGACGCAGTCCAGCGAGAGATCGGGGTTGAGAGTGGACTGGATGCGATAGTCGCGGAGCAATACGTCGTCATGGCGCGGCGGAGGGCTGCGGCGGGACGATAGCGCCGGAAAACTGGTCCACGTATTGAAATAAGCCTGGTTATCGCGGAGGGCCACCTGGCCGGCGACAATCTGTTCCGGGCTGAAGGGATCGAAGATGATGTCGAAGTTTCCCAGCCGCGCGCTTTGAAACAGTCCGGCGAAGATCCCGCGGTGGCCGGCGGGTCCGCCCAGCAAATCCAGAACCACGCGGGTTTGAAAGCTCTCCGCCAGATTGCGGAGGGTGGGAGTCCACGCGTCGTCCATTCCGGCGGCGGCTTCGGGCGTTTTCTGATTGGCAGCGCTCCTCGGCAACTGGGATAAGATGGCGTCGTAGTCCGTGCCCGTGAAGAGAAATATGGCGGCGCGAAAATGTTCGTCCAGATTGGCGGAATTGGTGAAAGCCGCCAGCGAGGCGCGCTCGGCGCGATTGGGCGGCAGCAGGATCGCTTCGCCATCGCCGCCTTCCACGTCGGCGGTGAAGACGGCGGCGATGCGGTGACCGGCTACCGGTTTGCTGAAGATCAGGTGGCCGTCGGTGAGATAGATCTTGAGGTCTTCCTTGAAGATGGTGACGTCGCGAACGCGATAGCATTCGTTCCGGTCGAAGCTGTTCTCGCGGACGGCCTGTGCCAGGTCGGCCGCGGTTCCAGCCGCCAGGGCGCTGCGGACGAGGAACGCCGATGCCAGCAGCCACCGCATAGATTTCAGTCTACAGCAGACTGCCCCGGCAAATTGGACCCGTGGGCCATTCGCGGAAGCATCGGCCGAGGGATACGTCAGGCAGAGACCGTAAGGGAGCGTTAGACTTGGCGGCCCATGTGCGAAGCAATCAAGTGCATACGGTGGTGGAAGCCGAGATTCCGCCCGAGCGAGTGATCGACGATTTCAAGGCTTACGCCAGCCGCCGCCTGAATCGGATGGGCTTGGAGGGACGGAACCGGAAGCGATGGGCGCGCCATGGCAGCACACGATGGCTGCGGAAACCGCGGCATATCTCAGCGGCCGTGGAGTACGTCGTGGCCGGGCAGGGTGATGCCATGAGCGTCTTTGAGTCTCACGATCTCCCGTGAAAGGCGGGCGGCAACGCTCCCCTGCGGCCGCGTCTCTGAATCGAGTCTGTGCTCCACGTCTATGTCGCGCGACCCGAGCGACCCGGCTACATGGCCGTCCAGCCACCGTCAATGGTCATTACCGAGCCGGTGACGAATTCCGCTTCCGCGGAGCACAGATACAGCGCCATGTGAGCCACTTCGTCGGGCCGTCCCATGCGGCCCACGGGCTGGCGCTGATGCAGTTCCTGGCGCACTTTTTCCTTTTCGTGCTGGTGGAATTTCTCCAGGTAGGCCTCCACGAAAGGCGTGTCCACGGTGCCGGGACAAATGCAGTTGACGCGCAGGCGGCCGGCGTAGTCGATGGCCAATTGGCGCGAGAGAGCCACCACCGCGCCTTTGCTGGCGCAATACGCGAAACGCCGTTTCACTGCCACCAGCCCGGCCACCGAGCCAATGTTTACGATGATGCCCCGGGAGGCGAGCAGTTTCGGCATGGCTGCCCGCGTGACCACGTACATGCCCTCGACGTTGATGTGCAGGAGGCGCCGGAAATCGGCTAACTCGGTCTCCTCGATATTGCCCACGTGTCCCACGCCGGCGTTGTTCACCAGGATGTCGAGACCGTCCAGGGAATCCATGGCGGCCTGCGCGGCCGCTTCATCGGTTACGTCGAAAATCAGCGGCGAACTGTGGGGTAGCTCGGCGGCGAGCCGGGTAGCGCCGGCGCGATCGACATCCGCAATCGTGACGGAGGCGCCGGCCGCGGCAAACACGCGGCAGATCGCTTCGCCGATCCCGCTGGCGCCTCCCGTGACGAGGGCGCGGCGGCCATCCAAACGGAACGGAGAATTCATGCCGATTATTGTAGCGGCATGACGCGATCCGCTAATAATAGGAGGAATGGCTAAGCCAAGTGGGCCGGCGCATCGCAAGCAGGTGCTCAAGCAGCGCCGCGCCGATGAACAACGAGTGTGGGACCGGGAGGAGGCCGAACAACTGTTCGAAGGGGCAATCCATCTGGTTCGGGACGGTGATGCGCCGGCAGCCGATCGGGCTCTGCGGAAGGCCTTAGTGCTCGATCCGGAATGTGCCAATGCCCTCATCCTGCTGGCTCAGATCCACAACAACGCCGGTCATTATGCGGAAGCTCTCGGGTATCTCCGCCGGGCTCGAAAGCTGACTGAGGATCCTACGGTGCTCTTCAACCTCGGCGTGACCCAGAACCAAATGGGACATTGGCCGGAGGCCTGCGAAAGCATGAAGGGTTTTCTGGCGGCCACCAAGACGTTGACAGAACCCAGGTGGCAAAAGCTCCGCCAATCGGCCGAGGCAATGCGCCGCTTCCAGCCGGCGAAGGCGAGCCCCCCCGAGAAGCCGCCGACTCCGCCGCCGGCGCCTGTCGCGGAGCAGCCGAAACCCTCCGCCACGCCTCAGACAGCTCCGGCGCCGCCGAGTGCCCACGTGCAGTTCCTTCCCGTGACGGCGCCGGGTTTCGAAAACCCGGGCGCGGTTGCCGATTACTTTCTGCGCCGGCGCTGGATCGAACTGCGGCTGGCACAACGTTTCGAAGACCTGCTCTGCCTGCCCACACTCCAGGGCGTGGACGCCTACGTGTACCAACAGGAGACCGTTCGCCGCGTGCTCCGGCACTTCAAGGGGCGAGCTTTACTGGCGGACGAGGTTGGGCTGGGCAAGACCATCGAAGCCTGCCTGATCCTGAAAGAGTACTGGATTCGCGGCATGGTGCGTAAGGCGCTGGTGCTCTCGCCGCCGTCGCTGGTTTCCCAATGGAAGGGCGAATTGACCGAAAAGTTCGGGCTGGCGCCGGTTTCGCCGGATACTCCGGAATTCCGCCGCGATCCCGGCCAGTTCTGGAAGCAGGAGGCGCTCGTGGTGGCCTCGCTCGGCATGGCGCGGCTGGAGGCGCATGCTTCCTCTATCGCCGCCGTTCCCTGGGATATGGTGATCGTGGACGAAGCCCACTGCCTCAAGAATCGCAACAGCGCGAATTGGCGGCTGGTGGATTCGCTGCAAAAAAAGTTCATCCTCATGCTCACCGCTACGCCGGTGGAGAACAACCTGCTGGAACTGTATAACCTGATCACCCTGCTCAAGCCGGGCTTGCTCGACACCGAAGCGTCATTTCGCAAGAAACACGTGACCGCGGGAAAACCGAAAGCGCCCAAGAATCCCGAGCAATTGCGGACCCTGCTGGGTGACGTCATGATTCGCAATACGCGCGCCGCTGCCGACGTCCAGTTGCCGCGGCGGATTGCCGCCACGGTGCTCGTGACCCCTTCCCCGGCGGAAGCGCAAGTCTACGAAATGACGGCGCGTTTCGTCGCGGCGCAATACCGTTCGCCGGCAGGGGGGCGGGCGCCGGGTGTCCTCGATCTGATGTTGCGGCAAGCCGGCAGCAGCCCGCCGGCTCTGCGCCGCTCCCTAACTCACGCTTTGCGCGACGACGCCTGGGTGCCCGCGGCCAGCCGCCGGACGCTGGAGGCCATCCTGGATGCGGCGTCCGCCATCGAAGAGAGCGGCAAAGGAGTGCAGTTGGCGCGCATGCTGGCCGCGCATCCCGGCAAGGCTGTGGTCTTCACCGAATTCCTTCCCACGCTGGCATATTTGCGGCAGGTTTGCGACGAACACGGCATCTCGTGCGCCTGGTTTAGCGGCGAGCTTTCTCGCGCTGAAAAAGACGCCGCCATCGCGCGCTTCCGCGACCAGGCCGGCGTGTTGCTTTCCACCGGCGCCGGCGGGGAAGGGCGCAACCTCCAGTTCGCCGATACGGTGGTCAATTTCGACTTGCCTTGGAACCCCATGCAAATCGAGCAGCGAATTGGCCGCGTGCATCGCATCGGGCAGACCCGCGACGTCTTCGTCTTCAACTTCTGCCAGCAGGGAACGGTGGAAGAACAGCTTCTGCGGGTGCTGCACGACAAGATCAATATGTTCGAGCTGGTAGTCGGGGAGATGGACGCCATCCTCGGCACCCTGGATGACAGCCGGGACTTCGCCGAGATTGTGATGGACCTCTGGATTGCCGGGCGCGAGTCGGGCCAGCTCGAGCAGTCGTTCGAGAACCTCGCCAACCGGCTCTTGGATGCCCGGAAACAGCACGCGAAAGTACAGGAACTGGACGAAGCGCTCTTTGCGCATGACTTCGAGGTTTAACCCATGGCGGAGATAATCGATTGGGCCCGCGATCTGCTGGTTAGCCGCGGGGCCCTGGTGGAGACGGAGGAAGGCGGGGCTCTGCGCGCCCTGCTCTCGCGCGAACTGGCGGGGGCGCTGGATGCCGGCGATTGGCTGTCGTTGCGGTTCGATGCCGGCGCGGGATCGGACGATGCCGGCGATTGGCTGGAGCGTTTCGGCCGTCTTCTGCCGCCCGACGCGCGCGTCAGTTGCGCCCGCCCGCGCCGTCTGCAAGCCGTCCGGCCGGTAGATGCCGGTGCGGTGTTGGAGCGCGAACTGGTGATCCAGAATGGGATCTTCCGCCTGCTGGAGGACTACGCGGCCACGGCGCGCTACTACTTTTTCACCTTTCCTTATACCATCGAATCGGATGAAACCAGCCAGGGAGTGTGGACGGCCTGTTTGAACGCCTCGGCAAATTCGCTGGTACGCCAACCGGAACTGTTGCTGGAGGCGGTGCGCGACGACTTGGAAGACGATCCCGAATTCGCCCCGGCGAAGCCGGAATTAACCCGCCTCTTTACCGCTGCCCTCAGTGCCGCACAGCCGGAGATCCGCCGGCTCGCCGTGGGCCTCGAACAGAGCGCCAATCGCCGCATGGCTCGCGATACGGAGCGGATCGATTCCTATTACCAGGATTTGCTGCGCCAAATCGAAAAGCGGATCGCCCGTCACAAGAACGACGCTCCGGCCGCGGAAAAGGAGCGCACCCGCGCGGCAGCCACCGCACTGGACCGCGCCGCCAAGCTGGACGACCTGGCGAGAAAGTACGCGCTGAGAATCCGCGTCGAACCCGGCGACGTTCTGGCGGTAACGCTGCCTGTCCGCGAGATTTCGGTGCGTGTGATCCGCAAGAAGGTCGAGCGGGCAACCAGGATGCACTGGAACGCGGCGCTGGGCAAGCTGGAATCGCCCTGGTGCGAAAGCTGCTCCGCGCCCGCGCACCCGCTATTTCTGTGCGACGACAAGGCTCACTTCCTGTGCAAACAGTGCCTGGCGCCGTGCGCCGCTTGTCAAAGGCAATTCTGCCGCAAGTGCCAGAAGAAGTGCAAATGCGGCGCCTGATCGGTTTTTCTCCGCGTCTCGGCGTCTCGGCGGTGAACCCTTTGCTCTACAATCTGATTTGACCCAGATCTCCTTCGAACTGATCGCCGAATGCCCGCATACCGGCGCGCGCGCGGGCCTGCTTCACACGCCTCATGGCACCATTGAAACCCCGGTCTTCATGCCGGTGGGCACGCAAGCCACCGTCAAAGGGCTCTCCCAGCGCGACCTCGCCGACGACCTGGGCGTCCGCATTCTGCTGGCCAATACGTATCATCTTTACCTGCGTCCCGGCCATGAACTCATCCGCGGTTTGGGCGGGTTGCACCGCTTCATGTCCTGGCCGCATGCCATCCTCACGGATTCCGGCGGCTTTCAGGTTTTCAGCTTGAGCGGCCTGAGAAAAATCACCGACGACGGTGTCATTTTCCAATCGCACCTCAACGGCGATACCCACACCTTCACGCCCGAATCCACCGTGGACGTTCAATTGGCCTTCGGCAGCGACATCCTCATGGCGCTCGACGAATGCCCCGAGTATCCCGTCACCCACGAATACGCCCGCCAGAGCATGCACCGTACCGTACGCTGGGCTGAGCAGGCGAACCGGCGCCACCGCGCGCGCATGGCCGAAAGCCCGACCCGCCATGCTCTGTTCCCCATCGTGCAGGGCTCCATGTTCGCCGATCTGCGCAGCGAATGCGCCCGCGCGTTGCTCGATCTGGATGCCGATGGCTATGCCGTGGGCGGCCTTTCCGTGGGCGAGCCGCGGGCGCTCAGCCTGGAGATGGTGGAGGCTACGCGGTCCATTCTGCCCCGTGCCAAACCGCGCTACGCCATGGGTGTGGGCATGCCCGCGGAACTGCCGGAATACGTGGCCCGGGGCATCGACATGATGGATTGCGTGCTCCCTTCGCGCAACGCACGCAATGGATACCTGTTCACTTCCCAGGGCCGGGTGATCATCAAGCATGCGCGCTACAAGGACGACCCGCGCCCGATCGACGAAAACTGCCGATGCTATACTTGCAGCAGATACTCCCGCGCGTACCTTCGCCATTTGTTCCTCTCCGGGGAGATTCTTTACGCGTCCTTGGCCACCCGCCACAACGTCCAGCGGTACCTTGACATCATGTGTGAGATCAGGCACGCTATAATATCGGTTTCATTTCCAGATTACTTGAGGTGTGTGCGCTCGGCGGCCAACGAGGCCGAGTGACCCGCCCATTGGTCAAAACGTGGTCCTGAACCTTTTTCTTCTTCAAATGGCGATCCCCAGCTCACTGGGGCCGATGTTGCCCATCCTCCTGATGTTCGGGGTGCTCTATTTCCTCCTCTTCCTTCCCATGCAGCGCCAGCGAAAGCAAACTCAGAAGATGTTGGCCGGCCTGCAAAACGGAGATATGGTGGTGACCAGCGGAGGCGTTGTAGGAACCATCGTCGCGGTTGAGGACGATTCCCTGGTATTGCGCGTGAAACCGGACAACGTCAAGCTCCAGTTCGCGCGAAGCTCGGTTACGAGCGTGGTCTCGGCTGAGACCAAGAAGTAGTACGGAACCTTATTAGCAGGCATTCACTCCCATGCAAAAGAATTTGAAAACGCGGACCGTAATCATTGTCGTGACGATACTGGTGTGCATCTTCGGCATCATCGGCATCCCCAAGTCGAAGGCCGACCTGGTGGATAACGTGAAGCACAACATTCGTCTGGGGCTCGACCTCAAAGGTGGCAGCCATCTGGTAATGGAAGTCCAGGTACAGGACGCCGTAAAACAAGATGCCCAGAACACCATGGAGCACTTGCAGCAGGAAGGGGTCAAGGCGAACATCGTGTGGAACAGCGCCGAAGTCAGCGACCCACAGTCGGTTGACGACGCCGATAAGGTGACCGCCACCGTCAAGGGCGTGGCGGCGGCCAAGGCGAGCGATTTTCGCAACCTGGTTGGCACCGAAGCTCCCAACTACGTGCTTACCGCTCTCAATTCCACCGACTACTCGCTCAAGCTGAAGCCGTCGGACCTGATCGATCTGAAGAAGCTCACCGTGCAGGGCGCAATCGACACTATCGGCAACCGTATCAACGATATGGGCGTATCGGAAACGTCCGTGCAGCAATACGGCCAATCCGGCTCGGACTATGAGATTCTGATCCAGTTGCCGGGCGTGGACGATCCCGCCAAGGCGAAGGAGCTCATCGGCAAAGTCGCCCAGTTGACGATCAACGGAGTCGACAAGGCGCACGACACGCCGTTTGCCAGCCGGGAAGACGCCATGGCGAAGCTGGGCGGCATTCTGCCCCTCAACGAAAAGCTATACAAGATGAAACCGCGCGTTGGCGGCCAGGGCGACGAATGGTACCTGGTGAACTCGGTCCCCGTAATCACCGGCAAAGATATGCGCAATGCCCGTCCCGGACAGGACGATGTGCGCAAGTGGCAAACCAGCTTCACCCTGTCTCCCGACGGCGGCAAGAAATTCGCCCGCTTCACCGGCGACCACGTCAACGATAAGCTGGCCGTCATCCTCGACAACCAGATTGTCAGCGTGGCCACCATCAACGAACGCATCGAAGATTCCGGCCGCATCATGGGGCTGAGCACGGAAGAGGAAGCGGAGGATTTGTCGCGCTACCTGCGATCCGGTTCGCTGCCCGCCAGCGTGAAGCCGCTTTCGGAGAATTCCGTGGGACCTTCCCTAGGCGCCGACTCCATCCACCAGGGTATCGTTTCGGCGATCGCCGGGCTGCTGGCGGTGGTGACCGTCATGCTGGTTTATTATAAGCGCAGCGGCGTGAATGCCGTCCTGGCGCTGATCCTGAATACCGTAATCCTGCTGGCGGCGATTTCCTATCTGCACGCCGCGCTGACCCTGCCCGGAATCGCCGGAGTGATCCTGACCATTGGTATGGCGGTGGACTCTAACGTCCTCATTTTCGAGAGGATACGGGAGGAGTTGCGCACCGGCAAAGGGGTGATTGCGGCCGTCGATACGGGCTTTAACAAGGCTTGGTGGACGATTGTAGATACCCACGTGACCACGGTTGTTTCCTGCGCCTTCCTTTTTCTCTTCGGAGAAGGTCCGGTGCGCGGATTTGCGGTAACATTGACGATCGGATTGATTGCAAACGTCTTCACCGCGGTTTTTGTCTCCCGGACGATTTTCAATTGGGAACTCTCGGGGCAGCGGGGTATGGAAGCTCTTAGTATTTAGGCGCCCGAAGCCCAAATAGATGGGCTGTTGGGAACAAAAGTGAAGGAGCTGGTGTCTCAATGTATGGAGCGCACCAGCACGGCAACGCTCGATGGAATTATTCAAGAACACGAACTACGATTTTCTGGGCAAGAAGTGGCCCTTCATCATTGCCTCGCTGGTACTGACGGTGGCCGGTTTCGGGAGCATCGCCTTAAGGGGCGGTCTCAAGTACGGCATTGATTTCAAGGAGGGCGCGTTGATTCAGGTGAAGTTTGCCTCCCCTCCCGAGGACAACAAGATTCGCGAGGCCATGCTGCATAAGATCAAGGGCGAAGTGAGTGTCCAGGATCTGAGCGGCAACGGCTCGGTGAACATGGTCGAGATTGCGACCGAAGCGAAAGGGCAGGGCGAAAGCCAGTTGAACGCGAACCGCAACGATATGCAGTCGGTTCTGACGGACACCTTCGGGCAGCCGGGCAGCGGCAAACTGGATCTCAACAATACCAGCCAGAGCGAACTGGCTAACCGCTTGCGCGATCCTCTGGCTCGGGCCGGTGTGGCCCTGAGCGAGGATCAGGTACAGGCGCTGGTGGCGAACATCCTCGGGGTAAGCAATACGCAGCACTCCGGGTTGCTGACGGATCTGAGTCAATTGTCGTCCGTGCCGGGAATGAACGCTGGTATTATGAACACTCTTCGACAGGAGTGTTATCTGGCGCCGTTCCACGTGGCTGGGGCGCAGATGGTCGGCCCCAAAGTCGGCAAGCAGTTGCAGGAGAAGGCGGTCGAGGCGACGTTGTACGCGCTCGCCGGCATGCTGGTATACATCGCCTTCCGGTTCGAGTGGATTTATGGTTTGGGCGCGGTGATCGCGTGCTTCCACGATACGCTCATCACCATCGGATTGTTTTCGCTCTTCGGCAAAGAGATCTCGATGACGGTGATTGCCGCCCTGCTGACTTTGGTAGGCTACTCCATGAATGATACGATTGTGATCTTCGATCGTATCCGCGAGAACCTGAAGATCTCGCGCAAGGAGTCGTTGGAAGCGGTGATGAATCGCGCCGTCAACCAGACGTTGAGCCGGACCGTGATGACCTCGGGTCTTACCTTCCTGACAGTGATTGCGCTCTTCGTCTGGGGTGGGCCGGTATTGAACGGCTTCTCGTTTGCGCTGGTTTGCGGCATCATCGTGGGAACCTATTCGTCGGTGTTCATCGCCAGTCCGATCGTGTTGTTCTGGCACAATTATGCGGATAGCCGCCGGAAGTCGCCCGTGGTCGGCGTTTCCTCGGCGCCGCGCAAGGCGGTTCGATGAAGTAATATTTCGCGGTGGGTTGAACCTGCTCCCGGAGCAAACAGCCGCCGCCATTGGGAAAGGAAGCTCGCATGTTTGAACAGACATTCGTAGATGGCGTGGGACGGACGAACAAAAGCTGGACCGTTCTGGTTTCGTTCATCGGGCAGATCGCGCTAATTACCGTGGCAGTGATCCTGCCCTTGATCTACACAGACGTTCTCCCCACGGCCACATTGGCCAGTATGCTGACGGCCCCGCCGCCTCCTCCGCCGCCTCCTCCTCCCCCGGCGGCCGCGCAACCCATCAAAGTGGTCAAAGTGATCCCGCGGCAGTTCGATGCCGGCAAACTGATGGCCCCCAAGGTTGTCCCCAAAGAGATCGCCACCATTAAAGAAGAAGAGCTTCCCCCGGCCGTTTCGGGCGTGGCTGGTGTAGTCGGCGGCGTGTCCGGCGGCGTAGCCGGTGGCGCTGTAGGCGGCGTACTCGGCGGCATTATCGGCGCGGTTCCCACAGCGGCTCCTCCTCCTCCTCCACCTCCTCCTCCCGCCGCGGTGAAGAAGGTAGAGGCCGTGCAACGCATCAAGGTCGGCGGCAACGTGCAGAGCGCCGCCATTATCAGAAAAGTACCACCGGTTTATCCGCAATTGGCGAAGTCGGCGCGCGTCTCGGGCGTAGTACACCTGGCGGCCATCATCGCCAAGGATGGCACTATTCAGGAATTGCACTCGCTCGGTGGTCCGGCGCTGCTGATTCAAGCGGCGATGGATGCGGTGAAGCAATGGGTTTATCACCCCACCATGCTCAACGGTGAGCCGGTGCAGGTAGAAACCACCATTGATGTGAACTTTACGTTGAACCAGTAGTAACCCGGCGCTCCTTTGCGAACGTCGGTTATAGAGATCAAATTTCAACTCGCAGGAGAGACAGACAACAATGCTTTTGCAATTGCACGTATGGTCGCTTTACTTGCTCCAGGAGCAGGGTTCCGTAGGTTGGGATCCGCGCTCGCTGTGGGCTCAGATGGGTCCGCTAGCCAAGTTCGTCGTGGTTGGCTTGTTCATCATGTCGGCCTATTCCATCGGCGTCATGATTGACCGCTTGATGGCGTATAGCGCCGCCCGCAAGCAGTCGCGGGCATTTGCTCCAGCCGTCGCCGGCGCGTTGCGCGAAGGCAAGCTGGATGAAGCCGTAAAGATCGCGGACCGTTACAAGAAGAGCCACCTGGCTAAGGTTGTGGTGGCGGGTTTGCAGGAATTCCAGGCGCACCAGCTCAGCAGCGAGATTCCCGGTGAGGAAATCGAAGCTTCCAAGCGCGCTCTGGAACGCGCCGAAGCCATCGTTCACGCCGAACTGAAACGCGGCGTCAGCGGTTTGGCGACGATCGGATCCACGGCTCCGTTCGTGGGGTTGTTCGGAACGGTCGTCGGCATCATCAACGCGTTCAAGGGCATTTCGACCGAGAAGTCTACCGGTCTAGGCGCGGTGGCCGGGGGTATTTCGGAAGCCCTGGTGACCACGGCTATCGGACTTTTCGTGGCTATCCCAGCGGTCTGGATGTACAACTTCTTCACCAACAAAATTGAAGCTTTCGACGTGGAGATGGGGAATTCCAGTTCCGAATTGATCGATTACTTCCTGAAACGTTCGCAGCGTGGCGCCGGCGCGCGCAAGTAGCGCCGGGACCCGGGAGCTTCGTATTTAAGGAATCCGGCGAGTTGAAATAGGGGGGCTTCATACGAAGCTCCCCTGCCTGCCACCGGCTTCCAGGGAGAAATAACAATGCCAGTAAGCGAAATGAAAAAGCGCGCGGCTCCGCCACCGGTAGCCGATATCAACGTGACCCCCATGGTCGATGTCATGCTGGTGCTGCTGATCATCTTCATGGTCATCACACCGATGTTGTCCAAGGGCGTGAGCGTGGATATGGCGAAAGTGAAAAACCCCATCGCCATGCACGATGCCGACAAGAGCGACGCCGTTTTGGTGGCCGTTACCAGAGACGGCAAGGTCTACCTGGGCGCCAATGAGATCCTGCCCGAGGATCTGCCGCCCCGCGTGAAGGATCTGTTGCTCAACAAGTTGGATAAGACCGTATTCGTGAAGGCGGACCAGCGTGCGCGCTACGAGAAAGTAGTGGACGTGGTCGACAACCTGCGCGCCGCGGGCGTGGACCAGTTAGGTCTGCTCACCGAGCAGTTGCAGGAAACAAAAGGCAAGCCGGGCGCCCCCGGGGCAACGCCGGATGCCGCGGCGCCTGCCGCGAAGTAAGTTTAAGGATTCATAAAGGAGTTTTTCTATGGGAATGTCAGTCGGTGGAGCGGGCGGTCCTAAACACGATATTAATATGACGCCCATGATCGACGTCTTGCTGGTGCTCATCATCATCTTCATGGTGATCACGCCCCTGACGCCTAAGGGGCTTGAGGCTCTCGTGCCTCAGCCGCCACCCCCCGGTCAGAAACAGACGCTTTCCGACCAACGTACGGTCGTCATCGTCATCGATGCGAACCACCACATGCAGATCAACAGCGAGGATACCGACGAGGCCCACCTGGGCGATCGGCTCACCGAGATCTTCAAGACTCGCGCCGAGCGCGTGGTCTTCGTGAAGGGCGATGACAGCCTGGATTTTATGTGGGTGGCGAAGGCGATCGATATCGCCCACGGCGCCGGCATCGACAAGGTCGGCCTGATGACCGCGAAAGTGGAGGCAGGGAATTAAGATGCGCAAGTTGGCGTTGAGCATGCCCGTGGCTGCATTGGCCGCCGTGCTGATCAGCCTTCCGGTCATGGGTACGGGTTGCCAGAAGTTGCAAGCCCGCGATCACCTCAACAAAGGCGTCACGGCCTTCAAGAATGCCCAGTACCCGGAAGCCGTGGAGCATTTCAAGCAGGCCGTGGAATTGGACCCGAAGTTCCCCACGGCCCGCCTGTACCTGGCGACGGCGTACATGCAGCAGTGGATCCCGGGAGCGGATTCCGAAGAAAACAACAACATGGCCAAGGCGGCCGAGAGCACGTTCAAGGACGTTCTGAAGGACGACCCCAAGAACACCACCGCCATTGCTTATCTGGCGTCGCTCTACCTGAACCAGAAACGGTGGGCTGACGCGCGCGACTGGTACGATAGGCTCACCGCGGCGGATCCCAAGAGCGCCGTGGGCTATTACAGCAAGGGTTTCATCGCCTGGTCGCAGTGGTACCCCGCTTTGGGCACCGCGCGCGCCAACCTGGGGATGAAGCTGGAAGATCCGGGGCCGATCAAAGACAAGAAAGTCAAAGAAGAGCTCAAGGAGAAGTACTCCGGCGTGATCGAGGATGGGCTTAAGAATCTCGATATGGCTCTACAGGTTGATCCCG
>Ga0302319_10009148_pt1 | contig 19119 bp, 14 predicted proteins | sample Bog_T0_2_FD_203319 | JGI IMG/M metagenome (GOLD analysis project Ga0302319, IMG submission 203319) | Peat permafrost microbial communities from Stordalen Mire near Abisko, Sweden - Bog_T0_2 | ecosystem: Environmental > Terrestrial > Soil > Wetlands > Peat | place: Sweden: Abisko, Stordalen Mire... | reverse complement strand
CTGGGGCATTGAAATTGTGGACATAATTTGGGTAAAACCGTCAGCTTTGGCGGAAGCTCTGGCGCACCGCACTATACACAGGACGTTCGCTGCGGGGCGGACGCTTGAGCCCGGCGCGCACCTCGGCCAAATCCAGCCCTAGTTCCGCCATCGCACGGCTCAGCGTGTTGCGGTGCATCCCCAACTCCTCGGCAGCTTTACACTGGTTTCCCCGGTGTGCAACCAATACTTCGCGCAGATACTGTTTCTTGAATTCGCGCACGGCGTCGTCATAGCCAACGCCGGTGGAATGCATTTGCGACACCAGATTATCCAGTTCTCGTCTCACGTTCACCTCTTGCTGCTCTATTTTTCCTAATCCTTGCGGCCAGGTCGTGCATCGACTTGCAGTTCAACGATGTTCAGGGTGCAACCACTTGGGTGACTCTTCTTCCAGAGTACTCAGTCCGTGCCGGATGCGCTCGGCCAACTCTGACGGCGTCATGTGCGTACTCAGATGGCAGGCTCCGAAAAACTTCTTGGGGAGTTTAGCCTCCGCCAGCCAATGCGCATTCGGAAAGAAGGCCACGATCACGAGAATACCCAAGGTTACCAAAACCAGGCCCTGAAAAAATCCGAAAATCGCTCCGGCAATTCCATCCAGGCAGCCCAGCCCCAGTAAGCGAAAAGCCTTCGCCAGAACAGCTCCGATCATGGCGGCAATTGCCATAATCAGCAGCGCAATCAACAGGAACGCTATGGTATCCGACACCTCGCGGATGTGGACAAAGGGCATCAAGACCGCAGCAAGACGAGCGTAGTTCCATGCCGCGACCCCAAGACCGAGCAGAAGCCCGCCAAGCGAGCACGCCGAACGAAAAAATCCCTGGGCCAACCCGCCCAGCACCGAAGCCGCCATGATGATGACGATGACCCAATCCACTAACACCATATGCACTCCGTCCATGGTCTACAGATTGAGATCCCGCCCGGTCAAGCGGCGGAAGGCTTCAAGATACTTGGCCTGTGTTTGTTCGACCACGCCGTCCGGGAGTGCGGGCGCGGGCGCCTGCTTGTTCCAGTGGATCGCTTCAAGGTAATCGCGGACGAACTGTTTGTCGAATGATGGCTGCGCACCGCCGGGTTTCCATGACGAGCCTTCCCAGAAGCGCGATGAGTCGGGTGTTAGAACTTCATCGGCAAGAATAATTCCTTGCGCGGTTCTGCCAAATTCAAATTTTGTATCGGCCAGGATCAATCCTCGGGACTCGGCGTGTTCTGCCGCACGGGCGTAGATGGCCAGTGTCAGTCGGCGCAACTCCAAGGCAACGGGCGAGCCGAGATCCTTCTCCATCTTCTCAAATGGGATGTTTTCATCATGTGACCCATCCTGGCTTTTCGTAGCGGGTGTGAAAATCGCTTCCGGCAGGCGTGAACCGTCGAGCAAACCCTCACTTAGTTGGATGCCGCAAACCGACCTGCGGGTTTGATACTCTTTCCAGCCCGAACCTGCCAGATAGCCGCGGGCCACGCACTCAACGGGAAACATCGCTGCCCGTTTCACCAGCATTGAGCGGCCTTCCAGTTGATCCGCGTAGGGTTTAAGAGCGGCGGGGTACTGGGCAACGTCGGCAGTGAGCAAATGGTTGGGCACAAGATTCTTGAGCAAGTCAAACCAGAACAGCGAAATCTGGGTAAGAATCTTTCCTTTGCCCGGAATGCCGGTGGCGAGAACGTGGTCAAAGGCGGAGATGCGGTCAGTGGCTACCAGCAGCAGCGCGTCGTCCACTGCGTAAAGGTCGCGGACCTTGCCCCGGCCGAGAAGAGTGATTGGGCCAAGATTGGTTGTCAGAAGAGCTGTCACGGAAAAGTCTGCCTCGGCGGGAACTGAATCTTCGATTCTCCAGTGCGAGGCGGCGTTTGTCAATGTGTGGCCAGGACAACGGAACTGTGCCCAATTGACCAGCAACTGAGGGGGTCAACCTGATCGAATGCAATCGGAAGTGTCATGTGAAAAATATCCACACACCATTGTGACAGCCGTCACGGAACGCTTGCTCCACATGGGAGACACTCCAGTTGTCAACATGGTTCGGAGGGCTAGCAAGAAGGCCACTCTTAGAGCCGGGCGACACGAGGCAGCCGTGGAAAGGGGAAGCCGCTGCTAGCTTCGTTTGTATAGGGATCACCAGTAGCCGCGTGCTACCGACCTCCAGCGCCGGCTACTGGTCCCCGTCTCTAACTTGTGAACAAGCGCCTCCGAAGAGACGTTATCCTTCGGGGGCGATTTTTCGGCTGAAGGCTGAACCTACCGCAATCCCGATACCGAGAAGTCCTCCGATCAATTGCCGGCCGCGATTACGCCGTGGCACGCCGCTGGTCTTGAGCCCCTAGGCGCATGCTCACTACTTTGGAAACGCCGGGCTCCTGCATGGTGACGCCGTAGATCATGTCAGCGGCCTGCATCATGCGCTTGGAGTGTGTGACCAGAAGGAACTGCGTATCCTTGCTCAGCGAGTGGAGCAAGTCAGCCAGGCGCCCCACGTTGGTCTCGTCGAGCGGTGCGTCCACCTCGTCAAGGACGCAGAAGGGACTGGGCTGGAACTGGAAGATGCCCACCAGCAGAGCCAGCGCGGTCAGCGCCTTTTCGCCGCCTGAAAGCAGCAGCACATTTTGCAGCTTCTTGCCCGGCGGCGACGCGACAATCTCCAGACCGCTCTCCGCTTGGTTCTCTTGGTCGGTGAGGCGCAGGAAGGCCTGTCCGCCCTGGAAGAGCCGCGAGAAGACCTGGCCGAAGTTCTCATTGATCTTGGCGAAGGCTTCGTCGAACTTGGTGCGCGAGATCTGATCGATCTCCTTGATCGTCTCTTGGGTATTTTCGATTGACTCGACGAGGTCCTTGCGCTGTGCTTCAAGAAAGCCATGACGGTCGGCCGTCTCCCTGTACTCATCGAGAGCCATCATGTTCACCGGGCCCATCTGTTCAATGCGCTGACGCAGCGCGTGGCAAGTCTCTTCCTCCGCGGCCAGCGCTTCGCCGGCAATGCGCTCGATGGCCTGATCGGCGCGCACTTCGCCGGCCTCGACATTTACCTCAGTGAGGCAGCTTGTCTCCAGGTGCTCCAGGTCGGAGGCGAGCTTGGCCAACTGGCTGGAACGGGCTGCGCGGTTCTCGCGCAACTGATCGAGCGCGGCTCGTCCCGTCTTCAATTGTGTTTCCATCGCAGCCAACTGTTGGCGCAGCGCCAGCGCCTGGCTGGCAATTGTCTGTGCAAGCGCCAGCGCCTGGATGCGCACTTCTGCAAGTTCTTTCTGCTTATCGGCAAGCGCGGCACTTTCGCCAATCCGCTGTTCGCGCTCCGCCACTGCCGCTGCGCGTTGCTGCTCAATGGCCAGCACACGGCGCTCCAGGTCTGCATACAGGCGATCGATGCGTTGGAAGGCTGCTTCTGCGCCACGCCGCCGCTCTTCAAGGCCGGCCAGCTCCGCGGTCACCTGTGCGGCCTCCTGCTGCAAAGCCTCGCGCTGCTGGCGCATGGTGGCCAATTGGGCCTGCAACTCATCCAGGCTGGCCTCGGCGGTCGCATGCTCGGCCTCCAGGCGCGTAGCCTCTTCACGGTTCTGGTCGATATTCGCTCGCTTTACTTCGCGTGCGTCCTTGTTGCGTGCAGCCTGAGACGACCACTCCTGCAGGCGGCGCTCGATGCGCTGGGCTTCGCCTTCCATCTGCTTGAGAGCTGCGCCCTGATTCGCTGCGTCTGTCTCGGCAACACGGCGCTCCTCGCTGTGCGCCTCCAGTTTGGCCGTCAATTCTTCAATGGTACGGGTCAGTGCGGCTGCTTCAGTCTCTGCCTGCGCCAGGCTGGTTTCGAGTTTGGACAGGCGGCCCACGGTCTCGCGTAGCTCGCGTTTGAGCGCAAGCGGCCCCTCGCTGGCCGGCTTGCCGCCGCTGACCGTCCCGTTGTGAAAGCACTCCCCTTCAGGCGTGAGGAAAAAGGCGTATGGATGGTGTGAAGCCAGCCGCATCGCTTCCGCGGGGTCTTCGACCAGGTAACCGTTCCCGAGCTTTGGAAGGATAGACTCAAGCGTTCGCCCGAAGCCATTGAGCACGCGGATCGTATCCTTCAGCGGCGTTAGCCCAGGTCCGATGATGGAGTCGGCGGGTTCCTCAAAAAGCGCCCGTTGCTCCGGGGAATGTACCAGGAATGTGGCTCGACCATCCGTGCCGGACTTGAGCAATCGGATGCCTTCTTCGGCAGCCAACCAACTCTCTACGACAATGTAATTCAGCTCCTCGCGAAGGAATTCGTCCACCACGGCTTCATACTCGCCGCTCACCTCAAGGAAGTCAGCGAGCGTTCCGATGGCCGATCTGCCTGCCCCCAGCGCACCGGGCTTCAAGAGCCGGCGCACGGTTTCAGTCGAGTAGCCGTGGTTGCGGATCAGCGCCTCAAGCGAATTGCGTCGGCCTGCCATCGTGGCCTGCTCGGTGCGCAGCTCGTTGGCGCGGGTACGCTGCAGGTTCTCGTCGGCGCGGCGTGCCTGAAGAGCTTCGCGATGCGACGCAATCTCTGCCTCAAGTCGCTTGAGCGCGTCGGCGGCGGACTCGAAGTTGAGCCTGGCTTGTCCGCTTTGCACTCCAAGATTTTCCAACTCGTGCCGCGCCTGGCTCAGTTCCGACTCGAGGCGGCTGGCTTCGCGCTCCAGCGCTGCAAAACTCTCTTCTCCCTGGGCAGTGTGATTGCGGGCGTTGCCGGCAAGAGTCAGAAGGTGCATGGCGTGGCGGCGGCTGGTTTCCAACTGCCGCTCCGCGCTGAAGACTTCATCCGCTGCCGCGCGCGCTTCCTGCTGGCGTTCTTCCACCTTCTGGCGAAAGGCTTTGGCCTCACCTGCGGCCGACTCAAGAAAGGCGTGTTGCTGCGCGCGCTCTTCGGCAATGCCGCTCAACTGGGTCCGCGTCTGGTCCAGCTCCGCAGAAGCCGCTGCGATCCGCGCCTCCAATTCGGCCACGCGCTCGGCGTTGCCGCGCTCCCGGGCCGTAGCGCGTTCCAGCTCGACGGCGGCCTCGCTGGCGCGATTCTGCGCCTCCTGGCCTTCGCGGTCCAGCTCATAGCCGCGTTCTGTCAGGGAGTGCTGGCTGGCCTCAAGCGAGTCAATCTCCGTGGCTGAGACGTCGACCCGCTCCGTAAGAGCAGCGATTTCCCGGTTCAGGCGCCCTTGCTCAGCATCCATGATCGCGATGCGGCTGGCCAGCACAACCCGCAGGCGTCCGCGCAACTCGTCGCGCACCGCGGCAAATCGTTCCGCCTTCGCCGCCTGGCGCTTCAGGCTGTTCATCTGGCGCGTGACTTCTTCAAAGATATCGTCCACACGCGCGAGATTTTGCTTCGCGCTCTCCAGGCGCAACTCGGCGAGACGCTTTTTCGTCTTGAAGCGCGTAATCCCCGCGGCTTCTTCGATGATGGCCCTGCGGTCGTGAGGCTTCGAACTGAGAATCTGGCCGATGCGCTCCTGGCCGATGATGGCGTAGCTCTCCGGACCAAGGCCGGTGCCCATGAAGATGTCCTGAATGTCGCGCAGGCGGCAGAGCTTGCCATGCAACAGGTATTCGCTCTCGCCGGTGCGGAACAGCCGCCGGGTAATGACGATCTCGCCCTTCTGGGGTGTGCGATGGAACTTGCGACGGCGAATCTTCAGCACCACGGCCTGCGGACCCTCGAGACCAGCAGACGGCTCGGCCTGGTTCAAATTTTGAACTGGATTTTGATCGGTCCCATCCTCCTCGCCAGATTCGCCATCGAGTACCTGGCCGGGCTGCTCGGCGGCAATGATTTCCTCGGTCTCCGTGGCACGCTGGCGGCGCATCTCCTCCTCGTCCCAGTCGGCGGGGCCATCGTTCTCGATAAATAGCTCAGGCTCGACAGGCACGGGTCCCTCATAAGCCTCGGGATCGACCATCGTGAGCGTTACCTCGGCCATGCCCAGGGCTTTGCGGTCGCGCGTTCCGGCAAAGATAACGTCCTGCATGTTCGCGCCGCGGAGGGATTTCGCGCTTTGCTCGCCAAGCACCCAGCTGACCCCGTCAAGGATGTTCGATTTGCCGCATCCGTTTGGTCCCACCACCACGGCAATACCCGTTCCCGGCACGGTCAACTCCGTCCGGTCGCAGAAGCTCTTGAAGCCGAGGATGTGGATCTTTTTCAGTTTCAGCATGTTCACTCCGAATTGATGGGGCTGTCCGCGAGTCCGAATTGCGAGTGCGGGGTCTAGTTTCCGGCGCCGCACCGATGAAGGGAAAATATTGCTGCCCGATTACAGACTCTAAGGAGCCGGACGGGCAGGGTCAACGGCGGGAAACCGGGTTTTTGTGGATAAGGGAGTCCGGAATTCGACTTATCGACGTATCTGCAAAAAACAACGCAGGTTCGGGATTTTCTGGGGAATTTAACCAGGTTTTTGCACAGGAAGCGGGGTCTTAATTGGCTCGGCCTGGACCAGGACTCTGCCAACCGCCCTGCGAATGACTCTCTCCAGCGCGCGGAGCGCCTGCGGGCGCGGGAATCCTGGGCGGCTGGCGAGACGGATGGTTCGCGATGACTGGCCGGCCAGAGGCCGCAGGGCGATGCCCCGCAATCCAAGCGAATCCGCAGCCAGGGCGGGAATAAGAGTGGCTCCATAGCCGGCCGCGACGAGGTTGACCAGCGTTTCAAGAGTTGCGGCCTGCATGGAGCCCTGCAATCCGTGGCGGGGTGCGGAACGCTTGGTTCCGCAGGCTGCCAGCGCGTGGTTGGCCAGGCAATGTCCGTCGGCAAGCACCATGAGTTCCTCAGAGAGATCTTCTTCTGAAACTGTCAGGGCCCCTGCAAGCCGGTGATCGAGCGACAGCGCGGCCAGCAGTGGCTCGTCAAAGAGAGAGATTTCGGTAATCTCCGGCGCATCGGCCGGCGTGGCCAGCAGAGCCGCGTCCAGCCGGTGGTTGCGCAGCCCGTCGATGAGCGAGTGAGTCTGGTCTTCCCAAAGCTCGATGGTCAGGCCCGGATACGCCTGCTGCAGCGGTTTCAGAATCAACGGCATAAGGTAAGGCGCAAGAGTTGGAATCACACCCAGTTTGAGCGGGCCGACCAGCGGATCTCGTGCGGCTTGGGCTACGGCCTCCATCTGCCCGGCTTCAGCCAGCGCCCGCTCGGCATGGATGAGAATCTGACTACCGACTGGCGTCATATCCACGCGTTTGTTCGTTCGCTCAAAAAGAGTTACACCCAATTCCGTCTCGACTTTGCGAATCTGGCTCGAGAGAGTGGGCTGGCTCACGTTGCAGGCCTGTGCAGCCCGGCCAAAATGGCGAAGCTCGGCGACCGCAACCAGGTATCGGAGGTCCTGCAGGTTCATGGGTTGTGCTTGCCCCTCCAGACGGCGTTACACTGGTGGCGACTGGCTTGAAAGTCATTCCGGAGTGCTTCACCCCGAATGCTTCTATCATAGGCCAGAGGAATCGTCATTGTAGAAACAATTCATTTTACTTATGGATGCGGTGGGACTAGGTTTACGAAGAGGGATGGTTCTCGCAGAGAACCCCGTCGCGAGCCTGCCGCAATCCAAAGGTTCAATCAACAGCGTGGGTTGCACAAATGCAGCCCGGCGCGAAACCCCAATCGACATTCAAGTAGATCTCAAGGAGAGTTGCCCATGTCTGAAAGCCAGACAAAACATCCCGGACCACCCATAGTCGACGATCAGAACGCCATGCTAGGCGACGTAAAGTGCCCGTTCTCGAACGGTGCCCGCAAACACACACTGGCTGGAACCCCATCAAACGCAAACTGGTGGCCAAATCAACTGAGCCTGAAGATCCTGCACCAGCACTCGCAACTCTCCAATCCCCTGGGCGAAGCGTTCAACTACGCTCAGGAGTTCAAGACCCTCGACCTGGACGCCGTGATCAAGGACCTCCATGAGCTCATGACCAGCTCGCAAGCCTGGTGGCCTGCGGACTACGGCCACTACGGTCCATTCTTCATCCGTATGGCGTGGCACAGCGCAGGCACCTATCGTATTGCCGATGGCCGTGGCGGCGCCGGCAACGGTACGCAGCGATTTGCTCCCCTCAACAGTTGGCCTGACAACGTGAGCCTGGACAAGGCGCGCCGGTTGATCTGGCCCATCAAGCAGAAGTACGGTCGCAAGCTTTCCTGGGCCGACCTCATGATTCTCACCGGAAACGTGGCGCTTGAGTCGATGGGATTGAAGACCTTCGGTTTCGCCGGCGGACGCGAGGACGTCTGGGAGCCTGAAGAAGATATCTACTGGGGACCCGAGACCAAGTGGCTGGGCGATGAACGCTACAAGGGCGACCGTCAGCTTGACAATCCTCTCGGCGCCGTTCAGATGGGCCTGATCTATGTGAACCCGGAAGGACCCAATGGCAAGCCCGATCCCGTGGCTGCGGCACGGGATATCCGGGAGACCTTCGCTCGCATGGCGATGAATGACGAGGAGACAGTTGCCCTCATCGCGGGCGGACACACGTTTGGCAAAGCGCATGGCGCTGCCGATCCAGTCAAGTACGTCGACCGCGAACCCGAGGGTGCCGGCATTGAAGAGCAGGGCTTCGGCTGGAAGAGCAGCTTTGGCAGCGGAGCAGGGGTAGATGCCATCAGCAGCGGCCTCGAAGGTGCATGGACCACCAACCCCATAAAATGGGACAACAATTATCTCGAAAACCTGTTCGGGCATGAATGGGAGCTTACGAAGAGCCCCGCGGGCGCTCATCAATGGACGCCCAAGAATGGAGCTGCCGCGGATACCGTGCCGGATGCTCACGACCCCAAAAAGAAGCACGCCCCCATCATGTTCACGACGGATTTGTCTCTGAAAATCGACCCGAGCTACGAGAAGATTTCGCGCCGTTTCCTCGAGCATCCTGAGGAATTCGCAGACGCCTTCGCCAAAGCCTGGTTCAAGCTGACGCACCGCGACATGGGCCCTCTCTCGCGGTATCTCGGTCCGCTCGTTCCCAAGGAACCGCTGCTGTGGCAAGATCCAATTCCCGCGGTGGATCATATCTTGATCAACGAGAAGGACATTGCTGACCTGAAGGCCAGGATTCTCGCTTCCGGGCTTTCCATCTCGCAACTGGTCACGACTGCCTGGGCATCCGCTTCAACCTTTCGCGGCAGCGACAAGCGCGGCGGTGCAAACGGTGCGCGCATTCGCCTTGAGCCGCAAAAGGATTGGGAAGTCAACCAGCCTGCCGAACTCGCAAAGGTTCTTGAAACTCTCGAAGGAATCCAGAAGGAATTCAACAATGCGCACTCCAGTGGCCTGGCCAGTGGGAAGAAGGTCTCCCTGGCTGACCTGATTGTTCTCGCCGGCTCGGCAGCCGTCGAGGAAGCAGCGAAGCAGGCGGGCCACGACGTCAAGGTCCCATTCTCGCCAGGGCGCACGGATGCATCGCAGCAGCAGACTGACGTCCACTCGTTTGCCGTACTCGAGCCGGTCGCAGACGGATTCCGCAATTATCTCCGCAAGGAACACGAGGGATCAGCGGCGGAACTGCTTGTTGACCGGGCGAATCTGCTCACGCTCACCGCTCCCGAGATGACGGTTCTCGTCGGTGGCCTGCGTGCGTTGAATGCAAACTTCGGGCAGTCCGCACATGGCGTTTTCACCAAGCGGCCCGGAACGCTGACCAACGATTTCTTCGTGAATCTTCTTGACATGAACACCAGATGGCAGAAGTCCGCTGGCTCGGAAGGCGTGTTGGAGGGAAGGGACCGGGCGACAGGCAGTCTTAAGTGGACGGGCACCGTAGTCGATCTTGTCTTCGGTTCGAACGCTCAGCTCCGGGCCCTCGCTGAAGTCTATGCTTCCAGCGACGGGCAGCAGGAGTTCGTCAGCGACTTCGTGGCGGCCTGGAGCAAGGTGATGAACCTTGACCGTTTCGACCTCGCGTAAACTTAGAGAAGGTTGTATCAAGCGCAGCCTCGGCCTGGCATCGGGTTATTCCGTCCCAGGAAGAGGCTGTAGCGGGCAACCTGAATTCAAAGAGTAAAGAAGGCCATTTGCGCAAGTTATCTTCCAGCGCAGGTGGTCTTCTTTTGTTAGTCGTTAACCGGACAGTTATGCAACTCCTTCAAATAACGCCGGGCAATCCATAATCAAGATACTCTTTACAATGGTTGCGATGAGCTGCATAGAAGCCGTGGATCATGTGAAACTCTTGTCCAGGCATGTTTACGGTTTCTCCTACCGTTTTAGCCAGGAAGAAATGATGACTTCCAAGAGGGAGGACCTCAATAACCTGCAACTCCACAACTCGAATCGCAAATTGCGGAAATGGTATGTCTACACCCCCACCAGATCGTTGTAGTGCAAAGGGCAACTCTTCCAACGGAATCGAATCTAAGTAGTGATTCTTACCGAGTTCTCGAACGGCAGACGATCTGCTTAGAGGAACGGTGCTGAGGGTGAGCCTTCCGAGGCGCTCAACAAGGGAAGCGGTTTGCTTCTTACTATTCAACGCAAATGCAAAATAACTGCCTCCAAGCCCCCCTAGTAAATTCATTGGAAATACGTTGCCACGAAATCCATCGACGACACATACGAGAACGACTGGCCTTGGACAGATGAATGCTATGCAGTTGCATTTAGCGTCCAGCGTTGATACTTGTAACTCATTCGCCCGCCCTCCCTTACTCTGCTTATACTTGCGAAGGAACTGGTGGGCCAGAAGGCGATATCTTGAAATGCAGTAATTCCGACATTCAACAGCTTCAAACAAGCCAATCCAGTGATTTTCCACCTGCAAGGTCGCTTGCAGTTTCAACGTGATTACGCCAAGTAATTTTCCTTCACCCTGATTCTCGCGAAACTCGAGTGTGAAGCGTCTCCCAATACCCGGTTTATTCTGATCGGAGAGTTCAAGTCCGATGCAGAACGTGAATGGCACGGCGCACGCGACTGAATGGGTATGGGTCACATCGCGAGTTACTCCCATGCCCAGCAGACGCACGTTGATTTCGATCTGCGGGTAATCAAGTGAAATATCACAAGCCTGCGGAAGGTCGGTCCTTCCTAGAACAAGCTTGCGCATAGTCCGACTGATCTCTCTTTTGACATCCATTTTCGCAATCCTAAAGTCTTTCAAACTCTAAAATCACGCAGTCAGCCATTGACCGTATGAGGGGCAGGTGGCCTGCTCGTTGATCCAAAACCGCAAGGAAGGCCATTATCTTGGGAATGCGTATCGCCATCTGTTCTGCGTACGACGGAGGAACCGCGATTCCTGCACCTCGCCACCTGACCAATCGAAAATGTGCTCGCATCTGGCGGGCAATATGCTGCACTGTTGGTCGTCTTATAACAAGAGGACCATCCCCACTCGATGCTTGAGGCAGCATCCGCGAGAATGCGCGTCTCGGTTTACCATGCAGGAGGAACCAAATGATTTCAACCGGTACAAATCTTCCCATCATACAAACTAGACATCGACCTTGGGGCCTGATAAGCCGTGCGACATCTCGAGAAACATTCTCAAGATTCTCGACACAATTAAGGCCAGAAAAATTGGAAAATGCCCCGTCGAATGGGCCTTCCTCCAGGCTGTCAAGTTTCTCTGTCGCTAACACATCAAAACGAGGTTGCCTTGTCGGATTTAAAAGTCTTGCATGGTCGCGGGCCAAAGCAATCATTTTTGGCGACAAGTCTAAAGCGGTGACACCGATGTTTCTTGTGCCCAGGTACACAGCATCAATGCCCGTCCCACAATTCAGCTCCAGGACAGAATCCCCGGGTCTAAAGGCACGTTCGAGCTCTCCCCACATCACTCTTCGCCTGATTTTCCCAACGGTCGTACCCGAAAACCTTTGTTCGTAGGTATCCGCAGCCATATCCCAGAACGTCTCTGCAGATTTCAGTGCTTCCAAATTTCGGGCCATCCCGCCTTCCCTTCGAAGGGGATACCAAAACCCCAGTCCCGGAACCTTCTCTGTTATTCAATCCATGCGCCCAGAAGACAAATAAATATTATAGGCTTTGATGAAATAGATTGTCACTAGACTGTCACTAACATGTCTCGGTCTTGAAAGGGTAAATATTGGCCCGCCCGATATTCGACTAGCGGCAAGCTATAGATGCAAATATTGGTCTGCGCCGTAGACTAACACCAGAGTTACAAGCGCGATGAAGACTTCCCCGATCGCTCCAACAGCAAACGGCCTCCATCCCTGTTTGCCAAGATCGCGCAAACTGGTGCGCAGGCCAACTCCTGCGAAGGTCAGCAAAAACGCCCAGCGCGAGAGATTCGCAAGGCTCGTCAGTTGCGGCTTGGTGAAGAACCCGATCGTAGCGAGCAACGAAATCAGCAGGAACCCCAGCACAAACTTGGGAAATTTGCGCCACAGGAACGCGGCCTTGTTGCCCACGGCCTGGGCCTCTCCGCGCGACGCCCAATAAATTGCATACGCGAGCACGACGAATCCGATGAGCGCGTTGCGCGTAGTCTTGGCGAGCACAGCCACCTTTCCCGCAGCGTCAGAGTAAAGCGCTCCGGCGGCCGTAGCCTCCGCGGTGTTGTCCACGGCCAGACCGGCCCAGAGGCCATACGCCTTGTCGCTCAAATGGAGTGAGTGGCCGATAAGCGGAAAGGTAAACAGCGAAATGGCGCCCAGAGCGAGGATGGCGGCGATGGCGTAGGAGGCGTCTTCGTCGTCCGCGTCAATCGCGGGTTTCGCAGCAATAATTGCCGAGACTCCGCAGATAGCCGAGCCGATCGCCAGCAGGGAAGTGAGCTTTGGTTTGAGCTTGAATGTGCTCCCCAGCAAATGCATGAACGTAAGTGAAAGTGTGAGCGCAACCGCGACCAGCAGCAGCGAGATGCTGCCCAGGTGGAGCACGTCTCCGAGCAGGAAGCGCGAACCGAGAAGGACGATGCCGGCCTTGAGCCAGAACTCATAAGTGGCTACTCCGGCCTCGAAGATGCGCGGGATGCCGGTGGTGTTCGCGATGACCATGCCGATCACGATGGCCCAAAGTACGTATTCGATGTTAGGGAAGGTTATGTGGTGGCCCTTGGTGTAAGCGGCGATGGATTGCTCGATGAACTTTCCGGCGTAGCCTACGGCGGCCAGCGGCAGCAGGCCGGGGATGAGATCGACGACGCGGCGGCCAAGACTAATCGGGCTGGCGGGGGCGATGGCTGTGGTGGCCATAAGTCTCTCCTTGCTGATTTCCGAAATTGACTAACTTACCATTTGCCGACTTACCACTTGATAGGTGGTACCAGGTTGAAGCGCACGAGCAGAGCGAGTACAAGCGAGAGCGCGACAGCATAGACGTCAAGCGAGATGCTGCGTCGAGGCGCGGAGGTAGCTTCAGGCATGCTGTTTCTCCGAATCGATTGTTCTGAATTTCAGGTTGTGACTGTAACGCCGTCTGCTGCCAATTGGTCCGCAGCAGCAATCTCCCGGACGGCCCAGCCGGCGATCAATAGACTGGGCGCGACAGTAGGTTCGGCGTCGCCGAGGGCGGCGAGGGTGGTACATCGAACCTGCTGTCCGGGCTGTGCGGCGCGCGAGACCACAGCGCAAGGGAAGTCAGGCGGAAGGCCCTGTTCAAGCCATTCCTGAGCCAGCAGATGAAGATCGCGCCCGGGCATGTAGACCACGCGCGTCGCGTCTTCCAACTCCGGCAACGGCGACTGGTTGTACGAACTCGCGTGATGGCCGGTGGAGAAGATTACGTTCGACGCGCTGTTGCGGCTGGTAAGCGAGCAGCCAATGGCCGCGGCGGCGGCAAAGGCTGACGTAATGCCGGGGACGATCTCGAAAGGGACGCCCGCTTCTTTGAGCGCGGCCAGCTCCTCAGCAGCACGGCCGAAGATGAGCGGGTCGCCGGACTTGAGACGAACGACTCTGCGATGGGTGCACGCATGCCGGATCATCAGGGAGTTGATCTCTTCCTGCGTGATGGCTTTGACGCCGCAGCGCTTGCCTACGTCGACGATCTCGGCGTTCTGCGAAGCGAGATCGAGAATGGCTTGCGGGACCAGGTCGTCGTGGAGAATTACGTCTGCGGCCTGAATCAGACGCAGCGCCTTCGTCGTAAGCAGGTCCGGGTCTCCGGGCCCCGCTCCGACTAAATAAACTTTCCCTTCGGAAGCGCGCGGCTCAACAACGGGCTCGCGCAGCGGCTTGAGCGCCATCTGCCGTGAAGGGCATGAGGCCGACTCGCAGACCTGGCGCTGGGCTAACTCATGCAGCAGTAGCTTGCGGGCTTCGCCGCGCGAATGCGTTGTGAGAACTTCGCGGCGGAGCTGGCCGAGAGTCTCAAGCCACGGGCCCAGGTCGTCGGGAAGTTGTTCGTCAATCTCGTGGCGCAGGTGCTGCGCAAACGCGGGACTTTCTCCTGCCGTAGAAATGGCGATCTGCAGATTGCCGCGGCTTACTACCGAACCGAAGAAAAAATCGCAATTCGGAATGTCGTCGACGCTGTTCGAAAGAATCCCGCGCTCGACTGATCCGCGATAAACGGCTGCGTTCACTTCAGGCGAGTTGGTGGCGGCAATCACCAGCAGGTTGCCATCGAGGTCGGAGAGTTGAAACTCGCGCTGAACCCAATCGAGTTTACCCTCGATGGCTAACTGCTCGACTTCCGGGCGCGCGGTGGGGGCAATGACGCGCAGTTCAAGACCCGTCTTCAGCAGGCTGCCAAGTTTATCCAGCGCAACATTGCCTGCGCCCACCAGCAGGCAGCGTCGTCCGTCGAGTTTGAGGAAGATCGGCAACATACTCATGCGTTGACCCTCAATCGCCAACTCCATGCGGGACGCGGCCGGCAGGAACTTCGCGTTCTACCGGAGCGAGTACTTCGCCGGCAAGATGGGCGCGGAGTTCGTCGTTGGAATAGCGGCTAAACCAGGCGCGCAGGTTCTCCTCGGGCTGTCGGTCGGCCAGGTATTCGCGCAGCAGGCGTTCGATCGCGTCGGGCACCAGCGGCGCGGGGCAGCGGTAGCCCACCGGGCGCGCGATGGCCGCGTGCTGGCCCACCGCTCCGCCAAGGCAGAAATAAAAGGCGTCGGTCAGCTTGCCTTCGTGCTTAATCTTCTTGCCTTCGATGCCGATGTCGGCGACCCAGTGCTGACCGCAGCTGTTGGGACAACCGGTGACGTTAAGCTTGAGCTGCTGATCGAAGCCTGGCAGGCGCTCTTCAAGTTCGTCCACGAGCCAGCGAGTAAAGCCCTTGGTCTCCGTGATGGCAAGCTTGCAGAATTCGGTGCCCGTGCAGGCGATGGCGCCACGCCAGAACGAAGAGCCATCCACCTGGAGACCGATATTGCGAAGCTCGCTGACCAGCCCGGCTGTCTTGCTGTTCGGGATACCAATGAAAAGCAGATTCTGAGAGACAGTGGTGCGAAGAGCGCCGCTGCCGAAGCGCTCGGCCAGATCGGCTGCGGCTTCCAACTGCTCTCCGCTTAAACGGCCGCGAAGCACAGAGGCGCCGACGGAGCTGAGTCCGGGCTGGCGTTGCGGATGGATTCCAACATGGTCACGGAAAATGTCGTCAGGCACTTGCTCTGCCACGCCTGGGGCAAGCGTGAAGTCAAGCCTCGATTGGAGTTCTGCAAGAAACTTTTCGGCGGTCCAACCTTCCTTCAGGAAGAGATGCTTGAGGCGAGCGCGGTCACGGCTCTCACGCAGTCCCTGCTGGGCGCGGAAAATTTCCGTGATGGCGCGAACGACACGCAGCGCCTCGTCGGGAAGGATGAAGGCATCCAGGCGAACAGCCAGATGCGGGTCTGCGGACAGACCCCCCCCAACGCGTACCGAGTAGCCGATTTGGCCATTGTGCTTTACCGCGGTCAGGCCAATGTCGTTGATCTCCGGGTTCGAGCACCATGAAGGGCAGCCGGTAACAGAAATTTTGAATTTGCGCGGCAGGTTGTAAAACTCCGCGTTGCCGTTGAGCATGTGCGCCACTTCGAGGGCGAGCGGCGAGGCGTCGATCAGCTCATCGGCGGCCACTCCTGCCAGTGGGCATCCGGTTACGTTGCGCACTACATCGCCGCAGGCGCCTGCCGGCGACAGTCCGACAGCATTGAGCGCGTCCACCACTTCGGGGAGCGATTCAATGGTGAGCCAGTGAAGCTGGATTGCCTGGCGCACGGAGATGTCGGCAAGGTTGCGGGCGTATTTCCGCGTGAGTCCGCCGATGACGCGCAGTTGGTTCGAGGAGAGGATACCGTTCGGAATGGCGATGCGCATCATGAAGTAATCGGAGGCCAGTCCCTCGCCGCCTTTGCCGCCGGTGGCGCCAACACCGTCTCCCTGCGTGTAGATGCCCCACCATTTGAAGTAGTAGGAGGCCCATTCCGGGACTACGCTGGAGCGTCCTTCGCGCGCGAAAGCGCGAACCTCGTCGAAGGCCGCCCACGGGTTCTTTTCGCGCTTCAGGCGCTCGGCACGCTGGGCCTTCGTCTCTTTCTCTTGAACTGCTTGAGTCATTTTTCCCTTTTCGGCAGAAACACAGAGCCCGCGGCAGGATGGCTGCATCGCGGGCTTCAGAAACCTTGGATTTCTATCAGACTTTCAGACCCAGGTCACCCGCGCGCATGAAGCAGCGTACAGAAGCGACAACAGGGAAGAAACTGCATAGAAAGATGATAGCTGCGGATGGGGATAAATGCAATTGCAGTTTCTTGCGATCCTTCCGACCACCTGCCGGGCGGCGGTGGGGGTATATCCTTGCTGCGCCGAAGAAGGGCACGGGGAGAGAGCAATGAATCGCCGACATTTTCTGGCCAGGGGAGCGAGCGCAGCCCTTGCATCATCGTGGACGCCAGGGCGCAATCTGATTCAGGGCGGCATGCCGGTCGCCGCCCCGGCAGAAGCGACTTTGGATACAACGGCGAGTATTCGCAATGCATTGAATCGTCATCGATTCGGTGTCAATTACACGCCTTCGAGCAACTGGTGGTTCTGCTGGAACGAATGGGATGTGGATCCGATCAAGCGGGATCTGGACTCTATTTCGGCTCTTGGAGCGGACCATCTCCGGATCATGCTGGTCTGGCCCTATTTTCAGCCGAACCTGACCTGGGTAAGTGAGGCCCATCTGGAGCGTTTGAGCCAACTACTCGGGTTGATGGCAGAACGCGGCCTGGATGCGCTGGTAACCGTCTTCACCGGGCAGCTCAGCGGCTGGTTCTTTCTGCCGCCCTTCAACAAGCCGGACCCCGCACTCTATATCGACGCTGAGATATGGAAGGCGCAGGAACTGCTGATCCGCGAGCTCGCGCGAACGATGAAGGCGCATCAGAACATCATCGGATTCGATTTTGGGAACGAGATGAACACGTGCTGGAGCGCGCTGCCCGTGGTAGGCGATCCGTGGATGGCCAGAATGTTCTCGCTGATGAACGCTGCGTATCCGGGCGGTCTTCATGTGAATGGGACCGATCATAGTCCGTGGTTCCGGCGGGACACTTTTTCTCCCCGGGCGCTGGCCACGAATCCCTTTCCGGTAATGCACGCGTATCCCTGGTGGTCGGGGGCGCTCAAGTATGGAGGACCAATGGACCCGCCGAGCACGCGATTGCTCGTTGCATTTGCTGCGCTGGTCCGCTCCTATGCGCACGATGCGCAGAAGCCGGTTTGGGCCGGAGAGTTCAATACCTGTATCGAGTCAATGCCGGAGAAGCAACAGGCAGAGTGGCTGGAAACGGCGGTCACTACCGCCGTTGAGGCAGGAGTCAGCTGGTTCACTTATTGGGATAGCCACGATGTGAATCGGAAGTTTGCCTTCAATCCGCTCGAATACAGCCTGGGCTTGCTCACCAACGATGGCAAGGTGAAGGAGCAAGGCAGAGTCTTCAAACGACTCGCTGCAGAATACGGAGGCAAAACTGTGAAGTTTCCAACCGCCACTCCGCCCGCGCCGCCGCAGGTGCAGGATGCTGATGCGACCTGGAAATGGATGCTCGACTATCTCGGGTGGAAGCCGAAGGGCGCTGGAGTGTGAGACGGACGCAGGTCAGGCAGCCGAGCGGGATCGAGCGCTGGCTCGCAACTCGGTAAGAATTTCCAGCACGGCTACCGCAGCCGCGCCGGTTCCTTCTGGCGAGAGGCTCATCCTGATCGGCTGTTGCGGATCGATCGTGATCGCGTAGAGAACCACTTCGCGTTGACCGCCCTGGATATAAAACACGTCCAAAAGATCCTTGACGCCGATGTCGTGGGCGGTAAGCGTGGGTGGATAGTCACGCGAGAATCGCGGCGTGGTGCGCGTCACGGTTCCTGGAGGATTGTCGTCCGCGGAGGCGTCGACGAGGATAATGCGTTCTGCATTCTCCATCGGTCCCAGCAGAATGAAGCCGCCCGTTCCGCCGTCGAGACACTCAACGCCATGCGGCAGCGTGTGCTGCTCGAGAGCGCGGACGACGTGAACACGTTGCCCAGGCCCAGCACCAGAGTCTTCACCCGGCCATTCGATTCCTGGCTATTTGTCACTCTTGTCCCGCTCCCGCTCGAATTTCCAACCGCCGATGATCGATGATACGGTACCGCGTCCTTCAATGTAGTCGTGATAGAAGGCAAGATAGATGTGGATGACGATGAATGTGACAAAGAACCAAAGGAACGTGTGGTGCCAGAAGCGTACACCAAACTCACCGCCCATCAACGGAACAATCCAAGTAAACATGCGCGGCAACCACGAGTTGCTCATGCTGGAGTACAGTGCGAAGCCGGTAATGGTCTGGAAAACAAACGCGAGAAACGTGAAGAAGTAAATCAGTCCCGCCAACGCGTTGTGCCCGGTAGAAATGGGGCCATGCAGTTTGGTTTCCAGCACGTCGGCCTTGATTACATCCACGATCTCCTGCCGCTGTGTCGGTTTCAGCGGAAAGAAGGCGCTCCACTTCGCGTATTTGTTGCCCACGAAACCCCAGTAGAGCCGCGCCAGAAAGTTGAATACGTAAACGAACGCCGCCACGAAATGGATGAACCGCACCCAGCCGAACCAAAACTGCTGGTAGGCTTCAGCCGCGTAGAAGGGGCTGGACGGCGCCCCGATCAGGTAGCCGGTCACGCACAGAGCCACCAGGGCCACTGCGTTGATCCAATGGTAGACGCGCACCGGCAATTC
>Ga0302319_10009147_pt1 | contig 19120 bp, 7 predicted proteins | sample Bog_T0_2_FD_203319 | JGI IMG/M metagenome (GOLD analysis project Ga0302319, IMG submission 203319) | Peat permafrost microbial communities from Stordalen Mire near Abisko, Sweden - Bog_T0_2 | ecosystem: Environmental > Terrestrial > Soil > Wetlands > Peat | place: Sweden: Abisko, Stordalen Mire... | reverse complement strand
ATCGACTTCGACAAGAACTGAAACCCGGTGGGCCGCTCCATCCGTCGCCTCCACACGCCAGGTCACATACGTCACTGGACGCGAGAGCACATCCAGATCACTCATCATGGCGGGAGTAAAGAAGGTGAGATCCAGCGTTACGCCGCTTTGCCGAAACTGGTACCAGGTGTGCGTCGCCGTAATCGAACTGCCGGTCTGCTCCATTGCTGGAATCGCATCCGGATCGTGCCCCATAAATCGAAATGACCTGCCGTCAATGCGTGCAATACCTGTGATGGGTTGTGGCGCGCCCGTCCAATGTGTCGTGTCGGAGTCGGTAAGTTTGTCTGATGCCGACCAGACGCTGAAGTATGGGTCGTGAGTGATCAGAGGCGTTGCCGGCGGTCTCTGCTGAGAAACCGCCGCGCAAAAACAAAAGCAAAAAAAGGAACAATAAACCGGGACTCTCGCAACCATCTTCATTGGATTCTCCTGCCACAGGACACACTCTGATTTGAATCCCACACTCGCTATCGCCCTGCGTATCGAAAACAGTCAACCGTGGTGCCTTGAGCAGGGCCCCATCAGAACTCTGGTTTACCGCTCTATCGAGTCAAAGCACTACACATGAGCGCCACGTCTCCTCGGAATATTTCGATTCGAGCGCCCCAACTCTGCAGCATACACGTTTGGGCAATATTGCAATTGCGAAACAGCAGCCAAAACTCTTGTCCTTGTTTCGAGAGGCACGTTATCGGCGCGATTTACCACAGGCGATGCCTTCGTCGCAGCTTCATTTCTCCTGTGCTTTCTCGCGCCACGCGCGGGCCTTGTCCGGCTTTCCCCATGCCTCGTAGAGCTTAACAATCCGCAGCCTGGACTCCTCAATTTCAGAGCGATACTCAAACGGGATCGCTTCTACGGCGCTGGTCATGCCACGATATCCCTCCACCAGCAGCGGCTCTGCCTCGGCAAACTTGCCTTGGGCAGCCAAGCCGGCACCTAACAGGTTCTGGCTCCGGTATTGCAGCCAGGTGCCCGGCGCTGTCTTTTCATAACCGGCCATCGCTTCTCTCATCAGCATCTCTGCATCTTCGTACTTCTTCTCCTCCAGCCGAATCTCCCCGAGTGAAACCATATCGTCCAGCGTGTCGGGGTGCGTTGGACCCAGGACGCGGCGCCGCGCATCCAGAGCCGTCGTAAAAAGTGCATCGGCCTCCACATACTTGCCCTCGCTCTTGCGCAGCACTGCGAGATCGTGAACGCTATTCAGCGCCGATGGATGCCCTTCGCCCAAAACGCGGCGCCGGGCCTCCAATGCCTTGGTCAGGAGCCGCTCGGCCTCGGCATATCTACCTTCAGCCCGGTAGAGCGTTCCCAGCCCGTCCATGCTCACCAGCGTGCTCGCGTTCTCAGCGCCCAGCACACGCCGCCGAGTCTCGAGCACCTTGGTCGCCAGCGGCTCCGCTTCTGAGTACCGGCCCGTCATCCTGTACAGCTCCGAAAGATTATTCATGCTGCTCAAGGTCTGCCGGTCCTCATCGCCAAGCGCGCGCCGGCGGATCGTCAACACCTGCGTATAGAGCGGCTCGGCCTGCGAGTACTTCCCCTCGGAAAGATACAGGCTCGCAAGGTTGTTCATGCTGGCAAGCGTCTCGCGGTTCTCTGCGCCCAACAAGCGCCTCTGAATTTCGAGCGTCTTATCCAAAAGCGGTTCAGCTTCTTTGTGCTTACCTTCTTTCAGATAAAGCGCCGCCAGGTTTTGCATGGTATTGAGTGTGTCACGATGCTCCTCGCCCAGAATTCGACGCTCCACCTCGAGCGCTCGTAAGAACAGCGGCTCGGCCTGGGCGAACTTGCCTTCGGAAAGATACAGAATCGCCAACCCATTCATGCCGGACAGCGTCTGGCGATGATCTTCTCCCAACTCGTGGCGTTGTACTTCGAGGACCTTGGTCAGAAGGGGTTCGGCTTGCGCGTACTTCCCCTGGCTCGTATAAATTGTCGCCAGGTCCGCCAGGCTCATCAGCGTGTCAGGATGGTCTTCGCCGAGTACTCGCTGCTGAGTCTTAAGCGTTTGCGTGAGGAGCGGCTCGGCTTTTGCATCCTGGTTCTTCTCCATGTACACCTCGCACAGAGAGCTTGCGGTTGCGAGTGTTTCCACGTCCTCCTCTCCCAGCACCCGCCGCTGACTCTCCAGAATCTGAATCAGGAGAGATTCGGTCCGCTCGGATTGACCCTTGTCGTCATATATCATCGCCAGTTGGTAGGTAGTTTCGAGGGTGTCGCGGTGCTCTTTGCCGAGCAAACGCTGCTGAGCCTGCAGAACATGGTTGTATGAGTCTTCGGCCTGTGGAAGCCTGCCCTGGGCTGCGTAAAGCGCCGCCAGGCTTCTCACGCTCATCAAGGTGTCGGGGTTCTCTTCACCTAGGTTGCGGCGCCTCAATTCGATCGCACGTTCGATTTGCCGTTGCGCCTCCGGATACACGCCAAGATCGGAGTAGGCTTTGCCGATCGTGAGCCTGATCGATGCCTCAACCAGAGGCTGCTTGTCGAATTTGCCTTCGATATGGGCTGCCGCCCGGTCCAGCGCGGTGCGCACCTTCAGGTCTGGATCGGGTTTGACGCCGGCGCGAGTCTGGGCCCGCGCTCCCGCTTGCGCGAGCAGATCGTTCTCAAGGAAGCTGCTTTCCGCCTTCGCCGTAGCCGCCTGATCGTCAGCTCGCTGCTTCTCCTCGAGCGCGCGATTCTGCTCGCTCACCGCCTCTTGTTGCGCTTTCACGGCGAGGTCACGCTGTTGGGTGGCCGCTTGTTCGGCGGCTGCCGCCCGGTCGCGCTGCATACGTGTTTGCTCTTCGGCCTGTACTGCCTGGTCCCGCGCTCGAATTGCATCCTGTTTTGCGCGGCTGGCCCTGATCGCAAGCGCTGTGCTCACCGCGATCCCGGCCACCAGCACCACAAACACCGCCGCCACGCTCCCGACCAGCGTGCGATGACGCCGTGCAAATTTCTGTAGTTGATAGCTGGCGCTCGGCGGCCGCGCCAGGATCGGCTCGTCGCTCAGGTAGCGATCGATGTCCGCCGCCAGGGCCGTTGCCGAAGCATATCTCCGCGTCTTGTCCTTTTCCAGCGCTTTGCCCACGATGGTTTCCACATCGCCGCGATAATTCCGGCTGATGGAACTCAGCGCAGCGGGATCTTCTTCCCGGATCGTCTGCACTGCCTCATGAATCTGCCGGCCACGCACGTTGTAGGGAGGGCGCCCTGAAAGCAACTCATAGAGAATCACGCCGAGCGAGTAGACATCGCTGCGCGTGTCCACATCGAGCGGATCTCCTATTACCTGCTCGGGACTCATATAGGCGAGCGTCCCCACAATCTGTCCCACCTCCGTCTGCAGCGTTGGCTGCCCCTCACCTTCGGTCACGCGCGCCACGCCAAAGTCCAGAATCTTGGGTTGCCCTGCCTCGTCGACGAGAATATTGCCCGGCTTCAGATCGCGGTGAATCAGTCCCCGCTCATGCGCGTGTTGAACGGCCGCGCAGATTTTCGCCATCAGAATCAGCTTCTGCCTGGTGTTCAACGAATGCGCTTCGGCGTACTTGTCAAGAGACGCTCCGCGGATCAGTTCCATCGCAAAGTACGGCTGCGGTCCAAACCCGGTGTCGGCCGTGTTGGCTTCGTAGACCTGTGCGATGCCGGGATGCTGCAGTCGCCCAAGCGCCTGCGATTCATGCTTGAAGCGCCGCAGTCCCGCAGGATTGGTCAAGCCGGGACGGATGATTTTGAGAGCGACGATGCGGCGCGGCTGATCCTGCTCGGCTTCATACACCGTGCCCATTCCGCCTTCACCGAGCAGGCGAATCACGCGATAGCGGCCGATGAAGGCCGGGTGAGAAGTGGACGCGGTTTCGCCGGCCCCATTCGATGCGGACGCAAGGACCTTCGCAGCCACATGCAGAGCCGGCGCCTCCAGAAAGCTCTCCGCTCCATCTGTTTCGGCCAGGAGAGAGATCACTTCATGTTGCAGCAATGCATCCCCATCGCAGGCCTGTTCCACAAACTCCGCTCTGCGGTCCTGCTCTCGTTCGAGCGCCGCATGATAAATGGACTCGATTCGCTGCCAGCGCTCAGTGTCCACCAGGCTGCTCCTTACCAATTTCGCGGCGCAACCAACTCTTCGCCAGTCTCCAGTCCCGGTGCACCGTTTCCTGCGACACCTTTAAGACCTCCGCGGTTTCCTGCACGCTCAAACCGCCGAAGAAGCGCAACTCCACAATCTGGCTCTTGCGCGGATCCACCTGCGCCAATGCCTTCAGCGCGTCGTCGATCGCAACCAGGTCCGTGCCCGTTTCCAACGGCACCGCGATCGCCTCGTTGAGTTCGAGCGCGGGCATATCGCTGCCGCGCTTCTGCGCCTGTCGGGAACGGGCCCAATCCACCAGGATTCGCCGCATCACCTGCGCGCACACCGCGAAAAAATGGGTCCGGCTCTGCCAGTTTGCCTGCGATGAATGCACAAGCCGCAGATAGGCCTCGTTCACCAGTGCAGTGGTTTGCAGAGTGTGCCCCGGCTTCTCGTCGGACATGTAACGGCGCGCCATACGGTGCAGCTCGTCATAGACCAGCGGCATGAGCTTGTCGATCGCACCCTCATCGCCCTGGCCCCATGATTGCAGGAGTTGCGTGATTTGGATTCCCGGTGTCGCCATCCTGGCACCACCCGATCAGCCTGAATCAGCAAAGTCTAGCATTCTCGCTCAGTGCCGTTCCAGACCTTTCTGGGCCGCCAGAACATCGATCTTGAGACGATTCCTCCACGCAACAAAAGGAAAAGAGGCCCGGTCACCTTGAAGCCGACAGCTTCAAGGCGACCAAGCCCTCATTCACTGCAAATCAACACCCTAGCTGCAAGCGGTGCCCTTGCATGGAGGCGGAACGGGTTTTCCGCCATACGAAAAACCGACCGAATCCAGGCTGGTATTTCCGTTTACCGTCACCGTTACCACCGTTGAACGAGCCGTCCCATCCACTTCGTCTGGGACGATCGCGGTGCATTGCGTCGTGCTGCTGCAGGTGCCCGCAACCGGAATGGCGAAGAAGGAAAACGTCGTTTGCCCCGCGGTTGTGCTGAAGGCAGTACCGGTGAGCGTCACCACCGCTCCGGGGGCGCCCGTGCTGGGCGAAATGCCGGTCACCGTGGGAAACACATCGAAGGTAAACTCGTCCTTTGCCGCGGCGCTGGTTGTTTTTCCAATCGTCGCGGTCACCTTGACAGGCCCCACCTTCGAGCTCGCCGGACTGTTCATGTAGCAGTAATCCGGATCCGGGCAAACCACGTCAGTGGCCAGATGGCCGCCGAATGAAAATGCCGTCTTGCCGCTTTCAAAGCTGTGGCCGTAGACCTGGATCATCAATCCACCGGCTGTGGGCCCAATCAGCGGCGTGAAGCTTGAAATCGACAGAGGATCGTACTCGTAGTGGCTTCCTGACGTGATCAGGCTTCCATCACCCCAGGTTGTCTGCGCCTGCACATCGACGGTTCCCGGAGGATTCGCCGGAGTGGTCATGGTGCAACTGGTCGTGCCGCTGCAGCTTACGCCCTTCGCCTTGGCTGAACCAAAGACAAAAGTCTCGTCCGTGGCCAACGCGCGCCCGGTCACAGTTACGCTCGCTCCACCTTCCATCGGACCGCTGCCCGGTTTCACGCTGGTGATCTCGGGAATGTAGAGGAACGGGCTGTCCTTAGCCGTTCCGCCCGGGGTCTTCACTTCAATCTCCGCCCGTTCACTCGGCGCCTGCGGAGTTTCCACGGTCAATTTGGTGTCGGAGTCGATGGTCAGGTTGGTGCCGTCCACTCCGCCAAACTTCACCTTCTCCACGCCAACAAAGCCGGCCCCACGGATGGTCACCTTGGTCCCTCCAGCCGCCTGTCCACTGTCTGGAGTGAAGCTGTCGATGCGCGGAGGAACCACCTTCGCCACCAGCTTGGTTATGTCGGGCGAACCCAGTCCAACGTGCGCAAAATTGTTTCCAGTGCCGGTCATCGATGAAGCAGAGTGGAAGGCACTTGGAATCGTGTACAGCAAGCCGTTTGCCGCGGTCAGGGGATACCCGCGCGAGCTCCCACCCGCATTTGACACAGCCTGTTGGGTAATTGCCCAAGTACCCGCCCACAGCGGCGCTGAAAGGCTCGTGCCTCCAATGATCCATACGTCGCTCGGATTACTCGGGTCCACACCGCAATCCGGTGAAAGGTCCGGTTGAGCCTGGCAAACAATGATGCCGGGGTTTGCTTCAATTGAAACATCGGGGACAGAGCGCCCAGGAAACCCATATGGGACCTGGTAGACCGGTCCCACGATCCACTGGCTCACGCCGAAGCCTCCAGCGTTCTTCCACCAGCTCTCGCTGACGTACCCGTTCTCGGCATTCACGTTGGGTGTCGTGCCCCCAACCGCAACCGCGCTTGCTGAATCGGCCGGGTATGAAATCGCGTTCGGATACGACCCACTGGGGTCCGTGCAGGTTGAGCCGGTGTCGCCCGAAGACGCGAATAACGTAAGGCCCTGCGCAGTCAGATCCGATAGCAGAAGGTCCGTATTGATGGCGTCCGATGCGCTGATGTCGCCTTCGCACTCGGACCAGCTCACTGAGACAATTGTTCCCTGCCTCGACACACTGGTAACGGCACTTGCCACAGCGTTAACAGTCGCCGCGAGGTCGGTTCCAGACGGAGCCTCGAAGACATCGATTTGCGCTCCAGGTGCAATTCCCATCACCCCCTCGATATCAACCATGGCCTCGGTCGTTCCGCATTGCGCCTGCGTTTGCTCGCATCCCGAGGGCGTTGTTCCGCCATTCACGGGGACGATCTCGATGTTGTCGATCAGGTCCGATGGAAGGCTCGCAAACTTGAGCCAGTGCTTTACGTCGCTCAACTCGATTCCGTCAAATTCGATCAACGAGATCGTTTGGCCGGCGCCGTCGAGCCCGGGAGGGAGTCCTCCGGTGTTCGTTTTGCCTGACGGGGTTAGAACGCCGTTGTAGGCCGTCGCGATGGAACTGGGTTCAAACGGAAATGGGCTGAAGGCCGGCCGCATTTGAGCCAGGTTCGAAAGCCCGAAAACGCCGGCGACCTGTTGCGCGATCTCCTGAGGCAACGCCGGATCGCTGGCGACCGCGTGGAAGGCCCTCTCGCCGAGTTGGTAGTCGTCAATCGCCACGTGGAAGGCCTCTTGTGCCTGCGCGCGTGTTCCGCGCACCGTCAGCGTCCTCCGGTTAACGGACCCCATCGCCAAGCTGAAGCCGCAATCTTCCAGGTACGCAAGCACTGCGTCATAGGCCTCCTGCGAAGGCCCAAACCGGGACACAAAGTCCGTGGTGCTGATGGTCCCACGGTAGTTCGCGGAGTTCGGATCCGCGAAATCCTGCTTCACCGCCTTAGCGCCGTCCGGATCAGTTAAGTTGAGCATGACGGTGAGCGTGATCGGCTCCTCATCCATCTGTGCTGTGTGGGGAATACGGGTTGCGCCGGACAGTGCCTGGAGCACGTGCCCTGGCAGAGTTGCGGTTGGAGCGACGGCAGTTTGTGCGCCCAGCCGCAAAGCCAGGAGCGAGAACAATACCACCGCCAACGGGCGACAGATCTGCCGGGAAGTCAGACGAATCGATGCTTTCTTGTGAGTCATTGGGAATTCTCCTCACTTTGTAGGGCGCAAAATGAGGACGAAAACTGTAACCCGCAGTAATAATTTATCGAATTCCCTTGAAAATTCCCTTCGACGAACCCAACCTGATGGCCCGCGAGGCATCAACATCGATGAAACGTCGCCCTGTATGGAGATTAGCCTCTCTTGCCACGTCTATAGATGAGCCAGTCCGCGCCGAAGCGCGGTGACCACCGCCTGTGTGCGGTCGGTTACGTTCAGGCGCATCAGGATCACGCTGACATGGCATTTCACGGTGGACTCCGTAATGCCCAGTTCCGTTGCAATCTCCTTGTTGCTCCTGCCTCGGACAATCAGGCTCAGAACCTCGCGTTCGCGCGGCCTCAAGTCTGAATTCGGAATGCGCGAGAAAAGAGCATGCGATACGGGCGGGGGCAGAAACTGCCCACCTTCATACACGCGTCGCAATGCATCCACCAGGGCCTCATGCGGCATTCCCTTTACGATGTAGCTGCGCGCTCCAGCTTGCAGCGCCTGGTGGATGTCTTCATCGCCCTCGTACGTGGTCAGCACAACGAACCGGGCGCTTTTGTGCCGCGACACCACGGACCGGATGGCCTCGACGCCGCTCATTCCAGGCAGCCTCAAATCCATGAGCGTGATATCCGGCAGGTGCTTTTCATAGAGTTCCACGGCCTCTTCGCCGCTTCCCGCCTGCGCCACCACAGTCATGTCCGGCGTCGCTTCAATGATGGCCGCAATCCCGATCCGTGTTATAGGATGATCTTCAACCACGAGAACGCGAATCCTGGTTCCGTCTTTCACTTCTTTCGGTTCGCCCACATCTTCCCTTCGTTTCGACGGCATATTCCAGGGCCTCCATGACTGAAGATGGATGCGGCACGGGATTGCCGGCAGCGCACGTTGCCGGATTCGTTGTGGCCTAGTTGCCGTTCAAGCATGATTCCTGCCCGCGATAACATTTTCGGGAATTCTGGAGACCGGAACGACTGTCCTAAAGCGGCCCTGCACGCCCTCGGCGAAGGCGGCACTGTTTACGAAAATGCCGTCCCCCCATTATCGCGCACCTCGCGCGGATCCGTTTGCGCCTGCGGTATCCAGAATGAGTTGGTATTCCGGCACAAGTCTCAGGCTGTTCAGTTGGTCGATCTGGCCATTCGCCGGAAAACTGATCGGCTTCGGCAGCTCGAAATAAACAGCCGCATCCTTGCGCAGCGGCAAAATGCTCAGCTCGAACGTGCTGGAGCCCTGTGAGTTCAGAAAGCGGTCGAGCCCCACCATCCACGGATGGCCGTTGTAAAAGTCGTCGGTGAGCAACTGGTGCTCCGCGCTCAGATGCGCTACATCTCCCATGTAATCCACCTCGAGAAATAACTCGCTGAGATCATGCATGGCCCCCAGTGGAAGCGTGAGCGACCATTTGGCCGCCTGCGAAAACGCGGGGTCGGTGGGCGCCTGGGCAACTCCCCGCGCGCGCCACGCCGGAGTAGGTCCCGTCTTCACCGGCGGCACATCTCCTGCGGACTGGGTCTGGACGTACTTGAGATCCAGGTTGCGCGGCGTAGCCGCGGCGGTAAAGCTCTCCACCTCCGCGCTGCCCGCAGTCTGCGTTAAAGGAAGGCTCGCAATCGGCGCCGTCGTCAGGGGAGGCGTAATGCTAAAGGAAAAGTCCGGCGTCCCGCGTGTACGAAGCCAGATACGGCCGGACGCGGCATCGGAATCTGCGAAAAAGTCCTGTGCGGAGATCAACAGATGCTCAGATCCACCGATGCGCACCTTCCAGGCATCCTCCGCCTCCTCCGCTGTCAGCAAAACAATACGCACTCTCTTCGCTTCTCCTGAAACAAGGTCGATCCACGACCCAGTTCCGGGTCTCATTCCGCTCACTGAAATTGCTCCGGAATGCCTGACCGTTGCTCCGCTCGACTCGTGCACGCTGCGAACGCCAGCCGCATCGAAGACAAACTCGGCTGGAATGCCGGGAACCGCGGCAAAGTACAGTGTGGTTGTTTCCCCGCTCTCCAGCCGCGTAAACAATTGTGCAGTACTGTAACGCAGCTTTAGCCCGTCTACTCGCAAATTGAATGGCCAGATGAAATACGCGCCGGAGGGAATATTCACCGGGTGCTGCGGAACTAAGAACGGACCGTCCTGCAGCTTGATCTCAAACTGCACCCCTGTCCGCGCCGGCATCGACGTGCCGCGCACGTAGTTGTTCAGGAAGATGAATCCCGCGTCTCCCCTGGAGCGCACCGCTGCCCGCGGAACCGTCAGGTCCTGGGGATTCTTCGGCATCGAGTCAGGCGCGTGGACCATCATCGGAGCAAGGTCGGCTCCAAAATCGTTCAGAAAGTACTGCAGTACTTTCATCTTGCGGAATGAGGCACGCTCCTCTCCGAATTCGCCCAAGGGCGCCTGAAAGTCATAGGACTTGACCGGTACATCGTTTGGGTAGCCGGTAGCTTGCGATTCCTGCAGTGTGGTCAGCGCCCCATCCGGGTTTTCGCCTCCGTGAAACATGTATGTGCCGTAGAGGTTTACGCCTGATCCAAGCATCACCGGAAACATTGCCGCGATGTCGTCAGGCTCAATCACCGGTCGGCGATGATATGTCACTTCGTTGCCGCCACCGATCTCCGCCGCGAGAAATGGACTCGAACTCCAGCCCGTTGTCTGCGCGCCGGAAGCGTTCATACTCGCCGCCACTCGATTCTGAAAGCGAAACGCGTGCACTTCAGGCGGCGGCAGCCTGGTGAGTGAAGCGTCCCACGGCGCATCCGGATATCCGCCATACACGGGAATCACCGCACTGAATGGGACAACGGCATTGTCCCATCCGGTGACCAGGTACAGCGGGACATCCAGCCCGCTCTCAATTGCGATCTGCTTCAGTTGCAGGATGTGCTCTTCGCCGGCGCCTGGACCACGCAGAGAGTATTCGTTTTCGAGTTGAATCCCCAGCACCGGACCACCATCTTTCCACAAAAGGCCGTTGAGTTGCTGGCCAATCTGTCCGTACCACGTGCGGACTTCGGAAAGATATCCCGCATCGTTCACCCGCGTCGGGCCCCGTTTGACCACCCAATCCGGGAAGCCCCCGTTCCTCGCCTCGCCATGGGCCCATGGGCCAATGCGGGCCAGCACATACATGCCATGCTTGGCGCAAAGTTCGGTGAATGCTCGCAGGTCGCGCTGTCCCTTCCAATCAAACTGGCCCTCGATCTCCTCGTGATGAATCCAGATCACGTACGTCGCCACGATATTGACCCCGGCGGCCTTCATTTTCAGAATCTCTTCATCCCACTGCGATTGCGGATAGCGCGAGAAGTGGAACTCGCCCATCACCGGCAGCCAGGGCCTTCCGTCCAGCGTCAGATAACGGCTGTTCACCCCGAGAACACTTCCCGACGGTGACTTCGCCGAGCCCTCCAGGAAACTCGACGGCCCCGGATCGGTGAACGGTTCACTCGCGTCGATCCGAATCGGCGTTGTACTCTGCGCATGGCAATGCGGCGAAACAAACAGTGCTAGCGTCAGAACAGCGCCGGCCAGTTCGCGCCTCCATCCGCGGTCAGCCCGTAGGCCTGGGATCATTGATTTTCGAGAGGAATACATGACGACAAGCTCCGAGCAAGCTGCTTCTTTCTCGTGCGTGGCTTTTTGGTGCAGCCAGGGAGAAAGACCACTTTACTCTTTTGCTTCTGCTTACATATCGGCCAAAAGTCCGACTAGCGCAAGATTCCGTCCGACTCGGCTGCCGCCGCGCCTGGGTTCGCGTTATACTGAGCGCCGCTATGCAATCACTTCGTGGGTTTACCGTATGCCTGCTCGCCTGCGCCGTCAGTTGCACGGCCTTGTGGGCCGACAGCCTTGACGGATACACGCGGCGTGTATGGCAGGCGCCCGACGGATTACCCGAGCAGACTGTCCAAGCCTTCGCGCAAACCACCGATGGCTATCTTTGGATCGGCACCACCGGAGGGCTCGTGCGCTTCGATGGCGCGCATTTCACCGTGTTCGATCGCCGGAACACGCCTGCGCTGCATGAAAACAGCGTCTTCTGCCTCATGGTGGCACACGACGGGACATTGTGGATCGGCACCGAGGGCGGCGGCATCGTAAGCTACGCGGCCGGACAGTTTCGCTCGTGGCTGGCCGACGAGGGTCGCGGCAACGACTTCCTGCGGGTGCTCGCGCAGGACCCCGATGGCACCCTCTGGGCCGGCACTGACCGCGGTTTGCTGCGCCTCTCCGGTGACCGCTTTGTCCGCGTCGATGGAACCCCCGCCATTCCAGCCATATCCGTTCACTCAATTTATCGCGACCGCACCGGCCACCTGTGGGTGGGCGGATGGAAGTTGATCCGCATCTCGGGTAAAACCAGTACTCGTTTTCCGCTCGGGACTGAGACAAGCCAGAACCAGGTCAAGTCCATCCTGCAAACAAGCGACGGTTCGATGTGGGTGGGCACCGTCACAGGACTGAACCGGATGCTCCCCGGGCAGGATCATTTCCAGCCCGTCGCCGGCATCACGAGCACAGTCCGTGTTCTGCGCGAGACCCCGGACGGAGTGCTCTGGATTGGCACCATTGGCCAAGGCGTCTTCACCTTCGACCACGGAAAGCGCACGCAGACGACGGCGCCCTCGGCGCTGCCCAGCAACACCGTGTTGAATTTCTTTGAGGACAAGGAAAGAGATTTCTGGATCGGTACGCAGACCGGAATGGTGCGCCTGACCCGCACCCAGGTGAGCATCGTCCCACTGCCCCAGGCTAATGATTCTGACTTCGAAACCATCTACCGTGACCGGGACGGCAGCTTCTGGATCGGCTCGACGCTGCTGTTCCACATGAAGGATGGCTCATTGACGCAACGGGTTCTCCCGGGCCTGCGCGGCATTCACGTGCGCAACGTCTTTCGCGACCAGTCCGGTGCCTTGTGGGCCGGTACTGACGGCAACGGTGTCTACCGACTCGCAGCGGGCGGCACAACGCGCTGGACTGAACTCGACGGGCTGTCCAACAACTTCATCCGGGCCATTGCCCAGGACAGTGATCGAAGCATGTGGTTCGCCACCGATGGGGGCCTCAATCACATGATTGGGGAGGGTCCGCATCCGCGCATCGTAGGCTATCGGGAGCAGGAAGGGCTCGCGCTCTCAAGCACCCGCTCCCTGCTTGAGGACAAGCATGGCGATTTGTGGGTCGGAACCGACCGCGGGTTGAGTCACATGCATCGTGGGGTCTTCATTCAGGACGTGGCCACCACTGCAATGGCGCAAATGAAGATCTGGGCGATTCACGAGGACGCGGATGGCGGACTATGGTTCGGCACGCGCAACAACGGGCTTTTCCGTCTCCGCGATGGCAAAGTGGCCCATTTTTCTTCAGAAGACGGCCTCGCCGGCGACGCCATTTATTGCATCATCGAGGACAGCGATGCCCACCTGTGGATGAGCGGCCCCAACGGTATATCATTGCTGAACCGCCATGAGTTGGATGCCCAGGCGGGTTCACCCTCCCGCCACTTCGCGCTTACCTTGTACCCGATCTCTGAGATGCCAGCCAATACTGAAATTTATGGCGGCACAGAACCCTCGGGCACCATCACCCCCCGCGGCGATGTTTGGTTTCCCAGCAATCGGGGTCCCATTCATATTCTTCCTTTCCAGCGCCCCTTGCCTCCGCCACCTTCTCTGCGCATCCAGGACGTGGTCGCAGACGGTCGCACGGCCTCTCTCGTCGAGCCCATCGTCTTGCAACCGGGCAACAGTCGACTCGAATTTGCCTTCGCGCCCATCCAGCTGCGTTCCCAGGCCGGCCTTCGCTTTCGCTATATCCTCGAAGGCTTTGACCGAGATTGGAGCGCGGCCACCTCCGCGCACACGGCCGATTACACCAACCTGCCTTCCGGACCGTATCACTTTCACGTTCGCGTCTTTGAAATCAGGAATCCCAATGCCATCAACGAGGCCTCCATTGAGATTGTCCAGCAGCCGCTCTTTTATCGCACCTGGTGGTTCACCGCCGCGTGCGTCCTGTTGGCTGCACTCGTCGTCTTTGGCGTGTACCAATATCGTGTACGCCAGGTGCGTACTCGCTTCGAGGCAGTTCTCGGTGAACGTAGCCGGCTCGCCCGCGAAATGCATGACACCGTGATTCAGGGATGCACCGGTGTCTCCGCCCTCCTCGAGGCGTTTTCAATGGAGACCTCTGAAGATAGTGCGGAGAACGGTCTCATGGACATTGCGCGCTTGCAATTGCGCACCACCATCGATGAAGCGCGTGAAGCGGTGTGGAATCTTCGCCAGCCCGACCACGAAACCAATGAGCTGGGTGAAAAACTGGAGGGCATGGCCGGACAGGCAAGCGCGGAATTCAATCTTGCGGTCACTTGCTCCATCAAGGGCAATCCCGTTCCCGTCAGCCATCCCCTTGCACACGATCTGTTGATGGTCGCTCGCGAGGCAGTCTACAACGCGGCTCTCCATGGAAACCCGGCGCAGGTCGAAGTTGGCCTTATCTACGGCCACCGCGAACTGACCCTATGCGTTGTCGACGATGGCTGCGGCTTCGATGTTCACGAGTTGGAGAGCCAGAACGGCCGTCACTTTGGACTTAAGGGCATGGAAGAAAGGATCCAGCGCTCAGGAGGAAAATTCCGTTTGACGAGCGTCCTCGGCAAGGGCGTCCGCATTGAAGCCCGCCTGCCGCTGCATGGCTGATTGGACGCCGCTCATTGGTTTTCTCGCGACGCTCGTGCGTTAACCCTCGCCTGGTGCATGCTGGCTGGCGTTCTCTCTTCATGGAACGGCTTGTTCTTCGCATACAGCAATTGCCGCGCTCTGACGTCTCTCACCAGTTCTTGATTGCCTTGCGTCTTCGCCAGTTCCAGTGCGCGCGCCGCCACGGCACCGGCGCGTGAGAACTGCCCATCTTCCGCATACGCCGCGGCCAGCGCATCCAGCGCCTCTGGATTGTCAGGTGCGGAATCCCTGGCGCTCTCGGCCAGCTGCACTGCTTCCGCGCCGTTCCTCACGGATGCATCCGTCGCGGTCGCCAGCAGCCATGCGACGCCGAGAGTTGCGCTCGTCCGGTTCGCATCCATAAAGTGCGCCTTTCGCCAGTGGACGAGCGCCTCCGGGCTCTTTCCCAGATCTTCATACGCGCTCCCCAGCGCCTCCTCGCATGATTCGAAGTGCGGCCTGATCTCGATCGCCGTTTCAAGCTCCGGCAATGCCTCATCCGCGTGACCTTGATCCAGCAGAAACCTGCCGAGGATGTAGTGGCTCTCCACAGCCAGCGGGTTGATGCGAACCGCGCGCCGAAGGTGCTCTAATCCATCAGCCGTCTCGCCATGAACATAAAGCGCGATTCCCAGGCCGTTTTGCGCCTTCGCGTTCTCAGGCTCCAGCGCCACCGCCTTCTTCCAGATCTCCAGCGCCCGGTCGTTTTCTCCCTTCTCCTCCAGTTGCGTGGCCTCGTCCTCCAGCTTGTAGAGGTTCACGGCTGGCACCTGAATGTCTTCAATCCCGTCTCCAGCAGTGTTCACGAATTCCGGAATGTTGACTGCCCGATTGGAAGCAGTGGCGTTGTCAATCAGAATGGCGGGACTGTCGTTTCCATCCTTGTCGAGGTGCGTCAGATACATTTGCGTGTAGGGCGATCGCGCCTTAGACGAAAACACCAGCCAGCGTCCGTTCGGTGAGAAACTGTGCCACGAATTCATCAGTGACGTGTTCGCCCTCAACCGGCGAGCCGCGCCACCACCGAATGGAACAATGTACAGTTGGCTGTCTGGACGCATCAATTGCCCGTTGCGGCATTGCACAAACACAATCCAGCGGCCGTCGGGAGAGACTTTGGGAAAGTTGTTGCTCATCCCGTTATGCGAGGCGCCCTCGATTGCCTCCGGCGTCCCACCGTTGCCATCGTTGAACGGAATCCGATAGAGGTCGTACTGAATTTGGGTTTCGTTCGGATCGTTTGCGTGAAGCGCTTTCGGCTCACCCGGAGGATAAGGGTCCTTCGCCTCGGCCCGCGCAAACACAATGTACTTGCCGTCTGGGCTCCACACTCCATCCGTCTGCACGTAGCGCGGATCTTCCGCGCCCGGAAGCGGTTGACGCTTGCCGGCAGCGCGGTCGTACCACTCCAGAATTCCTCGAGTCGGATAAAAAACCTGCAAGAAACGATAGTCCTTGAAGTTGGTAACGTAATACGTGTTGGAAACATCCAGTGCCGACCCGGCAAATGTGCTCACCACGAAGCGGCCGTCCGGAGACACCTGGGACATGAAGCCCACGCGAACCTTCCCGGCCTGGCCATCCGTGTTCCACTGCACAATGTCCTTGTTCTGAATCGACATGTGCTGGGCCACCGGCACAACCGCGTAAAGACCCTTATCGTTGGCCGGCCCATCCACGTCGATGCCCATTGTCTTGCCATCGCGCGAAAAAGAGTGGCAGTTGGCGCAGGTGGGCATATCCGTCAGCACGGTGCGGCTCTCCGGCTGCTCAATGTCCCTCAGCCGCCAGCGAATCAGATGAATGGAGGCCGGAGACAGGGGTTGCACCGTTCCGTTCGCGCCCCGGCTCGGCATTAGCGGCACATCCCGATAGAAAATCGGCGCACCAACCGGGTCCAAAGAAGTGGTGAAGGACATGCGCGCCTGCGATGCAGCGCCGCGCGCAATCGCAAAGCCGGTAATCGTCAGCGTAGCCGGCAAATCCGGAGTGTGCGATTGAATCGCCTTCCAGGTGGCCGCATCTGGTGTCCATGTCCATGTGGCCGCCTGTTGCGGGGTCAACGTCGGCAGTTCGTTTGTATTGCTGATGCACTCTGGATCGATGGCCGTCACGTGCATCCGCTCCGCTTTGGGTCGCACACGAATGGGAGCGGAGTTGTCAGCAAACGCAATATCGATCTGCCAGGAATCGGCCGCCGCATCGCGCCACAGAAACGTGGGAGGCGTGATGCCGGGAGGAAAAATGGAGCCATCCAGCGGATAGTCGATGGAAATGGGCCACAGCGGAGCTTTGGAATCACCGGAGGAATCCGCCTGACTGCTCCCGAGTGCTGTGCCGTGAAAGGGGAGGAAGCAGGTGCAGACAAGAAGAATGGCCACAATCGTGCCAACTGCCACAAGAAAACGCATGTGCGGAGGCGGTAGCACCGCCATCAACTCGAGCATTGGTTGAACCTCCGGGTCCACGCTCGAGCTGTGACCCATATAAAGATCATCATAGAACTGCGGAGCACGCACTGATCTCCGTGGCAACGCAGACTGGGAAACATCGGATAAGGAAGGCCCCAAGAAGCCGAGCCCCTTCAGAGCAAAAAACAGGCCCGGGCAGCTTGTTGCGCCGCCCGGGCCCGTAGGTTGGTTAGAAGCTGAATTTCAGAGCAGCCTGTATCTCGCGTGGGGTGGCGGCATCTGAGCCGCTCCCGCCGTTGATTTGGCCAAACGTGGAGTCGGTCGGGCCCGTATCCGGAGTGCCCATGACCACGTGGTTGAACGCGTTGAAGAACTCGAAGCGAAGTTGCAACTTATACCGCTCCAAGACTGACCAGTTCTTCATCAGCGACGCGTCGGTATTGAAGGCCGGAGGGCCGTAAATAACATCGCGGGCGCTGGTGCCGAATGTTCCGTCGTGGCGGGTCACAAATGCCGCAGGGTTAAAGTACTGCTTTTCCCAAGCCCCCCGTCCGCCTTGGCGAACTTTGAGCGGCACTCCAGCAACACGGTCAGCGCGGTCGCCCGCGCAGAATTGCAGACAGCCGCCGCCGTAGCCGGGTTCGCCGTAGGCGGACTGACTGCTGCCGGGACCGATGCTGAATGGAGCACCTGATTGCCAGGAAACGATGGGACTCAGTTCCCAGCCAGCCAGCACTTCGCGTACCACAAGGCTCTGCCCCCTAAGTTCCGGACTGCGGTAAACAAAGTTCGTGGTCCAGTCGAAGGGAATACTCGCGCTGGAGACGCCCCGGCTCCAGCCCAGGTTTTTGGGATTGTCGATTCCGTTCTGGCTTGCGGCGATGTTGGCGGAGCTGGCTACATCCATGGTCTTCTGCCAGGTAAAGCTGGACTGCGCCTGGAGACCATGCGACATGTGACGGTTGAAGGTTGCCTGCAGTGAGTGATAGTTAGCTGTGGCGCCACTGTCATATTCCAGGATGCCGGTGAAGTTGGAATACGGAGCAACCGGTTTGGGAGCCGCAGCCGGAGCCGGGCAGCCGAGCGATGTGTAGGAAGTGCAGTAGCTGTAGCCGGCGAAGTTATCATCCTGCACGTAGCTCTGGTGATATGACTCACTGCCCACGTAGGCCACGCGAATCGCCATTGTGGGGCTGATCTGCTGCTCCACCGATGCGTTCCAGGCCTGGGTCATGCCTGCCTTGAAGTTCCGGCTGAAGGAATCCTGCAGATAGACCGGACTCGGAATCAGTGCATTTGACGGCGGTTTGTAGCTGACAGAGGCGAACGGCGGGAATGGGCTGACACCGTTAGTCCCAAACGTGGAGGTTTCGTACGGGTTGTGGAAGTTCATGTACCCGGCAACGGTTTGGCCGCTGTTCGGCGTACACGCGCCAGTGGTTGAGCCGGCGGAGCAGATCGGTACGTTTGACGGGTCGGCCGGGCTCAACGCCGTAGCAAAGGGCGCGATATCGACCACGTGGTTATAGTCGGCGTAAGGCACCGGGCCGCTGAACATCCCGAATGCGGCGTGGAAGGATGTGTGCGGCAGGTTCTTCGGCTGCCAGGCAGCACCGATGCGCGGTTCAAAGAAGGTTTTGCTGCTCGGCCGAAGCGCTGCGTCCACTCCGGAGTCGCCCGGGAAGACCAGACCCGATGGAGCGTTGGGGAACATCCTGCTCTGCTGGCCGGCCACGAAAGCCGCGCCACGACCTCCCACAGAAACAGGTGCGAAGTCCGGATCCCAACGCAAGCCAAGAGTAAGGGTCAGGCCCGGCTTCACACGGAACTCGTCATTGACATAGGGGTCGACCATCCATCCCTGGATGTCGGCCAGTTCGCCGGCTCCCTGCTCGAAGCTGCTCATGTAACCCAGCAGCCAATCGGCAAGACCGGCTCCTGTATAGCCGCCGCCGAAGCCGATGATGGCGTCAGCCGGGTAGTTGGCTGCGTCTTCCACCGCTCGCTGGTGGATCAGATCGATGCCTGCTGACACGGTGTGACGGTGGATCGTCTTGATCAGCGTATCGGAGATGCCCTCCGTGGTACGGACTTCGTCAGATGGCTCAGTCCAGCCGCCGTTGGCGCCACCGAAATTTGCACCTTCCATGTAGCAAACCGGCTCGGTGATGCTGATGTAGCGCGACCAGCACATGTTCTTGCCTTGGCCGTCAACAACCTCTGCGCCGTTATGCGCGCTTTGCTGCGTCCACAGAATCGTCGCCGTGTTCACCGTGGTCGGGCTCACAGTCCA
>Ga0302319_10009146_pt1 | contig 19120 bp, 13 predicted proteins | sample Bog_T0_2_FD_203319 | JGI IMG/M metagenome (GOLD analysis project Ga0302319, IMG submission 203319) | Peat permafrost microbial communities from Stordalen Mire near Abisko, Sweden - Bog_T0_2 | ecosystem: Environmental > Terrestrial > Soil > Wetlands > Peat | place: Sweden: Abisko, Stordalen Mire... | reverse complement strand
CGCGTCAGCGCCGTAGTCGGGGGAACCCAGCGTGCGCCGGTAGACGTTATAGGTCCCCAAAGCGTTGGCGTCCCCCTGGCTGGCCACCCAGCGCAGGTTCACCACTTGGTCGCCTGCCAGCGCCGTCAGCACCGTGGGCGCCAGGCGCGGCGGCAAGGGCTGCATGACCTCCAACTGGGCCTGGTTGGGCGGGGCCTGATGGGGCTGGGCCCACTGATCCGAAGGATCGCCGTCACGGTCCACCGCCCGCAGGAAATAATAATAGCCGCCAGCGCTGGCGGTTCCAGCCGTGCAGCTGCTGCAATTGACCACGTTCAGGTCGCTATAGCTGGTCTGGCTCACGCTCAAGGCCACAGGGAACCCGGGATCCACCGGCACCGGCGGCACCGACGAAGCGGCCGAGCGGTAGAGCAGGTAGGCGGTGGCCCCCGCGCTCGGCTCGCCGGCGCTGCCCCAGGTCGGGGGCGGGCTCCAGACCAGGTCCACGCGGCCATTGCCCGCCGTCCCGCTCAGAGAGCAGGGGCCCGCCAGCGCCAGGGGGGTCACCGGGCCCACCAGGACCGGCCCCGATTCCCCGCCGGGCAGGCCCGGAGGGGTCTGCAGGTTGGTGACGGCATAGTAGTACGCGTGGCCTCCGCTCACCGTGCCATCGATGAAGCTGCCCACGAAAGGCACCCCGGTCAGGTAGAGGGGCGAGGCCGCCCCTCCTGCCGCCGCTGCCACCGCGATGGGGCTGCTGCTGCGATAGAACAGGGCGGTGGTCCCCGCCGACGGCGAATTCCAGTTGAATTGGACCCGGGCGGCCCCGCTGACGGCCTCATAAAATCCCACGCTGGCGGTCAAGTTCCCTGGGGGCGCCGACTGCACCGCGCCGTTGGCCCAGACGCTCATGGTGACCGTCGGCCCCGCCCCAGCGCTATTGACCGCGTCAAGGCTCAGCGTCTGCGGGCCCGCCGATGGCGTCAACGCCAGGAACGCGCTGCTGACGCCGGCAGCCACCGAGTAAGTCGAGCCGTTCAATGAAAGGTCGTAGGCGCTGACCCCCGTCGAGGGGCTCAGCGGGTCCCACCACACCGTCAGGCCGCCCAGGCTGGGCCGGTAGATCACGCCGCTGACGGCCTCCGTCAACGGCGCATAAGCCGCCACCGCCGCTGCCGGCGTGACGGCGCTCTCGACGCCATTGACGCCGCTGACGCCGTAGTACCACGCGGTGTTGGTGCTGGGAACGGCATCCACATAGCTGGGGGCGGCCACGTTGCCCAAAAAAGCCCCCCCCGCCGCCAGCATCGCCGCGCTGCTGGCCCGATAAACATTGTAGCCGCTGATGGCGTCGCCGGCCTGCAGCGGCGGCGACCAACCCAAGCTCACCGTGGCGTTGCTGCCGTTCCAACCCGCCGTAGCGCTCAAGCTCAGCGGCGTCCCCGGCAGGGCCGTGACGCTGGCGGCGGTCGCCGGTCCCAGCCGGGCCTCGTTCACGCCCGCCACCGCATACCACAGGAGCCCGCTGGCGGCGCTCTTGTCGGTGAATGCGCAGCACAGCGCCGCCGGCAGCGCCGCGATCGGGGGGATGCCCGGATTGGCCCCCAGCGGCGAGGTGGAGCGGTAGACCCAATAGGCGTCGGCCGCTAGGGCAGCGGTCCATGTCAGCACGGCGCCATTGACCCCGGCCACCGCCCCCAAGGCCGGGACCGCCGCCGGTTGCGGGGCCAGGGTCAGGCTCACCTGCGTCAAGTCCTGGGCCGACACCGTTCCATTGATCACGCTTTGCACCGCGTAAGCCAGCGAGGCGCCCGCTGCGGGCAAGGCGCTATCGGTCCATGGGGCGCTGGTCAGGCCCGAGGCGACTGTGCTGGCCACGCCATTGACGGTGCGCACCACTTGATAGCTGTTGGCATTGACGTCCGCCGTCCAGGTCAGCGTCAAGCTGTTATCCACGCTCAGGGAGGACAGGCCCACGCCCTGGGGTTGCGGCGGGGTCAAACTGACCCACAAGGGCGAGCTTATCGCCCCAGGGCCTTGGGCATTGATCGCCCTGACTGTGTAGCTGACCCCCCCGCCCCAGGTCTGGCCACCGGCGCTGACGTCCGTAAAGGTCGCAACAGACGATGGCGTCAACCCCAAGGGCGCGCCATTGGCGAAGACCTGGTAGTTCAGGACAGCCTCGCCGACGGCATTCTGGGCCCAGCTGACGTTCACCGCCAAAGGGTTATCCAGAATCACGGCGGACAGGCCTGATACCGCGGAAGGCGTGCCGATGAAGTTGCCCAGGTTCGCCAGCGGCACGCCGATGACGGCCGGCGGGCCGACCAAGCCCACGTTGGGCACGGTGTCCTGGGCCTGGACGTAGTAGGTCGGACCGAGCCCGCGAAGGGGGTTCGCCCCGAAGTCCGTCACCGTGATCTGGGGCGGGACAAAGGTGGCGGTGGTCACCGTGCGCGCCACCGCCCCCGTGTAATCCACACAAGAGACCAGGTATTTCAACGCCGTGACAGCGCCATAAGTGCCCTGCGATGAGGGCGGGCCAAAGGTCAGCGTCACCCGCCCCACCGGCGAGGTGCTGGAGATATAGATCGGCGGCCCCCACGGCACCGGCGAGCCCACCGTGCCGGTCAGCCAGCCCGGGCTGGTCCGGCCCTGGACGTCGGTGGCCCGCACGGCATACCAAAGCGCGCTGTAGGGCAAGGGCGGCGAGGCGGTGTCGGTATAGGGCACCAGGTCGGCGCTGCTGGGGGTGGCGGCCGCCAGGCGGGTCAAGGCCTGCATGCTGTTCGGGTCGGGGCTGTTACCACGCCGTACGTCATAGTATGCGATCAGGCTGCTGCCGACGCCGGCGGGGGCCCAGCGCAGGTCCACCGAGCCAGGCAGGGTGGGGGACGCCACCGCCGTGAGGCGGTAGCCGGTGCCATCAGCCAGGGCCCCCGGCAAGGTCGGCCCCAAGGCCGGCGTGACATCCAGCCCGTTGCTCAACGCCGAGCCCAGGCCACCGCCGGCCACGCTCGGCGGCCAGGTCAATAAGGCCTGCACCGCGTAAGCGTTGGCCGTGTTGTTGACCGCCTCCACGTCCATCCACGCCTGCGCGGGCTGGTCCGAAGCCGGCACCGATCCGCCCGTCAAGGGGCTCCAGCCGCCGGCGGCACCCGTGGCCGTGACCGCGCCGACCGCGACCGCGCCCGTGGCCCGCCACACTTGGTAGGCGGTGGCGCCGCTGACCGTGGCCCAGGTCAATTGAGCGCGGCTGCCGACGCTGCCGATCGTGGTCACGCCCAGCAGCGCCGGCGGGGCCAGGCAGGGCGCCCACAGCAGGCTGGCGGCCGTCATGGAGGCGTAGCCGCTGGACCCCTGCGCCGTGTCGCTGACGCTGACGCCATACCACAGCGCCAGGGCGCCCGCGCTGCGGCTCAGGTCGATGGCTTTGGGCAGCGTCGTCGCGGTGACCAATCGCGGCGTGGCCAGCCTCGGGTCCGTCACCGTTGGCGGCGCCTCGTATGCATAAAGGTAGTAGGTCACCGGCGTGTTGCCGCCGGCGTCCACGCTGGCGGTCCAGCTGAGCTGCAACTGGGTGCTCAGGGTGCTGCCGGTGGGCGACAGCTCGGCCGCATAGAAGGCCGGCAGCGCCAGCCCCGAGCTCACCGTCACCGCGCTGGTCGACACGCCGGTCCAATCGTCCGGGCTACCGAAGCCGACCGAGGCCACCGCCACCGTCAACGTCAATCCATCCACGGCCCCGGTCAAGGTCAGGCCCAGGCTGGCTCCCGTGTCCGTCACGTATTGCGACGTCACCAGGCCGGCCTGGGTGCTGCGATAGACCCTGTAGCCGGTCAAGGCCTGGCCCGGCGCCAACGGCCGCTGCCACTGCAGGAAGACCTTGCCGCCGGGGGCGCCCGCGGCGCTCAGGCCGGTCGGCGGCGGCAGCAGCTCCACGGCATTGGAAGCCGCCGAGGTCTGGCCCGCCGCATCCACCGCGTAGACCCGGTAAGTGGGGGACGGGTTCCCCGCCGACGCCGTCACGGTGGCGCTGACGAAGCCCGAATCCCCCGACTGCAGCAAGGCGGCCGGGTCGGCGTCCAGGTCGCCATCCGCCACCAGGTAGCCGCCCGCCCCCATCACCGACGTCCAGCCCAGGAGCAGCGACGCCCCGGCCTCGCTGAGGGCGGAGGCCACGGGCGCGCCGGTCACCGTCAACGCCACGGCCGCGCCCGCCACGCTGCTGTCGCCCCAGCTGTCATAGGCCAGGCCGCGCAAGCGGATGGTCAAGCTGGGCGGGATCGAGATCAAGCCCAGATCCGAGGCCGTCAGCGTCAGCGGCAGGTCCTCGGGCGCGGCCAAGGCCACAAAATCGAAGGCCCCCCCGCCGCTGATGTCCGCCTCTATCTGCAGTGCGCCCAGGTCCTGCGTGTCGCTGGTGCCGGTCTGGTAGGCGGACACCGTGCCCGAGATGTCCACCCAGATCCCGGCGCCGAAAGGCAGCACCTGGGCCGTGATGGTGGGCGCGGCCGGCTGGGCGTAGGGCCACACCGGGTCGCCCCACAAGGCCGCCGTGGAGGTCAGGCTGCTGGCACCGGAGCTGTCCAGCGCCACCACAAAGAAGTCATAGGCCACGCCGTCCTGCAGCCCTGTGGCCTGGAGGCTGGCGCCCGCCGTCACGCTCAAGGCGGGCTGGGTGTAATCCGGCGTCGCCCCGGTCGGCGTCAGGAAAATGGCATAGCCCGTCACCGGGGGGCTGGCGCTGACGGCGGTCCACGTCAGCGACACCTCGCCCTGCTGGCCCGTGGGCTGGGCCCACAAGCCGGTCGGTTGCGGCGGGTCAGCCTTCAGCGAGCCGGCCACCAGGGCCAGCGCGGCGGACAGGATCAGCGAACGGGTGATGTGGCGCATCAGAAGGTGGCCTCCACGCCCAGCGAGATCTTGAACGAGTAGTAGTTGCCCGATTGGTTGATGGCGTCGTTCGCATATAGATTGTTGTACAGGCGCTGCTCGATGCCGAAGTTGATCTTCACATTGTCGAGCACATTGTAGCTCAGCTGGTTGCGCAAGGCATAGGTGTTGCTGCCCGATTGCGGCAGCGTGGCGTTGGAAAGGGTCTGGGTGCCGCTCTTGAACTGCAGGTCCAGGTCGTTGTCCAGGCGGAACGCCTGCTTGACCTTCAGCTCGCGGCCATAGAATGGCCAGAAATCGGGCATCTTGAAGGCCCGGTCCACGTTCAGGAAGTAGACCAGGCGGATATCCGGCTCCCACAGCTGGTTGAAGTTGTCGCCCGTCTCCAGCGACTGGGTCCCGTCCGCGCTGGGGGTGTAATTGGTGTCCGTGGAGGCCGTCCAATTGACCGACAGCGTCAGGGTGGTCTGATCGTTGGGCCGGGTGGGCAGGGTCACATGCAGCGTGTGGGCGATCCGATTGCTGGTCTTGTTCTCGTCGGTCGCGGGGTCGGCGGTCACCTGCTCCACAAAATTGTCCGCATAGCTGTAGTCATAGCCGAAATTAAGGTTGCTGGGCCGCAAGGTCTTCCAATAGGGGATGTGCGGCTCGCGCAGGTCCACGGTCAGCCCCGCGCCGAATTGGTTGTTGCGCACCACCTGCTCGGGCGCCGACATGGTGCGGGCGTCGGTCAGGCTCACATGCGGCGACCAGCTGGCCGGCCAGCCCTTCACCAGCTCATAGTCGAAGCGGGTGGTGGCGTTGGTCACCGAGCGGCGGCTGGACGACACCGCGATGTTCTCTATGTTCATGGGGTCGCGCACGTTCTCGCCCAGGTTCCATTGGTCCACGCGCACCCACCACATCTTCCACCAGTTGGGGTCCTGCTCGGCCAGGGCGATGTTGGGGATCATGGGGATGTTGGTCATGTCGTAGCGGCCCGCGAAATCCGGGTGCCCGTCCAGCCAGGTGGTCAGGTCAGCGGTCCGCTGCACGCCGCGGATGCGCAGGTCATCGTTGACGACCGAGTCCACCTGCCACGACTGGGTCACGTCGATCGCCGGCCAGGCCTTGAACAGCGACGCGGCGCCGGCCGGGTTGAGGCTGGTGCTAAGGTCCAGGCTGCCTGGCGTGCGCAGCTCGTTGCGGATGTAGTCGCGGGTCTGGGTGAAGTTATAGCTGGCCTTGGGCGCCCGCAGGGGGCCCAGGTCGCCCAACTGCAGCACCAGGCTGGGGTTGATGGCGCGGCTCTGCGGCACGCCATGGCCGCCGTCCTCGCTGCGGCCGAACTGATCCAGCACGTAGTAGGGGCTGCCCTGGGTCACGGTGGGCTGCGGCAGGGTCCCGGTGGCCTCCACCAGGCTGTAGGCGTAGCTGGGCGTCAGGCTCAGCCATTTGCCCCAATGGTAGCTGCCGTTGTAGCGCCCCTTGTAGGTCATGGTGACCTTGTCCTGGTTGCGATAGGTCACGTTGTAGGGGTTCAAGCTGGGCTGGTCCAGGTCGATGCTATTGGCGTCGTAATCCATCTCCACGTGCAGCTCGTCCCCGCCCAAGCCCCATGCCTTGGCCGGCACCTTCATCACCGCCTCGCCGTCCGCATGCGTGTTCTGCTGGGTGGTGTTGGGGGTGATGCTCTCGCCCTGCAGCGTATCCACCTGGCGGATGGCGTCGGGCATGAATATCTGGCGGATATGCTGCATGTAGCCGCTGCCGCTCAGGCTGAGGCCCGGCAGGTAGGGCACCTGGTTGACGGCGATGCTGCCCGACGCCTTCTGGTCGCTCTGGTCCGGGTCCAGGAAATTGCGGCTGTAAAGCGGGTCGGCCGCGTTGGCCGGGTCGACGAAATTCTGGTTGTCCTCGTAATGCAGGGTGATGGGCACCTTGGGGAAGAAGTTCACCTTGGCGTCCAGCGTCTGGGTGATCTTGTGGCGGGCCGGGGCGTTGCCCTGCTGGTCGATCATGATGAAATCAGAATCCACCGACCGCATGTCCTGGGTCAGCGTGATGCCGCCATTGAACAGGTCGTAGTTGAAGGTGGCCTTGGCCGCCCCGCCATCGCGGGTGATCGCGTCGGTGACCCGCAGGTTGTCCAGCCACAGCACCTCGGCGTTCTGGAATCCGAGGGCGTTCATGAAATTGTTGGTCAGCTGGAAGGTGTTGGGCCCGGCAGCCACGGCCAAGGCGCAGTAATTCACCTCGCGCAGGTAGGGGTAGCCCACCTGGATCCGCTGCCCATCGCTGCCATCCAGCGCCAGGGTCACGGTATTCCAACTGTTGGGCGTCAGGGCGTCGAGCGACACCACGTAGTCGAAATAATCCTGGTCGTCCGTCGCCATGCGCACCAGCAGGCGCTCCCCCGTCGGCAGCGCCTGGGTGTTGGTGGGGTCAGTCGGCCGATAGATGTCGACCCGCAGCTTTTGGTAGCCGCCCATATCCACGTTGGTGCCGGTGCTCAGGATGCGGCGGGCCTGGTAGTAGGGCCGCCCATCCGCGCTGTTGTCCCAGCTGGTCAGGCGGTAGGTCATCTGCAGGGCCTGCTCGTTGAGCGAGGTGCTGTTGTTCGTGCCGACATTGAAGAAATTCAGGTCCGGCACGTAGGTCACCGGGCTGGCCTCGGTGGTGCCGTTGCCGGCCCCCGTGGCGGCGTTGCCGTTGATGCCGGCCACCTTGAACTTGTTGGTGTCCGCGGTCACCGACAGCCCGGCGAAGTTCAGGAGGTTGGGGTCGGCCCGGACCTGCCACTTGTTGCCCGTGAACTGCAGGGTCTCAATGCGCACGTGCCCGTTGGCGGCGGCGGCGTGGTCGAACCAGATCCGCACCCGCTTGACCCGGGTGTAGAAGTCCGAGCTGCCCTGCACGGTGCTTAGGTTCACGCCATCGGACGCATAATTGGCGATGACGTAATCCGGCTTCGTCAGGTCGCGCAGGACCTGGGTCAGGTAGCCGTCGCTGATGTTGCCCCCGCCCGGAACCAGCGGCACCGTGAAGCTGTAGTAGTGGTTGGCCATGTTCAAGGCGCCGTTGGCGTCAAAATCCTCGGTATCCAGCACGGCGTTGCCCTGGCCCCAGTATTGGCTGTTGACGTAGTAGCCCGCCGGCCCGCCCAAGGCCGGCGGCAGGGGGTAGGGCGACAGCTGCGCCGCGCTGGTCAGGATGCCCGTGTCACAGGTCTGGCAAAGGATGCCGGTGGTGCTCTCGGTGGCCAGCACCTGGTTGTCCACGGCGTCCTCGCTGACCTCGCCCACGTCCACGTGCATGGTGATGGGCTGGTCGGTGTAGTACCACAGCTCCAGCGTGTCGGAGGCGGCCACCGACTGGTTGAACTGCGGCCCGAAGGAGAACACGTACGAGTCCCACCGGGCGGCGGTGTTCATGTTGGCGTAATTCACCTCCAGCTGGGTCTTGCGCGTGTCCTGCTGCTGGGCGGCGCGGGCCACCATGTCATGGGCGTTGTCGTTGGTGTCGGTGACCAGCTGGTTGAATCGCCGGTCGGTGACCGCCGGGCCCAGGTCGCCCACGTAGCGCAGGGGGATGCTGGAGGGGAACCAGTTGAGGCAATCCAGCGACACGCCCACGATGGCCGCCACGCTCTCAAAGGAATCCACCATGGCCACGCCGTTCTCGTTGTTGCGGCTGTAGGTGTTGGGGTTGTACCAGGAGTGTGCCATCTCCGCCTTGGCGGACACCTTCAGCACCCCCCGGCTGTGCCCCAGGCCCGGCACCGCCCGGGTCAGCTGGTCCAGCAGGTCCTGCGGAAGCCTGAACTGCACGTCGCCATCCAGCAGCTGCAGCGAGAACGGCGCCGACTTGATGTCGGGCGTGTCCTGGGGCGTGTCGGCGGTGTTGTCCAGGAAGGTGCCGCCCACCGACAGGTCCTTGGTCAGGTCATACTCCGCCCGGGCGCCCCACACCGTGGACGTGTACTGGCCGCCGAAGGGCATGTACTCGTAGCTGCAATCCACCACCGACGAGTCCTTCACCAGGTCCGGGTTGCTGAAGACCAGGATGCCGCTGTCGTAATCCAGGAAGTAGTCCTGGTCGCGGGTCAGGCGGCGCCCGTCCAGCATGATGGTCTCAGAGCCGTGGATGATGCTGAAGCGCAGGCTGTAGCTGGTGAGCTTGTGCTTGTACTCGATATGGATGTTGAAGTTGCTCACGCGGGCCGGGGCGTTGTAGGCGTCCGCCTGGCTGGAATTCAACGGGGCAATCAGCTTGCTGTATGCGGGCGGGTCGGCTTGCAGGTCACCCGGCCCGCTGGTGGTCTTGGCGAAGGGATAAGGCACGGTGAAGCGCAGCCAGCCGCCATGGGTGTCGAAAGCGGCCACGTTGCTGAAGTCGCTGCGCGGGTCCAATTGGTAGATCACGGATTGGTTGGGCCCGTAGACGATCATCTTGAAGTCCGGGTCCGAGGCCGGCGGCAGGATGTCCCGGTCGCCCAGGCTGTAGAACTGGCAGGACATGTGGGCGTCGTACTTCGACGCGCCGTTCTGCGACCCATACTGGATCATGTGCGAATAGCTCGGTGCGACGCCGGTGGTCCCGCCCACGGAATCGCTGTTGATGGTGGGGTCCCCTGGCGACCCGGTGCCGAGGCTGATATCGGTGCCGGCGCCGTTGTACCCCACCGAATGGGTGGCGCCATAGGCATCGACGTACTTGTAGGCCACCAGCAGGTTGGTGGTGGCCTGGGGGCGGTTCGCCGACGTGTCCAGGAAGGTCACCAAGCCGGTGTTGCTGTCCACCAGGTAATCCAGGCCTTGGGTCATGCGGACAAAGTTCAAGGTGTCGCCCAGGAAGCCCTTCACATGCTGGGCCTGGGGGAGGTAGTTGGTCACGCCCGGCAGGTCAAAGTCGATGATGACGCTGTTGGGGACGATATGCTCCGTGCCGTCGCCGGCGGCCAGGTGGGGGTCGCCGCGATTCAGGTAGTAGTATTTGTAGGGGGTGAACGACGTGTCGGGAAGGTTGCGGCCGACATCGTTGCCCGTCTTCACCTGCTCGTAGCCGCCGACGAAGCGCTTGGTCTCGGTGAAGCCCTTGGTCTGGGCGCCGATGGCCGTCAGCCGCAGCTTGCCGTCCGGGCTCTCCAGCTTCAGCTTGGCGCCGAACAGGCTCTTGTTATAGGGGGCGAATTCGGTGCGGCCGGCGCCCAGGTCCATCTGGATGTCGCCGAACGCGAATTCCTTGAAGACCTCGGACTGGTCGCCGGTGTAGACCACGCTGATCTTCTGCTGCTGGTTGGCCTGGGCCTTGTCGTCGTAGTCCACGTCCACCTTGATCTTGCGCCCCACCTTGCCCGTCAGGCGGACCTGCAGCTGCTGGTCCAGCGTGAAGCCCCCGGTCACGCCGGCCGCCTGGTTGCTGCTGCCCGTGGTGACCCAGGTGTTGGCCAGGTTGATGGTCTTGCGGCCCTGGATCTGCAGGGTGTTGCTGTCGCCGAAGACCGGGATCTCGCCGGGGCTCAAGTTGGTGATGGACGGCACCGGGCCGGCCGAGCTGGGGTCGCTCGGCGCCGAAGGCTCGTCCTCGCCATCGACTGCCACCATGGCGTAGCTGTACTGTATGCCCAATTTCGGCGGCTCCACGGATACGTCGCCATCGTCCTCCCAGCGCGTGATGTCCGCCGCGACCAGGGCTTTGTTGATCGGCGGGCGCCCCAGGTCCACGGTGGCGCCGCTGGACCGGTAGACGTTGTAGCCCTTCAGCGGGAAGCTGCCGCCGGGGGCGGGCGCCTCCCATTTTAGGCGCACCACGGCCTCACCCACGCCCAAGGCGCTAAGGTTGCGCGGCGGGTTCAAGGCCAGGTAGGGCACGGTCCGCACTTGGGGCGAATCGGCGCTCTGCTTCCCCGCCATGTCCTCGCTGCGCAAGGCGTAGAAGAGCGCCTTCCCGTTGGCCAAGCCCTGGTCCTCCCAGGCCGTCACCGTCCCCGCCACGCTGGTCAAGGGGGCCAGCTTGTCCGAAGCCTCGCCGCGCAGCACCCAATAGCGTGCCAGATCCGCCTCGCCGGTGGACAGGGGCGGCGTCCACGTCAGGCGTGCGCGGCCGTCACCCGGCTGAGCCTCCACGCGGCCCGGCGGGAGCAACGGGCCGTTGGGCGCGGCGGAGACCAGGTCCGAATACGGTGAGAGCCGGCCTTCCACGTCGTAGGCCCGCACGCGGTAATAGTAGGTATGGCGGTTCAAAGGCCCGGTCAGGCTGGCGGCGTCGTTATCGCTGTAATTCGAATCGCTGACCATTTGCTTATTGATAGGCGCATGCGCCAAGGCCTGGGGGCCTTCCCCACGGTAGATCAGGTAGCCGGAGACCGGCTTGGCGCCTTCCGATGGGTACCAGCTCAGCAGCACGCTGCGGTTTCCAGCAATGGCCGTAAGGAAGCCGGGCAGGGTCACGTTGTCCTTCGGCTGCGCCGGAGCCGTGGGGCTCAGCGCGGACGCCGCAGCCGCGACCGCGGAAGCCGAGCCTGTCACAGCGATGGGGCTCTGCGCCGCCGCCGTCGCGGTCAGCGCGGTCGCGGCCGTCGCGGTCAAGACAGGCATGCTCAGGGCCGCCGTGGCCGTCACAGCGGCGGCCCGGGTGAGGCCCAGGCTCCCTGCATCCTGCACGGATCGGGCGGTCGGAGGCGGCGGGGGGATCAGTTCCAACACCGGCTCGTCGTTCGTGGCGGCCAGCAAGGCACAGGCCCTCAACAGGCCCAGCATGAGCAGGGTCAGGTGGCAGCCAAAACGAAGACGCTGCTCCAAAGCTTTAATAAAGATATCCCTCCCGGGATGGGCTCCCACCCACTGAAATTCCTGAAAACCTAAGTGAAATATAGCATTTCTTCTTTTTGAAGCCTAGGGGCCTGCCTCCAAAAAAGGACGCATTGCCTGCCCAAAAAGGTCAAAAAAAAGCCCCGAAGCCTTGAGGGCTTCGGGGCCAGATCCAGCGCCTAGATCAGGCGCCCTTGTCCTCTTTTTTCTTCTTGGCCGGGGCCTTCTTGGGGGCTGCGGCTTTGGCCTTGGGCGGAGCCTTGGGCTCAGCCTTGGCTTTAGGCGCGGCCTTCTTCTCCACCTTGGCCTTGGCCGCGGGCTTGTTCGCCCCGGACTTCTTGAACTTCGGCTTGGGCTTCACCACGACCTTGATCTCGCCCAGCTCTTTGCGGTCCACGAACTCGATGAAAGCCATGGGCGCGTTGTCACCCGGCCGCGGCTCCAACTTCAGGATCCGCGTGTAGCCGCCCTGACGCTCCTTGTACCAGGGAGCGATATCGGAGAACAGGCGGCTGACCACGGCATCGTCGTAGACCAACGAGATGGCCTGGCGGCGCGCATGCAGGTCCCCGCGCTTGGCCAATGTCACCAAGTGGTCGGCCACCGGCTGCAGTTCCTTGGCCTTGATGAAGGTGGTGCGGATGCGGCCGTAGGTCAACAACGACGTCGCCAAGTTGCGCATCAGGGCCTTGCGGTGGCTCATCGACCGGCCGAGCTTCGTTCCAGCTTTAGCGTGACGCATTCTAAACGTTCCCTTCTAGGTTCGCGTGGGGGATCAGGCCCGGCTCTTGGCCGGCTCGCGCAGGGCATTGATGGCTTCGGGCGTCATGCCCAGGCCCAAGCCCATCTCGCTGATGATCTCCTTGATCTCATTGAGGCTCTTGCGGCCGAAATTGCGGTACTTCAGCATCTCAGCTTCGCTCTTCACCACCAAGTCGCCGATGGTCTTGATATTGGCGTTCTTCAGGCAGTTGCTCGAGCGCACGCTCAGCTCCAGCTCGTCCACGCTGCGCGACAGCAGGTCCTTGATCTTGTCGCGCTCGTCATCGCGCTCGATCAGCTGGGCCTCCGGCTCCTCTTCAAAGTTGATGAAGATCTGAAGGTGGTCCTTCAGCAGCTTGGCGGCATGAGCCAGGGCGTCCTCCGGCTTGATGCGGCCGTCGGTCCAGATCTCCATGATCAGCTTGTCGTAATCCGTCATCTGCCCGACGCGGGTGTTCTCCGAATCGATGCGCACGCGGGTGACGGGCGAGAACAGGCTGTCCACGGGGATGCTGCCGACCGGCAGGTCATCGCGCTTGTTCCTGTCGGCGCTGACATAGCCGCGCCCGTGGTCGATCTCAAGCTCCATCTCCAGCTTGGCATCGCGCTCGGTCAGCGTGGCGATATGCAGGTCCGGGTTCACGATCTCAACGTTGCCGTCGGTCTTGATGTCCCGGGCCGTCACTTCACGGTCACCGCTGACGGACAGGCGCAGGGTCTTGGGGCCCTCGCCTTCCATCTTCAGCTTCAGCTGCTTGATGTTCAGGATGATGTCGGTGGTGTCCTCGGCCACGCCGGGGATGCTGGCGAACTCGTGCAACACGCCGTCGATGCGGACCACGGTCACAGCCGCGGCCTCGATGCTCGACAGCAGGATGCGGCGCAGGCTATTGCCGATGGTGACGGCATACCCGCGCTCGAAGGGCTCGGCATAGAACTTGCCGTAGGTCGCGTTCAGCGTCCCCTTCTCGTAATCCAGGCGCTTGGGCTTTTCCAGGCTCTTAAAGCGCATTCTTTCTCCTAGGATATCCGGAGGCCTTGCTCAGGCCGTTGCCTTACTTGCTGTAGAGCTCGACGATCAGCTGTTCCTTGACGGGCAGCGCGATGTCATCCTTGCCAGGCAGGGCCTTGAAGGTGCCGGTGCCCTTGTCCACGTTGATCTCGACCCATGACGGGAAGCCGCGCTTCTCCTGGGCTTTCAGGTTCTCCTTGATGCCCACAAAATCCTTGCTGCCTTCAGCGATGGCGAGGACCTGGCCGGGCTTGACCAGCAGCGAAGGGATGTTCACCTTCTTGCCGTCCAACGTCAGGTGCCCGTGCAGCACCAATTGACGGGACGAGGCTCGCGAGGGCGCATAGCCCATGCGGTACACCACGTTGTCCAAGCGCCTTTCCAGCATCACCAGCAGGTTCTCGCCCGTGATGCCCTTCTGACGCTCCGCCATGCTGAAGAAGCGGCGGAACTGGCGCTCCAGCACGCCGTAGATCCGGCGCACCTTCTGCTTCTCGCGCAGCTGCACACCGTATTCGGTGGGCTTGCCACGGCGTTGGCCATGTTGGCCAGGGGCATAGCCCCGGCGGTCCAGGGCGCACTTCGCGCTATAGCAGCGCTCGCCCTTCAAGAAGAGCTTGATGCCTTCGCGGCGGCAGAGCTTGCAAGCGGGTCCAGTATAACGAGCCATCGTTGTCTTCCTTGCCTTAGACGCGGCGCCGCTTGGGGGGGCGGCAACCGTTATGGGGGATGGGGGTCACGTCGCGGATCAGCGTGATGGACATGCCAGCCGAAGCCAGCGAGGAGATAGCGGTCTCACGTCCCGAGCCAGGGCCCTTCACGTAGACTTCTATCTCCTTCATTCCAAGGTCCAGCGCCTTCTTGGCCGCAGCCTCAGCGGCCACTCCAGCCGCGAAAGGCGTGCTCTTGCGGGAACCCTTGAACCCATGGGCGCCCGAAGAGGACCAGCTCACCACCGCACCCGTGGTATCGGTGATGGTGATGATCGTGTTATTGAAGGTGGACTGGATGCGCGCCACGCCATTGCGGGGCACTTTCTTGTCCTTCTTGCGGGCCTTGGGGGCCTTAGCCGCTTCGGCCGCCGGGGCGGTCGGAGCCTCACTCTTCTGTTGTTCCGCTGTCACGTTCCGTCCTTATGTCAGGGATGAAGGCTACTTGCCTTCGATCTTCTTGTTGGCCACGGTGCGGCGCGGTCCCTTGCGGGTGCGCGAGTTGGTACGGGTGCGCTGACCGCGCACGGGCAGGCCGCGACGGTGGCGGGATCCGCGGTAGGAGCCGATGTCGACCAAGCGCTTGATGTTGGTCGCCACCTCACGCCGCAGGTCGCCTTCCACCTTCACCGCGTGGCCATTGGCCAGCACACCCTTGTTCAGGATGGCGGTGATGGAGTAGGCCTCGTTCTCGGTGAGGTCCTTCACCCGGGTCGCCGGGTTGATGCCGGTCTCGGCCAGGATCTCAACTGCCAGGGTGGTCCCGATGCCGTAAATGTACTGCAAGGCGGAATCCACGCGCTTCTCTTTGGGCAAGTCAACGCCCGCAATACGTGCCATCGTCCTAGTCTCCTCAGCCTTGACGCTGTTTGTGCTTGGGGTTCTCGCAGATCACCCGGTTCTCGCCCTTGCGCCGGACGATCTTGCACTTCTCGCAGATCTTCTTGATGGATGCACGAACCTTCATAGTACCCTCATTTCGCTGCCCGGCACAAGTCCGAAAACAGCCGGTTTTTCCCGCCTATTTAAAGCGGTAAGTGATTCGCCCCCGCGACAGGTCATACGGTGACAGCTCCACCGTGACCTTGTCCCCAGGCAGGATGCGGATGAAATGCATCCTCATCTTGCCCGAAACGTGCGCCAGGACCTGATGGCCGTTCTCCAATTCCACCTTGAACATGGCGTTGGGGAGGGGCTCAACGATCTTGCCCTCGACGGCGATGCTCTCTTCTTTTGCCATGCTACCTGTCAAGCCGCGTAAGGATCTCGGGATCCCCTTGCGTGATGATGACCATGTCCTCGAAGTGCGCCGAAAGGCGCTTGTCCCGGGTCACCACGGTCCACCCGTCATCCAGCACGTCTACCTGGTGGGTGCCCGCGTTGACCATGGGCTCGATGGCCAACGTCATGCCGGCCTTCAACTTCGGTCCCAAGCCCCGTTGCCCGTAGTTCGGCACCTGGGGGGGTTCATGCATTCTTTTGCCGATCCCGTGGCCCACGAAATCCCGGACCACGCCATAACCGGCCTTTTCCGCCAGAGCCTGAACCGCGGCGCCGATATCCTGCACATGCCCGTTGTGCCGGGCAGCCGCGATGCCCGCATCCAGCGAGTCCCGCGTCGCGTCCAACAAGCGTTGGGTCTCCGCAGCGACCTTCCCTACCGCGTAGGTCCTGGCCGCATCACCCACGTAGCCATTCAGCACGGCGCCCACATCCACGCCGATGATGTCGCCCTCGACCAAGCGCCTAGGGCCGGGGATGCCATGCACCACCTGCTCGTTGATGCTGGCGCAGATGGATGACGGATAACCGTGATAACCCAGGAAAGCCGGCGTGGCGCCATGGTCTTGGATGAAGCCCCGGGCAAAGGCGTCCAGCTCTTCCGTGCTAACGCCCGGCCGGACCTTTTCATAAAGGGCTTTGAGCAGCAACCCCACCACCCGTCCTGCGGCGCGCATTTTATCCAGCTCTGCGGGCGTCTTGATGGGGATGCTGCTCACGTTATCCCTCGATCCTTGCTAAATGGGCCTTTGATAGCCTTCATGCAACGTCAGGTGATCAGAGATCAATCCGTTGATCTTGGCCGCCATGTCACTGATCTTGCCCGCCACCGGCATGTCATGCAGCTTGCCTTTGCTGCGGTAGTACTCGATCAGCGGCTGAGTCTGGTCGTCATACACCTTCAAGCGGTTCAGGATCACATCCAGCTTGTCATCATCCCGCTGGTAGAGCTCTCCGCCGCAGTAGTCGCACACGCCTTCCTTCTTCGACGGCAGCGTGTACACGTTGAAATTCCCCTGGCTGCATCCACGGCACATGCGACGCCCGGTCAGGCGCTTGATGAGCGTGTCACGGTCGACATCCAGGTTCACCACCAGGCAAAGATGCAAGCCGATGCTGTCCAGCATGGCCGGCAAGGCCTCGGCTTGGTCGATGGTCCGGGGAAAGCCATCCAAGATGATCCCGCCGTCCTGGCAATCATCCCGCTTGATCCGCTCCTTAACCACGCCCAGCACCACATCGTCCGGAACCAGGGCCCCCTTGTCCATGTAGGCTTTTGCGCTTAAACCGATCGGGGTCCCCTCTTTCACGGCCAGGCGGAACATATCGCCCGTGGACACCTGCGGAGCCTTGAACTTAGCCGTGATCTCCTTGCAGTACGTCCCCTTGCCGGCGCCAGGGGCGCCCAGCAAGATCATGACAATCGGGAGCTGATTCATCCAAACCTTCCTCGGATCTTCTGATCCTTCATGAACCCGTCGTAATGCCGCATCAGCAAATGAGCTTCAACCTGACGCATAGTGTCCAAAGCCACGCCGACCACGATCAAAAAGGTCGTACCACCAAAGTACCAGCCGATACCCATGTTGCGGGCCAGCACATCGGGCAGAACAGCGATGACGACGACCATCACCGCGCCGCCCAAGGTGATGCGGTCCAGGATGCGGGCAAGATAGTCCGCCGTAGCCTTGCCGGGGCGGAGCCCCGGGATGAAGCCCCCGTACTTTTTCATATTGTCCGCGACGTCATCGGTATTGAACACCATCGCGGTGTAGAAAAAACAGAAGAAGATCGTCAGCGTGGCGTAGAGCAGAACATAGAAAGGATGCCCGTGGCTGAGCCAACGCTCGATGGTCTCAAAAACATGCACCGTCGAGTCGCTCTTCGCCAGCCAGGCGCTGCTCTTCAAGTAGGTCACTATCTGCGCCGGGAAGATCAGCAGCGAGCTAGCGAAGATGACGGCGATCACGCCTGAATAGTCGACCTTGAGGGGCAGCATGGTCGACCCGCCGCCCATCAGGCGGCGGCCCATCTGCCTCTGCGCATACTGGACCGGCACCTTGCGGTACCCCAACTGGCTCACGATGGTCAATGCCAGCAGGGCCACCATGACGCCCAGGAAGAAAAGCACGCCGAAGAAGCTGACGTTGCCCGCGTCATAGGCCTGATAGACCGAGTAGATCTCATGCGGCAGGCGCGACACGATGCCGCCAAAGATGATCAACGACATCCCGTTGCCGATGCCGAATTCGGTGATCTGCTCGCCCAGCCACATGACCAGGAGCGTGCCGGTGGTCAGCGTCAGCGCGGTCATCACCGTCCAAGCCAAGCCGTCATTGATGATCAGCGTGCCAGCAGAAGGCGCCGACGCGGCGATGGCCCGCAGGACCTTGGTCATCATGGTGGCCTGGAACAGGGCCAGCAGCACCGTGCCGTAACGGGTGTACTGGGTGATCTTGGCCTGGCCCGCCGCGCCCTCGTTCTTCAGCTGCTTCAGCTGGGGCAGCACCTCCGTCAGGAGCTGCAGGATGATGCTGGTGCTGATGTAAGGCATGATGCCCAGCGCGAACACGCTGAACTGCCCCAGGGCTCCGCCAGTGAACAGGTTCAAGACGCCCAGCACTCCGCCCTGCTGGTTGGCCATCAAGGCCTCCATGGCGGCGGGATTGACGCCGGGCGTGGGGACCTGGCAGCCGATCCGATAAACGAACAGCAGGGCCAATGTGATCAGGCCCCGCCGCTTCAGCTCCGGTATCGCCAGCGAGTCCGCGAGGGGGTTGCTCACGCTTCCACCACCGCCTTGCCGCCCGCCTTCTCGATCTTAGCCTTGGCCGTGGCGGTGAAATGCTTGGCCTTGATGATGAAGGCCTTGGTCAGTTCGCCGTCGCCCAGGACCCGCAGGCCCGCCAGCACGTCAGCGATGACCTTGTTGTCCTTCAGCACTTGGGCGGTGATCTCGCCCGTCAGCTCCAGCTTCTCCAGCGAGCCCACGTTGACCTGGGCGTACTGTTTGCGGCTGAAGTTCTTGAAACCGTACTTGGGGAAGCGCAGGGCCATGCGGGTCTGACCGCCTTCGAAGCCCGCCTTCTTGTGCTTGTTATGCGCGCCCTGGCCCTTCTGGCCCTTGGTGGACGTCTTGCCCATGCCGGACGAACGGCCGCGGCCGACGCGCTTGGCGCGGGGCTTGCTGCCTTCAGCTGGCTTCAGCTCGTTCAGCTTCACTTGGAGACCTCCTCGACCTTCACCATATGGGCCAACTTCGCGCAGGTGCCGCGCACCGCCGCGTTGTCAGGCAGGATGCGGCTGGAATTGATCTTGCCCAGGCCCAGCGTCTGCAGGGTGGCCAGGGTGTCATGGTCGCGGTGGTTCTTGCTCCGGACCAGCGTCACTTTGATCGTCTTGCCGCTCATCTTCAGGCTCCCGTCTCGGTCTTGGGCTTGGCCTTCTTCACCACCAGGGTGGCCTCGTCGACGCCGCGCAGGCGGGCCACGTCGGCGCGCCGCTTCAGGCTCTTGAGCCCCTGCAGGGTGGCATAGACCACATTGTGATAGTTGCTGGTCCCATGGGCCTTGGCCAGGATGTCCGTGATGCCAGCCGACTCCACGACCGCGCGCACGGCGCCGCCGGCGATCACGCCCGTCCCAGGCGCGGCGGGCTTCAACATCACCCGCGCGCTGCCGAAACGGCCC
>Ga0302319_10009143_pt1 | contig 19126 bp, 15 predicted proteins | sample Bog_T0_2_FD_203319 | JGI IMG/M metagenome (GOLD analysis project Ga0302319, IMG submission 203319) | Peat permafrost microbial communities from Stordalen Mire near Abisko, Sweden - Bog_T0_2 | ecosystem: Environmental > Terrestrial > Soil > Wetlands > Peat | place: Sweden: Abisko, Stordalen Mire... | reverse complement strand
CGAAGAAGCGGCAGCAGTGCTGAAGTCGATTCCAAACAAGAACTTTATGCTGAACTGGGATCCGGGCAATGCAGCGGCACTGGGAAGCACGCCGTATCCGGCGGGCTACGAGTTGCTGCCGAAAGATCGCATCGGGCACTGTCACTGCAAAGATGTCGTAAGCAAGCACGATCACAAATACGATTGGGCTCCGGTAGGGGCGGGCGTCGTCGATTGGGTTGGCCAACTTCAGGCTTTGCAGCGTGATGGCTTCCGCTCCGGGCTGAGCCTGGAAACTCACTGGCGCGGCGCGGGCACGCCCGAGGCTTCCACCCGAGTGAGCATGGACGGACTTTGGAAGACTCTGTCGAAGGCGGGGATTTCTTGTTGAGCGTAAGGCCGCCGATTAAGGAGAAGTTATGGTTACACGACGCGAGTTTCTCGATGCGCTGGCCGTAGGCGCGGCCGGGCTGGCCGTGGGAACCACTGCGAAAAGCTACGGCCACATTCTTGGTGCGAACGACCGCCTTAACTTCGCTGTGATTGGACTGAATGGGCGCGCTTATGCTCACCTGGCGTCGCTCAGGGCAAACCGTAGCGCGGCCCGCATCTCGCACGTTTGCGATGTCGACACCACCGTTCTGAAAAAGTTCTCCGACCGCACGAAGCAGGAGATGGGCGAGTCCCCGATCATTGAGAAAGATTTTCGGCGCATTCTCGAAGAGAAGGACGTGGATGCGATTACGATTGCGACTCCCGAGCATTGGCATGCGCCCATGGCCATTGCCGGGTTGCGGGCGGGCAAGCACGTCTATGTGGAGAAGCCGTGCAGCCATGATCCCGCCGAAGGCGAGATGCTGGTGCAGGCGCAGCAGAAGTATGGGAAGCTGGTGCAGATGGGCACGCAGCAGCGCTCTTCACCCCACACCATCGAGATCGTCGACAAAATTCATGCGGGAATCATTGGCAGGCCGTATTTCGCGAAATGCTGGTACGTGAATACCAGGAAGTCGATCGGCACTGGCAAAGACGTGCCTGTGCCGCCGCAGCTTGATTGGGATTTGTGGCAGGGCCCCGCGCTGCGCCGTCCGTATAAAGACAATGTGCATCCTTATAACTGGCATTGGTTCAAACTTTATGGCACTGGCGAAACGTTGAATAACGGCACGCACGAGGTGGATGTCTGCCGCTGGGCACTGGGCGTCGATTACCCGCAGCGAGTTTCATCGTCAGGCGGCAGATATCATTTCAAAGACGACTGGCAGTTTTATGACACGCTGGTGACCAGCTTCGAGTACGAAGACAAAATGATTTCCTGGGAGGGCAAGAGCTGCCAGGGGATGAAGTATTACGAGCGCGACCGTGGTTCGACGATCATGGGAACTACTGGAACCGTGCTCATCGATCGCGACGGCTATGAGGTTTACGATCTCAAGGGAAATAAGACGACCGAATTCAAAGCGGGCAGCGCGACCTCGTCGGCGGACTTGATCGGCAGCGATTCCATGACCGACGCGCATTTTGCGAACTTCATCGCGGGCATCCGCAAGGGCGAAAAGCTCAACGCTCCTGTCGCTGTCGGCAATGTCGCCGTGACCATGTTGCAGCTTTCGAACGTGGCATGGGAAGTGAATCGAGAACTGCATCTCGATACGAAAGACGGAAGGATCCAGGGCGATGTGGAAGCGATGAAGATGTGGGGACGCGAGTACGAGAAGGGCTGGGAGCCGCATGTCTAAATATCACGCGCAATCCCGTCGAGATTTTGTTCGCTCCAGTGCGGTGGTGGCGGCAGCCTCTGTGGCGCCGAAGGCTGTGTTCTCTCTGCCGCGGAAGTTCTTAGCGACTGATGAACCATCTCCGATTCGCCTGGGCCTGGCCAGTTACACATTTCGTAACTTCGAGCGCGCGCAGCTGATCGGCTTCATAAAGCAGCTCAACGTTTCCGCGTTGAATGCGAAGGATGTGAAAGACCACCTTCCCATGGATGCGCAGCAGGAATCGGCCGCGCTGGCAGACTATGCCGCAGCCGGCATCAACCTGCACGCTGCCGGCGCTATCTCCTTCGCAAGAGATGAAGATGCCGATATCCGCAGCAAGTTCGAGTACTGCAAGCGGGCAGGTATTGGCGTTATTGTCGCAGGCGACCCTACAGCTGAAACTCTGCCGCGAATCGAGAAATTCGTGAAGGAGTACGACATTCGCATTGCGATCCACAATCACGGCCCCGAAGATAAGATGTGGCATTCGCCGTTGGATGTACTAAAGACGGTGAAAGGGATGGATCTGCGCATGGGATGCTGCATCGACGTAGGCCACACCGTTCGCGCCGGGACAGATGTGGTGCAGGCGATCCACGAAGCAGGCCCGAGATTATTTAACCTGCACATGAAGGACCTCACCAACTTCGAGAACAAAGACAGTCAGGTCGCGGTAGGAGAGGGAATCATGCCGGTGCGGAAAATGTTCGAAGCTCTGATGGCGATTCAGTACGGCGGGTTCGTCGATCTGGAGTATGAAATTCACCCCGACGATCCCATGGCCGGCGTTATCGCCAGCTTCGCTTATATGCGCGGCGTAGTGGCAGGTATGGGAATCCACAGTTAGAATTCGCCGCGGACTTCGGTCGGCGTTATTATCATTACAAAAGCTGGGAGGCGTCATGAGCGAATCAAAGTCGACTATCTCATCCAACAGCAATCGACGATCCTTTCTCAAGGCGGGAGGAATTGTCACAGCCGCCGCGCTTGGCTCTGCCGCGCTTCCCGATGTGGTTCGCGCTCAACCGACCCGGCCTTCTCATCTTCCGCCCTCAAACGCCGCCACCACAGATTCCATGCCGACTCGGAACTTGGGAAAAACCGGGTACAAAGTCGGCATCTTCAGTCTGGGCGGGCAGGCCGCACTCGAGAAATCCAACAATGAAGCTAATGCAGTTCCCATCATCGAAAGGGCCCTCGATCTGGGCGTGAACTACATCGACACTTCTTCGATCTATGGCGGTCCTGATCGTTGGAGCGAGCAATACGTGGGCAAGGTGATGAAGCGGCGCCGCGGCGACGCATTTCTGGCGACGAAGACAAAAGAGCGCACGCGCGACGGCTCCATGCGCATGATCGAGACCTCGCTCAAATTGTTGCAGACCGATCACGTTGACCTGTGGCAGTTGCACGACATCGGCACGATGACGGATATCGACGAGATCTTCGCCAAAGGCGGAGCCATGGAAGCGCTGCTCGAAGCTCGCGACCAGAAAATTGTCCGCTACCTCGGGATTACCGGGCACTACCGGCCTGACGCGCTGATCGAGGCCATTCGCCGCTATCTCTTCGACACGATCCTGATGGCGGTCAATGCCGCCGACCCGCATCACTACAGCTTTTCCGAACAACTGCTGCCGCGGGCGGTGGAAAAGCAGATGGGCATTATTGGAATGAAGGTTCCCGCACGTGGACGCCTGCTTTCCTCGTGGACGCCGCCGCCGCTGGAAGTGCAGAAACACACCTGGGAAGGAATGGTATTGGCGCCGAACCCCGGAACGATCGACATGCGGCAGGCGATGTATTACTCGCTTTCTCTGCCGGTAAGTACGGTCATTATTGGTTGCGATTCCGTTGCGCAGCTCGAACACAACGTGCAACTGGCGCGGGAGTTCACGCCCTTCAACCAGCAACAGATGCTGGCGCTCACCCAGAAGGCCGAGCCGGTATCGAAGCAGTCACTGTTCTTTCGCTTCTATGATCGCGGGTAGTTTCTGTGGTCTTGCCGAGTTGCCAGCCAGCGAGACCCTGAACTTGTCAGCCTGAGCCTTTGAGTATTCTAGGGTCGATACTTTTTGAAGCCGGCGCGCTCCATGCCGCGCGCTGCCTCCTGGTTCTTCATAAAAGTATTCCACACGAATCCAGTCCGGGTATTCTCCGCCATCAGCATGGTGATGCCGGTATCGATGCCAACCACGTCACTGTCGTACCAGTTTTTCAGCGGATTGAATGCATTCACAAATCCGTATTTGCCCCAGGCCCGCGGATAGCGGTCTTTGATGTTCCGAAGCACACGCATCACGGGCTTCGGCAGAAATGGCAGCGAACCCGCCGAAGCGCTGGGGACGACTGTTCCATCCACGGGTCCCATCATCGGCGGACCGCCCCAAATCACATAGCCCTTCTCCGAATCCGACGCCGAAATTCCCCACAGGTCGTCGCTGTAATCGGGAAACTGCTGCGCCAGCTCCAAACAGAAACGGCGATGGGCGTCGCTGGCCAACGCCGAGTTCTGAAAATAATCGGCATAGGCGTCGCGTTTATCGCGGAAATCAAACCAGGCCTGCGAATATTGATGCACAAACAGAGGTGCGAACGATCCGATGTAACGAATGCCATCGAATTCAAACCTGGTCCGCTTCCAGGCATTCCAGGCTGCTGCGGGCAGGGGATGGGGCAGAGAACCCAATCCCAGCAGATAGATCATCATCATCTCGCTGTAGTAATCCCAACGGTAGGGCAGAAAACCAAATTCGGGAGTCCAGCCATGAGGCAACAGTGAAGTGTCCTCGGAGAGCCAACTCCAATCGACCCGGTTGAAAATTTCGTAGGACAGCAGACTGATTTCAGAATGCCGTTCGAAGTGCTGCCGGCAAGCGAGAATGCCGCAGAGAAGAATGGAGGTGTCGACGGACGAGACTTCGGAGTCCCATATTCGCTCGCCGGTATTCAGGTCGGCGAAATGGTAAAAGAAACCGCGATGAGTCGGCATCTTTTTCCAGAGGAACCGCAGAGTGAGCAAGACGCGTTTTTGCGCCTCGGAAGACGAAACGAAACCACGCTGTTCTCCGATACAAAGCGCGGTCAGACCGAAGCCCGTCGCCGCAATGCTCGCCACCACGTTCGTGTCATTCTTCAGAACATTACATCGATCTCTCACCAGACCAGTTAGCGGACCAACCTGGTCCCAAAAAAACTGGAAGTTTCGCTTCTCCAGTTCCTCGAGCAGCTGGTCATCCGCTGGCGAGAATGGCACAGGGGTGTGAGAGGGCGCCTGAGCGGTTTGATCCTGATCGCTGGCCAGGAGAAAAGGCATTCTGCAGCGGTCGAGCATCTTCCACAAACCTATACCGCCGAGTTGTGCGAGCACTTCCCGTCGCGAAAGACTGTTCTTCCGGAGGCTCTCGTTCTTCTTCTCGCCCATTGCCTAATTCTAGATGCTTTAGTGGCAGCGCGCCGACTCTCGCTCCCGCAGTAGAATAGAGCTTCGCGCTGCCCGGCTGGCAGCCAACCAACCGTCCAGCAAACTTTACCGAGCGCAAACCGCGCCCTGGAATGGCAATCACAAGGTGGAATGAGCAAACGAAAGACATTCGCGGCTTGGATCGTCGTCAGTCTCGGCATTTTGGCGTTGACGCTGACGATCGCCATTTTGCAACGGCGCCGTCCGGTCACAATTCGTGGCGCAGTGTTGCGCCTGGACAAGGACCCGAATAGGCAGTTGCCCATCGCTGACGTCCAGATCACCGCGGTCAATGCTCTGGGAAGCGGAAGTTCCAAGAGCGATGCTTCCGGGTTTTTTAGCCTGACGCTGCCCAAGGGGCTCAGGCGGCGTCAGGAGGTTGTACTTCAATTCCGGCATGCAGATTATCAACCTCTGGAGTGGGATGATTTTATCTCCGACAAGATTTACGTGGCCCGCATGGTTCCCGTCATTCCGGAAAAGAGCGGAGACTCTCGTCCCCCATCGACGATCTCAAATACACGAATTCGATATTCGGTAAAGGCCACAACTGAGGCAACGATCGGAAACGCGGTGAAGACCTTTCAGGTCATCAACACTGGGAACACTGCTTGCAACCGTCGGCCTCCGTGCTCGCCGGATGGCAAATGGAAAGCCGCGATCGGATCTTTGACTCTCGATGCCGGAGAGGGAAATGAGTTCCGCAGCCCAAGAGTCTCCTGCATCGCCGGGCCATGTCCCTTCACCAAAATAGAATCGGAGAACGTTTCGCAGGATCGACGTCACTTCAAAGTGGAAGCCAGTGATTGGTCCGACACCACTACTTTCTTATTGGAGGCAGAAGTTGTTCACCCCATGACCAGCGATATGGTGCGTGAAACCTACCCGGTAATCTTTGGGCGCGCATTAAACTTCAGCTTGCCCTCGTTGGCGGAGGGTCCGAGCATCGAAGCCGAAATTAACGGAGAACCCATAGTGTTTCCGCTCGGACCCAATCTCTACGTGAGGTGGGCGAATTGCCACGTTGGCGTTGACAAGGACCAATCCAAAACCTATCGATGTGAACTCAATCCGGGATATCAGTTCCGGTAAGGATTGAGAAGCGAGAAAAAAGAGCAAGGGTTAATGCGGAGGCAAGCTAACGGAGAAACAAGGCGGACACGAAGCCTTAGCTTGTGTCCGCCCAGATACGAAGAGCCGGTTGACTAAGCCGCCCTGGTGGCGAATCTGATGACTCCACGACCGCCGTCCGCTTCGCCGTCGAAGATGGTGAAATACCCGTTCATCAGAGGCAGCCCGAGGATTGCGAGCCCCGCCTGACCCTGAGTGATGGCGGCCATTGCCGCACCCACGGCTCCCGCGTTGACCTGCCAGTAATCGGTCGGCGATACCTTCAGGGTGACGTCCCCAGCATCGCCCTGCAGGACGAAACTCAATATCGGCCAACTTGCCAAGTTGAGGTCCGCGGCAGAGACCGGTTTGCCGTCGAGGATCGACGTGTTCAGCAGCCCCTGCTGCGCCGTGCTGAACTTCGATATCACCGCTTTCAGCAGCTGCGGACTCAGATTCAGGCTGTTGGTTCCGCTATCAACGATCGAATTGGATGGCATCCCTTTTGGTCCTTCGATACGACCGACGATGGGATCCGCAGTGCCCACGATCACGGACTTCAGATTTGTGTTGTACCAGTCGTCGGCCAGCACGGTGACTGTCTGAAAGCTGCCAGTATAAAGGTCGGTGCTTTCTTGGCCGCCGCCCACCACCATCACGCCCTGATTGAGGGGATCGTTTGCGTCTCCGCCACCAAGGTGAACGAAGGAACGGCGGGTAAGAAACGAGATGATGTCTGAGACCACGCCCGCACCCGCCAGTTGGGTGAGGTAGGGTTTTATCGTCCCCGCCTTACCGCTGCGAACCTGCACCGCCGAGTACTTTTTGGCCCAAGTGTCATCCGGCATGGTGAAGGCATCGTCAAGCGGTGCGTAGGCGAGGCCCAAGATGCCGTCAGCCTCGAACATTTCTTGTGATGCGGTGTAGGCAACGGCGACGTTGCCGCCCGGAAGGTTCACGGCCGTGGCTCCGCTTCCAATCGATAACTCGCTAGTAATCACGGCCCCGGTCCATGTGCTTCCGTCGCCGTAAGAATCGGTCTGGGCGAGCTTCGTGGTCTTATCGCCGCCGCTAACATTCGGTTGGTACTTCTTGTCGCTAATTGCGAGCGCGCTGCTGCCTGTGTCCAGCAAAACATTCATGGGCTGCGCCTTTGCACCAACCTGGATGAGGCCTGTGTAGTCGCCTCCCGCATAGACGTTGGTAATTGGAACACGAGCGATGTTTGCCATCGGAAATTGCCTCCAGCGATGATTTGTTTACGCGAATGACCCTAGGGATAGGGCACCCATAGTAACTCGACACCTGGCTTTTGAACAAGCGCTATCTTACAGAGTTATCTTACAGAGTCGGCTTCGGAAGCATAAGTTCCCGGGCAAAACCAATGCGGTCGGGGTGGATAGCTTAGTACAAGACTTAGCGAAGTCAGCCTTCGCAATACACTTGGTCTGCCGCCGCCACTTGGATCCCCATCCTCTACGAGTAAGGGAACCCCTGGGTCCGTCACCGCTTCGCAGATAGCCTATTTCGGCAGGGGTGCAGTTTCAGAGATTTTGTCATCCGAGACGCAGTGTTATCGCGGGCAAAGAACGCTGTTTGGGAAGGACCAGATAGAGTGTTTCGAATTTTCTTGACACAGCCAGCCCGCCCGATGTAAAAGCCTTATGCTCCCAAAAAGAGCGAGCGCTCGCTTTACTAAGAATCTTCACGGAAACCCATGCCCAAGCTGCTCCATGGCACCGTCGAGAAGAATAAGCTAAAGATCGAGCGCGCCGCGCTGCAACTCTTCACCCGCAAAGGGTTCCATGGCACTACGGTTCGCGAAATCGCCAAGCGGGCGGGCGTGTCCATGGGCAAGCTCTACATCTACTACGACACAAAAGAGGACATCTTCATCGATTTGGTCAACCACTTGGGCCGCAAGATGGACGCCATTCGCCAGCGCGAACTCATCCCCCTCATGGCATCGCTGGATCCGGATTCGCTCCGCAAATTGGCGGCGGCGATCGGACGGGTCGTCTCCGAGAACCTGGATTACTGGCGCTTGATGTATATCGACGTGGTTGAGTTCCGGCACAAGCACTTCATTCATAGCTTTCGAGAGATCGCCGGAGGCCTGCGGACGTACGCCAACGCGATGATCCGGAAATCGAAGGTCACATTTCCACACGGAGTGGATCCCGCTCTCGCCTATACCGCGATCTATCTGCAGTTTTTCACCTACTTCCTGGCCGAAGAACTTTTTGGGGCCAAGCGACACCTGGGTATGAGCGACGAAGAAGCCATCGATCAACTCGTTCTTCTCTACACCGGAGGACGCGTCACATCGGGCAAATGAAATGTAAGAGCTGGAGCTTAAGGAGAAAGTATGCAAGTGCGAAGCGCTGTTTCCCTTTTCATTCTGGCGGAATGTTTCTGGTTTGCCGGTCTGGCGCCAGCCCAGTCTCCCACCACCGGCCAGATCACAGGCATAGTTAAAGATCCGAGTGGCGCTGTCATTTCCCAAGCAAAACTCACTCTGACCAACTCCGCCGGAGTGCAACGCGAGACCAGCAGCGATGGCACGGGGCATTATGCTTTTTCGCTGGTGCCGCCCGGAGTGTATCGCGTAGAGACCGAGAAAGCCGGATTCGGCAAGGCAACGGTTGAGGCCGTCACCGTGCGCATTACGGAGACAACCAGCCTCGACATCGCCCTGAAAGTGGCGGCGCAAACCGCGACGATTCAAGTCGAGGTACAACCCAGCTTGGTCGAGACCGAGAATGCGGCCCGGGGCACGGTGATCGAGCAGGAACAAATCCGCCAATTGCCGCTTCCCACCAGGAATTTCCAACAACTGCTCACACTCACCCCTGGAACATCTGGTCCCGTGCAGAACTCCGCCGAGTTAGGCCGGGGCGCCGCTCCCATTTACGTCAATGGCAACCGCGCCACTTCGAATTCAGTCGTCATCAACGGCACGGATGCGAACTCCATCGGAACCGGGTCGCTGCCCAATCTGGCCGTGCCGGCGACCGACTCCCTGGAGGAATTTATTGTCCAGACCAGCCAGTTTGATGCATCGCAGGGCCGGGTTGCGGGCGGCGTCGTGGCCGCAGTTACCAAGTCCGGCACCAACAATTTCCACGGCAATCTTTACGAATTTTTCCGCAACGACGCGCTCAATGCCAACAATTACTTCCTGAATTACTACGGAACTCCGCGCCCACCTTACAAGCGCAACCAGTTCGGAGGTACGCTCGGCGGCCCGCTGGTGAAGGATCGTTTATGGTTCTTCCTTTCATATCAAGGAAGCCGCGAGCGCAACGGCACCTCGCTGCTGAATTCTCTGGGGACCGTTTTTGTTCCCGACAATCTCACCAACGACCGCTCCAATGCGGGGATTGCCGCTCTGGGCGCGTCTTTCGGAGTTACCGCGGTCGATCCCGCGGCGCAGTTTCTTTTACAGGCCACGCTCCCCAACGGCTCTTATGTCATCCCCTCGGCGCCGGCCAACTGTGTACCGGTCAACGGAGTCTGCAACGCGCCCGTGGTCGCCGTCTCCACTTTCCACGAAGACCAGTTGAATGCGAATCTCGACTTCCAGCTAACTCCATCGAACCGTCTTTCCGCCAAGTTCTTCGGTGCGAACAACCCCACGCTGCAAGGTCTGTTCGATCTGTTCGGATTGGCCAACGCGCTTCCGGTTCCGGGTTTCGGCGGCACCGCGGACCTTAACCAGCGACTGCTGTCCTTCGAAGACACTCAGGTCGTCTCGCCGCACGTGGTCAACGAAGCGCGTTTCGGGTTGGGCCTCATCACCACAGGTTCCGCTCCGCAAGAACCGTATACCGCGTCGCAGTTGGGACTTTCGTCGCCCCTGGGCAATTTATTCTCGGGCATGCCGGAAATTTCCGTGGCCAACTACTTCGACCTCGGCGCCAACCCATTTTCTGACAATGGTGCAATCGAAAAAACCTACAGCGCCGCTGATACCTTGAGCTGGCAAAAAGGCCGGCACAGCATGAAGTTCGGCGCCGAGTTCAAACATCACTCGCTGAACGAAAATTTCAACCTCTACACTCGCGGCCAGATGTTCGACCTCGGCATATTTAGCCCCACGGGAAATGCATTTTACACATTCCTTGGCGGCACGAACGTCTTCGGAGAAACCGATATGACCGATTTCACGGTCATGGGCTCGGGCGTAAACAATCGCGCCGTTCGAGCCCACGACTGGAGCGGCTTCTTCAACGACGACTGGCGGGTGAACGATCACTTCACGCTTACTCTTGGCCTCCGCTACGATTTCTTCGGCCCTTTCACGGAAGCCGATGGCCGCTTCGTAGCATTTGATCCCACTCGACTCTCCACTCTAACCATCCCCGGATTTCCTGCAGGCGACAATGTCGCGATCACCGGCGGATTCGTGCAGGCCTCCAACGCGAAGAATCCGTTGCCCGGAGTTCCCCTGATCCAGCCCTCTCTAGTCGATTTCAACAAGAAAAACTTCGCGCCACGGATCGGATTTGCCTGGCAGCCGCTCCCCAACTCGAAGCGCATGGTCGTGCGCGGAGGCTATGGCATCTACTTTGACCGGCCAAACTCCCGGCTGCTCAACAACCAGATCCTTGACTTCCCCTACTACACGCTGGCGCAAACCTTCGACACGCCGGTCGCCAGCCCATTCGTTCAAGTGCCCCAGCCGAACGCCTTTCCACTGGCCTTTAACAATGCGGCAATTTTCCCCTTTGGCGGCCCGCCCGCTTTGCTGCCTCGCGCGCCGGAATTCTTTTTTGCGCCCACTGGAGTTGCAATTGTCTCCGCCAATGGCATCTATCCCGATCTTCACGACTTCCACACTCCTTACGTCCAACAGTTCAGTCTGGGTCTGCAGAACGAATTCGCCAACAACTGGCTGCTGGATATCGGCTACGTAGGCTCGACTGGAAGAAAACTCCTTCGCTTGGTCGATCTCAACCAGGAATTTACCCCCTCAGCCTCTTCCACAGGGCCCTTGAGTCCCGGATTGTCCAGTGCCGCCGTCCAAGGCTTCGGCGTCCATGCCATGCAGAGTTCGGCAACTTCCAGCTATAACTCCTTGCAAATAGGGATGACCAAGCGCTTCTCCCACGGGCTTCAATTCCTTGCCTCTTACACCTGGAGCCATTCCATAGACGATTATTCCGGCGATGCCACCGGGACCAGCGACGTCTCCGTAGTTCCGGGGAATCAGGCGCCGGGCTTCCTGCAGAACCGCGCCAGTTCCGACTTTGACCGCCGGCAGCGACTGGTGTTCAGCGGTATCTATGACCTGCCAAATTTCTACAAGGGTGCCTCCGGCTTCGCCCGCCAGGCGGTCAATTCATGGGAACTGGCCACCGTTCTCACGCTGCAAAGTGGCACACCCTTCTCGGTGCTGACCAATGCCACTGCGTTTGTGCAGGCTCGCGCTGACTTGCTCCCGGGATGCGATCCGGCAAAAAGCGGCAGTGTCCAATCCAGGTTGCTCGACTATTTCAATACCGCTTGTTTCGCGGCGGTGCCAAACATGACCTCGCCACCCAACGATTTCGGCGACAGCGGCCGAAACCTTCTCCGCGGGCCCAATCAGCGCAATGTCGACATCTCCGTCATCAAATACTTCCCGGTTACGGAGAAAACCAAGCTGGAATTCCGTGCCGAGTTCTTTAACGCATTGAATATGGTCAGCTTCGCCAACCCGGTCAATATTCTCGCCTCTGCCAACGTGGGCCAGATCGTGGAAACCAGCACCGGACCGCGAGTCATTCAGTTTGCGCTGAAGTTCAATTTCTAGAAGCGCGCTTGGAGCCCCGTACGCCTCGTCCGCGGTGGAGCGCGACCCTACGAACGCGAAGGGCACAGGAGATAGTTTCTAGAACTAACGACACATGAGGCCCTCATCTCGGCTGGAGAACGCTGCACCTGGCGTATGATTTCCAAAACTGCAAGACTCGAAAGAATGCCATGACTCCTCAGAAGACGCTTGCCCAGAACTCGATCCGCGTGACTCGCCTCGCGCAGGGCCGCGTGCCGGGAGATGGAGTGGGGTTAGCTTTCGGCTACTGGCCCGGACGCGGAGCCCCGGTGGTTGCACTGCACGGGCTGACGGCGTCGCACATGAACTTCATCGGCATTGCCGAACGGCTGGCCGGCCGGTGCGCCCTCTTTGCTCTCGACCTCAGGGGCCGCGGCGATTCCGACAAACCCGACGGTCCGTATGGCTTGGCCCAACACGCGCGCGATGTGGCAGAAGCCATGCGTGCCATGGCATTGGGCCCAAGTATTGTTGTGGGTCATTCCATGGGCGCGTTTGTCGCGACTGCCCTCGCGGCTCAGGATCCGAGCCTGGTTTCCGGCCTGGTGCTGATCGATGGCGGCTATGTACTCAATACGCCCGTGGCCAGTGCGTCTGGCGATGCCGGGAACGCGGCGCTGGCTCTCCGTATCATCCAGTTGCGCCAAACCTATCCTTCGCGCCAGGCTTACCGGGACTTCTGGCGAACCCAGCCCCATTTCCCCGCTGCAGAATGGAGTTCCTGGGTGGAAGCCTTTCTGGATTATGAGGTGGGCGGCGAGTCGCCGGTACAACCGAAAGCTCACGAAGCGGGAGTGCGCGCCGATTTGCTGGAAGCCTTTCAGCCCGACTTGATCGTCGCCCGGCTGAAAACCATTCGCGTGCCGACGCTGCTGCTCCGCGCCGAGAGCGGGTTTATCCCCGGCCAGCCGCCCCTCTTCCCAGATGCACTGGCAGCGCAATTTCGCAACTGCTTACCCCATCTCGAGGACCACAAACTCGCCGGCACCACCCATTACACCATTGCACTGGGTGAGAGCGCCGCGTCCAGAATCGCCGATCTTATCTGTGAACTGGCCACCCGGCTTCGCACTGGCGAAACAAGAGCGGCGGGATAGGACAGACTCGAGCCTGACCAGCGGGAGAACTTACGCTATGCCAGAGGGAAGATGGGAAGTTGGCACGGCTCGCGCGGTTGGCGGCTCGCGCCATTTCAAGCTTTGGATTCCCAGTACTCACGAATCCGAACGCCCCCGGCCTCTCCTCATGCTGCTGCACGGTTGTACTCACGATGCGGCGCACATGGCAGAAATCTCAGGGATGAATCACGTCGCCGAAGCCAACCATTTCCTGGTCGTGTACCCCGAACAAACACGACGGGTAAATTTGATGAAATGTTGGAGGTGGTTCCATCCCGGGCACCAGACGCGGGATGCCGGTGAACCTTCGATTCTGGCAGCGGTCGTCGATCAGGTCCGCTCCACGCACCCGGTCGATCCCGATAGAGTTTACGTTGCGGGCATCTCGGCCGGGGGAGCGATGGCTGCGATTCTCGCCGCGGCTTATCCCGATCTTTTCGCAGCCGTAGCTGTGTCTGCTGGCGTGGAATTCCAGGCCGCGACCAGCCTCTCCGAGGGCATCGCCACCACGAAGCGAGGCGGCCCCGATCCCATTCTCCAAGGCCAGCTTGCCTTTGAAGCGATGCGCATCGGACTCTCTCGCAAAAAAAAGCGTCGTATGCCAGCCGTCATATTTCACGGCACCGCCGACACCCGCGTCAGTCCGATCAACGCTGAACAGGCCATCGCGCAGTGGGGCAAGACCAATGCCTGCCTGGCGGCCGAAGATTCAGAGAACGGTTTTTTCCTCACCGAAAAGGTTGTCGGGGGAAAAGTGCCAGATGGCTATGCTTACCAAAGGCATCTCTATGTTGAGGCAGATTCCCGCCTGCTCATGGAAAAATGGCTGATCCACGGCCTGGGCCATGCCTGGTCGGGCTCTCCTCAACCCAGCAAATACGGTGACCCCAAAGGCCCCAATGCCAGCGCCGAAATCTGGCGCTTCTTCTGCGAAACCGCAACCCATGCCACGGCTTGCGTGTCGCCCCCAAATCCAGTGCAAACAAAATCGAGTGAGACCGCGATATGAACATTGGTTCGCTTCTTCCCAGTCACGCCCGCTATCGTCCGAACCACACGGCTGTAGTTTGCCAAGACCGCCGCTTAAGCTTTCGAGAATTCAATGCTCGTGTCAACCGGCTGGCCAACGTGCTTCGCAATTTGGGTGTCGCGAAAGGCGACAAGATCGCGACCATCCTGCCCAATTGTCTCCCCTTGCTCGAGACTTACTGGGCGGCCGCAAAGCTCGGCGTCGTGGTCGTTCCCCTCAGCCCACTGCTGCGGGGCAAAGGCCTGGCCACACCCATTCAGGATTCCGATACGGGAACTATCCTGGCCAGCCCCGACTTTGCAGAAGCGCTTGTCGCCCTCAAGCCCGAACTGCGCCACGTTCCGGCCGAACGCTTCATCGTGACCGGGGCATCGTGCGTCCCGGGATTCCAAAGCTACGAGGAACTGACGCTTGCCGCTAGTGAAGCTGAGCCTCGACGCGTCGAAATCGTCGACCACGACCCCTACAACATTATTTACAGCAGCGGCACCACCGGCTCGCCCAAAGGAATCGTCCTTACCCATTACATCCGCGCCATTTACTGCATGCTCTTTGCTTCCACCTTCCGCATCAGCCCTGAGAGCGTGGTGCTCCACGCGGGCTCCATCGTTTTCAATGGCTCTTTTCTCACCCTCATGCCTGCCATGTATCTGGGTGCCACCTACATTCTGCATCAGAGTTTCGATCTGCGGAACTTTATGGAAACCGTGGAATGCGAGCGCGTCACTCACGTCATGATGGTTCCGTCCCAGATCGTCGCCCTTCTGGGCTCGCCTCACTTCTCCGCCGATGCACTCCAGTCCCTCGAAATGATTGGCACCGTCGGCGCACCATTGCATCTGGAACATAAAGAGAAACTCAATCGCCTCCTCCCCGGCAGATTTTATGAGCTGTACGGCCTTACAGAAGGATTCATGACCGTTCTCGACAAAAATCATTACGCGACCAAGCCAAACTCGGTCGGCCCGCCGCAGCCACTGTTTGAGATGCGCATCGTGAATGACCGAGGCAAGGATGCGGCTCCCGGAGAGATCGGAGAAATTGTCGGGCGCGGGCCCGCGCTCATGCCCGGCTATTACAAGCGCCCCGATTTGACTGCCCAGGCAATTATTAACGGCTGGCTGCATACCGGCGATCTGGGATACGTCGATGAAGATGGATTTCTCTATCTGGTCGACAGAAAGAAGGACATGATCATCAGCGGCGGCACCAATGTTTTTCCCAAGGACATCGAGGAAATCATCGTGCAGCACCCCGCCGTCCGTGAAGTGGCGGTGTTCGGCGTTCCCAGCGAGAAGTGGGGTGAGACTCCGCTGGCCGCTGTGATTCTCCACCAACCCGGCGTCGTTACCGCGGAGTCCCTGCGCGACTGGATCAATGAGCGCGTGGATGCCAAAAATCAACGCGTCAGCGCCGTCGCGATCCTGGAAGACTTCCCCCGCAGCGCCGCCGGAAAAACCCTTAAGCGTAGCCTCCGCGAGCCCTATTGGACCGGGCGAAATGAGAAGATCTAAGAGTCCAGAAGCGTTCTCTTCGTCCGGTCCGTTTGGGAATTATGGTGTCGGATGGCCTTCCAGTTCGCTTGAAATTCGCGCGACGTCATCAGATGCGACTCTGGAATTTCTGGCGGAAGCGCTAGACGCACTCTTTCTGACGCTGTCGCCGCAAATCGCCGACTGCTACTTCTTCGCTTCCTTATCGGCCTGCTTGTTCCAGCCGTGGAAGCGCGAAAGGTCACCCGCATTCCATGCCTCGCGGAGTCCTGGCGCACTCAGATCCCAGTCTGGCCGGATTTCGCTAGTCACGGCGCGCAGATCGTACCAAAGATCGATGACCGACGGACGCCCCCAGAACCAGTAGCCGTTATAGATGCTGTAGATCACGAGGCCTGGCTTGAGCACCAGCGTATGCGGGATCATCGGATTATGCTCGGGGTCGGTGTACTCCTGGATGTCAAGATCCTTCTGAATCGTTCGTTCGGGATCCGAAAGGAAAGTCCATTGAGCTCCGACTGATGCTCGGAATTCCTGCAGAGTATGGTGATCGTCGGTGGCGATCGTGGCGATCTGAGTGTACGCCACCGCGATCCTCGGAAAGAACGCAGCGAGTTCCAAATGCTGCTGATGCTCCTTCGGGCAATAGTGCCCGCGCGCGAGCGTGAGGATTAGCGGATCATCGCCCTGTAGCTCGCTGAGTTTGCGCGGTGTGCCTGTGTGATCGGGCAGTTCGTAGTTGGGGAAAATGCCCCCAGGCACGATGTCAGAGCGCATGATCGGACTTCTTCCTTTTCCCTCAGGGATCTTCTCACAAATATCTTCTCACAAAGATCCGGGGCGATACCCGCGCCTTGACTGCGAACAGCGTACGAGCCGGCGGCTGGGACACGGTCCTCTCGATGCGGCCTCATCCTGCTCGCCGCGCCGGGAAGCCTCGAGGTGAAGTTCCGACGATGTTGTTCGCGCCGCGTCCCATACCTTTATCTTCAACATCAAGGGGCATAACGAGTAAAGACAAGGTCGCTCCCCTTAGTCTTTTCGTGGCAGGGGAAGCAACTCTTCATGAACGCCGCGTCGCCAGGCTTGCCGTCTGCAAAGTGACCGAACCCCCACCCGCCAGTCGCGGCGTACTTGACTGAGTCCTTGACCATAAATTGAATGTTCGTGGGCGCGCCGGGAACAAAAGATTGAACCTGGCCGAAGACTTTATTGTTTTCCTCCGACGCCACGTTCTTGTAATGCAAAGCAGCAATGATCGTGCCGTCCGGGAACGGAAGCTTTCCTGCGCGGAAGGCCGTGATCGCTACATCGTTGCCCAAGACGGCGCCTAAACTGTTCAGATTCCCAGCTTCATGGGCCGAAGAGATCCACTGCCAGTCGCGATACCCGTGAGGGATTTCGGTAACGTAGGGAACGGATTGCTCGTCCGCGTGGCCGGGGACCGGGCCAATGAGCGCGACGAAGCCGGCCGTGGTTGCAAGTGCAATCAAGAAAAACGTGAAGCGTTTCATGATGGTCCCTCCAGTTAATATGCTACGGCACCGAAATCATTTTCTTCAAATCCGATATCGGTACTGCGTCGTCGCGAGACTCGTCTCTTTACTCAGCCCACCACATCAGAACAGAAGAGCGGATGCGAAACAATTGGACGATAGTGTTGGCAAGACTTTCGTATCAGTCGATGCAGCAAGCGTTCGATGATCTCGGGCTGGAGTCCCCCGATTTGCCAATCGGGCCGAGGCAGTTACTGTGACCGCTCGCCAATTTCGGCTGGTGACTTGAAGCGAACTATCCTTTAGTTCTAACTCGTCGAGCCAGTCCTCTGTCGAAAGCCTAGCCTGCACTGGACCGAACAATTCTGTCACCGCAAGGATGAACGCTGAGAACTCGCGCTCCGCCATGTTGATCTGGTCCTCGCAAGTCCAAATGCGAAACGATGCTTCCTTGTCCATGGGACATCTCCGTGTTGCTCGGCGCACGAAAGCCGTTCTCACCCATTCCTGGTCGTGACAGGTTCTGAGTCTGGTCTACCGGCCCCACGAGTGCTGCTGGGGACCGGCAGGCTCGTATTCGCTGTGATGCTTCTCTGCCTCTTGCAAGAGGTCGGTGGTGTCGCGACGTGTATATTACTAAGACCTCGCAAAAGTAAAGGGCTTACGATTTAGTGCACAGTAGCAGCGCCAGCCCACGATGGCAAATGTCATGGCGCGGCGGGCTATCCCTCAACCTCGGCGTGTTTCGTCGATCGATCAGATCAGCAACTTTCGGGCTAGCCAGTAATCGACACTGAACCTTCCCGGACCGGAGCTGATCAGCCCGATAAAGAAGAGCACGTACAGGACTTCCGGAAGGTAAAGGAAATCGTCCAGCCAGCGAAGAGGCGAAAGTCCCTTCGGCAAGGTGGAAAGCGCCTCCGTCAGGGTGGCGACAACCATATCGATCAACAAAGCCATGCAGGCCAGGCTCGAAAGAAATCCCACGACTACCAAAGATCCGCAACCGAACTCGACACCCGCCACAAAATAAGCCAGTTGCCGCGGAAACGGGGCTTTGGCCTTCACCAGCGTGTCGTAAACAGGTTTCGTGCCGCCGGCGACAAACAATTTGCCAGCCCCGGAGATGGCGAAGAACAGCCCGATCGAAATGCGTATCAACAGGATGGCATATTGTTCCAAATCACTGCTACCCTGCAGCACAAACTGGACCAACTGTTTCCACTCCATCTCTCTCGCTCCTTCTTGCTGGGCCTCCCAAATTCTTACGCCGCTGAAACCGACTCCCTTCTCCGATCGAGTGCCGGTAGAAGAAGCTTCAGCAGCGCTTGATCAGAGAACGGGTTCTGGCCTGAGATCAACTCGCGATCCTGCAGAACGTAGCTCGACCACGGGGCGAGCACACTTACATCGCCGCCCGCCGTACGCAAGGCGAAGTCCGGGTAGAAGAGAACCTTGCCACCAATCTCCAGCGGCTCCCGCTGCTGCTCTTCCGCTGTCGAGAAGATGGTCATCTTATATCCAGCATAGATCCAACCCTTCGCTTTTTCATGCGCTCCAGCGGTATCGCCTGCCGCCAGCGCGGCGACAAACTCCGTCGAATTCGGAAGCGCCGAGAGAAGTGAGATCGGGCCATGGCAGAGCACAGCCGTAGGCTTGGATGTTTCGTGAAAGTGTCGCATCACGGTGCCGGCGTCGGGATCATCGAGAAGATCGATCATCGGGCCATGGCCGCCCGGGACGAAAACAGCGTCACATTGATCCAGGCCGGATGCGATGACATCGGCGATGCGGGATGGATCTCTGAGCCCCGCCAGGCCGTCGCGGAATAACATATAGTCCTGAAGCTTGACCGCGTC